>OWJH01000743.1_pt1 | contig 12718 bp, 3 predicted proteins | sample 1732621 | NCBI WGS metagenome assembly OWJH01 (sample SAMN05065735, study PRJEB22554) | human gut metagenome | biome: ENVO:2100002; feature: ENVO:00000062; material: ENVO:00002003 | host: Homo sapiens | place: USA
TCTACACTTCTAGCTTCGTCGGCAGCGTCAGATGTGTATAAGAGACAGATATATGGTTGTGCACCAGGGATGGACTTAATAGATATAATGGGATGGAATTCATGATATATCGCTCTGTTCCCGGAGATTCTTTGAGCTTGAGTAACAGTGATATTACTTCTATTGTAGAAGACTCGACAGGGGATTTATGGATCGGTACATACAATGGTTTGAATCGTATGAATCCTTATACGGGAAAATGCGAACATTTTTATAGTTCCTCCGATGGTACAACAATTTCTGATAACCGCATCAAGCATTTATATAAGGATTCACATGATAATATTTGGGTAGGTACTACTAAGGGACTGGAAATGTATAATCCGGCTACAAATGATTTTTCGCGTATTTATACTCATGGTGCAGTAACATGGATTGTGGAAGATAGTTTCGGTAATTTGTGTTTCGCGAATGATAAAGATGGATTCTTTACTTATAATATAGTATCAGGTTTGATAACCAATCATCCTTTGAATTCGAATGATAAGATCTATACCCTGTTTGAAGATTCAAATAAGAGATTGTGGGCAGGCATGTGGTCGTCAGGACTTAAATTATTCAATAGAAAAACCGGTAATTTTGATAGTGTGGATCTTCGATATGTTCATGATGACTCATTCAATCATGAACAAATCGGTTATATCATAGAATTGAGTACTGGTAATTTGTTATTGGCTTCAAGAGGTGGATTGATCGTTTTTGATCCGGCAAAGCAACAGTGTGTCACACATTGGAATCAGAAGCAACAAAATTTGATAAACAATACCGTTATCTCTCTTTTTAAAGATAAAGATCAGAATATCTGGGTGGGGCATTGGACAGATGGAGTAGATTTATACAGTCCTTATCATAACCAGTTTAAGGTTCATGAAGATTTTGGTGGATTGTTTAGAGGAAAAGTAGGAAGTGTGCATTCTTTTTTGGAGCTTGACGGTAACTTATGGATTGGAACGGATGTGGGCTTGATTGCATACAATCGAAAGGAAAATAAATATTCATTGTATCCTGTAGATCAGGAAGAGGTTCGTTATTTATATGCAGAAAATAAGCATACAATATGGGTCAGTACTTATAAAAAAGGTATCTATACTTTTGATACTCGTCTAAAGAGATATACAGGCAAGATGCCGGTGAAGAGTAATGTGCATATACATTCTATCAGTCGTGATAAAGAGGGAAACTACTGGATGGGCAGTTTTACAAATGGGCGGCTTTTGAGATATAAGCCAACGACAGGAAAGGTAGAAGACAGATTTGTACAGAAAGGTGATTCCAATTTTTTCTCATTGATAAATGTTCAGCAGGTATTGGCGGATGGTGAGCATATATGGGTTGCCACCCGTTCGGATGGTTTGTACCGTTATAATTATATCACCGGAATGTTGGCTCAGTATAAATTCTCAGCAAAGGATGTATCTTCCATAAGTAATAATAATGTCAGTACATCTTTTAAGGACACGCGGGGGCGTTTTTGGTTTGGAACTTTTGGGGGAGGGTTATGCCGGTATCTTCCTGAATCAGATTCTTTTGAAAGGTACAATAAAGAGAACGGACTTGAGAATGAGGTCGTTTGTGGAATTGCAGAAGATGAGAACGGTCAGATATGGGTATCTACGTTGAAAGGAATATCTGTCTTAAATCTTCATTCAAAGAAGTTTCGTAACTATAATAATCGAAATGGTTATTTGTTGGGAGAAGCTAACCGGCAGGCATTTATCAAAACCACTGACTCTGCTTTTTTTGTCGGTGGAAGCAATCGTTTTCTGTCTTTCACCACTTCTTCTGTACTTTCTAATCCATTGGAACCCGAAGTACATATTGAGGAAATATCGATCTTACCTTTGAAGGAACGTAAATTCCCCAATACAATATCTGTGACTTCTAATTCTGTAATAGAATTGCCCTACAATAAAGCATCCTTTCAAATTAAATTTGCAGCCTTAAACTATGTTTATCCCAATCAGAATGAGTATGTATATCAGTTGAAGGGATTTGATGAAGGTTTTTGCTATCCTAGTCATCAGAACAGTGCAACCTATACTAATATACCACCGGGTAAATATACTTTTATGGTGAAAGGAGCGAATAATGATGGAGTGTGGAATGAAACCCCCGATGAAATTTCAATCATTATATATCCCCCGTTATGGAAAACATGGTGGGCTTATGTTCTTTATGCGTTTATATTTTTTAGCTTGTTGTATGTTTTTATGCGTCATGTAAAGATAGAAGAAAGACTTAAAAATACGATAAGGATAAAGCAGATTGAACAACAGAGTATAGAAGAAAATCATCAACTTCGTATGCGCTTGTTTACAAATTTCTCACATGAATTGCGTACTCCGTTGACACTTATTACGAGTCCGGTAGAAGATATGTTGAAACGTAGTGACTTAAGTGAAGAATATGCGACGACGTTCAATCTTATCAAAAGAAACTGTGACCGATTATTATGGCTGGTAAATCAGTTGTTGGATTTTAGAAAAATAGAGTCGGGCAAGATGACTTTGAAAGTTTACAATGATGACCTGAAAACTTTTATTCAAGAGATAGTAGTTGCTTTTCAAGAGCTTTCAAGGCGGAAGGAAATAGAGTTGACTTTTAAATATAATGCAGATACAAACAAGCTTTGGTATGATCCTGTTCTTTTGGAGAAAGTGTTTTTTAATTTATTGTCCAATGCTCTGAAATTTACTCAGAAAGGAGATTCCATATTAGTGAATGTGGAGCAGTTGAGTGCTTTAGCCGTTGCTGAAAGATATCAGATAGAAGGAGATGATGACTTTGTTCTGATTACTGTTTATGATAATGGGGTGGCTATTGCACCGGAAGATCTGAAGAATATATTCGATCCGTTTTATCAGTCTAATAATCATGAAACGCCGGTTTATGGTTCCGGAATTGGGCTAAATCTGTGTAAGAGTATCGTGGAATTACATAAAGGGATAATTTGGGCAGGAAGTGATGGAATCAAAGGTTCTACCTTCTACGTACTGCTACGATGTGGGAATGCACACTTTTCACCTGCTGATATGGGTACGGAACGTTTGGGTACTGAGCATAGCTGGGTGAAGGAATTGAAGATTGATGAAGCGGAATATAAAGAGTCGGAAACTCTGACTTCTGTGAACAATAAGCAAAAACCTACTATACTGGTTATTGAAGATAATACGGATTTGAGACATTATATAAGTTCTCTGCTGATACAAAGCTATAACGTGATTGAAGAAAGTAATGGAACGGATGGGCTTCAAAGAGCGGTTGAGGATATTCCGGACTTGATTCTCAGTGATATTATGATGCCTGGTATAAATGGTCTGGAACTCTGTCGACATATAAAACAGACGGTGGCGACATCGCATATTCCCGTGATTTTAATTACGGCGAAGGCTGCTATCTGCCAAGTTAAAGAAGGGTTTGAAATTGGAGCTAATGACTATATTGTGAAGCCTTTTGACGCGGAGTTGCTGTTGACTCGTGTACGTAATATATTGGCATATACAGATACGTTGCGTCAGCGGTTTAGTAAACAGTTTATTCTTTCAACGGGTGAATTGGACACAAAAGGGGATAATGACCAATTTATTGAAAATCTGATGGCTTATGTGCGTGAGAATATCAGCAATCCGGATTTGAGCGTGGAAGAGTTGAGTAAGAAAATGAATATAAGCAGAGTGCAGTTATATAGAAAGGTGAAAGCGATGACTGATATGTCGCCAATGAAATTATTGAATGATTTGCGGTTAAAAATAGCAGCAGAGTATTTGAGAAATGGAAGTACCAATGTTTCGGAAGTCTGTTATAAAGTTGGTTTTAACGACCTTTCCCATTTTGGAAAATGCTTTAAGAGCATGTATGGTGTTGCTCCTAAAGCATATATCCAGCAATATGGGAAGAATGTTAAAATAGATGAGTGATGATTTGGACGGTTCCTTTTTTACAATACTTTGATTTCTGTCCTGTTATCACTACGTTGGGAGAATGAGACCTTATCGGTTTTTCCATTTCGAGTTATGCTTGCTGTATTGTTGCTGTATTGGATAACTGGTAACTTTTCTCCGTAACGGAATGGTATCAGTAGTACCCGGTAATTTACTTTCTTATCCACTTGGTTAATAACCAATCGGGCATAAGTCTGGCTTCCTTTGCCTTCGTCAGGACCATTTTGTGCCAATTCTGTGTAAATTAGAGGTAGGTCTACTACATCTGACGGTTTCATTCCAAGTGCACAGACCATCAATAGCGGGTCACCCTTTTTCGGCTTGATTGCAGGAGCGTTGGCTTGGGCTTTCAAAGCATTGAAAGCCGGGCTATGTGCTACTACTGTGCAATTTTCAGGGAGTCCGTTGACTTCTGCTTTCCAGATATTTTTGCCAAGCATTGCTGTCCATTGGTATAAGTGATTGTTGTCATCTTTACATGCATCGTCGCAAATGATTCCAAATGCATCATCACCTTTAACAAGCCCGGCTGAACGATATACGTATTTGACTGGATTCCATGGAGCTCGAAGAGTCGGAATAAAGTTAGCTTGGTTGGAGGTTGCCCACCAGATACGCATTTTATAATTGGACGTACCCCGGAATAACTTTAGTATTTCAGGGCGAGTTTCCAGTTCCCATACTTTATCAGTATATATAGGAGCATTATAGACCGCAAATCCGGTTCCCCAATCTCTTACTTGAGTACACCAAGTCCAGTTGTAAGCATAAGAGAGATTGATGGCGGCGGTCGAGAATTTATCATTTGACTTCGCACCCAGATAGTCAGCCTTGGCAGGGCATTGTTCAGACTGGGCATAGCCATCAATGAGTAACTGGTTGTGGTATCTTGAAGAATAAACTTTAGGGAATACAGTTTCGGTAATCCAGTTTACACCATGGCTGGAGAAGTAGAACATACCAGCATCGGCATGGTGGTGTCCGGAACCGATGTAGTGATTGTTCCTTGCCAAGAGGTAGAGCCACGTAGCATCGCGGCTGTTTTTGTTAGCGGTGGAGAAAGCACCATGTACTTCACTGTTCCAATCCAACGGGAGCGAAATGTCTCGGTGAGTCACATATTTCCAGTCGACGGTATAGGGGAACGCCCATGTCAAACTGGGATAAGTGGGTCCCGGCAGACGTACACGGTTGTAGCTCTTCTCCAGCTCACGACGATATTCTTCTACGTTAAACTCCTTCAAGTTATAATTGGGCTCGATAGACGAGAGTAAGAAGTCAGCGTTCTTGTCACCGGGAAAGAATGCTTTCAATTCTTGTGTTGTTTGGAATGAGAAAGGAGAGCCTCCCCACGTACCACTACTTACGGTTTCCTTACCATCGGGAGAAGTGGCATATACCAATCCTTCGGTGAGTTTACGCCAATGGGGGTGTCCCCATAAGTTGTTGCCACGGCGGGCTTCGGAAATCATAGAAAGCACTTGGAACTGAATGCCACCACCACTCTTACCGTTACTTTCGAAGATTTGACCGCTCTTGTCGATGCCAAATTCCAAAAAGTCGCGCACCAACTCTTGCCCCGACAGATAACCTTCGGGGTCGAATCCTTCGCATCCCTCGATGGCAGTAATGGCAAGTAGGTGTGTGAGGTGCCAAGTCATGTGGTTGATGTCGCGCCATGCACGCTTCGGGCCATCGCCTGCGCCGGTTCTTCTGCCATAGGTAGCTTTGGCAATCAAGTTCTGCATGAATTTAATCTGCTTCTTATCCATCCATTTGCCGGCAAAATCCAAAGAAAAAGGCAAATCCATGTGAGGCACAATACCGTGCATACCGCGCCAATGTGTTGTGGAGTGGCTGGCACCATCGAAGTTGATGCCAAACTCAGAGTCGCTGTTTTTGAGATGTTCTTCAATCTTTGGTTCAATCAATTTATAGTACGATACTAGGGCATCGGCAAGCTTCTTACCTAGATCGTTGTTGTCGGTAAGCATGGCATAGAGTGCCATGGTAGTGAGGCAGTTGGTTACATAAGTAATGTGTGAATTGTAGATGCCTGGTTTGTGGCCTTCGGTGAGTCGGGGCATGTGATACACTGCTGCACCTTCTGTGGGTTGTATTTGGTGTTTGCGTATCTCATCCAGTTTGCTGTTGTAGAGCAGCTTGAATATTTTACCATCGCTGGTATTTTCGTCGAGCCACGTTTTCTTAAACAACACTTCGATTTCGGCAAAACATTTTTGTGCCGATTTATTAGCAGCAATGTGCTTCTTCAACATGGGAATATCTTGTGGACTGAAAAGAATACGCGGGTAGACTCCCGGTGATGGAACTTTTGAACCCAGCAAAGTACTGTTAAAACCATCGAGGTTATATTCGTTTTTGGGGGTTAGCGACCATTCGGTCTCCTCTCCTTCTTCCAAGTCTTTCAATTGTTCTTTGGTAACACGTGCGTGATCGGTCCATTTTCCCTGTTGTTTTAGGTAGGGAATGTAACGTATAGAAATATTGGGATCAGCATACTTTTCAGGAGTGTCGAAAAGAGTTACCACACAATCATCCTGTACAGTGTCGGCGGTGTAGCTGATGTTTTCGTCATCAATCAGCACCAGTCCACGCTCGTTGGTGAACACTTGTTTGCCAATCTGACGGGCAAAGTCGGCAACGGAAAAATAAGTTTTGCCTTTCACTTGTATGGTGGGCACTTCGGCTGGGATGCGGGCCTTGGGATAAGAAGCGGTATATACCCATCTATCTTCCAACACCTGCAAATCGGCAGGGATGGTACTGAACTTCACCTGTTTGGCGGCAATGACACCGGCGAATGCTTGCGGCACATACAACTTGCCATCTTTCATCACCGACCAGCACTCCATCATATTTTTGTCGTCAAGGCGAATTTTCTTTCCATCAACATAAGCATAGCGGCTTCCTGGGAAGAGGGCGATGCGGTTGCCAATGGCTTTCAAGGCAGTGGCTCTTGCCGAACGGGTGTAAGGCAAACCTTTGTCTTGGGGTACCTTATCGGTAGCGGATACCAAAAGTGAGGTAAACAATAAAGCTGTATTCAGCAGGTAGCGTAAATAGATTTTCGGTATTCTCATCGTTGAGTGTTTTTATGGTTTAATTCACAGCAAATGTACACAAGGTTGTTGTAAACAAGATGTAATTATGTGGCAAATAGTAGGAGAGTTGTTGCATGATTAGTCTCTCTCCTAATAGAAAGCCTCTATATTCTAGCCTGTTGGAGAATAACTGCAACAATAATACCTATAATTGCAACATTGCTCATAGCCATTAAGTGTCTGTAAGCGTAATTTTGTAACTGTAATTAATCCTTAAATAAATATATTCATGGAAAAATCAATTCTTTATGAAGTCGGTACGGGAACGAATTCTCCATCGGTCAGACAAAGACAGTACACCTGCAGAGGTGTGTGTTTTCCACAAAAAATCGCGGTAACTATATTGATGTTGCTGTGCTGCCAATTCATCTTTGCGCAACTTAAAACGGTGAAAGGCAAAGTGACTGACAGTGAATCGGAACCTTTGATTGGTGTGGCGGTTTTTACGAAAGATAAGAATCAGGCAAGTGCCATCACCGATTTGGATGGTAACTACACGATCAAAGTTCCATCGAACAGTACCCTGTACTTTTCTTACTTGGGTATGAAGACTACCGCCCAACCGGTAAAAGAGCGTTCGGTGATTAATGTGGTGATGGAACCGGATGACGCTACTGTATTGGACGAGGTAGTAGTATCAGTGGGTTATGGACAGGTAAAGAAGAGGGATTTGACAGGTTCCGTGGGGCAAGCCAACATGGGGGAACTCAGCCTGGCGCCTACCACCTCTATCGACCAAGCCTTAGCCGGGCGTATTGCCGGATTGAACATCATTACAGCCGATGGTGAACCCGGTGCGGAATCTACCATAACAATACGTGGCGGTGGGCTGTCGCAGGATGCCGCGCCTCTTTATGTTATAGACGGCTTCCCGATGGAAAACTTCAACTTAAATACCCTCGACCCCAAATCCATCGCCAGTATCGAGGTGTTGAAAGATGCCTCTTCAATCGCCATCTACGGTTCGCGTGGTGCCAATGGTGTCATCATTATCAATACCAAAGAGGGAGAAGCGGGCAAGCCTAAAGTGACATACAGCTATAACCTGTCGTTGAACACCCGCCCGAAGTTCGTGGAAATGATGGACGCTTATGACTATGTGAAGCTACAGCTCGAACTGGATGCCATGGACAACCGTGACTTCTCTATCAACCGTTATTTGGGTAAAATAGATGATGTGACCGGTGAACGCCCCAGGACCCTGGATTGGTACAAGGATCATCCGGGATCCGATTGGCAGAAAGCGGTTACCCAATTGGGGTTGACCCACAACCATTCACTCTCCGTGTCAGGTGGAACCAAAAATACCAAATACATGATTAGAGGCGGATTTATGAATCAGGACGCTCTTGTGAAGAATACCGGGCAAAAGAGATATAATATACAAACCAGGCTGGATCAGAAATTCAACAAATACATTTCAGTCAATTTAAACGTGGATTTCTCGGAAACAACAACCAATACCAACCAGGCTTTTAACCGTGCCAGAAGTTTCTTCCCCACCACCGGCTTGCAAAACATCGAAGACTTCATCAAGGAAATGGAGTACATGCTTGCCGAAGGCACTATGAGTGATTCCGGTGTGGATTACGGTTCGTTGATCACTCCGTTGCAACAAGCCGAGAATGAATTGAATGAAAGGGTGCAGAAACGTACACAATTGGGATTGCAGTTGAGGATAACCCCTATCAAGGGACTTACTATCTCTCCAAAATTCCAAGTTAGCAATATTGATACTGAAGTGAAAAGATACTATAACAGCAAGACCTATCAAGGTCACTTGTTCAAAAAATCGAATGGTATCAATGCCAACACCAATGGTATAAATGCTTATAGGGAGAGCGATGATGTAGAGAACTACTTGGGAGAACTTATTTTTGATTATAAAAGAAAGTTCAATAAGATACACAACCTGAATGCCATGTATGGTTTCACCTATCAATACAGTGAGTTGACCAAAGAAACATACAATGTCCTTAATATCTCTCCCGAGTTTGAAAAATTAGGTTTCTATGGTATCAGTGCCGGAGCCGTAAAAGGTGGTAAAACGGACTATTCAGGTAGCCGGAACCAACTGGTTTCATCGTTCGGACGTATCAATTACACGCTGATGGACAAGTATCTGTTCACAGCCACTGCTCGTTATGACGGTTCTTCCAAATTTGCCAAAGGACACCAATGGGGTCTGTTCCCTTCAGGAGCTTTTGCATGGCGCTTGTCAAGCGAGTCGTTTATGAAAAAGTTCAAAGCCATCAACGATGCCAAGATAAGGCTAAGTTATGGTGTGGTAGGTAACAATCGTGGAGTAAACGACTACTCATACCTTGTCCGATTCGGTAGTTTGATGAATGCCCGGAAGTATATGATGGACGGAAACAACTTGGCTACCGGTATTGGTCAATACTTCTTGGCTAATCCTACTATTACATGGGAAAAGACCTCTGAATTCGACATCGGTTTCGACTTGACTATGTTCAACCAAAGACTGGCTCTGTCTATGGACTACTACAACAAGATTGTGGACGATCTATTGATGCCAAGACCCGCACCTTATTATTTGGGGTATGCCAATAGCACACGTTATGAAAATGCGGGTTCTACACAAAGTAGAGGTGTCGAACTTACCATTGTGAGTACGAATATCAAAAACAAAAACTTCTCATGGCACACCAACCTGAACTTCAGCTACAACCAAAACAAGGTAAGGCACTTTGTCGAAGGATATGATGTTTTGACCATGGGTGGTACGGGTGACTTTCAGCCTCAACAAGAAGCTTGGGTCGCTATCTCCGGAAGCTCTACTTCCCAATTCTACGGATACAAATACCTGCGTTTGTATCAAGAAAGTGATTTCTACAAAAATCCCAACGGTACCTATACGCTTAAGCCGGGAGTAATCACCTATAAAAATGTACAGGGTGGTTATCGGGTACAGCCGGGTGACCCCATGTACGAAGATCAAGATGGTGACGGCATGATTACGGAGAACGATCGTACAACATTGGGATCTCCGATACCTAAAATCACCGGTGGAATTTCAAACACATTTACATACAAGAACTGGTCGCTCAACGTATTCTTCCAATATTCATTAGGCGGAAAGATTGTGGACTACAATAGATATATGTACGAGTCAACAGGTAGTTTCAACAGATATTCAAACCAATATGCCGGCTATGTCAATCACTGGACACCTGAAAACCCCAATACGAATATCCCCAGACCTTTGCGTCCAGTGTCCAAGGGAGATGTAGACAACACTAACTTGCCGAAGTTGTCGAGCCGTGCCATTGAAAGAAGCGATTATCTACGTTTGGCTACACTTTCGCTCTCTTATAGACTGCCTAAAATGTTTGTCAGCAAGCTAAGAATGAAAGACATCACCCTGAATGCTTCGGCGCAGAACCTGTTTGTGCTGACTCCTTATAAAGGTCAAGACCCTGAAGTGAACTCATACAACTTATATTCGGCCCCGAGAGGTATTGGATATAACCAGCTGACCAATAGTAATACCTATACCAGTATGACCGGTGGTTTGGACAAGACTCCTTATCCTAGAGCAAGAGTATTTAACTTCGGTATATCAGTAACATTTTAATTAAGAAATCCATGAAAACGAAATTTAAAATATCATCAACCATCTTATCATTGGCCATTGTCTTTGGCAGTTGTGATAATATGGACTTGAATCTGTCACCCACAGAATTAACTTATTCGGGCAAAGGAGATGCCACCGTTATACGTGGGCAGTTAGCTACTTCCTACAACATGATGATTACGCGTGACGGAATGTTTGCGGAAGCATATTGGGGTACGATAGGATGCTGCGACACTGACGAGGGCTTCCGTAACAATGTAGCCAATAACGTGAACATACTGAACGCCCACAATATCAATACCGGTACCAACCAGCTGACAAGACTGTGGTGGAAAATGTGGCAAGGCAATGAAGCCGCCACAGACGTGCTGAGCATGCTGAATACTGTGGAAGGCATGGATGCGGAGGAAATGAAAACGATCAGAGGTGAAGCCTTGGTATTGCAAGCGTTCTATCATTTCTTCGCAGCTGTCAATTGGGGACCTGTGCCCATTAAAAACATCGCAACATTTGATATTCCTGCCGGTAAGGCCGAACTTGAACGCAAGCCGGTGAAAGAGGTCCTTCAGTTTGCCTTGGACAATTGCCGTGAAGCTGTAGATTTGTTGCCTGAAATCAACAAGCGCAACACCACGGCACGAATCAGCAAATCTGCTGCTGAAGCATTGTCGTATAGAATAGCGCTTTATATGGCGTCTCATCCCGATATTCAGGATACTTCCAAATACGATGAAATCGTGGAATGGGCGGACAAGTTCATAGCCAATGGTCCGAACAAATTGAATACAACCCCTATGACGGTGAACGGTGAGGTGCTACCGGCTTATGCCACCTTGTTTGTAAACAATATGGCTGACAACCAAGTCTGGAGTCCGATATCGAACCCCGAAGGTATTTGGGATGTGGTATTCTATTGTAAGTCGCAAACATCAGGTATTTATGCCAACCTTGATTACGAAGCCGTAATGAGACTGGGTAGAGATATGGGGGTGCCTTGTGCTGATGACCAATCAAACTCGCCCATCGGATATGCCGACATGACATACAGAGCTAGCAATAACCTCTATAATAGCTATACCGACTTCAACGACGGCTTGGATTATCCGAAAGGCGACCTTCGCAGAGATTGGAACATTCCTACCTATTGCTACAAATATAAGAGCAATGAAAATATTGCGGCAGGCTATTCGGTCAAGACCCGATTCAAATACTTTGATATTCTGTTGCCCGATGTTGTAAGCTGTACCAAGGAAGCGATTGTATTGCCGATATTCGATAAAGAGAAATGGGATGGTAGTGATAATAACGCTCCGGTAAAAGAGTTCTATATCGAAGATGGCGGTGAAGGATATACCTATACTAAAAACGGTTTGACCACTTTCAGCATCACTATTCCCAAGTCTGCATCCAATCTTACCTCTATGGCATTTTATGACAAGACGAAAGGTGCCATTGTAGGCTATGCTCCCAACACCAACCAGGATAAGAATGCTCCGGGCTATCAGTCGTTCAATTCGAAGAACAACTCTTCGGATGTGACAATCATATTTGAGGATGGTGTAATGACTGACTTACAGTTGACTTCATCCGGTGCTACATCTATCGGCTCTTTTTCTGCAACCCACGGTAAAGGTATAGGCAAATGGCGTAGAGAATACGAAGTAAACCTTCCTCCTGAAAGACAGAAAGACTATACTTCATGCAACTTCCCCATTTTGCGATTTGCCGATGTATTGCTGATGGCGGCTGAGGCGCATCTGATGGCAACCAACGGTGACCGTGCCAAAGGTCTTGAGTACTTGAATATGGTAAGACGCAGAGCATACGGTGTGGATGTGTATTCACGGAATAGTAATGTTGACTTTCCGGAGTTGACGTTGTCTATCATACAAGACGAACGTATGCGTGAACTATGCTTTGAAGGGGTAAGACGTACCGACCTTCTCAGGTGGGGACTATACACAACCTGTCTCTTATACACATCTGACGCTGCCGACGAAGCTAGAAGTGTAGAT
>OWJH01000754.1_pt1 | contig 12597 bp, 6 predicted proteins | sample 1732621 | NCBI WGS metagenome assembly OWJH01 (sample SAMN05065735, study PRJEB22554) | human gut metagenome | biome: ENVO:2100002; feature: ENVO:00000062; material: ENVO:00002003 | host: Homo sapiens | place: USA
GTAGTTTTCGGATAAGCAGAATAATCAAACCCACGCGTCAAAGCAGAGTTACGAGTGGATACTTCCGGATCATATCCGGTGTATTTAGTCCAAGTCCATAGATTCTGCCCACTGACATATAACCGTAATGAGCTAATTCCTATACGTTTGATCAGTTTTACCGGAAAATTATACCCCAATTGTACATTCTTCAGGCGTAGGAAAGACGCATCTTCCACCACCCGACTAGTATTCAGATTGGTAAGATTACGATTGACCGCACACAAATAATTGGTATAATTACCCTCCGTATATGTTCCATCACCATTATCCACTCTAGGCGTCCAGTGATTCATAGCCGAAGCCAGTTGATTAGTATGCTGTCCGCGCAAATCCTCCAGTTTAGCACGGTTATAGTTAATCACATCATTACCGTACGACCATTGAAAGAATATGCTTAAGTCAAATCCCTTATAAGAGAAGTTATTTGTAAAACCTCCGGTATGGATAGGCAAACCATGTCCGATCACAGTCTGGTCTTCCGCCGTCACCTTACCATCTCCATTGATATCCCGCAGCTTCATATCTCCCGGCTGTATCGTATTACGTTCCTGTGTATTATTAGGGATACCGTTTTTCAAAACAAAGACTCCCGGAGACACTTCATTGAAATCTTCATACTGATAAACGCCATCATACACATAACCATACATTTCCGAGAGCGGATGTCCCACACGGGCAATATACAAATTATCAATAGTAGGATATTGAATGCCCGATACCAGAAAATCCTGATCTCCTGAAAGCCCCGTAATCTTGCTCTTATTGAAAGATATATTGAAATTTGTAGTCCATTTAAAACGTCCTCTTTCTCCGGCAAAGTTTACAGTATTAAGAGATATTTCCAATCCACGGTTACGGATACTTCCTATGTTTTGCTGTATTTTATCAAAACCGATGGACAAAGGAACATCCGCATTCAGAAGCAAATCCTTAGTCTCTTTATTATAAATGTCAATCTCACCACTGATACGATTATTGAACAAGCCAAAATCAAGCCCTATATTTGTCTGGTAAGTTGTCTCCCATTTCATTTCTTTATTCGGCATTTGAGAAATATATATAGCCGGATTCTCTATCGAGTTATTAAACGCATAGTTCTGGTCTCCCGAATATAATAACTGTGACGGATAATTACGATAAGTATTACAATTACCGGTAGCTCCCCATCCGGCTCTCAGTTTCAGGTTAGACAACCATTTACGAGCCGGCTCCATAAATGCTTCTTCTGAAATACGCCATCCGAACGAACCGGAAGGGAAATAGCCCCATTTATGATAAGGGAAACGAGATGTTCCGTCGGCACGGATAGTGGCAGTCAACAAGTAACGTGATTTCCAGTCATAGTTGAAACGCGCAAAATAAGAGGCCATCTTATCATCAAAGTTAGTAGAGTTCAGCTTATCAGGCGTACCGTTAGAAATTCCCCAAAAGCCAAGCGCATCCCAAGGTACCATAGAAGAACTGGCTCCCAACACGGAAGTCGTACGGCTGTTCAATGAACCTCCCAGCAAGGCAGTAATATTATGTCCCCGGAACTTCTTCCGATAAGTCAAAGTATACTCATTAGACCAACCGTCCCATTCCCGATAACTAAAGTTACCGTTTGAATGTTTGGCTGAATAACGCGGATCTCCCCAATAAGTATCCGCATTATTAAAAGTCTCACTGCGGTCCGTACGCCAATTATAAGCAAACGTTGCCCTGAAAGTCAGGTTCTTAGCAATATCCCAATTCAAATAAGCATTCATACTCAACTGACGGCTACGTGTTTTTGAGTAGGTATTCTCAATAGTCTTGACCGGATTATATGGATAATTCGGATTGTCCTGCAACAATTTATCTTCCGCATCTTCCGAATCCGAATAAAAAATAGGGCGATAGGCCAACACTTGATATAGGAAATACTGAGTTGAACCTCCCCCTCCTTGCGAAGGAGCAGATCCCTTGGAGGTATTATTAGAGAAATTAAACGTGACCCCAGCCTTTACTTTCTTAGATATCTGCTGGTCAAGTGTCATGCGCGCTTTCAAACTCTCATAAGACGAGTTAACTATAATTCCCTGCTGATTATAGTAAGAAATGCTGGAACTATATTTGGTATTTTTCGTTCCTCCTACCAGTGACAAATGATGGTTGGTCATCGGAGCAGCACGGAACACTTCATCTTGCCAATCAGTTGAAGGAAGATTTGCATAGTCTCCCAATACCCGGTTACGTCCCAATGCCTCATCATATCTGTAATAAGTCTTTGCCATCTCCGAAGAGCTCAGTATTTCCTGCTGTAAAGCGACAAACTCCTGTCCTCCCAGCAAATTCAGGAAATCCGGTTTTGCCTGATATGTAATATAGCCGTCATAAGTAACACGCGGAGCACTTTCCATACCCCGTTTAGTTGTGATAATAATCACTCCGTTTGCTCCACGCGCACCATAAATAGCAGTGGCAGATGCATCCTTCAATACATCTATCGACTCTATATCATTGGGATTCAATGCAGCCGGATTGGCGTCTTCGGTAGCAAATCCGTCAATTACGTACAAAGGAGTACCATCCGACGTGTCAGAGATCGTATTACTACCTCGAATCACAATGTTCGCTTCCGCGCCCGGCTGTCCGTCACTGGTAACCACTTGCACACCGGCTACCCGACCTCCTAAAGCCTGGTCAAAAGACAAAACCTGGCTTTTGTTCAGTTCACCCATATCCACTTTGGCAACAGATCCCGTCAGATCACTTTTTTTTCACTGTAGCATATCCTACAGCCACCACTTCATCCAAAGTAATCCCATCTTCCTTCAATACGATATTCAATGTTTTCTTGTTTCCTACGGTTACTTCCTTAGTCGCATAACCGATAAACGAAACTACAAGTACGGAAGATTGTTTCGGAACAGAGATTTTAAACATACCGTTCACATCTGTAATCGTTCCCGTCTTTCCTCCTTTTAACATCACATTTGCTCCAATGACAGGCTCATTAGCCTCATCCATCACCTTGCCGCTAACAGATATCTGTGCATAGCTAAAGGTGAACGAGCAAAGCATTAGCAACAATAAGCTGATACGCTTCGATAATTGTCCATTTTTCATAATATAACTTGATTAAATTATTAATTAACTGTTTCTGAATTGGTATTCTTCTCTAAATCACGTTTACGGTTCAAAGCCTCCAGAAAATAATAATCCGCATAATTCAACGGAACATCTATTTCCGCTTCATGCGGGATACTTCCTACGGAATGCATCAAAATAAAATGACCGTTCTCTCCTACTTTTGCCCGATAAGCAGATGTAGTTAACGCGGCAAGTATCTTATCGGCAGTCTTCTTATATTTAGGATTAGGCAGATAAGTGCTTAATTCATAAAGAGCCGAAGCCGTTATGGCGGCCGCCGAAACATCCCGGAGTTCATTAGGAATATTCAATGCATCATAATCCCAAAACGGAATCAAGTCCGACGGCATATTCTTATTAGTAAAAATGAAATCATAAATGTTGGAAGCCTGTTCCCAATATTCCGGTTTTCTCGTATAACGATAACAAACGGTGTATCCATAAATAGCCCATGCCTGTCCACGTGCCCATGCCGATTCATCCGCATAACCTTGTGCTGTCTGTTTGCCACGTACCATACCGGTTTCCGGATCATAATCTACCACATGATAACTACTATAGTCTGCACGAAAGTGATTTTTTAATGTCCGGTCGGCATGGCTGACCGCTATATTATAATAGGTAGAATCACCGGACAAACGTGTAGCCTCAAAAAGCAACTCCAGATTCATCATATTATCTATAATCACCGGACATTTCCATCCCCTTTCCGCTTGCCAGCCTTTGTCCGCATCCCACGACTGGATAACACCTGCGTTCGGACGAAAACGAGTAGAAAGCGATTGCGCCGACTGCATGATTACGGAACGATAATCCTTATCTGCAAAACGCATTCCGTTAAGGTAGCTGCATCCTGCCATAAATCCTACATCATGGTGCCAGGTAAGATATTGTACAGAGTCTAAGGCCTCAGTATACTTCTCCGCCAGTTTCTCCCATTTATCATCTCCTGTCAATTGATACATATACCACAAACTACCTGGGAAAAATCCACTTGTCCAATCATCATAAGGGACATAAACCACCTCACCATTTTTATCCAATGTTCTCGGATTTAAGATATGACCACTCTTTTTCTATCTGATCTGTCATTAACGAGTATTGCGATACCGCATTCGTTATGTTATCAGCGACTATATCACCAACAGTCGTGTTCTTCGAAGTGCATCCTGTCATCATCAGGACAATCATTCCCATAAAAGTTAAAAAGGAGCCTTTCATATACGGTTCGTTTTCTATTTATTTTTTAATGATGATGCAAATATAAAGGCGGTTGTCCAATAGTTACCGAGCCATACATACAAGATATATACATTGTACGTACAACAACACAAGAAACCGGCAATGTACTTACAGCTCATATATTATGTACTCATACTACAGTTATATTTCAATAGAAAAACGTATATTTGCGTTACGAATTTTAGTATCCTGATATCTATGATTATCAAAAGACACCTCCTTTTTATCTGTTTTCTTATTGTCTGCATCATAAAAGGACAAGCTCAAGATATTACCTTCGGTCATCTGACCACCAATGAAGGACTTTCCAATAATGCGGTCATGACGATGTACCAAGACGAACGGGGATTTATATGGATCGGAACTAGAAATGGAGCCAATCTCTATAACGGAAATGAATTTAAAGTATATAAATTCCGAAAGAACAGTTCCAATAGTTTAATTTACAATAATATCAATCATATTACCGGAAATAAAAAGGGGGAAGTTTACTTCATGACACCCAAAGGAATATCCGCTCTCAATATCAAAAAAGACACATTTACAACATTAATACAAAAAGAAATACGGGCTATGTTCTATCATGAACAATTATATGCAGCCCACAGTAACAGTATCTATATATACGATGGCAAACAATTCAGCCTTTATTATGAATTGCCTCAGAAAAGCAAAATTACAGCACTGCACGTCAACGACAATCAAATCTTGATCGGCACAGAAAATCAAGGCTTGTTCAGTTTGGACCGCCACCACCAATTATCTCATCCCATTTCTAAGGGGAATATCTCAACCATTTTTCAAGACTCGTCCGGAAAATACTGGATCGGAAGCTGGGAAGAAGGTCTTTTCATGATGAATGGAGAAACAATCAGCAATTTCCGGCACGAAGAGAAAAACCCGTCCAGCATCAGTTCCAATTTTATCCGCTGTTGCAGTGAAGACAAACAGGGTAATTTATGGATAGGAACCTTTAATGGCCTTAATATGTTCCACCCTTCCAGCCAGACATTCACACGTTATCAGAAACGTGAGAACGGCTTGAGCCATTCGTCCGTCTGGAGCATTCTCTGTGACCATCAAGGAAGTATATGGGTAGGTACTTATTTTGGCGGAGTAAATTACTTCAATCCGGAAAGTCAGATCTATCATCAATATCAAGCAGCAAAAACAGAGAGTGAAGGATTGAGCTCTCCTATCGTGGGGCGTATCACGGAAGACAGTCAGCACAACCTATGGATAGGGACCGAAGGCGGAGGATTAAATAAGTACGACCCGAAAAGCAGAAAATTCGAATGGTTCAGACACAGCAAGCTACCCGGCAGTCTCTCACACAATAATGTGAAAGCACTTTATTATGATCCGCTACGTGAAGTTATCTGGATAGGAACTCATCTGGGCGGACTAAATAAGATGGATCTGAAAACAAAGAAATTCACTCAATATTTCCATAATGAAAACGATCCGGAGTCACTTCCTTCCAATATCATCAGAGATATTATTCCCTATAAGGAGCAGTTAATAATCGCCAGCCATGCGGGAGTTTGCATTTTCAATCCGGAAACCGGCAAAGTAAAACGATTATTCCAGACATTACCTTATAAAATAACGTATGCCGCTGGAATATTTATCGACCATCGCGGAACATTATGGATTTGCGGAGGTGGTAATGGTGTATATTCTTATCAATTTGACAACCAGAAGATAACAAACTACAAACATAATCATGCACTGGAACATGGTATCAGCAGCAATAGTATCAACCGGATTTACGAAGACAGCCAGCACAGACTATGGCTATGCAGCAATGAAAGCGGTATAGACCTTTACCGATATGACACGGACGACTTTATAAACTTTGATAGAGAAAAGAATGAACTGGCAAGCGACTGCGTGAATGATGTATGTGAATTATCACCCGGCAAGCTTCTTTTTACCACGGATGTCGGTTTTTCCATCTTAGATTATCAGACACAGAGATTCAAAAATTACGATCATGAAAACGGCGTTCCGCTATCTGCCATCAATGAACGTTCATTATACAAATCACAACAAGGAGAAATCTTTATAGGAGGAATCGACGGCATGATTTCTTTCAAGGAAAAAGATATCAATTATATTCCTAAAGGCTATACCATTGCTCCGTTTCGTCTTATTGTCAACGGACAAGATGTAAATGTAGATGATGATAGCAGCATTTTAAAGGAAGACTTGAGTATGACCCGAAAACTTGTACTCAAATCCAGCCAATCCATGTTCAGCATCGAATATGCAATTTCAAATTATATCCCCGCCGCTAAAAATGAGATGGAATATTTTTTGGAAGGTTTTTCTGAGACATGGACTACCACCCGGGGACAAAATACCATTACTTATACCAATCTGAGTCCCGGAAAATACACTCTATTGGTACGTATCAAAAACAACCAGTCACAAATACCGGAAAGTCGGCTGAACATTGTAATACTTCCTCCATTCTACCTGACCATTTGGGCATATCTGTTCTATTTTATTATTATTGCCGGTGTACTCTATTACCTGATCCGCACCTACAACAACCGCATCAAGCTACAAGAATCCTTAAAATACGAAAAAAAACGCACCGAGGATATAGAGCGGCTTAATCAGGCAAAGCTACGCTTTTTCACTAATATCTCACATGAATTCCGTACTCCATTGACATTGATTATCGGCCAGATGGAAATGTTGCTGCAAGTCCGTTCATTTGCACCGACAGTCTACAACAAAATACTGGGTGCTTATAAAAACAGCCTGCAATTGCGGGAATTAATCACCGAACTTCTTGACTTCCGTAAACAAGAACAAGGGTATATGACAATTAAAGTGAGTGAACACAATATTGTAGATTTCCTTTATGAAAACTACCTCCTTTTTCAAGAATACGCCTTGCAACGCCAGATTTCTTTCAACTTCCGAAAAACAAATGATTCCATCAATGTATGGTATGACGCCAAACAGCTACAAAAGGTTATGAACAATTTGATATCAAACGCATTCAAACACACCAAAGAAGGAGGTGAAATCAGCGTTTCAGTACGTAAAGGTAACCGGGAGGTTATTATCGAAGTAACAGATAACGGTACCGGTATTGCTGCGGAAGATATCAATAAGGTATTCAATCGTTTTTATCAAACCGATCAAATAGAGTCATTATCGTACACAGGCACGGGGATAGGCTTATCCTTGACTAAGGGCATTGTTGAATTACATCATGGTACTATCGACGTATACAGTGAACCGGGAGAAGAAACGACTTTCAGCGTTCATCTCAAAACCGGAAATGAACACTTTACACCTGAACAGTTCAGCAAACGGCAAGAAGAATCGCAACTGGCTTTAGAAAATAATATTCCTCTTCAGGAACTCCAAGAACAGTTGCTGAACGAGCAGGAGGTCATGAGCAACGAAAACATTGAGAAAAGCAAAGAAGCCCGCATACTCATTGTAGAAGACAACGATTCTCTACGGGAAATGCTCGTTAAGATATTCGAGTCGTTTTATGTTGTCAGCACAGCCGCCAACGGACGTGAAGGATGGGAAAAAATACAATCTGAACAGCCCGCTATTGTGTTAAGCGATGTTGTAATGCCGGAAATGTCGGGAACGGAACTTTGTAAACTAATCAAAGAAAACATAGAAACCTGCCATATCCCTGTGGTATTGCTCACCGCAAGAACAGCAATAGAACACAACCTAGAGGGTTTACGTCTGGGAGCCGATGACTATATCACCAAGCCGTTTAATATCAATATCCTGCTTTCCCGCTGCAATAATCTGGTAAACAATCGTATCATACTACAAGAGAAATTCAGCAAACAACCACAGGCTACTCCACAGATACTAGCCACTAATGCTATGGATAAAGAATTAGTTGATAGAGCTATGAAAGTAATCGAAAGTCATATTGACAATGTGGAGTTCAACGTGGATATCCTAGCGCGTGAAACCGGTATTGCCCGTACCAAACTATTTACCAAGTTGAAAGCAATTACCGGACAAACACCCTATGAATTTATTCTAACTATCCGCTTAAAACGAGCTGCTATCATGCTCAAAGAAAACCCGGAACTCAATATTTCCGAGATTTCCGACCGGCTAGGGTTCTCCTCTCCCCGACAGTTTAGTAAATGTTTCAAGGAAAAGTATCGTGTTGTGCCACAGACATACAGAAAAGGAGAAAATGCAGATAACGAAGAAGAATAAAGTGTACGCAGAAAGTACTATTCATGTACGTATAATACACCTCATTCCGGTAAAAACAACCGTTATTTGCAGATGAAAAACAGATATGTCACTCACAGAAAAAAGAAAAGCCATGAAAAAAAGTTTTTTATATGTCATCAGTTGTTTCATGTGTACCCTTGTTTCCACTAGTATAGTTTTCGCACAGAAAATAGATAATCTGGTAGCACTCAAGCAACAATCGAAAAACGAATTGTTCCACAAATTGAAGAAGGCTCCTCACACACCGGCTTTTGAATCCGAAGGATATTGGGTATGGGGAAGCTCCGTCGTAAAAGGCGAGGATGGAAAATATCATATGTTTGTATCCCGCTTTCCCAAATCCCTGCCCTTTCATCCCGGATGGATGGTAGCTTCGGAAATTGTACATGCAATATCTGATACTCCTCAAGGGGCATATAGATTCAGTGATGTGGCATTACCGGCACGCGGTGCACAATATTGGGACGGACGTTCTACACACAACCCACGCATACTGAAATATAAAGGTAAATATTATCTTATTTATATGGGTTCGACACATCCTTTCGCCGAACCTACATACGCCGAGTTGACTCTAAGTAGCCCTTGGTGCACCGTAGGACGTGCCAATAAACGAATCGGTCTGGCTGTTTCCGACAGTCCATACGGTCCTTGGAAACGTTTTGATGAACCGATACTGAAAACAAAACCCAATACGTTCTATAGTTTTCTGACTTCCAATCCTTCTCCGGTCCTCCAGGAGGACGGTTCGGTAATGATGATTTTCAAAGGACGTGCCTATACTCCCAACGGTAAACACTCCGATATGTCTTTAGGTATTGCATACGCTCCTTCTATCGAAGGGCCGTATACCGTACTCAACAATGACCAGCCTATTTTCCAGGTAGACGGTCAAGGAGAAGCGGAAGATCCGTTTTTATGGAAAGACAAAAGAGGTTATCATGCCATATTCAAAGACCATGTGGCAAAATTCACCGGAGAAAGAGGTGGCGGAGTGATGGCTCACTCCAAAGACGGCATTCATTGGACAGTCGATAAGGATCCTAAAGCCTATTCTCTCACCGTAGAATGGGAAGATGGGAAAGTGGAAAAGCAGGGGCAATTGGAACGTCCTTTCCTACTATTCGATGAAAACGGAAAAATGACCCATGCTTTCTTTGCAACGATGGATGGTTCCGGCGGATTCGAGAATGCAAATAAATCATGGAATATGGTGATTCCCATCCAATAAATTTCTCACTTTCCTCTATCACCTATCACCGTAAGTCCCGAAAGTACTTATTCATCGCACTTTCATGCACGGTGACAGGTTGTGCGGAACCTATCACCACACCTGTCACCTATCACCTGTCACCTGCCGGTTTCAATTTTGTTTCTCCACACTGAAACTTCAGTTTCAAGCGTAAGAAACTTTAGTTTCAAGTAGCAGAAACCTTAGTTTCAAGTAGCAGAAACTCTAGTTTCATACGTATGAAACTCCAGTTTCCACGCTTGAAACAACCAGTTCTCCTATAGCAACCGACAGTTCTACCGCTCGAAGCAGACACATCGACCGCAATAAAGTAGAAATCTCTTGGTATACAAGATAATAAATATTACCTTTGTTGACCTTTCAAAAGAGAGGCACAAACAATTAATACATTTATCATGAAATTAACTTTGATGCGGGACAACGGCGGAACATCGACCATGCGGACGTTGGATATAAACCTACAGATAGAAGCGATGAAGCATGAAACGAAAGCCCGACCGATAAGCAATCTACGCACGAGCATACGTTACGCATCACCGGACTGTCAATTGGAAGAGAGTAAGAAAATAGCCAAGATTATCCCTGCTGCCGTTTTCCGCAAAACCACCAATGGAGCACAAATGTCCGCATACAACGGACTGGTACAAATAGAAGTAAATCATCTTGCCAATCGGCTGGAAGTAAACCGTATCAAACAGGAAGCGGCAGAACTCTCGCAAACATTCGCTGCCTTTATGGGATCCGGCGGACATTCCGTGAAAATATGGATACAATTCACACGACCGGACAAGACTCTCCCTGCCAGCCGGGAAGAAGCGGAAATGTTTCAAGCACACGCTTACAGAAAAGCCGTCAGCCTGTATCAACCGGTACTCTCCTATCCTATCGAACTTAAAAATCCGACATTGGAACAATACTGTCGGCAAACCTACGATCCGGAACTTTACTACAACCCCGAAGCCACCGTTATCTATATGCGCCAACCTATGGAAATGCCTTCGGAAACGACTTATAAAGAATCGGTACAAGCTGAAACATCACCGTTCAAACGATTAATTCCGGGATATGACAGTTTCGATACTTTATCAGCCCTTTTCGAGGCAGCCTTACAGAAAGCCTATCAATCCTTAAACGAACTGTATCCCAGATTGCATGCCCACTCTGACGAAGATCTCAAGCCTCTGTTAGTCCAAGTGGCGGAAAACTGCTTTCAGGCGGGCATACCCGAAGAAGAGACTGCACGGTGGTGCATTGCCCATTTCTACACCAAGAACAAATCATTCCTGATACGGCAGACTGTGAAGAATGTATATATGGATGCAAAAGGATTCGGGAAGCAAACTCCTTTATCCACAGAACAGGAGTTGGAACTCCGGACGGAAGAGTATATGCAACGACGATATGAGTTCCGCTACAACACCATGACCACCACAACAGAATATCGCGAACGAAACACATTTTGTTTCTGTTTCCGTCCGATAAACAACCGTATCCGTAACAGTATTGCCATGAACGCACGTCTGGAAGGGCTCAATCTTTGGGATAGAGACGTGGTCCGTTATCTGGATTCCGACCGTGTCCCGATTTTCAATCCGATAGAAGATTTTCTTTTCGGTCTGGATGTCCATTGGGACGGGCGCGACCGAATCCGTGAATTGGCAGTCCGCATTCCTTGCAATAACATACATTGGCCCGATCTATTCTATCGCTGGTTTCTGAATATGGTAGCACATTGGAGGCAGACTGATCGTAAATATGCCAACTGCACGGTTCCACTACTTGTCGGACCGCAGGCATACCGGAAATCCACTTTCTGCAGAAGCCTGCTTCCACCCGAGTTACAAGCATATTATACCGATCATATCGATTTCAGCAACAAACGGGATGCAGAACTGGCTCTGAATCGCTTTGCTCTAATCAATATGGACGAATTTGACCAAAACCGGGAAAGTCAACAGGCCTTTCTAAAGCATATCATTCAGAAACCCGTCATCAATGTCCGCCGTCCGCATGGCACAGCCACACAAGAGTTACGCCGTTACGCTTCTTTCATCGGAACAAGCAACCACAAAGATTTGCTGACCGATACTTCCGGCAGCCGTCGATATATCGTGATTTACGTAGAAGGGCCGATAGATTGCTCTCCCATTGATTATGAGCAGTTGTATGCGCAGGCCATGCACGACCTTTACAAAGGTGAACGCTATTGGTTCAACAAAGAAGATGAGGAGGTTATGACCGAAAACAATCAGGAATTTCAAGTAATGCCGATAGCCGAACAATTATTCCATGAGTATTTCCGGGCTGCAAAAGAAGGGGAAGAAGCGTACGAACAACTTCTCGCGATTGAAATAATGGAGCAAATACAACACGACAGTAGAATCCGTATTTCCAATTGCAATATTATACAATTTGGCAGAATATTACAGAAGAATCAAGTACCTTCCATACATACGAAACGTGGAAATGTGTATAAAGTAGTACGTACCAAGCCTAAAAGAGTATAAATATACATATTACAGAGGTGATAGGTGACAGATACGGTGATAGGTGACACACAACCTATCACCGTCCTGAAAGCATGATGAATAAAGGATTTCAGAGCAGTGGTGATAGGTTGAAAGAGAAAAGTTGATTTATTGTATGGCTGTCTCTTATACACATCTCCGGAGCCCACGAGACGGAGCTACATCTCGTATGCC
>OWJH01000756.1_pt1 | contig 12584 bp, 10 predicted proteins | sample 1732621 | NCBI WGS metagenome assembly OWJH01 (sample SAMN05065735, study PRJEB22554) | human gut metagenome | biome: ENVO:2100002; feature: ENVO:00000062; material: ENVO:00002003 | host: Homo sapiens | place: USA
TACGAGATGTAGCTCCGTCTCGTGGGCTCGGAGATGTGTATAAGAGACAGGGTTGCGGCGCAGCACCCGGCAAACGACCGGGACGGGTTCGACGGCATGGACCCTGCCTGCGGTGCCGACGATTTCCGAGAGAGGACGGGCGTAATAGCCCAGATTGGCTCCGATGTCGATCGCCGTGTCGCCGGCTTTCGCCAGCCGGGGCAGGTGATAGACGTATTCGGTCGCCGCGCTGCGCCGTCCAAGCCCCAGCCGGTAGCTGATGAAAAAGAGGCGGCTCACCGCCCGCAGATAACCTTCGAGCGGAAGCGTCCGGTAGAGGATTTTGTGGAGCAGCGCTTTCATAACGGACCCGGACGGAATTAGTTCTTGTAGTTCACCTCCTGGTTGAGGACTTCGGTGACGAAGGGATTGTAGAGCACTTCGTGGCCGATGGTGGTTTCAGGGCCGTGTCCGGGATAGACGCGCACTTCGTCGCCCAGCGGGAGCAGGTTGTCCAGGATCGAACGCATGATCCACGAATAGTCGCCGCCCGGCAGATCCGTGCGTCCGATGCTTTCGCGGAAGAGGGTATCGCCCGTGAAGAGGCTCTTCGATTCGGGTTCGTAGAGCGATACGTGGCCCGGCGTGTGGCCCGGCGTGCGGATGACGCGCAGGACGGTGTGGCCGAATTTCACTTCTTCTACCTTGTCCAGATCGATGTCGATGGTCGGCATGGCGTTGATTTTGACCCCGTAAACGGTCGATCCCACCGCATCGGTGTCCAGCATGAAGGCGTCCTTGCCCGAGAGGGCGAAGGGAATGCCGTAGGTCTTGCGCAGATGTTCGACGCCCAGCACGTGGTCGAAATGACCGTGCGTATTGACCGCCAGCACCGGTTTGAGCCCGTGTTCGGCGAGGAAACCGTCGAGTGCGGCATCTTCTTTGGGGGTGGAATTTCCGGCGTCGATGACCGCGCACTCCTTCGTGTCGTCCCAAACGACGTAGGTGTTCTCCTGTATCGGATTGAAAGTCAGGCAGGCGATTTTCATGATATGTGAAATTTATTTAAGGTACAAATATAGCGATATTTCGCGGATAATCGCTATTTTTGGAACCGGAGCGCCGGAAAGAAACGGCGCTGCCGGAGCGGGCGCAGAGGTCCTGGAACAGTAATTTGTTGAAAGTCAAAACAGAGAGAAGAATGAAGATACGTTTACTGAAAATTTTTGCGGCGGTCGCCGTGCTGCTGTCGTTCGGAGGCTGTTCGTTGCTCAAGGTGTCGGTCGATACGGGCAACCCGCCGCTTCCGGCTTCGGAGGCCAATACCCGGATGATGACCCGGGGATTCTATTACGACCTGGCGGACGAGATCGCCCGCACGGCCGATTCGGTTGCGGCCGCATCGTCGGAGATTCCGGTGCGGATCCGGGCGATCCGGTGGAAGATGCAGGCGACGCGGGCCGCCGTTACCGCCGTCATGCAGTCCAACCCCGACGTGGCGCTCATCGACACCTGGCTGCTCTGCGTCCGCATGGACAGCGCTTTCCGCCGCCTGCCCGATTCGCTGCTTTTCGCCGGGCAGACGCCGCTCGTGCGCAAGGTCGTGGCGCGTCTGGACAGGAAAGCCGAACACCTGGCTTCGACCCTGCTCGCGCCGGAGAAGTTCGCGTTGATGCAGGAGTTCGTGGGGAATTACATGCAGGCGAATCCCGTCACGGGGTCGCAGTTCACTCCGGTCAATACGACCCTGCCTTGGATCGAATTTCTCCAGTCGAAAGGCGTGGAAACGCAGTATAACGTAGGCTCCATCTCCGATGTGATCGCCGATCTGGGCGATCGTTTCGGAGGCCAGTCCGAGCAGATGGTCAACAGCATCGGCTGGTCGAAGGACATTTTCGAGTTGCAGATGCAGCAGGACAGTGTCCGCAACCGGCTGACGCGGCAGCTCGACAGCCTGGAGCGTAATTTCGACCGCATCGTGACGGTCATGGAGCACCTGCCGCAGATCGCCGATTATATGGGCAAAAGTCTGAATACCGAAGTCGCAGCGCTCATCGAAACGTTGAACGGTGCCGTGGATAACGCATTTGCCGACCTCGACCGCCAGCGTGCGGAGTTGCAGGGTTATATTTCGGCCGAGCGCAAAGCGCTGGTCGATCAGGCGCAGCAGGCGGTCGATGCGGCGGTACAAAATGCGATGGACCGGGTACCGGCTCTGGTGGCCAAGCTCCTCGCCTGGATCGTGCTTTTCGCCGTCATCATGCTGGGCGTGCCGTTCGGCATCGGTTTCTGGCTGGGACGGGTGCGCGAACGTGCCAAAACCAGGAAAACGGGCGGCGCATAGCGGAAAATTCGTACCTTTGCGTTCTAAATCCGAATGCGATATGGCTCGAAAGAAAGCGAATTATCCCCTGATCGAGGGGCTTGAGATAACGACGCTGGCCGCCGAAGGCAAGGCGATGGGGCGTTACAACGACGTGGTGGTCTTCGTGCCGATGACCGTGCCGGGCGACGTGGTCGATGTGCAGATCCGCTCCAAGCGCCGCCGGTATATGGAAGGTTTCGTCGTCAATTATGTGAAGCGCTCGCCGCTGCGCGAAGAGCCGTTCTGCGCCCATTTCGGGGTCTGCGGCGGCTGCAAGTGGCAGAATCTGCCCTACGCCGAACAACTGCGTTTCAAGACCGATCAGGTGCGCGACCAGCTTGCCCGTATCGGTAAGGTCGAGCTGCCTGAAATCGCGCCCTGCCTGCCCTCGGCCGAAACCCGTTTTTACCGCAACAAGCTGGAGTTCACCTTCGCCGAGCGGCGCTGGCTCACCTACGAGGAGATCGCCGAAAAGGGCGAGATCGCCGATGCCCCGGCGCTGGGATTCCACATCCCCGGTATGTTCGACAAAGTGCTGGACATCGAAAAATGCTGGTTGCAGCCCGATCCGTCGAATGCGATCCGGGAAGAAACCCGGCGTTTCTGCCTCGAACACGGCTATACGTTCCACAATCCGCGCGAGCACCGGGGGCTGATGCGCAACATGGTCGTCCGCACCGCCTCGACGGGCGAGGTGATGGTGATCGTGGTTTTCCATGCCGACGAGCGGGAGAAGATCGCGGCCCTGCTGGACCATCTGGCGGCCGCTTTTCCCGAAATTACGTCACTGTTCTACGTAATCAACGAAAAGTTCAACGACTCCACCGGCGACTTGGAACCCGTCTGCTACCGGGGCAAGGATCACATCATCGAGCGGATGGAGGGGCTGCAGTTCAAGGTCGGCCCCAAGTCGTTCTATCAGACCAATTCGGCGCAGGCGTACGAACTTTACAAGGTCGCGCGCGACTTCGCCGCCCTGACGGGAAAAGAGATTTTATACGACCTTTACACCGGCACGGGTACGATCGCCAACTTTTGTGCGGCGCGGTGCGCGAAGGTCGTGGGCGTGGAGTACGTGCCCGAGGCCATCGAGGACGCCCGCATCAATTCGACGCTGAACGGCATCGGGAATACGGTGTTCTATGCCGGCGATATGAAAGCCGTGCTGAGCGACGAGTTCATACGGTGCAACGGCCGTCCCGACGTCATCATCCTCGACCCGCCGCGTGCCGGAGTCGATGAACCGGTGATCGACGTAATCCTGCGGGCGGCGCCCGAGCGGATCGTCTATGTGAGCTGCAACCCGGCTACGCAGGCCCGCGACCTGGCCCTGATGGACGGCGCGTATCGCATCGAGGCGGTGCAGCCGGTCGATATGTTCCCCCATACGCACCACGTGGAGAACGTGGTGAAGCTCGTCCGCCGGTAGGCGACTCCTGTTCCGGGGCGGTTTTTATACTATCGGCTCCTGTTCGGGCGTTATATTTGCAGTACTATTTCAAAAACGAATGAAACGTATGAAAAAATGGATGATTTTAGCGGCGGCGGTCGTATTGGCTGCGCCGGTGTTCGCTCAAACCCAGGAGGCTTTCCCGAGTTATATTCAGGTGAACGGACGTTCCCAAATGGAGGTTACGCCGGATGAATTCTATCTGTCGATTGTAATCAACGAGCGCGAGTCGAAAGGAAAAATTACGGTCGAAATTCAGCAGCGGCAGATGATCGATGCCCTGAAGAAGTTGGGCGTCGATGTCGAGAAACAGCTCAAGGTGGCCAATATGTCGAGCGATTTCTACAAGAAGGCCAGCTCGCTGACCACCGCCAAATACCAGTTGCTGCTCCATTCGGCGGCCGAAGTGGGTGACGTGACCGCCGCCCTGGGCGATCTGGGCATCTCGAACGTCGGTATCGTACGCGTGACCCGTTCGGACATCGACTCCCTGAAGGAGCAGGTGCGCCTGGATGCCATCCGCAACGCCAAGTCGTCGGCCGAAGCGCTGGCCGGGGCGATCGGGCAGAAGATCGGAAAATGTTTCTATATCTACGATTCTAATTACGACGTAGCTCCGCAGTATTACGACAATATGATGATGGTGCGTTCGAAGGCGATGATGGCCGACAGCGCCGAAGCGGGTGCGCCCGAAGAGCCTTCGCTCGATTTCAAAACGATCAAACTGGAGTATAACGTCCAGACCAAGTTCGTCCTCGAATAATCGGGGTTATCGTCGGAAATGAATTGGCAGGCCGAATTTTTGGATAACCCGGAAATTCGGCTTACCTTTGACCACTTTCCCTTTTTTCAAAAGCAAGGAATTATGGAGAACAGATTCAGTTTCGATTACCAGCACTACGACTCTTCGGAGGGGATGCCCGCCGGGGACCGGGAGTTGGTGGAGGAGGCTCGCCGGGCCGTCGCCCGGGCGTACGCTCCCTATTCCAAATTCCGGGTAGGCGCTGCGGCCCGTCTGCGCAGCGGGAAGATTCTCTGCGGCAGCAACCAGGAGAGCGAGGTGTTTCCTGCGGGCATGTGCGCCGAACGGTCGTTGCTGTTCCATGCCGGAGCGTGCCATGCCGACGATCCAATCGAGGCGCTGGCCATTGCTTCGGAGCCGTCCGAGCGGGAGTGCTATCCCTGCGGACAGTGCCGCCAGGTGCTGCTCGATGCGGAGCGTCGCCAGAGGTCGCCGATCCGTATCATCATGTCCGGTGCGGGCGGAGCCACGGTGGTGGATTCGGCCGTGCGGCTGCTTCCTTTCACGTTCCAGTTATAATCCGCTTCGCAATTACGCTCCGTTTCCGATGTTCGCTCCCGAAGATATTCTGTACGAGGACAACCACCTTTTGATCGTCAATAAACGGTGCGGCGACCTGGTGCAGCCCGATCCGTCGGGCGGCGATGCGCTCGAACGGCAGATCAAGGAGTTCATCCGGCGGCGCGATGCCAAGCCCGGCGAGGTGTTCCTCGGCGTGGTGCACCGTATCGACCGTCCCGTGAGCGGAGCCGTCATTTTCGCCAAAACGTCGAAAGCCCTCGCCCGCCTGAACGAGATGATCCGCCGGGGCGAGATCGAAAAGACCTATTGGGCGCTTACGGAGAGCCGTCCCGATCCCGAAGAGGGAGAGTTGTCCCACTATATCCTGCGTAACGAGAAAACCAACCGTTCGCGGGCGCTCGATGCGCCCCGGGGCGATGCAAAACTGGCGAAATTGCGTTACCGCACCCTGGGGGCGAGTACCCGTTATACGCTGGTGGAGGTCGATTTGCTGACGGGGCGCCACCATCAGATCCGGGCGCAGCTCTCGAAGATCGGCTGTCCGATTAAGGGCGACCTGAAATACGGGGCCCGCCGTTCGAATCCCGACGGAGGCATTTCGCTCCATTCGTACCGTGTCGATTTCATCCATCCCGTGCGGCGCGAGCGGATCGTCGTGACGGCGCCCGTGCCGAAAGAAGATAATCTCTGGGCGTTCTTCGCCCGACAATTTTCATTGTTGCCATGCGAATTTTGATTCAACGGGTGCGCCGTGCGTCGGTTTCCATCGGCGGAACCCTCAAATCGGCCATCGGACCGGGTCTGTTGGTTTTCGTCGGTATCGAAGCCGAGGACGGCGAGGAGGATATCGAGTGGCTTGCGGGTAAACTCACCCGGCTGCGGATTTTCGACGACGAAAACGGGGTGATGAATCTCGACGTGCGGCAGGTCGGCGGCGAAATATTGGTGGTGAGCCAGTTCACGCTGCATGCCTCGACCCGTAAGGGCAACCGCCCGTCCTATATCAAGGCGGCCCCCGAAGCGATTTCCCGACCTTTGTACGAGCGGTTCGCCGCCGGTGTAGGCCGTGCGCTCGGGCGCGAAGTCGCCACCGGGGAGTTCGGAGCCGATATGCAGGTCGAGCTGGTGAACGACGGGCCGGTGACGATCTGGATCGACTCCCGACAACGCGAATGACTTCAGTTATTTCAAAGATAGTGAAAGATGAGCGCAATCGTGCGGGCTTGCACGCAGAGATTGCCGAATCGGATCCTATCTGAGGCTATGTCAAAGATATAAAAAGTTTGTTATGAAGAAGTATTTTTTGTGTATGGTCGCTTTGCTGTCGCTGGCGATCGTAGCCTGCGAAAGTGACGATACGGCGCCTGCGCCGGCCGTGCGTCCGACTTTCGATCTGATCGACGCGCAGCCCGATGTGACGAGTGCGGTCGTGGCGGCCAACATCGAATCGAAGGGCGAAGCGCCCATCTCCGAAGTCGGCTTCTCCTACCAGGAAGCGGGCGGGGAGTACGTCGATGTGGTTTGTACGAATTTCAAGGACGGTCTGGCCCGGCAGACCCTGACCGGCCTGAAGCCCGACACCGAATATCGTTGGTACTGTTATGCCGTCTTGGGCGGCGAGCGGTTCAATGCGTCGCTGTCGAAAACGTTCAGGACCCTCAAAGAGGGGGAGGTGCCTCCGGCTCCGACGCCCCAGTTCGGCAAGCCTTCGGCTTCCGAGGTGCAGGCTACGAGCGCATTGCTCGCGTGCGCTTATCTATACACCGGTGATGCGGCCGATATTGCCGAAGCCGGTTTCGGATACAAGCCTGCGGCATCGGCCCAAACGGGATATACTATGGTAGAGATTACGCCGGACGACTCTTCGTTGTCGGCCCGTCTGGAGGAGCTGACGCCTGAAACGGCTTACGAGTTCTATGCCTATCTGGTAATCGACGGAAAGAATTACACCAGCGAACGGGTTGTTTTCACCACGTTGAAGGAGGGCGAGCAACCGGGAGCTCCGCAGTTCGAAACGCCTTCGTCGTCCGGGGTTTCTCCGACCGGAGCGACGCTTGCCTGCGTTTATGAGTACGAAGGCGACGGCGATGTTGCGGAAGCCGGCTTCGGGTATAAGGCCGGTGCGCAGGAGGAATATACCGAGGTGAAGGCTGCTTCGACGGCTTCGCCCCTGACTTATGAGCTGAACGGACTCGAACCCGAAACGAAATACGATTTTTATGCGTATGTCGTTATCGGCGACGAGCGTTATACGAGCGCCGTCGCACAGTTCACGACCCTGAAAGCGGGTGAAAATCCCGAGCCGGAGTTCGGTCCCGTCGCTGCGACGGATGTGACCGCTTCGTCGGCCACCCTGACGGGCAGCTTCACCTATGAAGGCGAAGAAACGGTCGGCATCGAAGTAGGATTTGCTTACAAAGCCTCCGGTGAAACGGATTACGCCACGAAAACGGTGACGGCTTCGTCGGGAGATAAGAGTGCGGCCATCACCGGATTGAGCGCCGCGACCACCTATACGTTCCACCTGTACGCCTCGATCGGCGGCAAGCAGTATCGGAGCCAGGAGGGTACTTTCACCACCGAGAGCGGAACAGTCCCCCCCCCGGAAAACGTTTATCGTACCGGCTGGGCCGAGTTGCCGGTGGAGGTGCAGAACAGCGACTACTACTATGCATACCATATTTGTCCCGATTTTTCGGTAAACGGACATCGGGCACGTAATATCTCGATTTGTTACAGTGCAGAGCACCATTGCCCTGTTTGGGTTTCGGGGCCGGTGCACAGTTGTTACAAGGGATCCAACGGAAATAGGAATTACGGTCCGGATCCGGTCATCCCTTCGAGTATTCAGCCTAAAAATAAAACGGTTGAAGGTTCCTACAACAAAGGGCATATGATCGGTAACAATGAACGTTCCAGAACAAGCGGTATGAACAAGCAGGTTTCCTACTATACGAATATGGCTCCGCAGCACAGCAGTACGTTCAACACGGGTGGTGGTGCGTGGAACAATTTGGAGGATAAGATCGACAGTTATTGGTGCGCGGATACGCTCTATACGGTTGTGGGGTGTTATTTCGAAACATGGACCGATTCTTACGGCAACACAGCTCAGCCCAAGCGCACTGGTTTCGGCGGTGTTCAGGCCAGTGTTCCGACCATGTTCTATACTTTGTTGTTGCGTACGAAAAAAGGAAATACGGAAAAGTCGGTGATGGAGTGTTCGCGCGAGGAGTTGCAGTGTGTCGCTTTCGTAATGAGTCATGCGATGCAAAAAGAACACGAACCTGAACGACGCGACATGCGGAGTGTGGCGGAAATCGAGCGATTGACGGGCTTTACCTTCTTCGCCAACGTGCCGAATGCGCCGAAGGATACCTACAATCCGTCGGACTGGGGCTTGTAGCGTTCCGAATGGAAACCCGGGTCTATTCTTGGGGCGACGGCCGACCCTGGCACAGCTACGCGGCGTATTGCCGGCGACATTTCGGCGGCCGGGTGCGTAAGATCGCGGTGGATGCCGGCTTGAGCTGTCCCAACCGGGACGGAACGATCGGATCGGAGGGGTGTACGTTCTGTGACAACAGGGCGTTCACCCCTTCCTACTGTTCGCCCCGGAAGAGCCTGGCGCGGCAGATCGACGAGGGAATCGCTTTCCATGCGGCCCGAGGGCGGGACGAAGGGCTTTGTCTGGCCTATTTCCAACCTTTTTCCAATACGCACGCTCCTGTCACGCGACTTCGGGAGCTTTATGCCGAAGCATTGGATCATCCCCGGATTTCGGGACTGGTGATCGGCACGCGGCCCGATTGCGTGGACGACGAGAAGCTGGATTTGCTGGCGGAGCTGGCACGGAAACACTATGTGGCGGTCGAATACGGCGTCGAATCCACCTGCGACGAAACATTGCGGGCCGTCCGTCGCGGCCATGACTTCGCGGCGGCCCGGCAGGCTATTGCGGCGAGCGCCGCACGGGGGTTGCACGTCGGGGCCCATTTCATTCTGGGGCTGCCCGGCGAAGACGACGAAATGCTTCTTCGGCAGGTGGAGCGGATCAATGCCCTGCCGCTCGAAACGGTCAAGTTCCACCAGTTGCAGCTCGTTCGGGGAACGGCCCTTGCCGCCCAATACGACGCCGAGCCCGGCCGCTTCCGCCTGCGTACCTCCGAGGAGTATCTCTCGCTGGTGGTCGAGGTGTTGCGGCGGCTGCGTCCCGATATGGCTGTGGAGCGTATCGCCAGCGAAGTGCCGATGGGGTTTCACCACTTGACACAGTGGCATTTAACGCGGGTTTCCACCCTCTGGTCCCTGCTCGAAAAAAGATTAACGGCACGGAACGCGTATCAAGGCGAAATTTTTATACCTTTGCGCCGTTAAACCTTAATTGTTCAAGGAAAAATGACTCTGTTGAAGGAAAAAATAACTTTCGGGACGATTATGGGCGTAGTACGGGAATATTTCGTGATGACGATCGGTATTCTCCTCTACACGTTCGCGTGGATCGCCTGTATTCTGCCCGCACACGGTACCGGCGGCGGTGCCACGGGTGCGGCGCTGGTGTTGTGCGGGGCGATCGAAAACCTGTTCAACTTCCAGATCAACATCGGTACGATGGCGTTCATCGTCAATGGTATTCTGCTGCTGTTCGCGGGTTTCATCATCGGTTGGAATTTCGGTATCAAGACGATTTTCTGTATCATCGTGCTTCCTGCGTCGCTGAACTTTTTCCAGGAAACGCTGCCCGGCGTGCAGGCGTGGCTGGCGGAACTGGGCGTTATCCCACCCGATGCGATCAGCCTGTTCGGTAATCTGGAACCGCTGCTGCTGGTCATCATGGGCGGTATGCTGTCCGGTGTGGGTATCTATATGTGTTTTCGTCAGGGCGGTTCGACCGGCGGTACGGATATCGTGGCGCTGCTGATCAACAAGTATCATCCGATCAACTACGGCCGTGTCGTGCTGGTGACCGATTCGCTTATCATCTGTGCATCGCTGCTGGTGGGCAACGGCATCGAGACGGTGATCTACGGCTTCCTGCTGACGGCGGTATTCGGTCTGAGCACCGATGCGTTGCTGGCGGGCAACCAGCAGTCGAATCAGATTCTGGTCATCAGCCATGAGCACGACCGTATCGCCGCAGAGATCGTCGAGAAGGCGCATCGCGGGGTGACGATGCTCAACGGCATGGGATGGTACACGAAAGAGTCGTCGCAGGTAGTGATGGTTATTTGCCGCAAACGCGAAACGGCCGACATCCTCAAGATCGTCCGCAACCTCGACCCCAAGGCGTTCGTTTCGGTGGCTTCGGTAACGGGTGTTTACGGACAGGGCTTCGGTATCATCGACGGCGGTATGCTCAACGGTATGAAGAAGAATTAGGGAATCTTCTTCGATTTGAAATAATACTCCTCGTCGATCCGGCGGGGAGTATTTGTTTTCCGGGAATAATGCGTAACTTTACCCGAAGAAAAACCGAATTGATTCCGTCGTTTTGCGGTTGCGGCTCGGCTCCGGACGGGCCGGTCGGTTCCGCAGCCTGAAAGCACTCCTTTTCGATCCTGCTACGACCATGCGCTATGCCGACATCGTACTTCCTCTGGCCCAGCCTCTCTACACCTTTGCGGTGGCGGAAGGCGTGACGCTTTGCGAGGGGATGGCCGTAGTCGTGCCTTTCGGCCGATCGAAGATCTACACGGGCATCGTCTGGCGGCTGCACGACCGGCGCCCCGATTTCAAGACCGTCAAGACCGTCTCCCGCGTGCTCTACGGTACGCCTCTGCTCGACGAGCGGCAGCGCCGTTTCTGGGAGTGGGTCGCCGATTATTACATGTGCACGCTGGGCGAGGTGATGCGCGTGGCGCTGCCGTCGCTGATGAAGCCTTCGGGCGATACCGAGGAGGAGTTCGCCGAAGACGAGTTCCGCCCCCGCACGGAGTGCTACGTGGCGCTGGCGCGGGAGCTGCACGACGAAGGGCGCCTGCACGAGGTCTTCGAGAAGCTTGGACGGCGCGCGCCCAAGCAGTACGAAGCCCTGCTGGAGATCGCGTCGGCGGGGGACGAGACCCGGATTTCGACGGGCGAGGTGGCCCGCCGCCTGCTGCGGGCCGACTATGCCGTGCTGCATGCGCTGGAGCGCAAGGGGCATATTGTCTGCACGGAGCGCGAACGCACCGTCGAGCGGGGCGGCTCGGCGTTCCGGCTGCCCGAACTGACCGCGCCGCAGCGCGAAGCGCTCGGTTCGCTGCGGGAGCAGTTCGCCGAAAAGCCTGCGGCGCTGCTGCACGGCGTGACGGGGTCGGGGAAGACCGAAATTTACATACACCTGATCGCCGAAACGCTGGCGCGGGGCGGCGACGTGCTGCTGCTCGTGCCCGAAATCGCCCTGACGGCGCAGCTGATCGGGCGCATGGAGCGCATCTTCGGCAGCCGCGTGACCCCCTATCATTCGAAACTTACGAACCGCCGCCGCACGGAGACCTACCTGCGGCTGAACCGTTCCCAAGGGGGCGAGTTCGTCGTCGGCGTGCGGTCGTCGATATTTCTGCCGCTCAGGCATCTGCAGCTGATAATCGTGGACGAGGAGCACGACGCCAGCTACAAGCAGGCCGATCCCGCGCCCCGCTACAACGCCCGCGACTGCGCCGTGGTGATGGCCCGCCTGTGGGGCGGCCGCACGCTGCTGGGAAGCGCCACGCCGTCGCTCGAAACGTGGCTCAACGCCGAGGGCGGGAAGTACGGCCGCGCCGTGCTGGCGGAGCGTTACGGCGACGCCCGGCCGCCCGAAATATTCGTTTCGGATACGATCCGCGCCGCCAAGCGCGGCGAGCGGCATGCGCATTTCAACAAACTGCTGCTGGACAAGATGGAAGAGACGCTGGGGCGGGGCGAGCAGGTGATGCTGTTCCAGAACCGCCGCGGATTCTCGCCCTACGTCGAGTGTTCTCAGTGCGGGTGGACGGCCCGCTGTCCGCACTGCAACGTGACGCTGACCTACCACAAGGGCGGCGCCAGACTCGTCTGCCACTACTGCGGCTACACGGCCCCGGTGCCGGCGAAGTGCCCTTCGTGCGAGGTGACGGAGGTGCTGCCGCGGGGGTTCGGCACGGAGAAGGTCGAGGAGGAGATCGCCCGGCTCTTCCCCGAAGCCCGCGTCGCCCGGCTGGACCGTGACAGCGTGACTTCCGAGCGGGCGTTCAACGCCATAATCTCCGATTTCGAAGCCCGCAAGACCGATATTCTGGTCGGGACGCAGATGATTACGAAGGGATTCGACTTCGGCGGCGTGTCGCTGGTGGGAATTCTCAATGCCGACAACCTGCTGAACAACCCCGATTTCAGGGCTGCGGAGCGGGCCTTTCAGCTCATGCTGCAGGTCGCCGGACGCGCCGGACGCCGCTCGGACGGCGGCGAGGGGGTGATTCAGACCCTGTCTCTTATACACATCTGACGCTGCCGACGAAGCTAGA
>OWJH01000759.1_pt1 | contig 12566 bp, 9 predicted proteins | sample 1732621 | NCBI WGS metagenome assembly OWJH01 (sample SAMN05065735, study PRJEB22554) | human gut metagenome | biome: ENVO:2100002; feature: ENVO:00000062; material: ENVO:00002003 | host: Homo sapiens | place: USA
ACGACCCCCTGATTAACAGTCAGGTGCTCTAACCAACTGAGCTATTGAAGCATTTTGCATTGCGGAATGTTGCGTTCCTTATTTGCGTGTGCAAAAGTACTAACTTTTCTTCATTCAGCCAAATTTTTCGGCAACTTTTTTCTGTTTTTCCTTAAAAAAGTGCATTTTTCGGTGGTTTTCACTACTTTTTGCATCAATTATGGCAGTTTTCGAGAAGAAATGAGTACTTTTGTGGTCGAATAATCATATAACAAGGTAAACATGAAAAAAGTATTGGTTTCATTGCTGATGGCGCTCCTCGTGGTGCCATCTATTGCACAAACAGATAAAGATCACGACTTCAAGATGGCTAAGAATATGGATATCTTCAATGCCATCTATAAGAATCTTGACTTGATGTACGTTGATACGCTCGATGCCGAAGAGGTGGTGGGCAATGGCGTTAAGGCGATGTTGGGAAGCCTCGACCCTTATACTACCTACTATCCGGAGGAAAAAGTCAACGAACTGAAGAATATGCTCACCGGCAAATATGCTGGTGTGGGTGCTGTGGTGCGCTATAACTTCCAGTTGCAGCGTGTGTGTATCAGTGAACCTTATGCTAATATGCCTGCTGCAGAAGTGGGACTGAAGAAGGGTGATATCATCCTGAGTATCGATGACGAGGATATGACCAATAAGGAAGTGAGCTATGTAAGCGATCATCTTCGTGGAGAACCGGGTTCTTCCTTTATGTTGAAGGTAAAGCGACCAAGTACTGGTAAGATTCTGAAGGTAAAGGTAACTCGCCGTACTATCCAGATGCCTTTCCTGCCATATTACGGAATGATGGAAGGTGGTATCGGTTATATCAACTTCAATTCTTTCACCGATAATTGTGCCAAGGATGTGCGCCGTGCTTTCATCGACCTGAAGAAGCAGGGAGCCAAGGGACTCGTCTTCGACCTCAGAAGTAATGGCGGTGGTTCGGTGAGCGAGGCTGTGAGCATTGTCAATATGTTCTTGCCAAAGGGAAAGACTGTATTGAAAATGAAGGGTAGATTGCAACGTTCCAACAATGAATACAAGACTACGGTAGAACCTGTTGACTCTGTGATGCCGATGGTAGTTCTGGTGAGTGGAAACACAGCCAGTTCCAGCGAGATAATGAGCGGTAGTCTGCAGGACTATGACCGTGCTATTATATTAGGTACGCGCACGTATGGAAAAGGTCTGGTACAGACCACTATGGATTTGCCATACAATGGACAGATGAAACTTACTACAGCCAAGTATTACATTCCAAGTGGCAGATGCGTGCAGGCACTTAATTACAAGCATGCCAAAGGTGGCTATGTGGAGCATGTTCCAGATTCACTTACCAAGGTGTTCTATACTGCCGGTGGCAGAGAGGTGCGTGATGGAGGCGGTGTGAAGCCGGATGTAGAGGTGAAGCCGGATTCCTTGCCAAACATTGCTTTCTATCTCGCCGGTGCCCGCGACAGTAATGAGGTGATGCTCAACTACGAAGTGGATTATATCGCCAAACATCCTACTATCGCACCTGCCAAGGATTTTGCTTTGACAGATGCCGACTATGATGAGTTCAAGTCCCGTGTTCTGAAAGCGGATTTCAAGTACGACCGTGAGACCGAGAAATATCTCAAGGATTTGGAGAAACTCGCTAAGTTTGAAGGATATTATGAGGATGCAAAGCCTGAGTTCGAGGCATTGAAAAAGAAGCTGAGTCACAATGTGGCAAAAGACTTGGATTTCAACAAAGCCTACATCAAACAGCTTTTGGAAAACGACATCGTGGCAGCTTATTATTTCCAGGCTGGAGCCATCCAGAATTCCCTGCGTTACGACAAGCAGGTCAAGGCTGCCGTCAAGTTGTTAAATTCTCCGGAAGAATACGGAAAAATACTCCATCCTGTGAAGAAATAACAACAAAAACCTGCACAATCGCCTAAAATTGCGCAGGTTATGAATAAAAAACAGAAAAATCTTTGGAGATTTTCAAAAATATTAGTAATTTTGCACACGTTCAGTGGAATGAGGGGCTCGCAAGAGTTCCTCATTTTATTTTAAATAGGTATATATGATAGATAAAAACGTCGTAAAAAAATTAGTTGATGAATGGCTCCAAGATCAGGAATATTTCTTGGTGGACATTGAAATCAGTCCAGACAATCGTATCGTAGTCGAGATTGACCATGTAGATGGTGTATGGATTGAAGATTGTGTGGCTTTGAGTAGATATATCGAGGAACGATTGAGTCGTGATGACGAGGACTATGAGCTGGAAGTAGGTTCTGCTGGTCTGGGTCAACCATTCAAGGTTCCACAGCAGTATATCAACTTCATTGGCAAGGAGGTAGAGGTGCTCGATGCTGACGGTATCAAGGTAAAGGGCATCTTGAAGGCTGTGGATGGCAATGATTTCACAGTAGGCGTAGAAGAAAAAGTGAAGGTAGAGGGCAAGAAGCGTCCTGTAAAGCAGGAGGTTGACCATGTTTACCAGATGGATAAAGTAAAATATACAAAATATATAATCAGTTTCAAATAAGCTATGGCTAAAAAAGAGCAAGAATTAACAGCGAGTATGATTGATACATTCCGCGAGTTTAAAGAAACCAAGAATATCGACCGTACAACATTGGTAAGTGTATTGGAGGAAAGCTTCCGCAATGTACTTGCCAGAATTTTCGGTAGTGATGAGAATTTCGATGTAATCGTAAACCCAGACAAGGGCGATTTCGAGATTTATCGTAACCGTGTCGTTGTTGCTGATGGTGAGGTAGAAGATGAGAACAAGGAGATTACGCTTACCGAAGCACGCAAGATTGAGCCTGACTATGAGGTAGGTGAGGATGTGAGCGAGAAGGTAGATTTCAATAAGTTTGGTCGCCGTGCCATCTTAACTCTTCGACAGACTTTGGCTTCTAAGATTCTTGAACTTGAGCACGACTCACTCTACAATAAATATAAAGACCGTGTTGGACAGGTAATCTCTGGTGAGGTTTATCAGGTATGGAAGCGCGAGGTTCTTATCGTTGATGACGAGAACAACGAGTTGATGTTGCCTAAGACGGAGCAGATTCCTGGCGATATGTATCGTAAGGGCGAGACTGTACGTGCCGTCATCCTTCGTGTTGACAATGATAACAACAATCCTAAGATTATCTTGAGCCGTACAGCGCCAATCTTCCTGCAGCGTCTGTTGGAGGCTGAGGTTCCTGAGATTGCAGATGGCTTGGTTGCTATCCGTCGCATTGCCCGTCTCCCTGGTGAGCGTGCCAAGATTGCTGTAGAGAGCTTCGATGAGCGTATCGACCCTGTTGGAGCTTGTGTAGGTGTTAAGGGTAGCCGTGTTCACGGTATCGTTCGCGAGCTTTGCAACGAGAACCTCGACGTCATCAACTATAGCTCTAATACCAAGCTGTTTATCCAGCGTGCCTTGGCACCAGCCAATATTACATCTGTGAATATCGATGAGGAGAACAAGAAGGCAGAGGTGTTCCTGAAGCCTGAGGAGGTTAGCCTGGCTATCGGCCGTGGCGGTATGAACATCAAGTTGGCTTCTATGTTGACAGAATATACCATCGATGTATTCCGTGAGGTAGATGAGAATGAGGCTGACGAGGATATCTACTTGGATGAATTCTCTGACGAGATTGACCAGTGGGTTATCGATGCCATCAAGGGTATCGGTTATGATACAGCTAAGCAGGTGCTCAATGCACCACGTGATATGATCGTAGAGAAGGCTGACCTTGAGGAGGAAACCGTGGATAACGTACTCAAGGTATTGAGAGCTGAATTCGAACAATAATTTCCCTAGCTGGCGAGTGCTTGCAGGGAATCTAACTTTAAAAATAGGAGAATAAAATAATTTATGAGCATCAGATTAAATAAAGCACTACGTGAATTGAATATAGGACTTCAGACGGCAGTTGAATTCCTAGAAAAAAGAAAGGACCTGGGAGAGGTCAAGGCCGAACCGAGCTTCAAACTCAGCGACCAGCAATACAAGGCATTGAACGATGCCTTCAGTCAAGATAAGGAGGTTCGTGATCAGGCCGAGAAACTCATCACCAAGAAGGCCAAGGATAAGAAGCGTGCGCCTGAGCAGAAGGACCATCGTGCCGAAAGCTTATTGGAGTCGAGCAACCAGCAGCAGTATAAGCCGTTGGGTAAGATTGACTTGGATAGCATCGGAAAGGGTAAGTCTGTAGAGTCTGCTGCTAAAAAGTCGGAGGCACCGAAGCATGAGACTGCTGCCGTCAGTCATGCGCCAGTGAAAGATGCTCATCGTAATGAGCCAAAACATGACCAGAGATCTACCCATGGATCTCACCAAAAACAAGAGATGAAACAAGAGAATCAGCAAAAGTCACAGCAGCCAAAGATGAACGACTTTAAGGGTCAGAAGAATGCTGCACAAGGTAACAAGAATGTAGAGGCTCAGCAGCAGAATGCTGAGCAGAAGACTGCTGACAACAGCCAGCCTTCTAGCGTGTTCACATTGAAGAGTGAGAAGAAATATACTTCAAATGAACCTAAGGTGTTGGGTAAGATTGATCTTTCTTCTCTCAATCAGAGCACTCGTCCTAAGAAAAAGTCTAAGGAGGAGCGCCGCAAGGAGCGTGAAGAGAAGTTGGCGCAGCAGCACAATGATCGCAAGAAGCGTGTTCGTATCAACAAGGAGCGTGTTGACATCAATGCCGAGGCTAAGAACAACAGTGCCGATGGTAATGGCCAGAATAAGGGCAACAATGGTGGCAACAACAAGAAGAATAGAAACAAGAATAGAAATAATAATAACAACCGCGGCAATAACAATAACAACCGCGGCAACCAGCGTCAGATCGAGGTGGATGACGAGGCTGTAGCACGCCAGGTAAAGGAGACTCTCGCTCGCTTGACCAGCAAGAGCCAGAACAAGAAGGGTGCTAAGTATCGCAAGGAGAAGCGTGAGGCTGTACAGGAGAAGTTGCAGGATCAGGCTCGTCAGGAGCAGAAGGAAAGCAAGACCCTGAAGCTTACTGAGTTCGTTACCGTTAGCGAGTTGGCTACGATGATGGATATCAGCGTTACTCAGGTTATCTCTACCCTGATGGGTGTAGGTATCATGGTATCTATCAACCAGCGTCTGGATGCTGAAACCATCAATATGGTGGCTGAGGAGTTCGGTTTCAAGACCGAATACGTGAGTGCCGAGGTTCAGGAGGCAGTGAGCGAGGAAGAGGATGATGAGAACGACTTGGTTCCACGTGCTCCAATCGTAACCGTGATGGGTCACGTTGACCACGGTAAGACCTCTTTGCTCGACTATATCCGCAATACCAATGTGATTGCCGGTGAGGCGGGTGGTATTACTCAGCATATCGGTGCTTACAGTGTGACTCTGAACAGCGGTCGCAAGGTTACCTTCCTGGATACCCCAGGTCATGAGGCGTTTACCGCCATGCGTGCCCGTGGTGCTCAGGCCACCGATATCGCCATCATCATCATCGCAGCCGATGACTCCGTGATGCCTACTACCAAGGAGGCTATCGCCCATGCACAGGCTGCCGGTGTGCCAATGGTATTCGCCATCAACAAGATTGATAAGCCAGGTGCTAACCCAGACCGTATCCGTGAGGACTTGGCTAACATGAACCTGCTCGTAGAGGAGTGGGGTGGTAAGTACCAGTGCCAGGAAATCAGTGCTAAGAAGGGTATCGGTGTTCACGATTTGCTTGACAAGGTGCTCCTCGAGGCTGATATGCTCGACTTGAAGGCTAACCCTAACCGTCGTGCCACAGGTACCATCATTGAGTCTTCACTTGACAAGGGTCGTGGATATGTTTCTACTGTATTGGTTGCCAATGGTACCTTGAAGGTTGGTGATATTGTTCTCGCCGGTACTTCTTGGGGCCGTGTTAAGGCGATGTTCAATGAGCGTAATGCCAATATCAAGTCAGCTGCTCCTGCAGAGCCAGCTATCATCCTCGGTTTGAATGGTGCGCCTACAGCAGGTGACCAGTTCCACGTAATCGAGACAGAGCAGGAGGCTCGTGAAATTGCCAACAAGCGTGAGCAGTTGCAGCGTGAACAGGGCTTGCGTACTCAGAAGCGCTTGACCTTGGGTGATATCTCTCACCGTATCGCACGTGGTGAGTTCCACGAGTTGAACGTCATCGTAAAGGGTGATACCGATGGTTCTGTTGAGGCATTGAGCGACTCATTCATCAAGCTTTCTACCGAGAAGGTTCAGGTGAACGTAGTCAACAAGGCTGTAGGTCAGATTTCAGAGAACGACGTGATGCTGGCATCTGCTTCAGATGCAGTCATCGTTGGTTTCCAGGTTCGTCCATCTGCCGATGCTCGCAAGGCTGCCGACCGTGAGGGAGTTGAAATCAACACATACTCTATCATCTACGATGCTATCGACGATATCAAGAGTGCGATGGTAGGTATGCTCGACAAGGTGAAGAAGGAAATCGTTACCGGTCAGGTTGAGGTGAAGCAGACCTTCAAGATTTCCAAGGTGGGTACTATTGCCGGTGGTCTCGTTACCGAGGGTAAGGTACACGCTAAGGATAAGGCTCGCGTCATCCGTGACGGTATCGTGATCCGTACAGCAGAAATCGGTGCCTTGAAGCGTTACAAGGACGATGTCAAGGAGGTGGTTACCGGTATGGAGTGCGGTTTGAGCCTCGTCAACTACAACGATATTCAGGAGGGCGACGTTATCGAGACCTTCACTGAGATTGAGGTAGAGCAGAAGTTGTAATATAGCATATATTATATATAATAAGGTAGGGATGAGTCCTCAGCGGCTTATCCCTATTTAGGGTTAAAATAACGAAAGGTTATTCTAAATAAAATGGCAGAAATAGAGAAAGAACAGAATCAGGTTGTCAAGGATGTGATAGACCAGAAATATGAGTATGGTTTTACCACCGATGTACATACTGAAATCATAGAAAAGGGTCTCAACGAGGATGTTGTGCGCCTGATCTCGCAGAAGAAGGGAGAGCCAGACTGGATGCTCGAATTTCGTCTGAAAGCCTACAATTACTGGAAGACGCTCAAGGAGCCAAAGTGGGGACACGTTCACGTGCCACCTATTGACTACCAGGAGATTTCATACTATGCCGATCCTTTGGCAAAGAAGCCGAAGAACAAGGAGATTGATCCTGAGTTGGAGAAGACATTCGATAAGCTCGGTATTCCTCTGGAGGAGCGCTTGGCTTTGAGCGGCACTGCCGTGGATGCCATCATGGACTCTGTGTCGGTGAAGACTACCTTCAAGGAGAAACTCCGTGAGAAGGGCGTCATCTTCTGCAGTATCGGTGAGGCTGTGAAGGAGCATCCTGATTTGGTAAGAGAGTATCTGGGAACCGTAGTTCCTTATCGTGATAACTTCTATGCAGCTTTGAACAGTTGCGTATTCAGTGATGGCTCATTCGTTTATATTCCTAAGGGCGTCCGCTGCCCGATGGAGTTGAGCAGTTACTTCCGCATCAATGCCCGTAACACCGGTCAGTTCGAGCGTACATTGATCATCGCCGATGATGATGCCTACGTTTCTTATCTGGAGGGATGTACAGCGCCAATGCGTGATGAGAACCAGCTCCATGCAGCTATCGTAGAGATTATTGTCAAGGATAATGCTGAGGTGAAGTACTCTACTGTTCAGAACTGGTATCCTGGTGATGAACATGGTAAGGGTGGTGTGCTGAATCTGGTAACCAAGCGAGGCGACTTGCGTGGTGTGAACTCTAAGTTGAGCTGGACTCAGGTAGAGACAGGTTCTGCGATTACCTGGAAGTATCCTTCCTGCATCTTGCGTGGCGACAACTCTGTGGCTGAGTTCTACAGTGTGGCTGTTACCAACAACTATCAGGAGGCTGATACCGGTACCAAGATGATTCACATGGGTAAGAACACCAAGAGTACTATCATCTCGAAGGGTATTTCGGCTGGTCATAGCCAGAATTCCTATCGTGGATTGGTTCGTGCTACATCCAATGCCGATAATGCCCGTAACTACAGTTCCTGCGACTCCTTGTTGCTGGGTAGCGATTGCGGAGCGCATACCTTCCCATATATGGATGCCCATAACGATACAGCCGTGTTCGAGCATGAGGCAACTACCTCGAAGATTTCAGAAGACCAGCTCTTCTATTGCAATCAGCGAGGTATTCCTACCGAGGAGGCTGTCGGTCTGATTGTAAACGGCTATGCCAAGGACGTGCTCAACAAATTGCCTATGGAGTTTGCCGTAGAGGCACAGAAACTCCTGAGTGTTTCACTCGAAGGAACCGTAGGATAATCATTATCATTCTCGATGAAATCGATAAAAATTGACTAAAATTATGTTAGAGGTTAAGAATCTGCATGCTACTATTGCAGGCAAAGAAATATTGAAAGGTATCAACCTGACTATCAACGATGGTGAGATACATGCTATCATGGGACCTAACGGTTCCGGTAAGTCAACCTTGAGCGCTGTGCTTACAGGTAACCCTCTTTATACAGTAACAGAGGGCGAGGCTATCTTCAACGGCAAGAACCTCCTGGATATGAAGCCAGAGGACCGTGCCCGTGAAGGCTTGTTCCTCTCTTTCCAGTATCCGGTGGAGATTCCTGGCGTATCCATGACCAACTTCATGCGTGCAGCTATCAATGCCAAGCGTGAGTATCAGGGTTTGGAACCATTGAATACAAGCGAATTCATGAAGCTGATGCGTGAGAAGCGCGAGTTGGTGGAACTGGACAGCAAGTTGGCTCGCCGTTCTGTAAACGAAGGTTTCTCGGGTGGTGAGAAGAAGCGCAACGAGATTTTCCAGATGGCAATGTTGGAGCCAAAGCTCTCTATCCTCGATGAAACCGACTCTGGTCTCGACGTGGATGCGATGCGTATCGTGGCTGACGGTGTGAACAAGATGCATACCGACCAGACATCTGCCATCGTCATTACTCACTATGAGCGTCTGCTCGATATGATTAAGCCAAGTGTGGTTCACGTACTCTATAAGGGTAGAATCGTGAAGACTGCCGGTCCTGAACTTGCCAAGGAGATTGAGGCTCGTGGCTACGACTGGATCAAGGCTGAAGTAGATGAGAAATAATAAGGAGGATGGCTATGCTTTCAGAAAATCAATATTTAGACTTGTATCAGTCTTCTTCGAGAATGATCAAGAAGAACAGCGCTGAGGTGCTCAATGCAGTGCGTGATGCTGCCTTCGAGGACTTCCGTCGCCTGGGCTTCCCTTCCCGCAAGGTAGAAAGATACAAGTATACAGATATGAGCGCCATCTTCGAGCCAGATTATGGCTTGAACTTGAATCGCCTGGAAATCCCTGTAGATCCATACGAGGCTTTCCGTTGCGATGTGCCTAACCTGAGTACTTCGCTCTACTTCGTGGTGAACGATGCTTTCTATAGCAAGGCATTGCCAAAGGTAGAGTTGCCAGAGGGTGTTATCGTGGACTCTTTGAACAAGATTGCTGCAGAAAACCCAGAATTCATCGGGAAATACTACGCTAAGATTGCCAAAACCGATGAAGATGGCATCACGGCATTGAATACATTCCTGGCACAGGATGGCTTGCTTATCTACGTACCAAAGAACGTGAAGGTGGAGCGAACCATTCAGGTCATCAATATTCTCCGTTCGGATGTAGATTTGATGGTAAACCGCCGTGTGCTCATCGTGATGGAACAGGGTGCTGAGGCTAAGTTCCTCTTCTGCGATCATGCAGCCGATGATAAGAACTTCCTCGCAACCCAGGTAATCGAGGCTTATGTAGGCGAGAATGCCAGTCTCGACCTCTATTGTCTGGAGGAGACTCATTACAAGAACCGTCGTGTCAGCAACGTTTATATTGAGCAGCAGGCTAACAGCCGTGTAAACCATAACGTCATCACGCTTCATAACGGTATTACCCGCAACCGTCTTGACCTCGTATTCAAGGGAGAGGGAGCCGAGTGCTTCTGTAATGGTTGTGTGATTGCTGATAAGAACCAGGTGGTAGATAACAATACGCTTATCGATCATCAGGTGGGTCATTGTACCAGCAACGAGCTTTATAAGTATGTACTCGATGGTGAGGCACGTGGTGCTTTTGCCGGTAGAGTATTGGTTCGTCATGGTGCCCAGAAGACCACTTCGCAGGAAACCAACCAGAACCTCTGCGCTACGAAGACAGCCCGCATGTTCACCCAGCCGATGCTGGAGATCTATGCTGACGATGTGAAATGTGCACACGGTAGTACCGTCGGTCAGCTCAACGATGCGGCATTGTTCTATATGCAGCAGCGTGGAGTGAGCCGTGAGGAGGCCAAGTTGCTTCTTCAGTTTGCATTTATCAACGAAGTCATCGACAAGATGGAGCTGGAGCCATTACGTGATCGTCTGCATCATCTTGTAGAGAAGCGATTCCGTGGTGAACTCAATAAGTGCGAGGGTTGCAAGCTTTGCAAGTAGATAATATCCTTTTAAAGGAGTTAAGTTCTTAAAAATATGTATGATATCAATCAAGTAAGAGCAGATTTCCCGATTTTATCGAGAACGGTATATGATAAGCCATTGGTGTATCTGGATAATGCGGCAACCACGCAGAAGCCATTGTGCGTGCTTGATGCCATGCGCGACGAGTATCTCAACGTAAATGCCAATGTGCATCGTGGCGTTCACTATCTCTCTCAGCAGGCTACCGACCTTCATGAGGCAGCCCGCGAAACCGTGCGCAAGTTTATCAATGCGCCTAAGGTTGAGGAAGTCATCTTTACCCGCGGTACTACCGAGAGTCTGAATCTCGTGGTTTCATCGTTCAGCGATGCCTTTATGAGCGAGGGCGATGAGGTGATTATCTCTACCATGGAGCATCACTCCAATATCGTGCCTTGGCAGTTGCAGGCTGCCAAGAAGGGAATTGCCATCCGTGTAATCCCAATCAACGATAAAGGTGAGATTAACCTCGATGAATTCGCCAATTTATTTACCGAACGTACCAAAATCGTGAGCATTGCCCAGGTGAGCAACGTGCTCGGTACGGTGAATCCGGTAAAAGAGATGATAAAGATTGCTCATGAGCACGATGTGCCTGTCATGGTAGATGGAGCTCAGAGTACTCCTCATTTCGCAGTGGATGTGCAGGATATGGATTGCGATTTCTTCGCTTTCAGCGGACATAAGATTTATGGTCCTACCGGTATCGGTGTGCTTTACGGCAAGGAAGAGTGGCTCGAGAAGTTGCCTCCATATCAGGGAGGTGGCGAGATGATTGAGAGTGTGAGCTTCGAGAAGACCACTTTCGAGAAACTGCCTTTCAAGTTCGAGGCTGGTACTCCTGACTATGTGGCTACCCATGGTCTGGCAAAAGCCATCGATTATGTCTCTGCACTCGGTATGGATAACATTGCCAAGCATGAGCAGGAACTCACCCGCTACTGTATGGACCAGATGAGAACCATCGATGGAATCAGACTTTTTGGTGAGCAGGAAGGTAAGGACGCCGTTGTCAGTTTCTTGGTTGGTGATATTCATCACATGGATATGGGAACCTTGCTCGACCGCCTGGGCATCGCCGTTCGTACAGGCCATCACTGTGCACAGCCTTTGATGGACCGCTATGGCATTCTGGGAACCGTTCGTGCAAGCTTCGCCTTGTACAACACCAAGGAAGAGGTTGATGCGCTTATAGCAGGCGTAAAACGCGTTTCTCAGATGTTCTAGGTCGGACAGTGAACTTGTTCGTCTTCTTAACTTCATTTATCTTCTTAAGTAGATATGAATATGTTAGAAAGTCATTATTATAAGGATATGATTGAGGCGGGCTGCGATGAGGCGGGCAGAGGTTGTCTGGCTGGTAGCGTCTATGCTGCAGCAGTGATTCTTCCTCCCGATTATCAGAACCCTGACCTCAATGATAGCAAAAAGCTGACTGACAAGAAACGCAAGGCGCTCCGTGAACAGATAGAGCGTGATGCTGTGGCTTGGGCTGTGGGCATTGTTACTCCCGAAGAAATTGATCAAATCAATATTCTGAATGCGAGTTTCCTGGCGATGCATCGTGCCTTGGACCAGCTGAAGGTACGTCCTGAGGCGGTGATTGTGGATGGTAATCGTTTCAAGCCTTATAAGGACTTGCCTTATACCACGATTGTAAAAGGCGATGGAAAGTATCTCTCGATAGCTGCGGCAAGCATTCTTGCCAAGACTTATCGTGATGACTATATGGATGAGCTTGCAGAGGAATATCCACAGTACGACTGGAAGGGTAACAAGGGTTATCCTACCAAGAAGCATCGTGCTGCCATCAGGGAGTTTGGCATTACGCCTTATCATCGCAAGAGCTACAATCTTCTAGGCACAGGTGAACTCTCACTCGATTTTAAAGACTAGGCATCATAGCTGCAGTGCTATGATTTCCATATAAAAAAGCCGCTCAACAGATTTGCCTGTTGAGCGGCTTTTGATTTTGATTAGAAGTCGAGGGTGATGCCCTTTTCCTAATCAGGCAAAAAAAAGAGCCGCAAGTAAAAACTTGCAGCTCCTTGTACCCAGACCCGGGATCGAACCGGGATGG
>OWJH01000760.1_pt1 | contig 12551 bp, 12 predicted proteins | sample 1732621 | NCBI WGS metagenome assembly OWJH01 (sample SAMN05065735, study PRJEB22554) | human gut metagenome | biome: ENVO:2100002; feature: ENVO:00000062; material: ENVO:00002003 | host: Homo sapiens | place: USA
CCCATTCTTTGGTTACAGTTGCCTTGTTTGCAGAAATGGTCTTGTAACTTAAAGTATCCACTCTTAATTCATTTTTTAAATGTTACTACTAAAAATTTTCTCACCACTCATTAACCTTCCCCGGACAAAGGAAGATTAACTTGCTATGAATTAATCTCTTATCCTTTTGAGATAATAATCGGCTTGCAAAAGTACGGCTTTTCTTTGAATTGGCAAACATTTTCTACCTTTTTTTAGATTTATCGGATTGACACACAAAGAAGAAGAGCGAAAAGAAAAAACGAACAGAGGGCCGATAAACAAAAAAACTCCATCCGGGCAAGAATGATCCGTTGCCCGGACAGAGAAATGTATACCAAGAGCTTATCCGCCCCCTATCTCACAATATCCTCCGGAAACACCGCCGGCATTTCCACACGCTTCCATGTTTCATGAAACCAGGAATTCAGTTCATTGCCGTTCAAATCTTTCGCTATAAAATACTTCAAATGCAACAGTTCGTCATCTTCAATTTCAAACTCAAGGATATTATCCTTATTATCCAACATAGGCAGATGAATATTTTTCTCAATGCTCTCTTTATAGGAACTCCCTGTCACTTGCTTATAAGTACCATATCCCGTAATGATAGCACTCTGCCCCGGAATAATGGTAAAATTCACAATCCGTCCATCATCGCTCAAGACCTTGAATGTATTACTGGGCTTCAACACTCCCGGAACATCCGGAACCTCCGACACATAATGACACAACTGCCAGATTCCTTTCAGATTGGCAGGCTGAAACTTCGCTTTTTTCTGAGCCATAGCACCTGTTACCGCAAACAGCATCACTGTCAGCATGGTAAAAAAATAGAGTTTTCTCATCGCCGTATTGTTTTAGTTAACATTCTCAAGGCCTGTCGCTTACAAATATAAAGAAATCTTTTGAGGTTATAACAATTGTAAGGCAATAAAAAAGCCTGCATCTCAAAAAAATGCAGGCTTTTATATTATTTCAGGGTAATTCGTTAGAATTCCGCATTGCGTGGCGTACGCGGGAACGGAATAACATCACGAATATTAGCCATACCTGTCACGAAAAGCAACAAGCGCTCGAATCCAAGCCCGAAACCGGAATGAGGACAAGTACCGAACTTACGCGTATCCAAATACCACCACATATCTTTCATCGGGATATGAAGTTCTTCAATACGTGTCACCAACTTGTCATAATCCGCTTCACGTTCCGAACCGCCAATTATTTCACCAATTTTCGGGAACAGCACATCCATAGCACGAACCGTCTTTCCATCTTCATTCTGCTTCATATAGAAAGCCTTGATCTCTTTCGGATAATCCGTCAGAATCACCGGACGCTTGAAATGCTCTTCCACCAAATAACGTTCATGCTCCGAAGCCAAATCCACTCCCCAGTAAACAGGGAATTCAAACTTATGTCCTTTTGCTACGGCATCCTCCAGTATCTTAATACCCTCAGTATAAGGCAAACGTACGAAATCCTCTTTCAGTACGCCCTGCAAACGTTCTATCAACCCCTTATCGAACATGTCATTCAGGAACTTCACATCATCGGCACAGTTATCCAAAGCCCATTTCACACAGTATTTGATAAACTCTTCCGCCAAATCCATGTTATCCGTAATATCATTGAATGCCACTTCCGGCTCAATCATCCAGAACTCGGCAAGATGACGGGGGGTATTTGAATTTTCCGCACGGAATGTCGGCCCGAACGTATAAATAGCCCCTAAAGCCGTTGCCGCCAATTCACCCTCCAACTGTCCGGATACTGTCAGACTTGCCTGTTTCCCAAAAAAGTCATCATCATAAATGATAGAACCGTTCTCATCCTTTTTCAGATCATACAGGTTCTTGGTGGTAACCTGAAACATCTGCCCGGCACCTTCACAGTCCGAAGCCGTGATAATCGGAGTATGGAAATAGAAAAAGCCTCTCTCATGGAAGAACCGGTGAATAGCGATCGCCATATTATGACGGATACGGAACACGGCACCAAATGTATTGGTACGGGGACGTAAGTGAGCTATCTCCCGAAGGAACTCCATAGAATGCCCTTTTTTCTGCAACGGATACGTATTATCACAAGTACCCAGCACCTCGATTTCACGAGCCTGCACTTCCACTTTCTGACCGGAACCGACCGATTCCACCATTACCCCATTCACGCTCAAACAAGCGCCTGTAGTAATAAGCTTCAGCATCTCTTCGTCAAAGTTGGCCAGGTCTACTACCACCTGCACATTATTTATTGTAGAACCGTCATTCAGTGCGATAAAGTTTACTTGTTTGCTACCTCTGCGGGTACGAACCCATCCTTTCACATTGACCATCGCGCCAAAATCCTCACGCTTCATCAGGTCGACAATTTTTGTTCTACTAATCTTTTCCATAACTATTTTATATACATTATTATAGAGTAATAGTCAAGTAGGGAGTAGTTAACTACTTACTACTTACTACTTACCACTTAACCACTTACTACTTGACTACTCGTTACTTAAGTTCTTTTCCGTTACTCAAATGATCCCATACGGAGGAAATTCACTTCCTGTTCCGTCAGATAACGCCATTCACCACGACGCAGTCCTTTTTTAGTGAGACCGGCAAAGAATACACGGTCAAGCTTAACCACTTTGTATCCCAATGATTCGAATATACGACGAACGATACGGTTTTTACCGGAGTGAATCTCGATACCTACTTGGTCACGTTTATTCTCATCCGCGTAGCTGATAGCATCTGCATGAATCTCACCGTCTTCCAGTTGTATCCCTGCCGCAATCTGATCCAGATCCGCTTTCGTCAAATTCTTATCCAGATAAACGTGATATATTTTCTTTTTCAAAAACTTCGGATGCGTCAGTTTAGAAGCCAGATCCCCGTCATTGGTCAGCAACAGCACCCCTGTCGTATTACGGTCCAAACGACCTACCGGATAAATACGCTCATTACAAGCTCCTTTCACAAGGTCCATCACAGTTAGACGCGCTTGAGGATCATCAGAAGTAGTCACACAATCTTTCGGTTTGTTCAACAAAACGTATACTTTACGCTCGATGCTCACCGGTTCATCATGGAATTTCACCACATCAGAACGTTTGATCTTAGTACCCAATTCCGTTACCACTTCACCATTTACCGAAACAACTCCTGCCGTGATAAACTCATCAGCTTCCCGTCGTGAACAAACTCCGGCATTGGCCAAAAACTTATTCAAACGAATCGGTTCGTTAGGGTCTACAAACTGTTCCTTATATTCTATCTGCTTCTTCTTACTGTATTTCGCATTGGGATCATAATCACCGGTACGGCGTTGCGGACGGGCAAATCCTTGAGGACGTCCCTCGCCGCCATTGTTAAAACGCGGACGGTACGGACGATCACCACCCTCGCGATTATAAGAAGGACGCTGCGGACGGTCACCATACGAACGGCGTTCGCCACCTTCATTATTATTGAAACGCGGACGGTACGGACGGTCTCCCCCTTCGCGATTGTAGGAAGGACGCTGAGGACGATCACCATATGAACGACGTTCGCCACCTTCATTATTATTGAAACGCGGGCGATACGGACGATCACCGCCTTCACGATTGTAGGAAGGACGTTGCGGACGGTCACCATAAGACGGACGATCACCATACGAACGCTGCGGGCGCTCACCACCTTCATTGTTATTATAACGCGGCCGATACGGACGATCACCGCCTTCACGATTGTAAGAAGGACGCTGAGGACGATCACCATACGAACGACGTTCGCCTCCTTCACTATTAGGATTAAATCTCGGACGATACGGACGATCGCCACCTTCACGATTGTAAGAAGGGCGATTGTACCCACCTTCCCTGTTGTAAGACCTGTTACCATCACGGCCGGCGCCTGTGTTCTCTTCATTAGAGCTGTCACGCCATTCTTCGTTTTCTGTACTCATTACTTTATTCGAATAAAAATTAAACATTGGCCTCACGGCCGGTATTTAGAGATTTCTCAGAGTCCCGTATAAGTATGCGGGGTAATTACTCTTAATTCTTTCTTTATATCTTCGCTAACATCCAAACCTTCGATAAACTCTTTGATAGAGCTTTCCGTTATCGCCTGATTGGTTCTTGTCAATGCTTTCAACGCTTCATACGGATGCGGATAAGCCTCCCGGCGCAAAACAGTCTGAATCGCTTCGGCAACTACACTCCAACAGTTATCCAGATCACGATAAATAGCTGCTTCATTCAGCAATAACTTACGCAATCCTTTCAAAGAACTCTGAATAGCAATAACGATATGTCCGAAAGGAACACCGACATTACGCAACACAGTCGAATCCGTTAAGTCACGTTGCAAGCGCGATACCGGCAACTTTACCGCCAAATGTTCCAGAATAGCATTAGCTATACCCAAATTTCCCTCCGCGTTCTCAAAATCGATCGGATTTACTTTATGCGGCATAGCGCTCGACCCCACCTCACCGGCTTTGATCTTCTGCTTGAAGTATTCCATAGAGATGTACTGCCAGAAATCACGGTTCATATCGATCATGATCGTATTGATCCGTTTCATTGCATCAAAAATAGCCGATAAGTTATCGTAATTTGAAATCTGCGTAGTATACTCTTCGCGTTCCAGACCAAGTTTCTCAGCCACAAAACGATTGCCAAATGCTTTCCAGTCATATTCCGGATAAGCCACACGATGCGCATTGTAATTACCTGTCGCCCCACCGAATTTAGCAGTAACAGGACAGGCTTTCAAAGTAGCCAATTGCCGCTCCATGCGATAAACAAACACCATCACTTCTTTACCCAACCGCGTTGGAGAAGCCGGTTGTCCATGCGTTTTCGCAAGCATCGGAATATTTTCCCACTCTGCAGCATATGTTTTCAGCTGAGCGATCAATTCTTCAATCTGGGGATAATACACTTTTTCCAACGCCTCCTTGATCGAAAGCGGAATAGAGGTATTATTAATATCCTGCGATGTCAGACCGAAATGAATAAATTCCTTGTATTCATCCAATCCGCCCAACTTATCAAATTTTTCTTTAAGGAAATACTCCACCGCTTTCACATCGTGATTGGTCACACTTTCTATTTCTTTAATGCGCTGGGCATCTGTTTCAGAAAAGTTACGATAGATAGCACGTAAAGCTTCAAATACACTTTTGTCGATTCCTTTGAGTTGTGGCAGAGGCAATTCACACAGAGTGATGAAATATTCCACTTCTACCTGCACGCGGTATTTTATCAGTGCGTATTCAGAAAAATAGTCAGCCAAAGCTTCTGCTTTGCCTCTGTATCGGCCGTCAATAGGAGAAATGGCCGTTAATAAATCAAGTTCCATATGTCGTTCAGATAATTATCAGTTTGCAAAATTAGCTCTTTTTCTTGATTTATAATGCACAAAGAGGATAGAAAGTTTATATAAAAGAGGTAAGAAAACAAAAATGCCTCACAATAAATATTGCAAGGCACCTTTTTATCCATTTTTTGTGGGCGTTGACGGATTCGAACCGCCGACCCTCTGCTTGTAAGGCAGATGCTCTGAACCAGCTGAGCTAAACGCCCTCTTTTCGCATTGAAAAACGTTCAGACTTTTAAGTTTTGCCTGTGTTGTTTCTCGTTTGCGGTTGCAAAGGTACGCACTTTTTTTAATCCGGCAAACATTTGAGGAATTTTTTTTTCGATGTTTTTTGGGCATGTATGCTGTGATATTTTTTAAGAATCTAATTCTTATAGGGTTATGAGGCTTGTCTTTTTTTATATACAGAAATGTAGAATGGACGGTCTTCTACTTTCTTTTAGGGGGACATTCGTTTTTGGAGTATTTTATATAACTTTGCCGGCGTTTTTTTAAAATCAAAAGTAATGAAAAAAAAGTTTATTTACGTCGGGGTATTGTGCCTGTGGGGCACAAAAAGCCTCGCCCAACTCAACGTCCAGTTACATTACGACCTGGGTCATGGGATGTATGGCAACGAGATTTCTTCGCGCCAGCATCTGACAGCAACCGTTGAGAATTTCTCTGCCGACAAGTGGGGAAGTACCTATTTCTTTATGGATGCCGATTTCGGTGACAATGTTTTGCGTGGAGCCTATGGCGAGTTTTCCCGGGAAATCCAAACGAAGAAAATGCCGGTGGCATTCCATGTGGAGTACAACGGTGGTTTGAGTTATGGAACCGGAAAGGGAGATGGTTATGCTTTCGGGGATGCCTATTTGGCCGGCGTGGCTTACAACTGGAATAGCAAAGACTTTGCCAAGGGATTTTCCGTACAGGCTATGTACAAATACTTAGCTAAGAATGGCCCTTATTGCCATAGCTGGCAGTTGACAGGCGTTTGGCGAAACCGTTTTGCCGGAGGCTTGTGTACGTTCAGCGGTTTTGTCGATTTGTGGTACAATAATACCGTGAACGGGAATCTCATCCTGATGTCGGAACCGCAATTCTGGTTTAATCTGGCCGCGTTGAGAAAGGTAAGTGACGACTTCAAGCTGAGTATTGGCACGGAGGTTGAAATCAGTAATAATTTCGTGTATACGGAAACCGGACAGAACAACCGTTTTTATGCCATACCTACGATTGCATGCAAGTGGGAGTTTTAGACTTTTGAGGCTGAACAGAAGCTTCCGTATGTTGAGGAAGTTCATATAAAATAGGAAAAGGAGGAAGACACATTCCCAAAGTCCTTCCTCCTTTCCTTTTTTCCGGGTGCTTTATTTTTCTTTCAGCATCTCTTCCATGCGCAGCATTTCGTCCCGGTATTGGGCGGCTTCGATGAAGTCTAATTTCTTTGCCGCTTCCTGCATCAGTTTTCGGCTGCGTTCTATGCTCTTTTCCAATTGGTCGCGCGTCATATATTCCATGATAGGGTCGGCCACAGCCATTCTTTCTTCCGGTTCGATGTAAGCACGGGTTTCCGCATGAGCTTCCGCATTGGCACTGATAAGGTCAGTCATTTTCCGGCCTTTCTTGATTTGTTGCGGAGTGATGCCATGTTCTTCGTTGTATTTAAGTTGCTTTTCGCGCCGACGGTTGGTTTCGTCGATGGTTTTTTGCATACTGTCCGTGATGCGGTCGGCATACATGATAGCCTTGCCATGTACGTTGCGGGCCGCCCGGCCTACGGTTTGTGTGAGCGAGCGGTGCGAACGCAAGAAGCCCTCTTTGTCTGCATCCAGGATAGCTACTAAGGAAACTTCCGGAAGGTCCAGTCCCTCGCGGAGTAAGTTCACGCCGACCAGCACATCGAAGCGTCCGGCACGTAAATCGTCCATAATTTGCACGCGTTCAAGCGTGTCTACGTCGCTATGGATATAATTTGTACGGATGTCGTGCTTCATGAAGTAATCGGTGAGTTCCTCCGCCATTCGTTTGGTCAGTGTGGTGACCAGGATTCTCTCGTCTTTCTCGATGCGTTGCTGTATTTCTTCCATCAGGTCGTCCACTTGGTTCAGGCTTGGGCGCACTTCGATGATGGGGTCGAGCAGACCGGTAGGGCGGATAACCTGTTCCACCACGATGCCTTCGCTCTGTTGCAGTTCATAGTCGGCGGGAGTGGCGGATACATAAATGACCTGCTTGGCCAGTTGTTGGAACTCCTCGAATTTCAAAGGGCGGTTGTCCATGGCGGCCGGTAGTCGAAAACCGTATTCCACCAAATTCTTTTTGCGGGCGCGGTCACCGCCGTACATGGCATTGATTTGCGGTACGGACACGTGGCTTTCGTCGATAACGATCAGGAAATCCTCGGGGAAGAAGTCCAGCAGGCAATAGGGGCGTGTACCGGCCTCGCGCCCGTCGAAATAACGCGAATAGTTCTCGATACCGCTGCAATGCCCCAATTCGCGTATCATTTCCATATCATACGTGACTCGTTCATATAATCGTTTGGCTTCATACGGCTTTCCTATCTCTTCGAAGTAACTTACTTGTTTGTGTAAGTCGTCTTCTATCTGGTGTATGGCTTTCGCCGTACTTTCTTTTGTGGTCATGAACAAGTTGGCCGGATAGATGCGGTATTCGTCGAAACTCCCCAAACGGAGGCAGCTTACGGGGTCTACCTCTTCTATGGCATCGATCTCATCATCCCAGAATGTCACGCGCAGGAGATTGTCCGAATAGGCCAAGTAAATGTCTACCGTATCGCCTTTGACCCGGAAGCACCCGCGTTCCAGATTCAAGTCGTTCCGAGTGTACAGGCTGTCGACCAAGCGGCGGAGGAATACGTTACGGTCCAGCAATTTGCCTCGTTTCAGTTCTATGACATTATCATAAAAAGCCGCCGGGTTCCCCATGCCGTAAATACAACTGACGGACGAGACGACCACTACGTCTTTCCGTCCGGACAAGAGGGCAGAAGTTGCTGCCAGCCGTAACTTGTCTATCTCGTCGTTGATGGCCAAATCCTTTTCTATATAGGTGTCGGTGGACGGGATGTAAGCTTCCGGTTGGTAATAGTCATAATACGACACATAATACTCCACGGCATTATGCGGGAAAAAACTTTTGAACTCACCATATAATTGTGTGGCAAGTGTTTTATTGTGACTGAGAATCAGCGTAGGCTTGTTGATGTTCTGAATCACGTTGGCTATCGTGAAAGTTTTACCCGACCCGGTCACGCCCAACAGCGTTTGGGCCGGTACGCCCTGCAAGACTCCTTCTGTGAGTTGGGCAATGGCTTCCGGCTGGTCTCCGGTAGGAGAGTAATCGGCGGTCAACTCGAATTTAGGCATATTATGGCTTGGATATTTTAAGTTTCTTCAAGCTACAAAAATAGGTATTTTATCCCTAAAAAGCCGTTTCATGTGCTTTTTTTGCATTTAAAAACTTCCTTTCTTTGCAAAATTCGATGCTTTTCCATAATTTTGCAGTTCAATTGTACAATATGAAACGGATTTTTTTATGGCTGTCTGGGGCGATGTTGTTGCTGGCTTCGTGCAATCAGTATAACAACGTGATGAAGACCGCAGATTACGATTATAAGTACGAGGCTGCAAAGGAATACTTTGTCAAGGGGCAATATTCCCGTTCGTCCGTATTGTTGGGAGAGCTTGTCACTTTGATGAAAGGGACTTCGCGAGGAGAGGAATGTCTTTATATGTTGGCGATGTCGGAGTTTTGCGACGGTAATTTCGATGTGGCGCATTCCTATTTTAAGAAATACTATCAGTCTTATCCTAAAGGCGTTTATGTAGAGTATGCCCGTTTTTATGCGGGGCGTTCCCTTTATGAAAGCGTGCCGGACACGCGTTTGGACCAGAGTAGCACGATGGCTGCGGTGAAAGAATTTCAGGATTTTCTGGATTATTATCCCTATACGCATCTGAAAGACCGTACACAGGAGATGATTTTTGCTTTGCAGGACAAGATGGTGGAAAAAGAGTTCGAGGCCGCAAAGCTGTATTACGATTTAGGTTCGTATATGGGTAATTGCTCGTATGGGGGAAGCAATTATGAGGCTTGTATCGTGACGGCCCGCAATGCTTTGTTGGATTATCCATACGCCAGCCCGGAACGTCGTGAGGAGTTTTCCATTATGATATTGCGTGCTAAATATCAACTGGCTCAGCAAAGTGTGGAAGAGAAACGGTTGGAGCGTTATCGTGACACCATAGACGAATATTACGGCTTTATGAACGAATATCCCGAATCTAAATATTTAAAAGACGCGCAGCGGATTTTTGCGCAGTCGGAGAAATATGTGAATAAGAAGTCTTAAGGGTAAAGGAAACAAGTAAATCAATTATATAATTATGGATTATAAAAAAACAAATGCGCCTACAAACACAGTGACCCGTGACATTATGGATCTGTGTGACGAAACCGGTAATATCTATGAGAGCGTAGCTATCATTGGCAAGCGTGCGAATCAGATTTCTTTGGACATCAAGAATGAGTTGTCCAAGAAATTGCAGGAGTTCGCCTCTGTAAGTGACAATTTGGATGAAGTATTCGAGAACCGCGAACAGATTGAAATCTCTCGTTTTTATGAGAAACTGCCGAAGCCATCGTTGATTGCCACGCAAGAATTTGTAGAAGGGAAAATATATTTCCGTAATCCGTTGAAGGAGAAAGATACGATAGAATAAGCCGATACTTATTTTCATAATATAGTAGAACTGTATGATCCAAAGAATCCAGTCTGTCTATCTTTTCTTGGTCGCAGTATGTGCGGTGATATGCTTGTGCATGCCCGTAGGACATTTTCACCAAGACGGTATCGGGGTAGCAGATTTCTATAATTTATGGCTTACGATGGCCGACGGAGCGCGAGTCTTTGCTCCGTGGGCCATGTTTGTACTGTTGGTTTTGGCAGCGTTCACTTCGTTTGCAGCCATATTTTTGTTTAAGCGCCGTATGTTTCAGGTGCGCTTGTCCGTGTTCAGCAGCCTTATCCTGGTGGGCTACTATATCGTGTTCGGGGTTTTCGTTTACGTGTTTAAATCCCGTTATGATGCTGATTTCACCCTTTCCTGGACAGCGGCCTTTCCGGCGGTAGGATTGATATTAGACTATCTGGCTTTCCGGAACATCATGAAGGACGAATTGATCGTCCGTTCGCTTGACCGTTTGAGATAGGGGAAAAGAGGAATAGAATAAAAAGAAAGTGCGTTGGAATGGATTAATTTTAACGCACTTTTTTCGTCCTTTTTTATTTTTTGTTCGAAGTCCGTCGTGTCCGTACGATGTCGAACAGGTAGCTGGCTTTTACCACGATGGTGCCATTGGCCGACCGGCCGAACACGTCTTTCTTGCCGTTGCCGAATATATCGCTCAAACCGTAGTAGTAACGGCCTTCCAAAAGGAAATGTCCGATTTTGGTATTGACCTCAAGACCTGCACCGGCTGTGATGCCATATTCAAATTTGTTCTTTACCGGCATGTCGTATTGTTGGTTTACTTGTCCCGGACGGAGGTTCAGGGTCGAGTCGTTGAAAAGCCCACCTTTGTGCCCCTTGTCGCCTAAATAAAAGCCGACTTGCGGACCGGCCACGACGTAAAACAAAGCCCCCTTTTGTTCGTAGCCCCAACCCATGCGGGCTAACAACGGGATTTGTATATAGTTGATATCCCGTTTGTAGGTGTCGTCGGACGTTTCTATCAATTCCTCCCATCCCAAATTGGTATAATTGACTTCCAGTTGGATAGAGCACAAGCTTTTGAAATACTTCTCGCAGGTATATCTGGCCGTAAAACCGAAAGTCGGCGCCCCTTTGAATTTTTGTTGGATGGTAGGGTTGAACATGACTTGGTTCAGCGTGTATCCCGCATTGAAACCTATGGCCAGGTCGTTACGCGGTTCACCGATTTGCCCGTACACTTTAGAGGTCCCGATGCAGCAGGTCGCTATCGCGATGAGGAATGCTTTTCTCATTTTTTCAGTCGGATTAGTTCAATGCTGTGGGATGGACTATAGTGGATGAATTCGACTTCACGGTTGATAAAACCGCTCCAATTACTGATGCGTTGGAAGTCGAAGCGGTGTTGATAAGAAGTCGTGACGATTTGCGAAAGATGCTGGTCGAAAGCTTCTCCATACGTCGATATGCCTTTCAGGAAATAAATAGCCGTGTCGAAACCCAGCATACCGAAACGTGGCCACGACACGAGGGTCGGTGTGTGAAAGGCCTTTTGGTAGGCATTCTCAAATTCGTCGGCGTTACCGTTCAGCGGATTCCTGAAAAAGGAAGAATAGGCGTATGTGTTGAATTGGTAGAAGTTCTCCAGATGATTGCTGGCGTATGTCTGCCATTCCGGATAGCCCACCAGTTTGATTCTGTATTCGGGATTCTTTTTAGTGAACTCTTTCAACTTGGGAAACAATTGGTTCAACAGTTTAATGCCGGATGAGTTGGGAATGATGACGTTGTCTTTGTATTGGGTCATCGCTTCCATCCACTTTATTTCGTCATCGTTGAGTTTCAAGCGGTTTGCTTTGCTGCCGTTTTGTTGTAACCGTTTTCGGGTGGCATCGATGAATGCAGCCGCATCTTTGTCGTTTTCAGTGCCTTCCAAGAAAATGACGTTGTCTTTTCCGAAGAGTTCCGTGGTCAGCCGGGATGCTTCTGCAAACTGGTATGATTTGGGAGGGTTGATGGCGTAATAGTATGGGTTTTCATATACGTTATCACCGAGAGACGAAAACGGGACTACCAGTTTGATATGATGCTGTTGACAGAATTTGCTAAGTGGGGCTATCTGTTCCGGATACAACGGACCGATGATGAAATCAAGGTTTGTAATGGGGTGGCTGTTCACGACGGCCTTGATGTCGCCGGCGCTTTTGCCGGAATCGTAGGCGAAAACATCCACCGACGTACCGGATTTCTTTATCTCTTCTACAGCCATCAGCACTCCCCTGTAGAATTCTATCATTTTATCGTTGTCCGCCGAACCTCCCTTAAAAGGCAGGATGACTCCCATACGTATCAGTTTCTGAGGGGCTGATACGGCTTTCTTCCCCATCAATTCTTCATTGGCTGTCTCTTATACACATCTCCGAGCCCACGAGACGGAGCTACATCTCGT
>OWJH01000790.1_pt1 | contig 12243 bp, 10 predicted proteins | sample 1732621 | NCBI WGS metagenome assembly OWJH01 (sample SAMN05065735, study PRJEB22554) | human gut metagenome | biome: ENVO:2100002; feature: ENVO:00000062; material: ENVO:00002003 | host: Homo sapiens | place: USA
ACGAGATGTAGCTCCGTCTCGTGGGCTCGGAGATGTGTATAAGAGACAGTGAAAAGACTTTGCGAAATCAGCAGCCACGGTGTAGCTGAAATTGACCTTTGCCACGGCGCGAACCAAAGATACGGCGATCTGCGTGTCGCCGCGCACGGTGACGGCCTGCTGCGCGGACATGGGAAAGGGAGCATCCGCGAGGGCCGCAGGCTCCCGTTCGACGCGCAGCGAGCGAACGAAATCCTGCGTCCGCTCGCCCGCGTCGTGTCCGAGGTTGGCAATGGCGTAAAGCGTATAGTCGCCTTTGGGCAGTTCCAGCACGACGGGGCGCACCGGAGCAATATAGACGTGCCGGGCCTGACCGCCGTTTACGGGGAACAAGTACAGATTGATGTCGTCGATGCGGGTGTCGTTCGTCGCGGCGCGTGTCGGGGACATGGCCCCGCAGCGGAATGTCATTGCAAGCTGCTGTTTGGCCTGCGTCGCCGGATTAAGCTCTATGTCCGCATCCGAGCAGGCGCAGCAAAAAAGCATCATGCAGACGACGGTATAAATAAGTTTTTTCATGCTGCTTTTAGAATAAGTAGTTAAAACTGATCTCTGCCCGCGAGGGGCCTACAACCCACCGCTTGTAGTGGTGTATGAAGATGGATTCGTATTCGGGCGGGATGCGGTCGCGGCGGGTGTCTTTCATGTAAAAGACCCCGATGCCGATTTCGGCCGTGACGTTCCAACGCTTCGAGAGCAGCCAAGCATAACCATAGCTGAATCCCAGCCCGGCCATTCCGCCTTTGTAGTAGCGTCGGGAACCGCCGTACAGGTAATTTCCATAGGTTAGCTGGCTGCCGATGAAATGGCCCACGAACGCTTCGTAAAGCCAGCGTTTCGTGCCGATCTGCGCGGCATACAGCCGACAACTGAACGAATCGGAGTTTACGGGATTCCAGTAGGCGGAAAGGTCTAACGTCCACTTGTCCGCGACTGCCGCATCGAGGCCAACGTTCACCGTTCCGGTGAGTGCGGCCAATGCGTTTACTTTGGCGCTGAAAAACTGCGCTGCGGCTCTGCGGGGTATGCTGCACAAGGTCATAAGGCAGAGTGCTATGATGATTGTTTGCTGTTTCTTCATGGCATTTCTATTCTTTGATACACCGTATGGGATTCGCGGCATAGCGGTAATAATCGGATGTGTCGATAAACGAGGGTACGGAACCCGTCGAGAAAATAATCGAGGTGCAGGAAATATCGCCATACCGACAGGATGACGTTCCCCAGAACATATAGTAGGGCGCATTGGTATAAAGTCGTCCGAGCTGTCCGTTATTCATAAAGCGAGTTTCAACGAAAGTCCCACCGATAGGAATATTCGTGGTACGATTACCATTGTAATGAATCGTTACATAATAGGGCGACGACTGACTTACCCGCTCTATTCCGGCAAAATCTTCGGGGCTGGGAACTTTCCAACCAACGGGGCACGGGTCATAGATAGATTTGTAGCTTACCTTGCTGATATTGTTGTTGCTTGTCGTGACGTTACCCCAAAGATTCGGATGATGATTGTAAAGCCAATCCACAACAGATGCCCATTCTTCCCAATCTTCGTACATGGCATCGCTCATAAAGGTTGTCGGATGGGCAATCGACCACTCTACGGTCATTACGTCATAGGGGCTTTCAGTTCCGGCATTCCGGGGATAGCTGACATTAAATGCGAATCCTTCGGTATAGACCACTCTTTCACGTTCATCGCTGTTGCAGCTTGCCGGATGGATGAACGGGTCTTTGCGGCCCCATTGGTAATACAGCCCGCGGGAAGCGGGCTGTGTGCAATCGGTAGTGATCGCTCCGAGGTTTCGATCCATGAACACGGCCCCGGAAACATAGGTCTGTGCTGTCGATGCCGGGTCGTAATCCACGGACCAGATATGCCACGACCAAATGCAATTATCTGTAACGTCGAACAATCCTATCACGGCGTTTCCCCGCGCGGTCCCCGTCGAGAAAGAGATACGGTTGTCTGCAAACATTACATCTTCGACAACTTTGCTATCCGATTCCCAAAGCATACGTGCAGAAACGCCGTGAAGCAGTTGTGCCCAGATATTTTTTGTATTTTTACCGTTCCCCTGCACGGTTGCATCGAAGGAATATTCTGTATTCAGTTTGGGTGCAATGTAGCAATTTGCCGTACCGTCGCTGTCCAGCGGAGATGTCGCAGGCGAGAATTTCGGAAAGATAGCAGCGTTGGCCGATTTCGGCACATAGAAATAGGTTGTCGATATTGAAAGCCGCGTCTTATAACCATCCGTGGAGTACCATCCCTCGAACCGATAACCTGCCGCGGGCAGTGCTACCAGCGTGCAGCCCATTTCGTAACACATTGCAATATGGTCACGCACTCCGGTGACCTGTACGGAATACAGCGCGTCGGAAACTTTCACCTTGCCTTTGCCATTGTCAGGGGTATCGACTATAACGTCGAGTTTGTTGGCAAAGCGCCGTTCAAATTTGAAAGACTGCGCATAGCCGCCGTCGTCCTCGATTGTCACGGTGTAGGAGAATTGTGAATCGGCAGACGTATATACGGGTTTGTCGTAATGCAAATAATATTCGTTCAATCCCGGCTGGTCCGTTAGCTCCAGGTCATGCCCGGAACCGATGGGAGTATCGTTCACGAGAACATGCCCCGTGTCCCCCGAAGCCGTTATCCGCCCGCAAAGCGTCAGAGGTGCGGGGTTACCATCCACCTCGATTAACAATTCTCCATATTGATCATTGAGGCAATAGCCGCCGATCATATTGCCGGCATACGTGTCGTACACGTTAAGGGTGTAGCTGCTGATGCGGGTATCTACTTCGTTGTCCCCATTGATGGTGATATTGAATGTCTGGATTGTGTTACGCCCTATGTCGAAATTATCAGTATTATTTTCTCCAAAATAGATAGAATATGACAGTACTTTCCCACCCCGAACCGCCCGCACCAGCAAATAGGATGCGTTTTTGGGGGCGTTCCGGGCGCTTTTGTCGGCTTGCGAAGTAATGCCCGGAACGCGGCCCTGCCTATTCTCGAAGATATAGCATACGCCCGAAAATGCCGCGCTCCCGGCGGCCGGGATTTCCGAGTAGAATCCGGAAGTATAATCGGCCTTGTTTTCGGAGGGCCGGGCGGAGGTGAACAGCAGCGAGGTGCGGGGAATACTCATCAGCCGCACGGATTGAAGTTTGATGTCCCCTGCAGTATTGGCGACACGAATATTATAGGCGATCTTCGCCACGCAACGCCGGACCTCAATAGTCGGGAGCGTAACCACCTCTCCCTGCGCCGAAGCTGCAATCGTTACGGTTGTCTTCGCCGACATCGGCAGATCGTCATACGCGGGTCTGGAAGCTATGGAACAGGCTTCGAGTTCTGCCGGGGATAAGTCTGCCATATCCGCATGGAGGTTCGCGGCAATGTAAAGGTCGTATTCTCCGACGGGACATTCGAATTGCAAGAGCGGCGACTGCGTATAAATGTGAAGTTTGAATGTGTTGCTTTTCCCGAACAGATATACGTTCAGGTCTTTAATCTGCGTTTCGTCGGTGGCGCGGGTAATGCGGTCTGCGGGTCGGGCCGTAATGCCCACCTCTACGGACACGTTTTTTATCGGCGCATCCGCGGCTGTTTTATCGTGTATGCAGCCTGTAAACCAGATCGAAAGGGAAAGCAATGCGAACAGTAAATATTTCATCTGTGATTATTTAAACCGCCCGCGCCCCGAAAGGTGCGGGCGGTGTTGGTGAATAATTCGGTTATGCTCCCAGATCGACGGACTGCGTGATCGGGCTTTCCCACTCGGCGACCGACACGGAGACTTGGCAATCCTGCCCCACGAGGCCCGTGAGGTTAGCTGCGATACGGTAGTAGCCGTTGCGTGCGATCTCGCCCCCGGTCTTGCCTGTCAGCGGTACGGTATAAACTACCTCCATGCGGTCGGCGGTCGTGGATGCGTTCCCGTCGGCGTCGTATGTCGCGGTGATCTCCAGCGCTACGCGGCTTGCTTCGGCGAGGGGGCCGTTCTCGAAGAGGTAAAAGAGGTTGTTATACTTCCCGGATGTTGCTGTCGCAGTCTGTGTGTGGGTAAAGCTCATGGCTCCGGGTGTCGGCGTGGCCGGGGCAATGATCGGCGTCTGGCTGGCGGCCCGCAGCAGCTTCGTACCCGTTACGGTCAGGGTCCCGGAATACTTGCTGGCGAACGCCGGGTCGATGGATGTCTGCACGGCGACTTTGGCGACGGTACGTTTGAGTGTCAGGGGCACGGATGTCGTAGAGCCGTCAGCAACGGCTTTGCTCACTCCGGCAGTCATTACGAAGCCCCCGCTGCGCTTGGCTTTGGTCGAAACTTCGGCGAACGTGCCGTTGTAGTCGGCGGCGGCGGTCTCCAGTTTGGCGAGCAGCGCGGATTTCGTGGCAATGCCCGACAGCGACAGATTAGCGACGGCATAAAAGTCGCAGGTCGTACCGGCCGTGGCATGCGGCAGGGCGAACGTTGCGGAGCGGGCCGTGAGTTCGGATGCTGTGAAGTTGCGCAGCACGATCAGGTCGCCTTTGGCGTTGAACACGTACACGGAGAGCGAGGACAGGGATTTCTCCCACGCTTCGGCGGCCGCGGCTTCGGCAAAGAACGCACGGGTCGGGGTTTCGTCGGTGAACGTCATGGTTACGGTTGCTCCGTGGGTATCGGGCTTGGGGTCCGGTGTTCCGGTTGCGGGTTCGTCTTTGTCGCAGGAATACAGAGCGAGTGCGGTCAGCGCCGCGATAAACATTTTTTTCATTGTTAATAGTGTTTTTTCTGTTGTGACAGTTGTAATTTTTATCGTTGGTTTGCCGGGCGTCCCCGCCGTGGCGTGTAAATGTTGTTTTGTTGAAAATAGATTCGAAGTGTGTTTGTCAGCTCAACAATCAAGTGATTATATTCGCTGCGGGCTACCATGCCATCATCGAGGTTATATCTTGCGAAGACATCTTCGCAATACGTTTCCAGCGTTAAGGCGAGCGAACGTTGCCGATGGGCGGGAATCATCGGGAATTCAGTTGCCAGAATACATCGCAGCGTGTCGAAGCGGGAGAAGATCAGATCTTCATAAAGGACTGTATCGGCACGGGCTGAAGCCGCAAGAGGGCTTTCACCGGATTCAATAGCTTCCTTGTAAGTCTGGGCCGCAAGATTACTGCGTGTGCCGATGAGTTTATAAGCATGGATGAGCCGGGGGTGTCTCTCCCGGATGAACTCTTCAAGTCGGTTCCGGTAATAGAGAGGGTCTGTTAATTGGTTTCGTTTCATGCCTTGAAGAATTCGCCGGCTGTGACCGGCTTTGGTTTACATCCTTGGGCCCTGACTCCGGTCCTGTCCTTCTTCGGGGATGTGAGGCGCCATATAGGGGGCTTCCTGCGGCTCCATCGATTCGGGAGGATCACTGATCGGTCCCTGCGTCTGAGTCTGCTGTAGGCTTGCTGCCTGTTTCTGATAGTCGATGAACTCGCAGGCATTGGTCTCAGTGTTAAGTCTGAAATCTTGGGTGAATGGCCTTCCGTCCCGTCCTTTGTAACGGTAGCCTTTCATTACTTCGCCGGCGAAATATTTATCGACCTCTTCTTTCGGCATTTGGGTCCTGATATGTTCCGGGAGATAAGGACGTTCGTAATGCGGGTCGTCTACGACGTAATCCCTGCGGTGAACATCGAAATGCGCATGACCGGAGAAATGGTTGTCGTTGCCGGCGTAATTACAGTTTTCCAGCAGCACACTGCCGCCGCGTTCGAATTCTTGTTTCCGCGAAGGGCCGATGAATTGCCCGAAGATGTAATCCGGAATTCTGACATCTTTGCAGGGAACATAGATCATGCGCTGAGTATCTTTGTTGAAGCCGACAAAGCAATACTCTCCGTCATGCTGCATCAGACGGTTCAGGGTCTTCTTCGCGCGAAGATCGTTGATGTCTTGTTTCGTCAGTTCCCTTCGCAGACGTTCGTCCGTTCGGTATTCAGGTTCGGAAAGAGCAGATTGAGCCTTGAAGCCGATTTCCCCGTTTTGGTCGAAAAAACAGTGCAGAGAATAGGTACTCTCCTTGGTGATATGTCCGGTTTGCACCGCTTTGACCGGGTATAATTTGGTCTGTCTGCCGACTTCCAGCAGTTTGAAGGCTCCGTCCTTTTTCATTTGTTCGATGTCGAAGCCCTCGGCGGCCAGTTCCGCGATCGGCATACGGGCGATGTCGAAGGTGATCCGGTTGAGCTGTGCCGTGTAGGTCCGGTACTTCTTGACGGTTTCAAGAATCACGGCGTTTTGGGGATCGTCGGAGAGCTTGCGAAGTTCCTCGCCGATCAGCCCTACTTTGTCGAAGGGAACTTTGTAGAGTTCAGGAATGGTTTTCCTGTCGCGGTTTTCGGCGAACGCCCGACGGTACTCCAGGTCGAAGAAATTGGCGACTTCGCGGCAGTTGTTGCACTCGTAAAAACGAGGCTGGTTTTTCCCAGAAGGTTCAACCCAGATTAAACTCGGCGAGCCCTTCTCGTCCTTGAGGGCGCTGACGACTTTGACGCTGCCATCCAGAGGATAGCGTAGCAGGATGGTTTCCTTGTTGGGATCAGGGCGAACGGGCATCGTTTTTTCCGCCGGTTCTGTTTGTTTTTCTTTTTTTGCCATAATTAAAAAATATAAGGTTTAGTGGTCCTATGATGCGAAGATATATTGCTGATTATTAGATTGTTCTCCGTGTCACCCGTTGGCGCTCGCAGTCCGTTCCTGACACTATGGACCAAGGAGCGATCCGGTTTATTTTCCGCCTGCAGGCTGTTTGGGCTGGGGAATAAGATGCCGGAGTTTGGGGTCGTTTTTGATGCGTTCCATCTCATCCTTGATTATTTGGTTGACCTCGGAACGGATGCGTTGGTAATTATCCTCGACTTGTGTTTCCATGCAGTCATTTCCGTTCTCATCCTGAAAGATTGTTATATCCGGAATCGGGACATAAGCGGCAGTCTCGCGTGCTACGGCGTCGTTGTCAACGACAATCTGGGCATGGAATATTTTCTGGTCGATTTTCTCATCGAAATTATCACAGACCGATCCGACGAACATGCCTTGACTGAGGTTTGAAATCTTGGAGGGAGGAATCAGACTGTCGAGTTGCGTGTTGATCGACGTGGATTTTTGTTCCGGGGAGATTGACATGGATTCACGTCGCTGGAGGATTTTACCGAAACGTTCTGAGATGGTTTTGGCGGTTTCTCCTACGACCTGTCCACAGAAAATATTTCCGACGGTATTTTGAATGACTTTGGACTCTTTGTCCCCGTAATCGCGGGTAAGCTGCGAAAAGTCTTGCAGTCCGAGGCACACAGCGACTTTATTGCTTCGGGCCGTGGCAATAAGGTTATCCAAGCCGCGAAAGTAGATCGTCGGAAGCTCGTCGATGATAATGCTGGATTTGAGTTTGCCTTTTTTGTTGATAAGACGGACGATGCGACTGTTGTAGAGGCCGAGGGCTGCGGAATAGATATTTTGGCGGTCCGGATTATTGCCTATGCACAGCACTTTGGGTTCTTGGGGATTGTTTATGTCCAGTGTAAAATCATCTCCCGACATGATCCAATAGAGTTGCGGGGAGATCATACGTGAAAGAGGAATTTTTGCCGATGCAATCTGGCCCTGCAACTGATCCTGCGCTCCACCGCGCCAGGCATCCATGAAAGGTGACAGGTAGTTCTCAAGTGCGGGATATGAGGTTAGTATGACAAAGAGATCAGCATAGCGTTTATTCAGCAGTTCGATCGCATGCGGGAAGGTGCAAAACTTTCCGTCTTTGTAAATTTTTAGATACCAGATAATTGCCGCCAGAAGAATAATTGGCGATTCCACGAAAAAATCGCCCTGTTTGGTAATCCATGTTTTATTGAGATTCAGCATAATGGTGTACGCACTCTCGTAAGCGTCCGAGATGTCGGTCATAAATGCCGGATTTATTGGATTGCATCGGTGTGATTTCCTCGGATTATCGAAGTTGATGACATAGAACTTCGGGGGTGTTTTGTAACAGTGGAGATGTTTGCGCAAGTGGTTGTATACAATGATCGATAGATCATCGAATTTGAAATCATAAACATACATGGCGAAACCTTTCTCGATCTGCTGTTTGATGAATTGATTAATTACGCAATAGGATTTTCCGCTGCCCGGGCTGCCGATAACGGCGACTGCCCTTGCTGGATTTACTACATTTGCAAATCCATTGTGCCATTGTTTGTTATAATAGAATCGTGTTGGTAGATTTACGGAATATTCATTCTTGATTAATCGGGTTTCCTGCATGAAACTTTCATTCTCATCGTTGAATGGGTCATCCATCATACGCTCCGACATCATCCGTCCAAGCCAGATGCCTCCGGTGAGTAGGAAAACATATCCGATCGCCAAGATGATAGCATACAGGGAACAAAGGAGCATTATGTCCCCGCGTATATGTAAAAAGATGCCGCAGCCGAAAAACAGCAGGGTCCCCAGTGATAAGCAGGAGATGATTTTTTTGCGGGTTATCTGTTCATTGCGCACGCTCCGCGTCCCCCAGCATGAAAGAGCGAGGAATAGCAGGCAGAAAAGTTTTGAATAGATAGGAGCTTTGAAAAGATGCGATGAACGGTGAAAACCGGAAAGGATTCGGTTTATGGTCGGGTGCGTTCAGCCGAGGGATTCCATCCAGTCGAAACAGAACCAGTAGATATGAATTAGGAGAATGAGAATGCTCAGTGCCCGCATAAATTGCATGACTTTGGCAAGTCCTCTCAGGTCGTCTTCGCTTTGCATGCCGTTAAGATTTAGGTCCGGCAAAGGTAAATTGCAGGGATGTTTTTGGTGCTGATTTCTGGGTCTTGGCACTCATTGGCACTCATAGGTCTCTCAGGACACTGAGGAAAAAAGGGCTGTTATAGAAACAGCCCCGGAAAGTTTAGGCGTTACTGTTGACTCAGGCGGATCAATATCTCCCGCATTTTGTCGAGCAGAGGTGTTTGGTGGATTTTGCGGTTGATGGCTGCGTTGCGGAGTACGGCATAATTGGGTATTGTAATATTGAATGCCCATTCGAAGACCCGGATAATTTCGGTGAGTTTTGCGAGTCTTTTTTCTGCCGTTACGCACAGTCCCATTTCGAAGAAAGGAGTAATGATTTCCACCAAGTTCGTAGGATGGAACCCTTCGCTCAGATGCAGCGGGGAGACAAACATCTTTTCATTTTGTCCGGCAAAGGTCGGATGAGACAGCTCGAAGGTGATGATTCGCAGTTCTCCGCGCAGCACGTTCAACGCTTTGCTGCAGTAAAGTTCTGCCGTTGTATCCCGGTCCGGGATTGCATACAGACGTTTTGGGATTTGCTCAAGTTCGATACGGGCGTGATCGATGGTCCGCATGACTTTAGAAGAACATTCGCTTTCGGTGAGCTTTTCGGCATGCCGGCAGAAGTTTTCATACGCATTCTGCCAGACGCATGGTTCCAACTGCACATGGGAGGCTTGGGTCGCTTCCTTCAACAAGGATAGCAACTCCTCTTGGATCAGGAGATTGTCCATAAATTTAAGTGTTAGGATTAAACAAAAACCCCAGGGCTGGGAATCTCTGGGGCAGAATTGTCTTCCATGTGCAGCTTGAAAACTATGAATGTCCGGATAGGAAAAGTAATAGTTCTCTGCGTTCGGATGAACTGAGAAATTTAGAATGGGAGAAAGGGTGTCATCAAGGCTTCTTGGGGAAGGCTTGATGATTAATGGTAATAGGACATGGCATAAAAAAGCAAAATACTCAGTTGCGGCTTTTAGTTTTAAAGTGGTTCTACGTTATTTACCTTCTATCTGAACATAATTGTAACTTTTAGTAAAGACGATTCATTGGGAGAAGAAACCCAATTCGCACCTGAAAATCATAATAAATATTTTAAGCCTGAGCATGAATCAAGGTCCCATGATAGTATTAGAGACTACGGCAACTAAAATAAGTAATCGAAGGTTCAATGGATATTGTGTTGCTTTCGCCCCCCCTATATCAAGAATGGATATGCCGTTGCATGGCGGGTGCGAAAAGCCGAAGAATAATGATCTTTTGGTTTAATATGGATCGGGAGATTATTGCGGCTGTATCCGAGAATTTTCCCCATCCCGGCTGGCGCGGGAAGCTGCATGCCTCCGCGGAAGGAGCAAAAGAAAGGACGGGACGATGTAAGCCATCGTATGCCCTAACAGACTTTGGTGCATCGCCCGTCCTGTACCCGGCGGCGTACACGACGCACCGGGCGGGGTTATTTAGATTTGGTTGGTGGGATCGAAAAGAGGGGGCAGCAACATCGCCGGCTCTTGCAAAACCGGCGTTCCCAGTTTGAATGTCTAATCCTACACAGTAAACTGCCCCCAGACTGTTGCCACGGCATAAAGCCGGGTGATGGGTTTGAAGAAAGCGGGAACGGCGGATGCGCGGACTTACCCGATCCGCGCGATCCTCACTTAATTCGTTATATTCTCCCTTTTCCGCTGTTCCCGCTGTGATAACGGGATGCGGGGACGTGTGACCCGCATCCCGACCCTCTGTAAATAAGCCGTGACAATTTGCACGTTGGTCACCATTGGTTTTATTTAGATTCGGGTTTTTGCAGCCCGGACCCTCGGCCTCGGCCGTGTTGGTGTCCGGGGGTAAAGATACGGATGCGGTTCCGGTTACTTGATTGTTGTGGGAGTACGTCCGGATGGACGCTTGGGGTGGAACCGCATCCGTTAAGAGTTGTGCCGCCGTTGTTTTTAGACAGTGAGAATCGGGATGGGGTGCGGAGGTCTCTGCCTTCCCGCAATAACCGTCCTTTTCGTCCGAGTTGCCATAGGCTTGAACCGAACGAAGAACGGCGGCATATATCGTGTTTGTGGTGAAGTCGAAAAAAGGGACGGCCGGGATTATCATCCTCACGCGGCGAATGCATGAGTTACCAGATTTCAGAGCCACTGCCGTCCCTGTATATTTCCCGCCGCACGGCGCGACGACGCCCGACGATATGGTTTCGCCGTGCATGTTCCGCCGTATGGTAAGGGATCGTGTCATTTTGTGCCGGATTTTTCGAGTTCTTCGCGGATAAAGTCCAACGCGGCCAGCTTGTCGAATTCGGCCCGGATTTTCGTCTTGGCTTTGCGGTTGAAGCGGTTGATGTAGAGACGTATCTTTCCGGCATCCCACTTGGTCAGGCCGTAGCGGTTGATGATTTCGGGGGTGAGCCGGATGGGAGTATTGAGCCGCAGATGGCGTTCGCATTGTTCCTGCAGGAATTTCATGTAGAGCTGTTTGAGGAGCTTTTGCGAGGGTAATTCCGCTTTGCTGTTTGTAAAACTCGTCCCCAGAGCAACGAGTTCGAATTCGTCGATACGGTGGAAGGTGCGTTTTTTCGCCAGAAATTCTTTCAGCGTGTATCGTTCGCGGGGGTACAGCCATCCGTCTACCTCATGGCTGCCGTTGCGGTTGTTCCAGTACAGCAGGCGGTCGTAAGTCCTTTCGACAGCGAAATAGTCGAGGGGCAGGTTTTCGAGCAGCACGTAGATGTGATGCTGTTCCTCGTACAGGGCCGTGAAGAAGTCGAGCAGGTATTGTTTCATGTACCTGATTGGATAGCCGTAGATTTCCCGAATCTTTTCGGCCGTCGCTTCGTCCTCGTAGGGCGGGAGGTAAAACAAGTTCTCTTTCATGGGGAAATCCGGGTTTGGTGAGAAGAAAGCGAGCCGGCTGATCCGCACGCAGAGACGGACTGCATTGGGGATGCTGCATCCGAATCAAGGCGAATCAACCTGCTCGCACGTCCCGCAGTAGGTTTGCAGGACGGAGTTACTTCTGATGCTATGAAAACTCCACTTGGGAAAGTGGCTGGAGAAAAAAGCGCACCGCGGCTGCCTATGCATCGGGAAAATCCGACATTCGGAACCACACCGAATTTAAGTTTATACCGGGGTGCGTTTGGTGAAAAAACGGGCGCGGGGACACTATGAAGAATTTTGTAGTGACGCAACTTCACACAGAAATGTGTCACCCACGCCCGGCCCGGATGCAGCGACATCGCGGGAAGGTTCAAATGGTTAGCTTGGTTGGTATTGATAGAAGAAACCCCGGCAAATGTCACGGCGGATCGGGCTTCCTTGCACCTGTCTCTTATACACATCTCCGAGCCCACGAGACGGAGCTACATCTC
>OWJH01000797.1_pt1 | contig 12193 bp, 9 predicted proteins | sample 1732621 | NCBI WGS metagenome assembly OWJH01 (sample SAMN05065735, study PRJEB22554) | human gut metagenome | biome: ENVO:2100002; feature: ENVO:00000062; material: ENVO:00002003 | host: Homo sapiens | place: USA
GAGATGTAGCTCCGTCTCGTGGGCTCGGAGATGTGTATAAGAGACAGACCCTATTCCCGGTGATGACGTATTGGGATATGTGGATGAGAACGACCGGATTATCATTCATAAACGCCAATGCCCCGTTGCCGCCAAGCTGAAGAGCAGTTACGGCAACCGCATATTAGCCACAGAATGGGATACCCACAAAGAACTGTCATTCCTCGTATATATATATATAAAAGGTATAGACAGCATGGGACTGTTGAACGAAGTGACGCAAGTTATCTCCCGGCAGCTTAATGTGAATATCCGCAAGCTAACCATCGAAACCGAAGACGGTATATTTGAGGGTAAAATACAGCTATGGGTTCATGATGTGGAGGATGTAAAGACTATCTGCAACAATCTGAAAAAGATTCAGAATATCAAACAGGTGAGCCGTGTAGAAGAGTAATAACACCTACACAGCTCACTAAAGGACAGTGAATACTAAAGGATATTTACGCTGATAGGTACTGAATACCCATTAGAAAAACGAATAAAGAATACTCCCCGATAACTCTTTCCTTCGCTCGCTTTTGTGTTGAAAAGTATGGAGAAAGAGCTATTTGGTATTATTTTACCACATTGCTCCGTTTCAAAAGCGAACCAATCCATATCGTTATTTTTGGTTAACCGATAACTCAAGTTATCAGGAATCTTGCCAACTTTGACTTCGACCTTTCCAGTGTCCTGGGATGACATTACAATTTTATACTTATCCACTTGTACATCTATCGGACGATGCGGTATCAAAGAAGAAGCCCCATACGCTAATGCTCCCAAATCGACAACACCTTCAACTCCTTCGGAAATATTGCACTGAGATTGTCCCTTACCTCTTGCCGGACTCTCAGGCAAAAGAGTAAAAACTCCGGCATCCGCCTGAACGAATAACGGATCTCCATATATAGCATGCTGTTCACACCCTATACTTTTCAGACGTGCTGTCCCCTTTTTATCCTTCTTGTTTTCATCATAAAAGAGATCATAGTCAAAATGATTATTAGGATGAGAATGGGATTCATAAATACCACATCCCCTGGCTTTAGGATTACTTTCTTTACGGTTGAAAAACAGATTATTCCTGCTATATCCCTGAAACATTCCCCGGTCAACATCACCACCATATCCTACACTCGAAATACAATTCCCGGATATATGGAAAGTATTGTTAATAAAATAATGCAGCCCATGCGAATACATGGTCCCTCCCCCATTCTTAATACCATAACTATATTCTCTATTACTATCCCCCAAGTTAAAGATGACATTTCTTATTAGATAGGAGGGCCCTTTCATATTAGGAGCTGTACTAATCCCTACTCTCACTTGTTCGATTCGATTATTATAAAGCCTTATATTACACTGCCCGCCATCCATCTCCAAGCCGTCATCTTGTGAGAAAGCCAAATAGTTTCCATAAACATCAGCATCCGTATTCATTCCCCCATCTATCTTTCCATTATTAAAGCCTCCAAGAAGATCATGTAAACGATGATGATCCATTCCGACAACATCATTGTACCGAATCACCAACCCACCACGACTTCTCATGTAGATACCTTGCGGTCCTTGAGGGTGCCAGAAACGATAAGGGATTCCTTTAGCCCGTCCAATCTCACGGATCCCATGCCAAGCATTGGAATGACCATTCGGATCATGGATATAGCACCGTTCAACAACAATATCCTTAGGTCCTGGTACTTTTCCTACTGTTCCCAAATAAATGCCTGCATCATTGCGGATGACAACTCCTTCTTCATCAATAAAACACGCGTTATCCCTTTTATACTTAACGGCCGGATAATTAATAGAATCCTCCAGATGTACCTGATCGACCGCAACACGCCCCCACGCAGAAATATCCGCACCGACTATCCTGACATTCTCACAATTCTCACGAATAGCCACCGCATCGATCTTCCCCCCTTTTACAACAAAATTTTCCAATATGAGATACCTACAATCGTCAACTTCGAGCGCTTGCCTGTAAGTAGAAGATACCTCAATAGGAACGTCTCCTATAATCTTAATCCATCCATCGGCACGTCCTTTCATTCCTTTCAACACAACTCCTGAACCGGCCTTGTACTCTTTCAACTCACTCAATTTCCACTCTCTTTTAATAGGAGGACAAGAGTTCCAAGTAACAAAATCCCCCTTTTTGGCCGTAATCCATTTATTCTTACGTTTTTTCTCCAAACGAACATCATACTCGGTATTCTCTTTCAAGTTCATAATAGATCCTCTCAACTGAAAACGTTGAATATCATAATAAGGAGGAAAAGCCTCACACCACTGAGATTCATTTTTTGCTTTATATAAAAGACGAAAAACATCGGATGTATTCCACGCTTTATCAAAAGTAACATCGAATACAGAATCGCAATAATAACTACAATTCTCAAATGTAGGAATCAATCTCAACTTTTGTTGTCCGGACATACGCATCCAAGAGAAAACAAAAATGAAACATACTATGGAAATTAAACGCAAACGACTCATATTAATATCTTTTTAATTACTTATTCTTCTAACTTGGCAACATCCGCCTCATGCAGTTCTATCCCGGCCAAAATAAAAGGAGCAATTCCTTTCGGATCATTCTCTACAATCTTTTCCGTTACATAATACTGATAGTCACCTTCGCGGTAAGGGATTCCTCCCAATCCACAACCACCACAAATTTGTGTCAATACCAGATTGCCATTCTCATCATTTTTCATTAAATTGGCAATGATACCATCAAAGGCCTCATGCGCTACTTTTAAGTAAGAAGGCTGTAAATAGCCCTTCCTTACCCCTTTTGCAAAGCTATAAATAAACATCGAAGATCCTGATGCCTCTAAATAGTTACCTTCTATCCCACCGCAATCAAGTACCTGAAACCAAAGTTTACTCTCCGGGTCCTGTACCTTCATCAAAGACTCAGCCACATTTACAAAGATAGAAATTAATGAGTCCCGCCCGACATGGTCCTCAGGTAAAAAATCAAGAACATCAACAATTGCCATCATATACCAACCGGTTGCCCGACCCCAAAAATGACGAGACTGCCCATTCTCAGGATTCGCCCAGCGTTGAGTCTTACTTTCATCCCAAGCATGATACAGCAATCCGGTTTTCGGATCAAGTGTTTTGGTATAAATCAAAGTTATCTGCCGGACAGCCTCATCAAACCATTGCGGCTGACCGAATACCTCCGCATACTCAGCCATGAAAGGCGATGCCATAAAAACACCATCCAACCACATCTGATGCGGATAAATCTTCTTATGCCAATAACCTCTTTCGGCAGTTCTCGGATGTGTTTCCAATTGTTTTATCTCCAGATGCAAAGCATGTGCATAACAAGAATCACCAGTTTCCTCATAAAGTGAAAATAAAGGAACTGCCGGACGAATCTTATCCAGATTATATTCCTCTAATTTATAATACCGGATATTCCCCACACTATCCACATAATAGTCAAAGAAATCCTTCATATATTCTCCATAAACCGGATTATTCGTATATCGTTCCAATTTTCCTATAGCCTCAGCCAAAAGAGCATAATCATATTGCCATGAAGTCCTCTTATCAAGGTGGTCCATGTGATGAACAATAGAGTCATACCGAGACATTATCGCTTCTGCCACTTTGATGGAATATTCTAAAGGAACTGCTTTGACAATCGGTTGTTCAGAACACCCCATCAAGACTAAAAAACCTGCCAATACCCAAGAGTAATATATTTTCCTGAACATCATTTTTTATTCCATTATAGTTATAGGTATAGAGAAACCGTCATCAAGACGGAACAGCACCATCCCATTCTTTGTATATTTCACATCTCCCACAACCTCCAATGTCAAAGTAACAGTGTCACCAGAATTAATATTCCCCATTGACGGAGTGACCTTCAACCAAGGTTTCATATCATCACTCATACGGATACAGAAACCTGTCGACACCATTTTTCCAATCTTTACGGTAATCTTCGCTGATTTCTTTCCGGATAATCTGATTAAATATTTATCAGCTACCATATCGACAGGACGACGGGGGAAAATCACTTCCGGACTTCCATATTCAAAAGCGCCCAGATCCGGTGCCTTCCCTTTATATCCATCGGTAAAATTAGGAATTTTCATTCCTTTATCAATTCCTTTATCTTTTTTTCTGAGAGTCAACAATCCCTGCTCTAAATCGACAAAAGCAGGCGCTCCATATACAGCATTCTTTTCACTTCCTTCCACTGCAACAATCTCACCTTTCTGCCGAGGCTCACATATATTTCCGAGAAAGTCATAATCAAAATCACAAAGAGGGTTTCGATGCGGATCATAAATATTATATCCTTTGCGAGCCGGATTATTGACAGCAATCAACGAATAAATAATATTATTACGAAGATATGCATTAAAAAGTTCTCTATTAGAATCTTTACCATACCCGACACCTGCCATTCCTCCACCGGCATGTATAATAGTATTATTAATCAAATATTGCATTCCTTGTGTAAAGGTATCCCCTCCTCCGTTCTTTATCGCATTACCGACAAGTCCCATTGAGTTGCCTTGATTCCATATCACATTATTAAAAATATAAGAAGGTCCTTTACGATTCGGAGCTGTACTTATCCCGCAATAAGTCTGTTCCATTCGATTATCAAAAATACGTACATTACATTGTCCTCCATCCATTTCAATGGCATCATCTTGTCCAAAAGCCAAGACATTGCCATATACATCTGCATCCTTAGCCAACCCTCCGATTTCACTTCGGTTTTCCCACCCCTCAACAGGATCATTATAACGATGTGTCTGGCTGCCGATAAAATCATTATAACGAAGCACCAGACCTCCTCCTGCTTGCATGACATAAACAGCATTCGGACCTTGCGGATGCGCAAACGTATATTTCTGTCCTGCCAGTTCCCCTAATTCAATAAATCCATTCCATGGATTGGTATAACCGATAGGATCATGTACATAACAACGTTCTATTACTACATTCTTTGAACGATAAACGGTTATGCCCCCATCGTTGTTTATCATCTTTCCATTTCTATCAAGATAATGTCCATCCTGATTTTGCCGGATACTTTCACGCCCCCACTGCGTCACTTCACAATTCACAAAACGGACATTCTCCACCTTCGCATTTGTTTTGATACCATGACGGAATCCTCCACTGACCAGCAGTTTTTCAAATATCAGATATTGACAATCATCTAGAATAAGAGCAGCCTCTTTGGTAATTCCCCCATGTACCGGAACATCACCGACTATTTTGATCCATCCGTCAGAAGTACCTTTCAACCCGACAATGGACAGTGTACCATCCGATTCTGTTTTAAACTGACTCACAGGTATCGTCTTTGCAATAACAGGTGTAGAAGTCCAGGTCGTAAAACCTTTTACAATAGTACGTGTATTCTTGCCATCCCGGAACAACCGAACCTGAATCTCATACGAAGTATCTTCAGAGAGACGTACCAAACTCCCTCGAAATTCTTGCAAGCCTTTGTCATAGTAGGGCACAAAAGCCTCATTCCAATGTATTTCCCCACTTTTTCTATAATGTACCCGGCATTCTATTTCTTTATCGCAAGGCACATAATAGCTGCAAGATTCGAATGTAGGATAAACAATACATGACTCCGCCTCCTCATCCCACAGTATCGCCGATGTGCTAAATAAAAAAAGCACTATCACACAACCTATGTATAAAATATATTGTTTCATTATCTGTTACTTTATCTTTTCAAGTTCTGAACCAGTCCTTTTAGATTCAATTCACGTACTCCTTCAACAACCAAAGAAGCCATCTTCATAGCACCGGTCTCCGAGAAATGAGTATCATCACTCTTTCCATCCGGTACAATCGGATTTGTGCCTGCCGCTACATAATTAAACCATTGTTTGGACTTTTCGTCTCCTTGTTTTGAGATAGCATCGGCACTTTTAGCCTGCAAATCTATCAAAAGAGTATTCTCTTTCTGAGCAACCTCTTTCACTATTTCCGGATACACTCCATGAGAGTCACTAAATACACCCTTTTTAAACTTACGACGACTCACAGGAGTCACTAATATAGGGGTAGCCCCTTTAGTTTTAACTTCAGTCACAAACTTAATCAGATTCTTCTTATAATCCTCCGGAGATGTGTAGCGATCAGGCTTCTTAATACTGGCATCATTATGTCCGAACTGAATAAAAACATAAGAGTTGTTATCCGCTTTGGCCATTAGCTTATCCCAACGCCCTTCTTCGATGAAAGTCCGTGAGCTACGCCCTCCTTTAGCAAAATTAAAGACTTCGACTTCTTCTGTGAAAAACCGGGGCAATACTTGTCCCCACCCCCAGTCCGTATTCTTCTCATGATTTACATCCTGCATAGTAGAATCACCGGCAAGAAGAACTTTCACCTTTTTCCCATCTTGCTCTCCGCTATGCACATAACTATATCCCATCAAAAGAAAAGCAGATAAGAGCAATAAAAATTTAAATGATACACCTTTCATCATAATAGTAAATATTTTGTCCTATAAAAACTGTTTATTTATCGTCTCTAAAAACTATCCAAACACTTGACAGCATCATTCCGAGCTCCCCGTTTAAAAAGTACCGGTTGCCTATAAACTGACAGATCGTTGTTATATAACGTTATACGACGGTTGGCCGAGCCCTCCACTTGTAAAAGTGTATTATTAATTCCAACCGGAAGATTTCCACTAATTTGTATATTTGCACACTGATTTAAAATGATAAGAGGTGCTCCCGGTTCCGGATTTTCAAATGTAAACCGATGTAAACTCATACTCTCTACATTTTCACAATAAAGCGCACTTCGAGGATCTTCACTTTGAGATTCTAGAAAAATATTCTGCATTCTCAATCCCTCTACATTACGTATAAAAAAGCCATAAGCCGGTGCATCTGCAAAAATCAAAGTTTCCGGATACTCTTTATTACGATCCCCCATATTCCGTCGGTGTGCATCTTCTTCGCTACCTCCTCCTTCACAAATAATATGAATATTATTCAGACTAACATTCTCTACCGGATGATTGACTAAACCTGATATAGAGCTTGTGACAAGTCCATACATCTTTGCTGTCATATTTGAAATACTGATATTTCGCAGTATGCCTACTGTTTGCGACGGACCACCATCATAATAGTTACGTCCCCTGTCTGCCAGCCGAATAAAAATAGGAGTCATGAAACCATTGGAAACAATATTATCTATGTGGATTCCATCCACGAGAGCTCCATCCACAGTTTCTAATGCGATCGCTCCCAACGTCCGTTCATCACGGTCATAAATGGTAGGATGTTCCGATCGCCATAAAGCACAATTACTTACTGTAAAATTCAAAAATGCCCCATTCGTTTCAGTTCCCCATTTCAAAGCATTGCAATTAGAAGCTATTATACAATTAGCCACTACCACATTCTCACATTTACCGGTAGCATTCGTGGTTTTAAAACAGATAGCATCATCATCCGTATCAAAATTGCTATTGACAATACGAACATTTTTACAATTATCGATATCAATGCCATCATTATTATAGTTTCCATGATTCAACACGGTAATGCCATCCACTAGGATATTAGTACAGTTCAGATAATGTTGCATCCAGGCAGGAGAGTTCCTCAATGTAATGCCACTTACCTTTATCTGTTCACAACTAACAGCACGAATTATATAAGGTCTCCGAAGAATGGACTTAAGCACATCATTCTCATCAGCCTTAAAGTTCAAATGTGTTCCCTGACCATCAATAATACCCTCACCTTTTATCGCTATATTTTTTACGCCTTCCGCATAAATCAAACAGGAATGAGTGTACCTATTTATATGAGATATATAACGAGAAGGAGTAGGCGGATAATCCTCCAACCGGGTACTACCTAGCAAGACAGCCCCACGTTCAAGATTTAATGTAACATTATCTTTCAGAATTAAAGTGCCGGTAAGATAAGTTCCTGAAGGAAAACGTACTTCCCCTCCCTGCACTCCCGCCTTGTCAATAGCTGCCTGTATGGCATGAGTACACAATGTCTTTCCATCTCCCTTAGCTCCAAAAGACAAAACATCCATAGCCGCCATCATCGGGAAAGCAACAAGAGACAAACATCCTAGAATTAATACCTTTATTCTTTCCATATCATCACTTCATAAAAAGATTATTAATGTCCATAGCTTTTAAGAAAATGCCTATTAGGCAGCACCTCCTGATAAGGAGAGAATACAGGTGTCAACAATACATTCCCATCTTTTCCCATTACCAACAAGGTGAATTTTCCCCTCATATTGTCTACTTTATCAGCTTTATTGTTCACAACCGGCTGTGACAACTTGGTTCCATAAGAAGACACAATAGCATTATCTGTCATATAAATTGCATCTCCAATCTTCTCAACAGCCAGATCGGAAGCAGAACCGATAAATCCAATACCTGTATTTTCATTATCCAATAAGACGGCTACATCTACCTCTCCACGGTTACCAATGAAGTGTATATCATCCTTATGCAAAGCCCATATATCCCTTTCATTATACACCGTCTTACCGGGAGTAGAAGTATAAGGTCCGTTCCCTAACCAGCGGAATGTCTCAACAGACGGATGAAGAGTTAAAGTCAATCCACATTCCCATAAGGTACCTGTCGCATGATAAGGTTTCAAGTCATAATCAACCGAGACAAGTCCACTCTTAGAGACAGAAAAGCAAACTTTTCCTTCTACATATTCATCTACCTTATCTACTCTTAACCATTTACAATACAAAATAGCCGAGACCTTATCCTTTTCTTCCATACACTTAAAGTCCATAACTTCCGGTTCTAAAATATACGGATTCCATCCGAATACCTTTTTGCGCATTAAAAAATTCTCTATATTAATACTCGGCTTACGTCCAACCCTCAAATATAGAGGAGAATCTACCAGTTTGCGTTTATTTCCATCTTGGATAGTAATCTGTCCCTCCCGATCAACTGTAAAAAGATAGTTTTCGCCTTCCACAGAAAGTGTGGTCGATGTTTTTCTTACCTTAAAACGTTTTTGGTCCGGAACACGGCTCAACAAATTTGTATAATCAGTTTTTTGATTGTTTACCAAAAGAGAGACGGACTTTTCATATACGGGCATCCCCCTATAATCAGTCACAGAAAGATAAAGCATACAATCATCATTCTCAATTTCAGCAGGTAACGTAATCTGTAATGGGATATTTTCTATCTGTTGCGCCTGCGCTTTCAAATCAACAGTACCCCGACACAATTCCTTTGACAGATTACGTACCGACCAATTACAGTGATACCCCACAAGAGAAATAAAATTAAACCGGTTTTCCACCGTAAAGTTGATCATCTGTTCTCCCTTGCGAACATTGATATCCCGCTCACGCACAATAACCGGAGAATAAACTTTACGTAACTGCCAGTAGTCTTCTTGAGGGTATCCGTCAGCATATACGATTCCGTCTGTTCCTTTATCCTTGAAACTGTCAAGATAACGCAAAGAATCAATCCACACCCCCATAACGACAGAATCACGCATAAAATCATCAACAGTCCGATTGCGTAACAAAGCCTGATCACTCCAACACCATACGGCTCCCCCAGCAATATTCTTTCTACTCAAAATCGTGTCAAACTGGCTTTCCAGGACATCGAAAGCCAAGCCTAAAGAATGACTATATTCCGTAGTTATCACAGGCTTTTCTTTCAAATCTGCTATTTTCACCACTGCTTGGGGAGACTGGTAATGAAACGCATAGATATCAAGATTATCACTCAGACGCTCCCTATTTTCCATAAAATAATGTCCTGCCATCGGAAGCGCACGCGGACGTGTCGGATCTTTCAGTTTGACATACTGCACCACTTTCTCCACGACCTCCGTATAAGGATTTTCATTACCGATCGTCCACATGATTATTGACGGGTGATTTTTATCTCTTGTCAGCGTCGCTTCAGCCCTCGTACAAAGTTCTGTAGTAAACTCTGCTTTATATAAATTAGAATCACCATATCCAAACGGAACCTCGCAACAAACATAAAAGCCCATTTCATCACACATCTTATGAAAATTAGGATGGAACGGATAATGTGCCGTACGAATAAAATTCACATTAGCAGCCTTCATCATTTTCAACTGATTCTGACGGTCAGTATCTGTCAGAGCCCTTCCACGTATCGGATCTATTTCATTATGGCAAGTACCGCGAAGAAGAACCGGTGTATTATTAACCATCAGAATACCATCTTTCACTATAACCTCCCGCACACCTACATTTTCATATACCTGTTGAACAACTTCATTCTTGTTATTCACAATCCTCACTTCCATCCGATATAAATAAGGAGTCTCGGCAGTCCATAAATGGGGATGTTCCAATTCACAGGTAAACTGTAACGATTGGTGATTGTCCTGTAGTTTAATCGGTTGTGAAGAAGAGAACAACTGATGACCTACTTTATCATAGAACAGGATTTGTGCACGATATTGTCTATCACTGATAGTTGTTTCAAAAGTACCCACATCCACTTTAAAAGTAAGAGTTGCACATTCGTTACCTTTAAGTTGACTCACAAATGTGACATCTTTCAGGTGAAGATCGGGAACGGAGAATAATTCAACATCTCTGAAAATTCCCGCAAGTGCCCAGCAGTCATTCAAATCAAATCTCCAGCCCATAGTTCGCGTGGTTACTTTCACTGCAAGCACATTAGGCCGGTCAAAATATATAAACGGGGTTATATTAAACTGACAGGGATTAAATGAACTTCCCCATTTCCCTGCATAATGTCCGTTTACATACACTTCATATCCAAACAACACGCCATCAAAACGTAGAATAACGTGTTTATTACTCCAAGCTGGATTCGCTTTGAAAGTAGTCCGATACAATCCCCAAGCTTCTACAATATCAGCACCATATTGTGGCGTCTTAAAGCCCTCCGTTTCCCAATTAGACGGTACTGTAATATATTCCCAAGAAGAATCATCAAAAGACACCTCTGTAAACCCAGCCAAAGAGGACGGGATATTTTTATTCTCAACGTATTTAAATTTCCATTTTCCATTCAATGTCTGAATCTCCATCTTATCCCGTACTTGATATACCGATTGTTTCGGTATATCAAGTTTCTGAGCGAAGTTTAACATAGGAAATATCAGCAAAAGAATCTGAATAATACACTTTTTCATTGATTCCGTTTTATATGTAACTTCAAATTAACTGTTGCAACTCTTATTAATACCATCTAGGATCTCCGACATTACTAATTCCTGCATCCGAGGATATTTGATAATTATAGCTATTTCTTCCTGGAAAAATTCCATCGGCAGTTCCTACTAAATCTAAAAATAATTTAACTGTAGAATCACCTTGATTCTTAGAAGTAGTAAGCATATACGAATTATCAATAACTAAAGTGACTCCCTGAGCAAACTTCTCTGGAGAAAGCTTCACAGTATACATTTCACCGAATATACATCCGCTTATTTCGGGTTTAATAGATGTTGTTACTCCCGATACTTTTAAATCAAGGAAAGGTTTAAAAGTATCCGTATTATTCCCCGTCCAACTTCCCTCAATCATCGGTTTATCATTCCCTAATTCATCAAATGTACAGTTCTCTATCACAATAGAGGGGTTAGTATAACCATCTATCGTATCAAAGACACGGGCTTCAATAAGTCCCCTCATCAAATGATGGAATGTACTGTTACGAATCGAATACTTCTGACAGAAGGCATTATAATCCTTTTTACTCGTCACACTGATAAATGAAGCATATCCAGTTTTGTTACGTCCTAAATCATACGCTTGTATATTGTCAACTGTGAGTGCTTGTATTCTTACTTTCTTAGAAGAGGAAGTGATTCCGGATATCAATTCTATAAATGAGTTTGCAAAATTCCGTATCACGCAATCCTTCACTAATAAATTTGTCACATACAATTCAGAAATATCTTTCAGATCAACTCCAATCAGTTGTGCCGCTGGCTCATTTGCTATATTTTCAGTCTGTCCATCCCATGACATTCCTGAAAATTCAATACGCTGTAAAGTCAGATTCTCAATCGTTGTTGCAGGAGTGTCACCAGTCAATAAGCTGTCTCTTATACACATCTGACGCTGCCGACGAAGCTAGAAGTGTAGA
>OWJH01000808.1_pt1 | contig 12069 bp, 7 predicted proteins | sample 1732621 | NCBI WGS metagenome assembly OWJH01 (sample SAMN05065735, study PRJEB22554) | human gut metagenome | biome: ENVO:2100002; feature: ENVO:00000062; material: ENVO:00002003 | host: Homo sapiens | place: USA
GGGAGATTTCCTTTGGGGCGATGCAGCCCTTGAAATAGCGGTTGCGAACCTCAAATCCACCCGAGCCATTTGGAAAGGCGATGGCAAAGTACCACTTGCCGTTGTGGGTGAAACGTGCTTCACTACATTCTCTTTTCGCCAGTTCTATGTTAATTCCTCTACCTTGTAAGTAGGCAAGCAGGGCAGAAGATGACAACGGAACTATTTCCAACTGTTGGAAGCTCGGCTCGGAAGAGCTTTGCTTGCCAAAAGAGAAAGATACCGGGCGCACGTGCGGTGTCTGCTCCGCTATCCGTTTTAAGATGTAAGGTACATGGTCGGTAGCGTACAGGTGTGCAGCCAGTTCTATGATGCCGCCACCTTTACCCAAACCGAAGTCATACCATTGTTCTCGTTCGGTATTCACTTTGAACGATGCTTCACTCTCTTCCCGAAACGGTGATTTATACCACAGATTGATACCTTGTTGCTTGACGGGTGAATAACCCAAACAGTGCAGGTAATCCGCTATCCTGATTTGCTTGGCTGTCTGTATATCCATAAAATGATTGTTTTAGTAGTTGGTGAATAGGTTTATTTTTCTTTTCGCCCGTACCTTTTCAGGAAGTACGGTCTATAACCACTTCACTAAATTCTCGTATATATAGAATACGGTAATAAAGTGAAGCGATTTTGTTCCATACCCCAACCGCTTCACTATATTCATAATATATACACCCCGAGAATAAAGTGAAGTGATTTCAGGTAACAGGCTAATAGTGGAAATCGGGCATGAAGGTGTATTTCCTGCCGTTCTCCTGTACTATCATCCGTTTGTTCCGAAGCATGGTGATGAGCGATACCGCCTTTTTATGGTTCAGCTTTACACCCACTGACATATAGGTCTTGATTAAGGCATCTTCCAGTTCCTTGTAGCCGTATTCCTCTTTCAGACCGAAAACGGCTTCCAGTGCGATACGGTGCTGCTGCTCGGTGATATGCCTGTAAGGGTCGAACCTCTCTTCTTCGGGTCTTCCCGGCTTCTTGGCTTCGGGCTTGTAACCTTCCATGAGTTCGGGAAGGGCTTTGTCGTTGATGCGGAACGCAAAAGGCTCAAAGTCCATAGCCCGGATGTGAATGGCTGAGACATGGCTGATGTCACCATTGCCCTTGTCCTTTTCTACCAGCAATACGGTTTCCGCCTTGTTGTTCAACTCCGTACCGATGTGCCCTCTTGCATTTTCATCTCCCTTGTTCTGATGCAGTATCGTATGGATGTGTATCTGCCTGTCATCCGTCCACTGCATCAGCTTGGATATGATGCGTGTGGATTCGCTGGGGCTGTTGATGTCATACACCATATCCCGTATGCCGTCTATAATTACAAGACCGATGTCGGGTGTATTGTAGATAGCCTGTTCCACAATCCTGATACGTTGCTCAGGCGTGTATTTTCTCAAAGCGAGAAATTCAAGGTTCTCATTGTCCCTGTCATCGGGCAAGCCAGCCATCCGCAAAATACGTGTCATGACTTTCAGACAGTGATAAGGGCTTTGCTCCGTATCAACATAAAGCACTTTACGCTTATCTTCCGGCAGTTCCGCCACATACCGCAACACTGTGCCATTCTTCAATGCAGCGGCTACGATAGCCGACACATTGAATGTCTTTTTACTTTTGGCTTTGCCGATGGATGCGCTGAAATTGCCCAATGTCCCAATGACAGAGCCATGCACTTTGAGGATTTCAGGGGCTTTCTCATAACTTTTCGACAGGCTCAAACGAGAGGCTTGCCAAAGGATTATGGCTTCTTCTGCCGATATATCCTTAGTTTCTCTTATATAGTCCATTGCCATGCCTCCCATTATTTCCGTCCTCCTGTTTTCTTTCCAGCCAGTTCAAGGGCAAGCTCTACATCCACGATAATCTTACGTCCTATCTGGGTGATTGCCTTGTCAATCTTTCCGCTTTTCTTGATGCGGTTAGCGGTGGGCAGACTGCACCCGAACAGTTTGGCTATACCAAGTATTCCGTACACATATTTTCGTTCTGTATCCGTTACTGGCTGGGGCTGCACTTCCGAATGACCGGAAGCGTGCTTGCTAAGGTAAATGAACTCTTCGCCTGTCATCTGCCAGACGGGTTTTGATAATAACTCTTGAAGATTTGTCATCGTCCAATCTATTTAGTCGTTTAACAATCAGCCCTGCGCACTGGCTGTTATTTCTGTTCTCGAACGATGCAAAATTAGGTAGGGTTGTAAGTGGTAAGGATGTGGTTAATGTAAATGGAATATCTTTTTATTTATCTGAATATCAACGAATAAAAATACCACTCAAAAATTAATTTGAGTGGTAAAAGTGGTTGTTTCGTAAAATGTCAGGGGTTATCACGGATTATCGGAAAATTTCATCCATTTCTTTGGCGAACTTCTGGTTACTGTCACTTGGGAAATCGGAAACCGGTTCCTTGTATTTCGACTTGTAATAGTTCTCTTCAATATCCAGCATTTTGAGGATATTCTTTTTCCAATTCTCCCTGTCAAGTTTGGGTAGTTGTTCGCCCATCAGGAATATCAGATAACAGACACGTATTTTCTCTCTCGGTTTTATTTTCAGCTTGCATTTGCCGGGATGCAGATTCATACAAGCATAGAAATCATATTCGGAAATATTCTCGAATTGTTCTCCTACGCAGGTTGTGTGAACGAGCGAAAGCAACTTTCTGTCGAAATACTCGTGTTGTTCCTCTTCATGTGCTTCCTCTTGTATATCAGGTTCGTTTGGTTTGGATGGTTCTTTCGGTTCACGAATTTCATCAGGGACATATTTCGTCAATATCTCTTTGAGGTGGCACCCCAAACGGTAGATTTCATCGAAGCAGCTTCGTGCATATTTAATGGCTTCTTCCTTTGCCTGTTTTTGTATGTCGTATAGTTCTACCAATTTGACCTTTTCTTCCTCGTATTCAGCCTTGCACCGTTCATATTCCATTTCCGCACGTTTTTCATCTTCGACTGTATGCTCCCTGTAACCTATGGAATCATATCGGTTGTATGCCTCATTTAACGGGGCATGGAGTTTGACGGTTCTTTGCCTCTGCTCTTCTATCGCTTCATTGTATATCTCCGAAATTTTGAAACAGGCATTGATAACATACTGCTCACTTGGCATACGACCTTTCTCATAATAGTTTATGTTTTCACGGACTTCCTTTTTCAAGCTATTCAGAAGCAGGGTGTATCGCTCTTGCGGAATATGAAGAACCAGTTCAAGGATGGCAGCTTCAAGAACCGTTACATCATTGTAATCCAAATAAAACTGGGTGATGAACTTCTGCATTTCAAAAGAGAAATCCTTGTTTGAAAACCACTCCTTGTATATCCTGTTCAATTCTCCGTATCGGGGAATCAGCGTTGTAATTATGTCTTTCATGGGCGGTTATTTTTGAGTGTCACCATCTTTTTCAAGAAAGGAAGCCAGTTCTTCCTCCACTTCTTCTATACTTGGTAGAGCTGATTTTAAGTTTTCAGGTATAGCCTTGCTCAGTTGGTAATCGCTGATACCTATCGGTTGGTCGTAGCCTGTCAGTGCGTATTGTGCTACAACTTCGTCCTTTCCTTTGCATAACAACAGACCGATAGTCTTGTTGTCATTCTCTCCCCTCAGTTTGTCATCCACCACATTGATGTAGAAGTTCAGTTGCCCTGCATACTCCGGTTTGAATGGGGTAGCCTTTAATTCCACCACGATATATGCGTGCAGTGGAATGGAATACAGAATCAGGTCTGCATAGAAATCGCTGTTCCCGACTTGGAAATGCTTCTGTCGTGCAACGAAAGCAAAGCCATTGCCCATTTCCAGCAAGTAACGGGTAACGTGCTTGACCAACTGTTCTTCTATATCTCTTTCGTCTGCCTTTTCCTTAGTTCCAGCCAAGTCAAAGATGTATGGGTCTTTCAACAGGTAGTTGGCAAGGTCGCTTTGTGGTGCAGGAAGCGTGGCATTGAAATTATTAACCTTGTTGTTGCTGATTTGTCTGCTATACAGATTGGTTTCAATTTGTATTTTAAGAACATTACTACTCCAACCCATTTCTACGGACTGCTTCATGTACCAATAGCTTATGTCCAATGGTAGCGAACTGTCAAGTATAGCCATTTGGCTTGCCCAGTTTATTTTGGCAACAGGAGAGGTCAAGAAAACTTTTTCTATCTCCCTAATCTCCATCCTATAAATGGCTGAAACGGTTTTCTCTACATCTTGAAATTGCGCAGGAGCTTCCTGCGTAATTTCTAAAGACTGACAATCAATAGATTGTATTTGCGCAGTAAGTTCCTGCGTAAATTGTTTGTCATTCAGTTTCGACACTTCATTAGTAACATTCTGTATGGTTGGAACAGACAGCCTTGCATCCGTATCAATAAAACTTTGTAGCACATTCAGCGGATATGACCTTGCGAATTGACACATATAGGTAAGGTTGCGTTCTGAATATCCTTTCTTTTCAGGAAAATTCAGCCGGATAGCCTTTGCCAGTTGCTTGATGATTTTACTTCCCCACCCATGCTGTTGCTGATGATAGAGAATATAGTTGCCCACTTTCCAGTAGTGGAACAGCATTTGTGCATTGGCTGCGACAATCAGCCTTACTTGCGCTTGTTCTATTTCCGAACCGACAGCGTGTATGAACGCATCTAAGTTCGTTTTTTCTATGTTGGATTCCTTGTTGCTCATATTGTGATAATGGTTTCTGCAAATATACTTATTGATAACTGTTTATGAAACTAATTGATACTTTTATAGTTGATTGAACTTGTTCATGGCATTGGCTCTAATGTCATCCGCTATGTCAATATAAGGTTTCATAGCCTTGTAGTCGCTGTGTCCCGTCCATTTCATAACCACCTGTGCAGGGATTCCGAGAGCCAGCGCATTGCAGATGAAAGTCCTTCTTCCGGCATGGGTACTTAACAAAGCGTACTTGGGTGTGACTTCATCTATACGTTCATTCCCCTTGTAGTAAGTTTCCCGTACAGGCTCGTTGATTTCCGCCAATTCACCCAACTCTTTCAGATAATCGTTCATCTTCTGATTGCTGATGACGGGCAATGCCATGTGATTCTCGAAATGAACATCCTTGTATTTTTCAAGAATGGCTTTGCTGTGGTCGTTCAGTTCGATTATCAGGCTGTCCGCTGTCTTGACTGTGGTAACTTCAATGTGGTCGGGTTTCACATCGCTTCTTTTCAAGTTGCGGACATCCGAGTATCGTAAACTTGTGAAGCAACAGAACAGAAAGACATCCCTGACACGTTCCAAATACTGTTTGTCATGCGGTATCTGATAATCTTTCAGTTTGTTCAGTTCATCCCATGTCAGGAATATTACCTTTTTAGGGGTTGTTTTCAATTTGGGCTTGAATGTGTCGTATGCAATGTTCTGATGATGTCCTTTTTTGAAACTCCATCGCAGGAACCATTTGAGGAATCCCATCTGTTTACCAATGGTGCTGTTTCTCATGTCCTTTTTGTCACGCAAGAAATTGACATACTCGTTCAGCCCGAAATCGTTGAAGTATTCAAAGGTTACATCTTCCTTGAACTCTTTGAGGTGGTTTTTCACTGCTGAGAATTTCTCGTAGGTGGATGCCGTCCAATTATTCTGATTGCCACACTCCTTTACAAATTCATCGAATACCTCCCAAAAGCTTATCTGTGTTTCTTCCTGCTGCTCTTCGTTGGCATCTTTCATCCGCAGGTTGAACGCATCCTTTAGCTGTTGGGTGGTTGGCATGGCTTCCTGTACCTCAAATTCCTTGAATACGTTTTGAATCTCGGCATAGTATTTCAGCAAGTCCGCATTGATTTCGGATGCGCTTTGCTTTAGTTTGTTGGTGCATCCGTTCTTTACCCGTTGTTTGTCGGCATCCCATTTGGCTACATCAATCCGATAGCCTGTTGTAAACTCGATGCGTTGGCTTGCATATATGACACGCATACGGATGGGTACGTTCTCCACGATTGGCACTCCGTTCTTTTTCCGGCTTTCCAATGCAAAAATGATGTTACGTTTGATATTCATAATTGGGTGCGTTTGAAATTCTACACCCAAATATACACCCAATATTCGGAATAGCAAAAGGCATTTAGAAAGATTTAGATTTACCCTATACTTTGGATAGTATATGATTATCAGTGATTTGCAATTTTATGATATTTCTTGAAAGTATAGGTTCAAGAGCCTGTCTCTCCGCTTTAAGAAAATAGAAAGTTCCTGTAAATTAATACTTTACAGGGACTTTTTGTGTTTATTCCATAATTGTTTTTTATTTCTCTGCCTTATTGTCAGAAAGGTGTCGGCAGGATGAATTTATATGATAATGGTTTGTGTGTTTATCTGCTCTTCGGGTCTTCAGCTCTCCCTTCTCCTTAAAAAAAAGGAGAGGGGGGAGGAGAGCTTACAGACTTTTGCAATAACTTCTTCTGATTCGGATGGTTATTCCGGATTTATATTAATAGGTCTTTATTTGGCTTGTTTACTCTATGACAATCACCGGTAAGCGTATTGCTTCCCGTACTTCGGTCCAACTACCTGTTTTGAGTCTATACTTATAGCATACACAGAAGGTCGTAGTTGTCGGGTCGAGCCGGTTGTTGTAGAGTGCATAGGCGTTATCACCCGGATGGGCTACTTTGACATCCACTGTTTCCACTTCCATTTCTTCAGGATCATAAGGTTCTACAGTCAGGGAGTTATCATCAGCTACTTCGATAACAATCGTATTTTTCTTGATGAAGTCCGGCTGATTCTCCGGTTCTGCCGGTAATCTCTTAGTACCGATATTGATTCTTACCCGATTTTTGGTCAGAGGTACCATTGTTTTGGTGATGACAAAGTATCCGCTGCCTTCATACCCTGATGCATTATAGCTTGCAGGTTCTGCGGAACTGGTATATTTGTTTTTCTTTTGTATCTGTAATAATGCATTTCCTTTCTTTTTTACTATAGGATAAGGAGTTGCGTCGGCTATTGCTATGGGAATAAAGTAGATTTTATCCGGGTCCAGACTTTCAATGACTGAAATGTCTATTTTGATAGGTACCAACGTGTATGGTTCTCCTGTCGGATAAGTAACTGTGCTGCTTTCTATCGCATAGTCTTTCGGGTCCATCTTGAGGGCATATCGGCTATAATCTTCGATAAAGTTCGTATAGTTATATTCATCCAGAAGAACTGTGTCTTCTGTGAGCGATATTGTAACCGGTTCCTCTGTCGGATTGGTTCCGCTACACGCAATCGACAGATTGCGTATATTACCGTCTTTGCCATCCAGGTCGTAAACCAAATTGTGTATATTGTTATTGTCGCTGACAATGTATACCATTTTCTCGTATCGTTCATCTTCAAAGAACTTCTTTCTGTCACTGCATCCGGCAAGAAATAGTAATGCGAGTAACAGCGACAGGATGCTTATTTTATATGTTTTCATTCTTATTCTTTTAATTTATATTCAATGCTAACGAATTGTCTCATAGGGTGATTTGTTTAATCTCCCCAGCCGGGATTCTGATCCAGACCATCCACTTTTCTTATTTCATATTTGCCAATAGGTAGGAATACCATTTTACGATCTACTACTCTGTGTCTTATCCAGGGATGGTCTACTACTACCGGATAGAAGTATCCACTCATCTCATCTTTGCTGAGGTCCATCCCCTGTATCGCTTCTTTTTCGGACTCTTCGTAGATGCCCCATCGGCGCACGTCATAGTATCTTTGATTCTCATACAAGAATTCAATAGCTCTTTCTCTTTGAAGGATTTTGTTAAAGCCATCCACGCTGGCCAACTCATCATCTTTCACTCCGGGGAGTCCTACACGGTATCTGATTGGGTTGAACGCCTGCTTGATTTTGTATATGTCACGGCTTTCCTCGTAGACTTTAGTCTCTCCGTTCGATCCCTTCAGTTCGATGGAATAACTGCCCTGAAGATTATTGAGTGCTTCACTATAAGCCAGCAGGATTTCAGCATAACGGATGATAGGGAAAAATTTTTCCATTAATATTCCTCCGGGCGAAGAGAATGCATCGTCGTCATGCACGTATTTGGTAATGACATAACCGGTGGCGGGGTAGTTGTTCACATTACCACTGGAGGAGTGCTTCCCATCCGTTACAGAAGAGTTGTCATATTTAATCATCTGCTCCTTTTTAGCATCGCTTCCGCTGTATGAGCGGGCTTTCCAGAAACGGCCGGAGAAACCGATGTTGGCATAGAATCTCATTTCCCGATTACGGTACATGTTGAAGACTCCTGACTTCAATACATATTCGGAGAAGGTCTCATCCTCGGTGCTGAAATTTGTATTATCATATGTTCCGTCTTCTTTGTATGGCTTTGCATCTTCGGGATAGTTGTCTGTTCCGTCATTCATATAGAACATGTTGACCATCTTTTGTGTTACGCCCATCCCATTGTATCCGTCCATCGAATGTGGAAAAGATTCTCTAATGCATAGATTACCGGTCGTTCTTCCCCATATGAACTCCTTGTTTTTTCTGCCATCTGTTTCGCCATTGAACATATAGCTGTAAGATTTAAGCGGGTCAATACCGCCTACTCCGTTGGGAAACGCCTGATTCTCGTTGGTTGGAGGTACAAAAGAGTCTTTATCTGCAGGGACAGTATGCAGTTCATAACGCCCCATGTCCATGACTCTTTCGCAAGCTGCTGCGGCTACCGCCCATTTACGATCGTCGTATTGCTGGGAAATGTAGAACACTCCGTCACTGCTCCGTTTCCAGTTCCCGAAGTATGTTTGTCCGCGGCCATTGTATAATGGGCTAGCCTGTATCAATCTTAACCGTGCAATCAGTGCGTAAGCCGCTCCCTTGGTGGGACGGCCGAAGCTGCTGTTCGGTTGAGTCTCTGGCAGATATTGTGCCGCCAACTCAAATTGTTCGCAAGCATAGTCTACTGATTCGTCATACGTCGCACGTACGTTTGCATAGGCTTCCGGCTGCTCGTTGGAGGGATATACCTGATCTCCTACAAGGATGACAGGACCGAAATCCATGATGAGATGGTAGTATGCGTAGGCTCTCATAAAATAGGTGTATGCCCAGATGTCCGGTTTTTCCAGATTGCTCATATCGGTCACTTCATCCATACGTGAGAGGATAATGTTTGCCTTACGGATGATTTTGTACATCGTGTCCCATTGATAAATAGATTTTTTCTTTTTAGCATCTTTATTGGTGATGTTTTCTTCGTTAATGGCTCCCGTGACGTATGCCATACCAGTATAGGTTTCTGCATTAAAAGTTTCAAAAGCCTCATCGGTAGCTAACGGTCCTGCTGTCGCCGGACTATTGAGAAAGTCTCCTTCATCGGGAAACATGGATGCTACGTTCCACATATATCTTTCCAAGTATTCTTTACGGGAGAAGATGGAGTCATATTTCATTGTATCGTCAAACCACTTGTCTACATCCAGATAATTACAGGAAGAGATAGAAAAGACGGACAACAATAGAATTGAATGCAATATTAGTTTTCTCATATAATTCATTTTTTCATAGTTAGAATTTGATGTATGCCTGCAAAGTCACGCTGGCAGGAATTGGATAACGCCGTCCGTTGTATAATGCTTGTTCCGGATCGCAGATATCAATCTTATCCCATACGCAAAGATTGTTGCCTACGAGTGAAAGGTCGATAGAATTGATTCCCAAATTCTTTATAGTCTTGGGTACATTTACACTATAATTGATGTTTACTTCTGATAGCCGCAGGTATTTTGCATTGTTTTTCCAAAAACTGGATGTCTGGGAATTGTTTTCCAAATTTCCGTATGACATGCGAGGGAATCGGGCATTAGGATTTTCTGACAAAGATGGATCTAGCCCCATCTTCTCAGCATATTCACGGGAAATCCAACGATTGGCAGGGTTTTTGACTATGCTCAGTACATTACCAGTCTGTTTGCCATAGAATGGAATGTAGCCTTCGTCATATAGAGCGCCGTTTGAAGCTGGTACCCCCACATGATAAACATCGGTATTTCCGGTTCCCTTGAATAGTACGGCAGCCGACAGTCTCTTATATCTGAATTCAACTCCGAATCCATACATGAAGCGTGGAGTACTGCTGAATGACAAAGGTACTTTGTCATCCCCGTTTACAACACCGTCTCCATTGACATCCTTGTATTTAATATCTCCGGGCAGATAGCTACCGAAAGTCTGTTTAGGACTATTAGCGATATCCTCGTCATCTTTGAACAATCCTAATGCGATCAGTCCTTTTTGGTATCCATAAGGACGTCCGGTGGCAGAATTATATTCATATTTGGTATCTGCCTCTTCAAAATAATTCACCCTGTTATTACTAAGGGTAAAATTTCCTCGGAATGTTACCGACATATCTTTGCCAATATTCTGTATATAGGTCACGTTTCCGTCCGAACCATAACTTTTCATGCTGCCTACATTGCCAAATGGCATGCTGACAAGGCCGATATACTCTGGAACTTGTTGGCGTTGCTGGAAGATGCCATCACGGATGTCTTTGAAGAAATCGATCACGAAACTCAGTTTGCTGTTGAATAATTCGCCTTCGATACCTACATCTATCTTTTTCGCTTTTTCCCATTTCAGATTGTCGGCTCCCATTTGATTTTCAGTGATTCCGGCTTCATTGTATCCCCAGCCTTTTTCGGCAGACTCATTGATAATCGTCAGATAGGGGAAACGTTTGTCTGAAATACGGTCGTTACCTACGATACCATACGAAGCTCTGATTTTGAGAAAATTCAGCCAAGGAAGCTTTTCTTGCATGAATTCATATTGGGTAGGCACCCAACCACCGGATATGGCCGGAAAGAACCCAAAGCGTTTACCTTTCTCAAAGTTTTCTGAACCGGTATATCCTATGTTGAAATCGAGCAGATATGTATCTCTGAACCCATAACTGACTTTTCCAGACAAACCCTGATATCTTAAAGGAATAGCAGCCATACCGTCCTTATTTAAATCTTTTGTGTTTTTGCTATCACTCATTTCATAATGTATAAGAGCGGAAATACGGTGTTCATCGTTCAGCATAGCTTTCCAGGTTAGATTTGCCTGAAGAAAGTATTTCCGGTACTGGCTGTCTCTGTTTTTAGTATATTTTGTTCCTTCTTTCTTTATAGTGTGTATAAGTTCCAGATTTCCGTTCTCATCCCTGCGTTCCGCCCAATACATGTCGGGCTTGACAGAACGTGTCTCTTCAAAATAAGAGCTGTTGCTGTAGGCCCCCTGAATGTTAAGAGCCAGATTTCTCAGTAGAAAACTGAAATCTTGCTGTAAGCGTATTGTATAGGTACCAGAGTAAGTATTGATGTTTTTCAAACCTGAATAATTCAACATGGCATAGGGTGAGTACACATCTTTTGCGCCCGATTTGTAGGTGGGCAGTTCTCCTGTAGAATAACGGACAGGAATAGTGAGCGGAGTCAGTTTGGCTTGGGCATCCCATAATTGGTCGGTTGATGCTCCTTGCCCGGGTAGTGCTTGTGAGGATAGGTAGATATCCGAACCGAAATAAAGTTCGGTTGTCTTGGTCAGGTTGAAGTCTACGTTCAGACGCATTCCGTAAGTGTTGTAGTGCACATCCTTGATGTACTTGCTGTTTTCGTCTTGCTTGTAGATTGCCGATTCATTTGACATATTCATACTGACAAAATAACGGGCGATACTACCACCTCCTCTGGCACTAGCGTAATATGTTTGCTGAAGCGAGGTTCTTTTCAGAATTTCATCCTGCCAGTTTACATCCGGATAAAAGTCGGGATCCAGATGATACTGAATGGCTTTCAGTTCAATGTCATCATAAATAGGCTGTGCTCCACGCATGGCACTTGCTTCATTGGCTAACACAGCGTAGTCGTATGCACGTAAATATTCGGGAAGCTTAGTGAGATAGGAGATTTTGACATTAGCACGAACGTTTACTTCCATCTTGTCGGATGTCCCATGCTTGGTAGTCACCAGTACCTGTCTCTTATACACATCTCCGAGCCCACGAGACGGAGCTACATCTCG
>OWJH01000825.1_pt1 | contig 11961 bp, 6 predicted proteins | sample 1732621 | NCBI WGS metagenome assembly OWJH01 (sample SAMN05065735, study PRJEB22554) | human gut metagenome | biome: ENVO:2100002; feature: ENVO:00000062; material: ENVO:00002003 | host: Homo sapiens | place: USA
TGTGTATAAGAGACAGGTATAGGATGAAGAGGAAAAAATAGGAAAAAACGAGTATTATTCGTTCAAACCGCTTATCGGACTTTCCATTCTGCATTGTTTTGTTTATTTTTGCTATAAACATTAAAGTAACTACTATGAAACGGCTCCATACTTTATTTCTTCTTCTAACAATAGCGATCGATATAGCTGCTCAACCTATCTGCCAAGTTAAACATTTCTCCGTGAGTGACGGTCTCGCTCAAGGTAATGTAATGAGCATTTTACAGGATCAGAAAGGGCTTGTTTGGTTTAGTACCTGGAACGGGCTTAACAAGTTTGACGGATACACTTTTAAGACATATAAAACTTCGCAAGAGAGTAAATATGCATTCGGCAGTAATCGCATGGGAACTATTTCAGAAAGCAAATACGGAGATATATGGTGCCCCACTTACGATGGACAAGCCTGTCTTTTTGATGTGGAAACCGAGAAGTTTATTGATGTTCTCCAACCTATTGAACTTTCCACGAAACAAACTAACAATGTTACACGCATTTATTCGCTGGAGAAAGGGATTGCCTGGATTCTCTGTGAAAGCGGATATGCATTCAGAGTGGACGAACAATTATGCAAAAAAGGAGAAGGTATCACACTTTATTCAGCTTCCAACCACAACCTGAAAGGATATCAAATATTTAACATTTATCAAGACTCTGAAGAAGATGAATGGATATTGACAGACAAAGGTGTTTCCATCATAGGAAAGAAAACACTGGATACTGACTTTCCTTTCCAGTTCATCACCCAAATAAAGGAAACGATCTATCTGATTGCAGAAAATGACAAGTTAGCCAGATATGACTTCCACACTAAAAAACTGAAATTCGTAGATATTCCTTATCCGCATCATAAAATAAACAATGTCACCACCATAGGAAAAGATATGCTGGCCTTGGGAACGGATAATGGAGTGATTTTGTATTCTATCCCGAAGAACAGTTTCCAGCAAATAGACATCCGTACAGCTACCCAAACTTCCAACGATGTAGAATCTGTCTATCAAGACCACTTGGGAGATATCTGGATTTTTTCAAAAGATCCGGGCATTGTCCATCTTAACCTCGTGACCAATGAAAAAGAGCATCTGTTCACCCCAAAAGATGAGATTATCAAGCATGGGCGTAAAAGTCGCAAACTTATTTTTGAAGATAATGCGAAAAACCTATGGTTACTCCCCACGGAAGGAAACTTTTGCTACTATGACCGGAAAGAAAGAACTCTCAAACCGCTTCTTACGGATATCAATAATCCTAAGTCTATTTTCAGTCCGTTAGTCAGGTCTTATACATTGGATAATCAGGGAAACTGTTGGTTTGCAACAGCACGTGGTGTAGAGAAACTATGCTTCTTTCCACAGAGCTATCAATTTAACCTGACTGATTACGAGGCAGAAACACGTGCATTCCTGCAAGACAGCAATAAACGTCTATGGACAGCATCGAAATCTAATTATATCCAAATATTCGCACCGGATGGTAACCTGGTGGGGTACTTATCCAAACAAGGAAATATCATTAAGGAAAAACAATCGTTCTATAATGGGGTATATTCAATTCTGGAAGACAAAGATGGAAATATATGGTTGGGGACTAAAGAAATCGGACTTTTCCAACTTAAAAAGACAGGAGCAAATCATTACTCTATTCACCATTTTGAACACCAGACAAATGATCCTTATAGTTTAAGCAGTAATAGCATTTATGCTATCTTTCAGGACAGTCGTAATAATATTTGGATAGGATGTTATGGGGGTGGATTAAATCTGCTGGCACAAGCTAAAGATGGAAAAGTTTCATTTATTCATAGTAATAATGAGTTAAGAAACTATCCCATAGCTTACGGTATGAAAGTACGCAATATTGCAGAAGCTCCGGGAGGAGTGATTTTAGTGGGAACGACTAACGGACTGCTGACATTCTCGAACAACTTCGAACGCCTGGAAGAGATTAAATTCTACCGGAATATCCGTAGACCGGGAGATAAAAACAGTCTTAGTGCCAACGATATCATGCATATCTATACAGACAAGAATAAAACCACTTATATCATCAGTTTCACCGGAGGCGTAAATAAAGTGATATCTCCCAATCTGCTGAACGAGAATATCCAATTCAGAAACTACGACAAGAACAACGGGCTGGCGTCCGATTTGGCACTATCAATGATTGAAGATACACAGAATCAGCTATGGGTTGTTTCGGAGATTGCGCTCTCCAAATTCGATCCAGCCAAAGAAACTTTTGAGAACTATGAATTAAGTTCCATCTATCAGGAATTCAATTTCTCCGAAGCTCTTCCTATTATCAATGCCCGCAACCAAATTATCTTAGGAACTGATAAAGGCTTTCTGGAAGTTTCTCCGGAGAAGATGCGGAAGAGTAGCTATGTCCCTCCTATTGTGTTTACGGGACTCAAGATTCAAGGACACCTTACCGATCACTCTATTGACAATCTGGAAGAATTGGAACTGGAGCCCTCTCAAAGGAATGTAACTTTCCAGTTTGCTGCACTTGATTATGTCAATCCAAAAGGGATTTTATATGCCTATCGCCTGCAAGGACTAGAAGAAGAATGGAATGAAGCAGATAATAACCGTTCCGCTAGCTACATCAACTTACCTGCAGGCAAATATCAGTTGCAGATAAAGTCAACAAACAGTGACGGGGTCTGGGTGGACAATGTACGGACTCTATCTATACATGTACTCCCCACCTTTTGGGAAACCTACTGGGCATGGCTGCTCTATTTCATTCTATTCATACTCTTTACGGCAAGCATCGTATATGTATTATTTTACATCTACCGGTTACGTCACAGAGTGGATATGGAACAACAATTAGCAAATATCAAACTGCGATTCTTTACTGACATATCTCATGAATTACGTACTCCGCTAACTTTAATCAGTAGCCCTGTGACAGAGGTATTAGAGAATGAGCCGCTTTCTCCTTCCGCCCGTGAGCATTTGACTTTGGTACATCAGAACACAGAGCGCATGCTCCGACTGATGAATCAGATTCTGGATTTCCGCAAGATTCAGAATCAGAAAATGAAACTACTGATTGAAGAGACCGATTTGATTCCACTTTTGCAAAAGGTGATGAGTAGCTTCAAACTGATAGCTGAAGAAAAGAACATAAACTATCAGCTGACTTCTACCATCCAGTCGGTATATAGCTGGGTGGATAGAGATAAGTTTGAAAAGATATTCTTCAATCTGCTTTCCAATGCATTCAAATATACACCTGCCGACAAGTCGATTACAGTCAATATCACAACGAAAGAGAAGACGGTAGAGATAGAGGTTGCAGACGAAGGAATCGGAATTGCAGTAGAAAAGCAACATTCCTTGTTCCAACGCTTCGAGTCATTGGTAAAACAGAATATTCTGCAACCATCTTCCGGCATCGGGCTGTCTCTCGTGAAAGAGATGGTGGAAATGCATCATGGCACTATTACAGTAAATAGTCAACCCGGAATAGGCAGCCGTTTTACAGTAAGCTTGCCTTTACAACGGGAAATTTTCGAAGAGGATGTACAAGTCGAATTTATCCTGAATGATAGTCAGAGTTCAGCACCTCATCCCGTCGATAGCATGAAAGCGCCAGAAGAGGTGGAAGAAAAAGAAGACCTTGAGACTAATTCGGATGGTTTCTCCATATTGGTGGTAGAAGATAATGAAGAGTTAAAGGCTTTTCTGAAAAGTATTTTGTCGGAGAATTATACGGTAATCACAGCTTCCAATGGTGAAGAGGGATTGCAACATGCTGTTGACGACCTGCCCGATCTTATTATCAGCGATGTTATGATGCCGGTGATGGACGGTTTAGAAATGATTAGGCAAATCAAAGAGAACAACAATATTTGCCATATCCCCATCATTGTATTATCAGCCAAAGCCTCTCTGGACGACCGTATCGCCGGATTGGAACAAGGCATTGACGATTATATCACCAAACCTTTCAGTGCTACTTATCTAAAGACCCGTGTAGCCTCCTTGTTACGACAACGCAAAGCATTGCAGGAGCTCTATATGAATAGGCTGATGGAAGGAAAGAATACCTCTTCTCCCGATCCTCTGACTCCTTCACAACCACAGATTACTCCATACGACGAGCAATTTATGAAAAAAGTAATGGCATACATGGAAGAACAGATGGACAATGCCGAACTAACGATTGACGAATTTGCAGAACAGTTGATGCTTAGCCGTACAATCTTCTACCGGAAATTAAAATCAATCGTCGGACTGACACCTGTTGACTTTATACGGGAAATACGTATCAAACGTGCCGTACAACTGATTGACAGCGACGAATATAACTTCTCCCAGGTAGCATATATGACGGGGTTCAACGATCCGAAATATTTCAGCAAGTGCTTCAAGAAAGTGATAGGAATTACCCCGTCAGAATACAAAGAGAGAAAAAAATAACTCTTTGATAAGCATATAAAAAGTCCCTTTATACCCGGTTGTCTCATTATTCGATCAATCAAAATTTGATAGAGTAAACTGATATAAAGGGACTTTTCATACAAGATAAAGAGATTTGCCTGTCAACAACACATCAATATCCAAACTTACATTGACAAACAAACACCTGTTTTTCCGAATCATCATTAAATACTTCTTCTTCAAATCCTCCATATTTATGAATAATACTAAAACCATTCCATTCCAAATATGAATCCAACTCTTGAGGGAAAAACATTCTCATATCCAGATTTTGAATAGAATTGAATTCACCATTGATAAAATAATGCCATTCGATCCGATTAATCTGGGTTTTATTTTCATATCGCATTGTCTGCTTTATCGAAACTTCTCTTCCATCATCAGTTGTATACGTGGCTATTTCCTGCTGCTCTTTCTCATCTTCAACTATATACCGAATATTCGGATTAAAACAATCCAACAGAAATAAGCCTCCGTCTTTGAGGTGATTTTTAACGACATGAAGTACCTTAAATAAATCTTCATTCTCATATAAATGATGGATCGAATTAAATGGAATAAAAATAAGGTCGTACTTCTCCTGTAAATCCAGAGTCCTGATATCCGCCTGAATGAAATTGATTCTTAGTCCAGCCTCGGCAGCTTTCATCTTAGCCTGATGGAGCATTGAAGCAGTGTAATCAACCCCACTTATATCATATCCATCCTTTGCAATAGGAAGAGTAAGTCTGCCAGTTCCACAGCAAAGCTCAAGTATTCGGGCATCCTTGTTTTTAGGTAACCACCGCTTATAAAATTGCAAATCATCCATGCTGGTATTCATTCCATCATAAATATTTGCATCATAAATTAAATCGCCAACTTTATAATCACTATTCATTTGCCTCCTCCAATATCCATTATTTACTATTATTTCTTATACAAACAAGAATATCCCCAACGTACAATGTACCAAAAGGATATTCTATAAATAACCAGAAGTATTACCGGTCGTTCGCAAATGTAGTAAATATCTATAAGCCAGCTATAATTATCTCTTAAATACTCAAATTTCAACAAGACATATCTCTGATATAAGTATCAAAACAACATTTCGGTATCATCTATTTACATTGCAAAGCTTATGCTATATTCAACAAAATGTTTTATCTTTGAACAGGTCTATGGATTTATCGGCTCCAAATAAGCCTTGCATAGGAAATCCTCCTTTTCTACCGGATATTCCCCACAAAAATAATGAAAAGCACGTACTATTGCAGTCTCAAATCTAAAAACCAAAAGAACTAGAAAATGAAAAAGCAATGGATCATTGCCTGTCTTATCGGAATTCAAGGGGTAAATGTACAGGCACAACAACCCAGCAAGTATCCCTATCAGGACACGAAATTAACTGCGGAACAACGGGCGGACGATTTACTTCAACGCCTCACATTAGAAGAAAAAGTGGCGTTGATGCAAAACAACTCACCGGCTATTCCCCGGCTTGGCATTAAGCCGTATGAATGGTGGAACGAAGCTCTTCATGGCGTTGCCCGCGCCGGACTGGCTACTGTCTTTCCACAAGCCATAGGTATGGCCGCTTCTTTCAACGACGAACTATTATACGAAGTCTTTGATGCCGTATCTGACGAAGCACGCGCCAAGAACCGCCAATTCAATGAAAAAGGACAATATAAACGTTATCAGGGACTGACCATGTGGACTCCCAACGTCAATATCTTCCGCGACCCCCGCTGGGGACGGGGACAGGAAACATACGGCGAAGACCCTTATTTAAGCGGACGTATGGGAATGGCGGCAGTCAGAGGTCTGCAAGGACCGGAAGATGCCGAATATGACAAACTTCATGCCTGCGCCAAACACTTTGCCGTACACTCGGGTCCCGAATGGAACCGTCACAGCTTCAACGCAGAAAACATTGCACCCAGAGACTTATGGGAAACCTACCTTCCTGCTTTCAAGGAACTGGTACAAAAAGCAGGAGTTAAAGAAGTGATGTGCGCTTACAACCGTTTCGAAGGCGATCCCTGCTGCGGCAGCAACCGTCTGTTAACCCAAATTCTCCGCAACGACTGGGGATTCAAAGGAATCGTAGTCACCGACTGCGGAGCAATCGGAGACTTTTTCCAACGCAAGAAACATGAAACGCATCCCGATGCCGCCCATGCCTCTGCCGACGCTGTTTTAAGCGGAACAGATCTCGAATGTGGCGGTAACTTCAAAAGCATCACCGATGCTGTGAAAAAAGGCCTGATTTCGGAAGAGAAAATCAATACATCAGTCAAAAGACTACTGAAAGCCCGCTTTGAACTGGGAGAAATGAATTCGACTCATCCCTGGAGTAACATTCCATTTTCTGTTATCGACTGTCCCAAACACAAAGAACTGGCACTGAAAATGGCACATGAAAGTCTGGTATTACTCCAAAACAATAACAACCTCCTTCCATTAAACCGTCAGATGAAAGTCGCAGTCATCGGCCCCAACGCCAACGACTCGGTAATGCAATGGGGGAACTACAACGGCTTCCCTTCACATACCGTTACTCTACTGGAAGGAATACGCGCCAAACTACCTGACGCACAAATCATCTACGAACCTGTATGCGGATATACAAACGACACCACCCTGCACAGCCTATTCAATCAGTGCAGCATCGACGGAGAAGCCGGATTCAACGCCACCTACTGGAATAACCGCGAATATAAAGGCAAAATTGCCGCAACCGACCGTCTGACCACTCCTTTCCATTTCAGTGCAGAAGGTTCTACCGTATTTGCTCCCGGTGTAGGATTGAAAAACTTCACCGCCATCTATCGTTCCACTTTCCGCCCAACAGATTCCGGTGCCGCCACTTTCCGCGTGATGACTAACGGAGGAGTTACTTTATTCCTCAACGGCAAGCAAATAGCAGAAGCCACCAACATCAAGAATCATACCAATCTGTATTCTTTCAACTACGAAGCAGGAAAGAGTTACGACATCGAGTTGCGTTTTATTCAGGTTAAAGATAACCCTGCACTGAACTTCGACTTGGCAAAACAAACTCCAATGGATGCCCGTGAAATCCTGAACAAGTTGCAAAGCGCAGATGTAGTTATTTTTGCCGGAGGTATCTCCCCCCTATTGGAAGGAGAATCCATGCGGGTATCCGACCCCGGATTCAAAGGCGGCGACCGTACAGAAATCGAATTGCCCGCCATCCAGCGCGAAGTTCTTGCTCTTCTAAAGAAGAATGGAAAGAAAACAGTATTCGTCAACTTCTCCGGTTCGGCAATGGCCATCGTGCCTGAAACGCAGAATTGCGATGCTATCCTGCAAGCATGGTATCCCGGACAGGCAGGTGGAACAGCCGTTGCCGATGTTCTTTTCGGAGATTACAATCCTGCCGGACGTCTGCCTATCACTTTCTATAAAAGCATGCAACAATTACCGGATTATGAAGATTATTCGATGAAAGGACGTACCTACCGTTTCATGACGAAAACACCTCTTTATCCATTCGGCTACGGTTTAAGTTATACCCGTTTCTCTTATGGGAAAGCTACCCTGAACCAATCGAAGCTGACCAAAGGCGAAAAAGCAATCCTTACTATCCCGGTAAGTAACGTCGGGCAGAGAGACGGTGAAGAAGTGGTTCAAGTGTACATCTGCCGTCCTGACGACAAAGAAGGTCCGCAAAAAACTCTTCGTGGTTTCCAACGGGTTAGCATTGCTAAAGGTAAGACACAGAACGTCCAGATAGAGCTTCCGTACGATTCTTTCGAATGGTTTGATGCAGCGACCAATACCATACGTCCTTTAAACGGAACATATAAGATACTTTACGGAAACAGTTCAAATGAAAAAGACTTGCAAACGTGCAGTATTCAGATTCAATAGGCAATGCTATTACATACAATTTGAGGCCGGGTTAATGAACTTAGGCTACATTGAGAATTTATAAAAAAATGGTTTTTATTGTCAGGCCAAGAGTTATGGCTTCATAAAGTGATTGTTTTCAAGCTATTACCCACTGACAATAGAAGCTGACAATAGGCTGACAATAAAAGACGAAAATCTTTATTGTCAGCCTATTATTGTTTAAAACTGCACTATGCAGCTATTATCCCTTACTTACCAAGCCTGCATTATTCCGCAAAGACACCGTTATTGTTCAACTAAGGTGCCGTTATCGTTCTGCTAAAGTATCGATCTTGTTAGTTCTTCACGGCCGTGACGAGATCTTTCCACGGCTGTGGCAGTATCTCACCACGGCCGTGAGAAGAAGCTACCACAGCCGTGGGAAGGTAAAGATAGCGGCACCTTTGTAAGCATTCGGTCACGTGCGTGTTTGTTTCCCTTCTTTTCCTTCCTACCTTTGTGTCTTCATTACAATCTTAATCCATTATGTGTTCAGTATTAGTATTTTCTAGCGAAAGTGATAAACTACGTAGCCTTTTTTCCGAGTCTAACCATTTTGATTCGGTTCTTTTCATATTTGATGGTGGTCGTCGTTATAAAGTTTCGGCTTCCAGCCTTGGTATCCATTCCCCTCAGGACCTACTTCTCCCTTTAGGCCTTGGTCTTTTCCGTAGCAGTCCTTTCTGGTCCTATTACCTTTATCCCCAAGGTTGTAATTTCCATAAAGGCATTGACGGTCTTTGTGGCGAGGTCATCCGGCACACGAGTTCTTGCGTGTCAGAGCAGAGTTGCCATATTTTTCTTGACCGCTCCCGTAGCAGGTTGCATATCCTTTATCGGTGCGACGACGAATACCGTTTGGAATGCCGTCGTCTGAATCGCGGCTCTTTTCTCTTGAAAAAGGACGAACGGAAGAGGGATTTTCTTCAAATTTCCTGGAATCGCCTGAATGAGCTGCTTACTGTTAAAAAGTATCGGAAAACAGTTGAAAAGTAATCTCCCGTCCTACAAGCCGTTCTGCTTTATTTTGATAACTTTGTCACATAATAAAAAAGTGGATATACAGTGAAAGAACCGGTCATTACCCTTACTTTGGAAGAGTACGAAGAGCTGCGCAAGGAACGTGAACGCCTTGAAAAGGAACATGCGGAACTTCAGAGAAAATACGAATCCTCTTTGCGGGAGTATTCCCGCCAGGTCGAAGAAATCTCAGCCTGTACAGCCGTCATTGCCGACCTGAGATGGAAATTGGCTGACTTGACACGCCGTTTATGGGGTAAATCCAGTGAAAAACGCCATCTTCCCGAAGATGCCGGCCAGTTGAGCATCTGTTTTGAGTCTCCGTCCGATGTCAATGACCCGGTAGCGGAAGAACAGAAAACAGCTGAGAAATCTGCCAAATCGGAGAATGGTTACAACCGTTTCCGTAAGAGCTTCACCAAAAAGATTACTCCCCACGCCCGTAAGCCCATCGACCCGTCCCTTCCCCGTGAAGAGATTATCATTCCCATGCCGGAAGGCCTTTCGTTGGAGGGAGCGGCGAAGCTGGGAGAGGAAGTGAGCGAACAATATGCCGTCAGTCCCGCCCGATTCTATGTGAGACGCATCATCCGCCCTAAATACCGGCTCGCCGACGGTCGTATCATAACTGCTCCCATGCCCGTAATGGCACATCCCCACAGCAATGCGTCGGAAAGTGTACTGTCACACATTGCTACCGCCAAATATTACGACCACCTGCCTCTGTACAGACAACTGGACATCTTTGAGCGTGAAGGCATCCATCTGAGTCCTTCTACCGTAAGTAACTGGATGATGGCTGCCGCACAGCGTCTGGAGCCAATCTATAATGAGCTTCGTGAACTGGTCAAGGACAGCTATTACGTCATGGCCGATGAGACGCCCCATCCCGTACTTGAAAGCGACCGGCCCGGTGCTCTTCACCGCGGGTATATGTGGAACTTCTATCTGCCCCGGTTCCATACCCCATTCTTTGAATATCACAAGGGACGTGGCAGCAGCGGAATAGACACGCTGCTGGCAGGACAGGTTCGGGTGGTACAGAGTGACGGCTTTGCAGTATATGATGAGTTCGACACACTACCCGGAAAGTTGCACCTGTGCTGCTGGGCACACGTCAGGCGCAAGTTTGTGGAAGCGGAAGGAAATGATCCTCCTAGAGCAAGGCATGCACTTGAACAAATAGGCAGACTGTATGCTGTGGAGGAGAAAATCAGGATAGGACATCTGGAAGGCGGAGCTGTAGTAAGGCTTCGCCGGGAAGAATCGTACCCTATTATCAAAGGACTGGAAAAATGGTGCAGGCAGGAGTATGAACATACGGTTGAGAAATCGCCTATTGCCAAGGCCATATTCTATATGTACACACGTTTTGAACAACTGTCCGGATATGTCAACGATGCACAGTTCTGCATTGACAATAATCCAGTGGAGCGCTCTATAAGGCCATTGACTTTGAACAGAAAAAACACTCTTTTCTCCGGTTCACATGAAGCGGCACATGCAGCGGCAATATTCTTTTCACTGATGGGATGTTGCAGGGAAAATAAGGTGAACCCAAAACTATGGATGCAGGACGTGTTGATTAGGGTACAGGAGAATGAAAGAGAAAAGAAAAACGACTACGCCGATTTACTGCCATTTAATTGGAAAGGATAAACAAGAAAGATAAATAAAGTCAAAAGCCAGACATGCTTCGTCTGGCTTTTGACTTTATTATAGCTTGGAGAGAAATACGGGCGAGGCCGAATGCTTACGCCCGCATATGTAGGCTGTATGGTTTACATGCGTGGGCTGTACGGCACACACTTGTGAACTATAGAAATACTGCCGCTCCCCATAGATAATTAAGCTGTCAAATACAGGTTATCATCCTATAAAGTGTGCATTCGTATGTCTTTAAATGGATTATCTCACCTAATGCTACACTAAAATAGATACAGTATAGGAATGATAGATGTTTTTTCCACTATGTATGACCGAATCCATACAGTTTCACTCATTTTCGCACTGTTTCATTCATTTCCGTGCAAAAACGAGCTAAATGTTTTAATATCTAATGGTTAAGCGGAAGTATTATCACGCTTTGTTAACAGTATTATTATCTTCTTCAATTTTAGGGTAATTAACTGAAAATATAAACAATAATTCCTGTAATCGCCACATATATTAAAGCATAAGGAATAGCTGCTTTCAGTATTTCACCTTCTTTTCCCTGTTGGTTTCCGGCAGAAGTAGCAATGGCAATACTTTGTGGAGAGATAATCTTACCCCCTGTAGCACCTACTGTATTTGCAGCAGACAGCCAATCCGGACTGACATGAATTTGCCCAGCCACACTTGCTTGCAACTTTCCGAAAAGGATGTTGGAAGATGTATCGCTTCCGGTGATAAACGTTCCCAAACAACCGATAACCGGAGCAAATAACGGGTATAAACTTCCGGTAGCCGTAGCCAGTGCTGTGGCAATCACGGCGATCATTCCGGAACTATCCATAATCTGTCTCTTATACACATCTGACGCTGCCGACGAAGCTAGAAG
>OWJH01000827.1_pt1 | contig 11952 bp, 5 predicted proteins | sample 1732621 | NCBI WGS metagenome assembly OWJH01 (sample SAMN05065735, study PRJEB22554) | human gut metagenome | biome: ENVO:2100002; feature: ENVO:00000062; material: ENVO:00002003 | host: Homo sapiens | place: USA
AGATGTAGCTCCGTCTCGTGGGCTCGGAGATGTGTATAAGAGACAGATTCCGAGGGTTGGCATCGCCGTCAGGTTCCAGTTGAGGAAGACCTTGACGATGGCTGCGATGATCATATTGATGACAGGGATGCGGGTCTTGCCAAGGCCCTGAAGGATGCCCGTCGACACCTGATGGAGGCCCAAAAGGAAGATGGCCCAGCTCATGATTTCAATGGCCGGTCCTGCTGCCGGTGCGTTATAGATGAGGGCAGCCACCCGTCCGCCCAAAACGTGAAGGCCGACGCTGCAGGGAATGGTGATGACCGAGGCCACCGTAAAAGCCGTTGCCACCTTGCTGCGAATGCCCGCTTCATCAGAAAGGGTCCGGGACTCACTGATAGCCGGCACAAGGCTGATGGAAAGAGCAGCCGTAAGGATTGTTGACATGTTGATAAGCGGCACGGCCATGCCAGAAAGGTAGCCAAAAAGGGTCGTTGCCTCGCCCGGGGCGTCCCAACCGCCGATCTTCAGCCGGGTTGGCACAATCATCATGTCAAGGTTAGACACTATGGGAAGCATGAGGCTTGACATGGAAACCGGCAGGGCTAGGGCAATAAGACGCTTCATAATATAGCCCGCTGACTCCTGCGTCTTGGGCGTCCTGTCCACCCCTTTGGGGAAAAACTTCTTCTTGAGCTTTAGATAAAAGCCCATCAAAACAAGGAGCCCGCAGAAAGCGCCTGCTCCCGCCCCCATGCTGGCGCCGGCAGCGGCGTAAGTAAGACCGTAAGGCAAGAGCAGGGCAGAAAAGACAATCATGGTTCCAACCCGTACAACCTGTTCCGTGATTTCCGAGCAGGCGGTCGGCGTCATGATCTGCCAGCCCTGGAAATAACCGCGGAAACTGGCGAGAAACGTAACGAAAAAAACGGCCGGAGCCAGGGCGATGATGGAATAATAGGCACGTGCATCAGGAAGGACCGTTTCCACAAGCCAGTGGGCCAGCACCACAAGGAGCAGGGAAAAAAGGAGCCCCGTGCAAAACAGCATCTTCAGGGAAACATGAAAGACGCGCTGCGCGCCTCCATAGTCTTCCATAGCCACCTTTTCTGCCGTAATGATGGAAATGGCCACTGGGATTCCTGCCGAAGAGACCGTAATGGCCATCAAATAGATAGGAAATCCCATCTGATAGAGTCCAATGCCCTCCCCACCCATGATTCGGGAAAGGATAACCCAATTGAGGGCTCCTATGACCTTGACAACAATACTGGAAATGGTAAGGATCAACGTCCCTTTGAGGAACTTGTTATTGCCCTGGGACTTTGTCACTTCTTCACTCATGCCGCGACCATCCTTCTTTGTCATGATAAGCCAAAGGCTTGTATCCATTGCATAGCGTATAGCACATCATTCTATCATATTTAAGAGAAAAAGTGCAATCGCACAGGGACTTTCCCGCGTTTTTGAACACGGACCAAGCTCTTTTTCCCTTTGATTCCTATAGACAAAGACCCTTTTTTGATGTACCATTGATATACCTTCAACTGTATATTTTTTATTTCCATTTATTTTAGGAAGAAAATATAGAAAAATAGGGGAAATCCATCATTCCACGCTAGGAAATATGGTATAATTAGCTGTTAAGACCTATTGTTTTAGAGGTGTATCATGAGTACTTATCAAGTAGGGTTGGACATTGGTTCCACTACTGCTAAAATGGTCGTTCTGGATGGCAGCAAACAAGTTGTTTTCTCCCGTTACAAGAGGCACCAAGCCAATATCATGGGAGTCCTCAAGGAAGAGCTGTCCGAACTTACCGCAGCCATCGGAGAGGCGGCCGTCAAAATCAAAGTGACGGGCTCCGTTGGCATGGGGATTGCGGAAAAATTCAAGCTTGCTTTCGAGCAGGAAGTCATCGCCGCGACCAAATTTGTCAAGGAAAAATACCCTGAAGTAGCCACCCTCATCGATATTGGTGGGGAAGACGCCAAGATTGTCTACATCAAACCCGATGGCACGTGTGACCTGCGCATGAACGGGAACTGTGCCGGCGGGACAGGGGCTTTTCTTGACCAAATGGCCGTACTCCTTGACGTGCCCATTGACAAACTGAACGAGCTTGCCGAAAAAGCGGAACACGTCCACTATATTGCTTCCCGCTGCGGCGTTTTTGCCAAGACGGATATCCAAAACCTCCTCAGTAAAGGTGTAAGCCGTGAGGACATTGCGGCGTCAATCTATCATGCCGTCGCTGTACAGGTCATTACGACCCTTTCCCATGGCTGCACAATCAAGCCGAAGATCCTTCTGTGCGGCGGACCGCTCACCTTCATGCCGAGCCTCCGCAAAGCTTTGATGGATGCGCTTCACGTCCCCTATGTAGAGTTCATTGTTCCCGATAAGGCAAACCTTATCCCGGCTTACGGGACTGCCCTCAGTGCAGAGGACGCCCCGTCAACGAGCTTGCAGAAACTCTGCGACCGGATTGCTTCTGCTCCTAAGGACGCTGTCCGGGTCACCGATACGGTGCCACCCATCTTCCATGATGAAAAAGAATATGCCGACTGGAAAAAGGAAAAGGAAGCGGACCAAATTATTCTGTCGCCCCTGACCAAAGATACGGACAAAGTCTTTGTCGGCATCGATTCCGGTTCGACCACGACGAAACTTGTCGTGACCGACGAAAACGACCGCATCCTTTATACCCACTACGGCCCCAATAACGGCAACCCCGTAGGAGCGGTGCGTGAGGCTTTTGCCGATTTTTATACGAAATGCCTGGCCGTTGGGGCCAATCCCCGCATCATGGGAAGCTGCTCTACAGGCTATGGCGAAGACCTTATCAAGGCAGCCTTCAGCCTCAACACGGGCATCATCGAAACCATTGCCCACTATTTGGCAGCCAAGAAAATCAACGACAAGGTTTCCTTCATCCTCGATATTGGCGGTCAGGACATGAAAGCCATCTTTGTCGATCACGGCGTACTGAACCGCATGGAGCTGAATGAATCCTGTTCCTCCGGCTGCGGGACCTTTCTCCAGACTTTTGCCAAGGGCCTCAACTACAGCGTCAGTGAATTTGCGGACCTCGCCTGCAAGGCCCAGCATCCCTGCGATTTGGGAACGCGCTGCACGGTCTTTATGAACTCCAAAGTCAAGCAAAGCCTCCGCGAAGGGGTCACCAGCGCAGACATTGCGGCCGGTCTTGCCTATTCAGTTGTGAAGAACTGCCTGTATAAGGTCCTTAAACTCAAGAGCCCACAGGAACTGGGCAATGAGATTGTGCTCCAAGGGGGCACCATGAAAAACGATGCCGTAGTCCGGGCCTTTGAAATCCTCACAGGGACCAAGGTCCATCGCAGCAACATCCCTGAAATCATGGGAGCCTATGGCTGTGCCCTTTATGCTAAAACCAAGGGCCATGGTCAGGCAACCGTAGATGATATGATCCATGTTGCTTCCTTCAAGGATGCCCAGCTGACCTGTCACGGCTGCGAAAACAACTGCCTCATCAAGAAGTATCAATTCGATAATGGATCCATCTATTATTCGGGCAACAAATGCGAAAAATACTTTACCAATAATGGCGATGATGTGACCCCTGGTGAGAATATCTACACCTATAAGTACGATCTGCTCTTTAACCGGCCCATCAACGAGGAGGCGGAACGCACCATTGGGCTGCCGCGGACCCTTAATATGTATGAGGACTATCCTTTCTGGCATGCCCTATTTACGTCCTGCGGCCTAAAGGTCCAGCTTTCTGACCCGTCCACCCTGCACCTTTATGAGACAGGGCTTCATGACGTGATGAGCGACAACATCTGTTTTCCCGCCAAACTTGTCCATGGCCATATCCTGAACCTCATCCAAAAGCGGGTCAATCGGATCTTCATGCCCTACGTCATCTATGAACAGCAGGATGATAAGCGGCAAATCAACAGCTATAACTGCCCAGTTGTCTCGGGGTACTCCGACGTCATCAAAAGTGTCACGGAAACACAGATTCCCATCGACGCTCCGCCCATCAACTTCCAAGACGAAAAACTGCTCAAAAAGCAACTCCGAAAATACCTCTCCTATATTGGCTTTGACCGTTTCACGGCCGATAAGGCCATTGCTAGCGCCCTCAAGGCCCAAGATGAGTACCGCCGAAAGATCCAGGAAAAGAACGAGGAGATTCTCGAAAAAAGCCGCCGACAAGGAAAACTCACCATTCTCCTTGCAGGCCGGCCTTACCATGCCGATCCCCTGGTCCAACATAAACTCAGCGACACCATTGCCGCCATGGGCATCAACGTCATCAATGAAGACCTGGTACGAGGCAACGAATCCATCGATATCAACGACACGTACCTCATCAAGCAGTGGGCCTATATCAACCGCATCCTAAAATCCGCTGACTGGGTAGCCCGTCAGGACAACACCATCCACTTCATGGAAATGACGAGCTTTGGCTGTGGACCTGACGCCTTCCTCCAAGATGAGATTCGCGGTCTTTTGCAGCGCCATGGAAAAGCCCTGACGCTCCTCAAGATTGATGATGTATCGAACATCGGCTCCCTGAAACTCCGCGTCCGGTCCGTTGTGGAAAGCATTCGTTACAATGAAGACAGCAAACGCCGGGCCGAGCCTTTTATCGACACGCCGCGCTTTGAAAAGAGCATGAAGGACTACACCATCCTGACGCCATACTTTACCCCCACCTTGTCACCGCTCATTCCGTCTGTCATGAAGGTTTTGGGCTATCACGTAGAGACCCTGCCCCAGAGCACGGGGCTATCCGCCGACATGGGCCTGCGCTTTGCCAACAACGAGGTCTGCTATCCGGCAACCCTTGTTGTGGGGGATTTCGTGGAAGCTTTGAAATCAGGGAAATATGATCTTCAAAAGACGGCCGTTGCCATTACCCAGACGGGCGGTCAGTGCCGAGCTTCAAACTATTTCGGTCTGATCAAGCATGCCCTCGTTTCTGCAGGGTTCAAGGATGTTCCTGTCATTTCCCTTGCAACGAGCAGCAGTATCCAAAACGATCAGCCTGGATTCCATATCAACTGGCTGAAGATTGCTAAGATCACGGTTACAACCATCCTCTTCTCGGACTGCCTGTCAAAATTCTATAATGCTGCAGTCGTCCGTGAAAAAAAGAAGGGATTGGCAGAAAAACTGCGCAGCAAGTACCTCGACCTCGCCAAGGTGCAAATCGAAAAGAACCATTCCAAGGGGCTTTTGAAACTGCTCAAGGAAGCGGCCCAGGAATTTACGGATGCCGTCAAACCCAATGTAAAACTGCCTCAAGTCGGGATTGTTGGAGAAATCTACCTCAAGTTCAACGCCTTTGCCCACAAGAATATCACAGGCTGGCTCATGGACCATCATATTGAGGTGATGCCGCCCCTTATGACGCCCTTTTTCATGCAGGCCTTCGTCAATCGGCTGACCAATGATAAGTTTGACCTCAAGCATGACCGGATTCCCCATCTCCTGGTGGATTTTATCTATCTCCAAATTGTCAAGATCATCGATAAAGTCAACAAGATTGGCCGTGCTTTCCCCTATTTCACTCCTTTTGAAGACATCTACGAGATGGCCAATGACGGCAAGGGCATTATCAACATGGCTGCCCAGTTTGGAGAAGGCTGGCTGCTGCCGGCTGAAGTTATTGGATTTGCCAAAAGAGGCATTCCCAATGTCATCAGTCTCCAACCCTTTGGCTGCATTGCCAACCACATCATCGCCAAGGGCATTGAAAAAAAGGTCAAGACCCTTTATCCGGAAATGAACCTCCTGAGTCTGGATTTTGATAGCGGCGTCAGCGATGTCAATGTCACGAACCGTCTCCTGCTTTTTGTTGAAAATATCAAGACCAGCAAGGCACCCACCCCAAGAAAAGAGGCACAAAAAGAAGAAGCCTTCCAAGGTGAGATTATGCTGTAAATAAAAAATCGTGGAACCGGAACTCCGGTCCCGCGATTTTTTTGCATAAAAGAACGCTGGGAAAAAATTCCCAGCGTTCTTGATCAGCCTTCAATGGCAATCATTTTTTTGTTTTCAGACTGCGGCAACTCCTTCTTGGGAATCGACAGCTTCAGGATCCCGTCAGCATATTTTGCCTTGATGTCGCTTTCCTTCACACCGTCACCGACGAAGAAAGTACGGCTCGAACGGCCGAAGCTCCGTTCGCGGCGGATATAATGGCCTGCCTTGTCCTTTTCGTCCTTATCAAGGCTCTTTTCGGCAGAAATGGTCAGATAGCCATTTTCGAGTTCTGCATGGATTTCATCCTTCTTGAAGCCCGGCAGATCCATATCGAGTTCATAATGGTCACCCACATCACGGACATCGGTCTTCATGAGGTTCTTACCATGTTTTCCATAAAGGGCGCTGCGGTCCATAAAAGAATCAAAGCCATCCATAAAATCATCAAACACATTGTCATTAAAAATGCTCGGCAGTAACATAAGTCATTCCTCCAATCAAATATTACGGCCTTCACACAGGTCTTTTCATTTCTTGGAACGGTGGAAAGGAACCCTGCTCCTTCTGGGGGGGCTTCCTTTCCTTCGTTCTGGGATTATCATAGCACGCTTTTTTAGCACTGTCAATAGTTGAGTGCTAATTATTTTAATCTTTTTGACTTTTTTCGATAAAAAAAGAACCCGGAACCAATCCGTTCCGGGAAAAATATCGTACGATGCAGGGCGCCAGCGAATCCGAGGTCCCTTGTTTCCCCGGTATCCGCATGCTGCCGAGCTCATTTGAATGGCTGTGCACTATTATGGCACAATATCACATTTATGTCAATATAATTTCTATTTTTTTGTAATGCTTAGTCAAAAATTCCAGCTTCATCATACATTGAAGGAATGACAAGATTTCCTTTTCCGTCCATATATCCCCATTTCCCGCTCTTCTTATCCATAACTGGAAAACGATCCTGGGCATAGGTCCCTACGTCACTGTACGCCTCCTGGGGCGCGACAAGATTTGCACCGCTGCGGTCAATAAGGGCAGCCTTCCCGCCTTCAAGAACGGCTGCAGCATCAGAGACAAAAGGGGTCACCTTCGTAAAGCGGTTTTCAATGACGATCTTGTTGGTTTCGTCGATAAATCCCCAGTGCTTATCATAGGCAAAGGGAGCACGGTCTTTTTCAAAGGGTCCCAATTCATCATAGGAAGCTGGGATGACCACTTTTCCGCTGCGGTCAATCATCCCAAAGCGGCCTTCACGGTCAACAATCAAAGCGCGGCCTTCACGGAAAGGTGATAGGGCCCGGTAATTTGCGGGAATGACTTCCTGCCCCTGCTTATTGATGGCACCCATATAAAGGTTCGACGGATGGATGACTTCCCCTGGAATGATAGAAATGCCGCCGCCCCATCCATGATGATGGTATCCTGCATCGCTCCAGCCCCAGCCAAAATCAAAGGGACCCCAGCCCCAGCCCGGGAAGCCGACACCCCAGTGTCCGCCCCAGCCCCAGCCAATGGAAACATAGTCAAAGACAGAGCGGTGACGGCGCCTCACCCCAACACGGGCCAATCCCCCTTCATCAAAAGAGCCAACATAGTCATAGGCCTTCAATTTGGCGTAGCGGGCACCCGTTGTGTCCATAAGCCAGCTGCCATCGATAATGCCCACGCCCTGGCTCATGTCACTGACAGTCTTTGCCTTTCCAACAAGAAGGGCGGTTCCGTCTTTTTTAACATACATCCAGCGGTCCTGAAGCTTGACGGCTGCATACCCTTCTTTAAAAGGCTGGGCCTTCCTATACTGGGGCTTAAGGATATAAGCTCCCTGTTTATCGATATAGCCCCATTTTCCATCCGTTTTCACAGCCGCAAGGCCTTCGGAAAAAGGACCCACCTCATCATAATGGGAAGCAAGGGCCTTGCCCTGACGGTCATAAAATGTCCATCCTTCCCGGTCCCGGGCCGCAAGCATTCCATCGCTGAAGGGTCCCACCTTCTTAAAGGTTGGAGCGATGATGACCTTGCCCTGTCGGTCATACATTCCGTATTTTCCATCCTTTTCAACAAGGATGACAGCATCTGTTTCTCCTTGTTCCACTTCGATTTTTTTATATTCCAAGGGCAGAACCACTCGTCCCTGCAGGTCAATGACGCCTGCCCTGCCCTTTTGGGTCACAATGGCCAAATGGTCCGCTGCAAGCACAGCATGAGCGCATGCCATGAGTCCCACAAGGAGCAGGAACCCTCGTTTGATTTTATTTTTCATAATATATAACACCTCCGATGCAAAAAACGGCTTCCTTCTGCGCCTATTGTATCACGAAGGATAGGCCCCGTGCCAGACAAGAAAAAAAGAGACGGTAAAAAAATGAGCGGTTCATTTCTTCGCAGTCTCTTTTCCTATGGTTTTGCTATTTACAAAGACAACGCAACTGCTGTACAGCAGCAATCTTCCCCCAGCTAGGATTCATTTAGGAAGCAGTTGTTAGTTTTCCACTTATGGTCTTTTTCCATTTGCTTTTTACAAATTCGGATCAGATGGGTCCAGATACGAGGAGCTCCCGGCCTCAGCGACGACGGCGGACCTGAGACGTCAGCAATCTGATAGCGCAGCGACGCGGGAGCTGTTGCGCAAAGGTTCTCCGAAGCGGTGCCTCCAAAAACAAAGCGGCGACGCGTGAGTTTCCTTGCGGCCAGAGGCCGGTACGTCGAGGAGATTGAGGTCGCGGGCGACAAAGTAGATGGGGCCATATGGGCCGAAGATTGAAAAAATCTTCCGCTTTGATAAGCTGGGTGCGGGAGGTGACGACACGTGGTTAGGAGGGGGAGCGCCCAGGCGTAAGGTATCCCCCAATCAGGAACGTATCGTCGTACGAATCGTCATCCTCGATTGCGTCCCTAAAATAAGAAGTAAGCAATGAAGGCACCGTAATCTGAAGAATCGGCGCGATTTGTACGACGAACAAGAAACTCTTAGTCTAAAGCAGCAAAGCCTGTTTTGAGATCTTCCAAGATATCATCAATATGTTCCGCCCCAATGGAAAGACGGATTGTTGACGGCGTAATCCCTGAACTAAGGAGTTCTTCTTCCGTCATCTGTGAATGGGTTGTTGAGGCCGGATGGATTACAAGGCTCTTCACATCTGCTACATTTGCCAGAAGGGAGAAGACCTTCAGATGATCGATGAAGGTACAGGCCGCTTCTGGACCGCCCTTGATTTCAAAAGTAAAGATGCTGATCCCGCCATGGGGGAAATATCTCCGATAGAGTTCATGATCGGGATGATTGTCAAAGGAAGGATGATTCACCTTGGCTACATGGGGATCATGGGCAAGGAAGTCGACAACCTTAAGGGCATTTTCCACTTGCCGCTCTACACGCAGGGAAAGGGTCTCCGTTCCCTGAAGGAGCATAAAAGCCGCAAAAGGAGACAGGGTAGCTCCCAAGTCGCGGAGAATGACAGCCCGAACATAAGTAACAAAAGCAGCCGCTCCCACATCACGCGTAAAGCTCAGACCATGATAGCTGGGATTTGCCTCCACAAGCCAAGGGAATTTACCCGATGCAGCCCAATCAAATTTGCCGCTGTCCACAATAACCCCGCCCAGGGTCGTACCATGACCGCCAATGAATTTTGTCGCCGAGTGGACAACGATGTCGGCACCAAACTCAAAAGGGCGGACGAGATAAGGCGTAGCAAAGGTATTATCCACCACAAGGGGGATTCCATGTTTATGGGCAATCTCCGCCACGGCGCCGATGTCAATGAGGTTGGCATTCGGATTGCCTACGGTCTCAATGTAAAGGAGCTGCGTATTTTCCCGGATGGCCCCTTCAAAAACGGATGAACCCTTTGTCGGATCGACAAAGGTCGTTTCAATGCCAAAATCAGGCAAGGTATGGGCAAAAAGGTTATAGGTCCCGCCATAGATGGTTGTTGCGGCCACAATGTGGTCATCCTTATGGCAAAGGGCCTGGATGGTATAGCTGATGGCCGCCGCCCCCGTTGCGGTCACAAGTGCTCCCACGCCGCCTTCCAGTGCAGCAAGGCGTTTTTCAAGGACATCGCTTGTTGGATCCCCCAGCCGGCTGTAAATGAAACCAGCATCCTTCAAGGCAAAACGGTCCGATGCTTGGGCAGAATCCTTAAAGACGTAGGATGTACTCATGTAAATCGGTACGGCACGGGCCCCGGTCGATGGGTCCGGCTGTTCCTGCCCTACATGGAGCTGCAGTGTTTCAAAATGATACGCTTTTCCTTCACTCATCACAATACCCCCTATAGTCAATTCATAGTCTTAAAATATGAATTGATTATAGGGGGTACAAAATGACCTGTCAACTAGTTAGGCAAGTTCTCCACCAAGGAAGATTCGACTATTCCAAATGTTACAGTTTGCTTGGACGTTCGTATGATGAGTCGTATGATGATTCATCTGATCAAGCCTTTTTGGAAAGCATCCATACCATGACCATGATGCACAGGGCACCCGCCATTTCCACAAAACCCACGCGGTTTCCCATAAAGAGGATGGATACCGCATAAGCGGACAGCGGTTCAAAAGCCGCAAGGGCACCGGTTTCCGAGGCGGGGATATATTTCGTGCTTTCAAGGTACACCGTATAGGCAATGAGGGTTCCCAGGACAATGATGATACCAAAGGCGGCAAGGGTACCTGCCGTCCACAGGGTCCCTTCAAGGGTTGGATGATTGAGGGCCATAAGGAGCAGGGCGTTGCCCAGGCTCCCCCAGCCGATAATCAGAAAGGTCGGATAGCGGTGCAGGAGATCGGCGGCGAAAGCCGTATAAAATGCCATACCAAAGGCGCTCAGGATGCCCCAGAAAAGGGCTTCCCGAGAGATGGCAAGCGCTGCTCCCTCCCCTTTTGTCGCAATGAGGAAGGTTCCGACAATGGCAAGGAAAGCGGCCACTGCTTCCCGCCGACGAGGACGCCGTCGTTCCAAAATAAGGTAATAACCCAGCAGGATAACGGGCATGAGATACTGCAGGACCGTTCCTGTTGCTGCATTGCTGTAATGGATGGCAATCGTAAAAGGAACCTGCATGGTATAAAGACCCAGGACCGTAAAGCGAAGGAGCCTCAAAAAATCCTTTTTGACAGGTTCCAGGAGCTTTTCCCCACGCAGGCCGCTGATCAAAAGAAAGACCGCGGCCGTGACAACCATGCGGATTGCAAGGACCGTATCCCAGGAAAAATGTTGATAAGTCATGAGGTATTCCAAACTGTTGCTGCTGCTTCCCCATAGCGTTGCCCCAACAAGAACAAGCATCACCCCATATTGATGTGTTTTTTTCATAATCGTGGTCCTTTCCAAAAAGGTCAGCTTTCTTCAAAGGGATCGGCCCAGACCGCATCGCTGAGGCTAAAGAGCGCTTGATAGCGAGGACATGATTCATCATGATCGTTGATGACGCCGACAGCTTCAAGATAGGAATAAATGGTGACAGGTCCGACAAAGGAAAAGCCCCGCTTCTTAAGGTCCCGGCTGATAGCCCTGGATAGGCCATTGGCGGTCGGGAGGGTCCCTGTCCCATGCCCTTTGTAAAAGAGGGTCTTTCCCTTTGTATACCCCCAAAGATAGCGGTCAAAACTGCCATATTCCTTGGCAACGGCAAGATAGGCCCGGGCATTTTTGATGACGGCACGAATCTTGCGTTCCGAATGGATGACACCGTCCGTGGCCATGATACGGGTCACGTCGCATTCCCCAAAAGTGGCAATGGTCAGAGGGTCAAACCCCCTAAATGCCTCTTTCAAGGCCTCCCGTTTTTTGAGGATAAGATCCCAACTCAGTCCGCACTGCAGGGCCTCAAGCATCAAGAATTCAAAAAGGGCCCGATCATCATGGAGCGGAACGCCCCATTCCTGATCATGATAGGCCTTCATCAACGGATTGATCGTACACCAAGCGTGACAGCTCATGTTCTGTCTCTTATACACATCTGACGCTGCCGACGAAGCTAGAAGTGTAGA
>OWJH01000837.1_pt1 | contig 11882 bp, 10 predicted proteins | sample 1732621 | NCBI WGS metagenome assembly OWJH01 (sample SAMN05065735, study PRJEB22554) | human gut metagenome | biome: ENVO:2100002; feature: ENVO:00000062; material: ENVO:00002003 | host: Homo sapiens | place: USA
CTCCGTCTCGTGGGCTCGGAGATGTGTATAAGAGACAGGTGGACGTGCAGCGTCCGTGCGATGTGGTGGAGGACATCTTGCGCGTGTACGGGTATAATAATGTGGAAATACCTTCGGCGGTGCGCTCTACGCTGAATGTCAAAGGCGATGAAGACAAAAGCCACAAGTTGCAGAATCTGGTGGCGGAACAGTTGGTGGGATGCGGTTTCAATGAAATCCTGAACAATTCTTTGCAGCGTGCGGCCTATTATGACGGGATGGAGAGTTATCCGGCCTCGCATTTGGTGAAACTGATGAATCCGTTGAGTTCCGACCTGAACGCGATGCGCCAGACGCTGCTGTTCGGGGGCTTGGAATGTATTGCGCACAACGCCAACCGCAAGAACGCGGATTTGAAGTTCTTCGAGTTCGGAAATTGCTACTATTTCCGCGAAGAGAATAAATGTCCCGATATCGTTCCCGGCGTGAGCAGCAGTCGTGACCCGGAGGTCATCCAACACGTTTTGGACGCTTATTCGGAAGACTATCACCTCGGTCTGTGGGTGACGGGCAAGCGGGTGAGCGGTTCGTGGGCGCATCCCGACGAAGACAGTTCTTTCTATGAACTGAAAGCTTACGTGCTGAATATCCTGACCCGTCTGGGTGTGAATTTCGGTGCATTGGTTTTTGCGCCGAGCCGTAACGATATCTATTCAAAAGGTATCGAGATTCAAAACCGTGGCGGTAAGGTCTTGGTCATGTTGGGTATCGTGAGCCGTAAAATCCAGAAGATGATGGATGTGGATCATGAAGTGTATTATGCCGACCTGAACTGGAAACTTCTGATGAAGGCCATCCGCAACAACAAGATCAGTTATGCCGAGATCAGCAAGTTCCCTGCCGTAAGCCGCGATTTGGCTCTCTTGTTGGACAAGGGCGTGGAATTTGCCGAAATAGAAAAGGTGGCTTATTCCACAGAGAAGAAGTTGCTGAAGGAAGTGACGCTCTTCGATGTCTACGAAGGGAAGAATCTGGAAGCCGGGAAGAAGAGTTACGCCGTGAACTTCGTGCTGCAAGATGAAACGAAGACCTTGAACGACAAGCAAATCGACGCGATTATGAATAAGCTGATTGCGAACTTGCAGGCTAAGTTGGGGGCGAAACTGAGATAACCCGCGATATGAAAGGATTAGTCGTAGCCAAGGTCGTATATTATGTGCTGGTGTTTTGCTGGTTGTTGCAGATCACCCTTCAGGGGTACACGCGTGCATTGATTGTCCCTACGGTGGTGCTTATCGTATATGGCTTGGTGCTCAACTATAAAATGAGAAAGAAATAGATAGAAATCATCATATTTAAAATTTAATTCCAATGGGAAGAGCGTTTGAATATAGAAAGGCTGCAAAGCTGAAGAGATGGGGCCACATGGCCAAGACATTTACAAAATTGGGTAAACAAATCGCCATAGCCGTAAAGGCCGGCGGACCGGAACCCGAAAACAATCCTACGTTACGTTCGATTATTGCGACTTGCAAACGTGAGAACATGCCGAAGGATAACATCGAGCGTGCCATCAAAAATGCGATGGGCAAGGATCAGAGCGAATATAAGAACATGACTTACGAAGGATACGGCCCCCACGGTATCGCCGTATTCGTGGATACTTTGACCGATAACCCGACACGTACGGTGGCAGATGTCCGTTCGGTGTTCAACAAGTTCTCCGGGACGTTGGGTACGATGGGTTCTTTGGCCTACTTGTTCGACCATAAGTGTGTATTCACCTTCAAGAAGCCGGCTACGGTGGACATGGATGAGTTGATCCTCGACCTGATAGATTTCGGGGTGGAAGAGGATTACGACATGGACGAAGAGGAAGGCACGATTACGATTTACGGCGACCCGAAGAGCTACGGTGCCATCCAGAAACATCTGGAAGAGCAGGGCTTCGAGGATGTCGGCGGTGAATTCACTTATATCCCGAACGATTTGAAGGACGTGTCAGCCGAAGAGCGTGAAACGTTGAACAAGATGGTAGAGAAACTGGAAGAGTTCGACGACGTGCAGACGGTTTACACGAACATGAAGCCTGAAGGAGAATAAAATGAAAACGGTTTATCAGACGGAGGGTACCTGTTGCAGGCAGATAGAACTGGAGGTCGACGGGGACGTGGTGAAGTCCGTTCGCTTTTTGGGCGGTTGCCACGGAAATCTTCAGGGCATTGCCCGGTTGGTCGAAGGGATGAATGTGGCTGATGTGGTAACCCGTTTGAGCGGCATTCGTTGCGGCATGAAGCCAACTTCGTGTCCGGACCAATTATCTTTGGCTCTGCGGCAGGCCGTTTCCCGGTCTTGATGGCATGAGATGATAAAAGAATCCTCCTCGTCCTTGCCTCTATATAATATAAGGTAGGGACGGGGAGGATTCGTGTCGTGGCGTAAGTCGGGTGTTTAGCCTGACTCCCATTGTTTTTAAAGGTTAGCGGTCCGGGCTATAGTTGCTGTCATAATCTTCCGGGGTAAACCGTACCTGAAAGCGCACTTTTCCCGATGCCTTGGAATAATAGTAATAGGAAAAGCTGATACCTTTTTCTTTGTAGGACTTCAAATCCACGGAGTTGATTACGTTTTTGCGCAAGAGGTCCTTGAGGGATTCGCAGGCTTGAGCGTTCATCACCGTGTCGTTGTCCAAAACTCCTTCCAAAGTATAATAATAATTGAGTGTACGCGAATGGTCATCATACGTGAGGCTGTCCATAAGGGTGTACTGGTCCATTCTCCGGGGGCATTGCTTTTCCGTGTATTCCCGTGCTTCGCGGGCACAACGTTCGTCGAAACTCTCAAAATGACAGGCACAGAACCCCAACAGCGCACCCAATAAAAGTGTGGTATTAATCTTTTTCATATCTGATGGTTTTACGCGCGAAATTAATTTATTCTTTGTAATTTTGCAAATCAATCCATTGAAATGATATGAAAGACAAAGAGGAAAGGATTGCCCGTGCAGTGGCATATTTCAAAGAAGGTTATAATTGTTCGCAGTCCGTAGTGGCGGCTTTTGCAGACCTGTACGGCTTTACGCACGAACAGGCTTTGCATATATCCGCTTCGTTCGGTGGAGGGATAGGCCGTATGCGGCTCACCTGCGGAGCGGTCTGCGGCATGTTCCAGTTGGCGGGATTGGAAGTGGCAGCCATGGAAGGCAAAGACCGTGAGACGAAATCGCGGAATTATGCCATTGTGCAAGAGCTTGCCGCCAGGTTCAAAGCCGAAAACGGTTCCATAACCTGCGGGGAATTGTTGGGGTTGAAACGGGATGCACCGGTCAGCAACCAGGCAGAAGCCCGTACGGCGGCTTATTATGCCAAGCGTCCTTGTCCGAAGATGGTAGAGTCGGCAGCCCGCATTTTTGCTGATTATTTGGACTCTATCGGTCGTTGATGTCAATGTTTTGCCACATAGTATACCTAAAAAACCTTTTTTACGTTAAAATAGTGTATAAACCTGCAACTATTTTAAGTTTTTTTATATGGCATACAAATAAAATGTTACCTTTGTATGTATTTATGAAAGAATATCCTTTGAGAGGATGAGATTATTAACTAAAAGTATTTGAGTATTATGTTTGAAAATGCTGGTGAAGTGGCAGGCCTCGTATGGAACGCCTTGAATGAGAGTGCACCGTTGAGTGCAAAAGATCTGAAGAAAGCAGCAAAAGTGAAAACAGACAAAGAATTGTATCTTGCACTGGGCTGGTTGCTTCGTGAAGATAAATTGGTTGTTGCAGGCACGGAAAAAGAACCCGTATTCTCTTTGAAGTAATAAGGGGGGCTTTAATCGACTGACAAGAAAGCATGTCGTAAGCGCAGAATCCTTCGTCATAGGCTAAGGAAAGAACGCTTAAGACATGTTTCTTTTTTTTGTGGTACTTCTGTTTTTTGACATTTTGGTATCTGTATAGGATATTTAATCCTTTATTTCTTGCTTTTGTTGACTCGTTTTTGTAGATTTGCCCCAGTGTTAGTCAACATAATGTTAGATGTCCTTAAAATTGTAGGCTATGGATATTCAGAAAATAATGGCTCAGCTTGAGGCCAAGCATCTTGGTGAAAAGGAGTATTTGCAAGCAGTTCATGAAGTGCTTATCTCCATAGAAGACGTGTATAATCGCCATCCTGAATTTGAACGTGCCAAATTAATCGAGCGACTGGTGGAGCCGGAACGCATCATTGTGTTCAGAGTTCCTTGGGTGGACGACAAGGGAGAGGTTCAGGTCAACTTGGGTTACCGGGTACAGTTCAACAGTGCCATCGGCCCGTATAAGGGCGGATTGCGTTTCCATGCTTCCGTAAATCTTTCCATATTGAAGTTCCTCGGTTTTGAGCAGACGTTCAAAAATGCGTTGACCACACTGCCCATGGGAGGAGGTAAGGGAGGTTCCGATTTTTCGCCGCGAGGCAAGAGCGATGCCGAAATCATGCGTTTCTGTCAGGCTTTCATGAACGAGCTTTATCGCTATATCGGTCCGGAAATCGACATTCCGGCCGGTGATATCGGTGTGGGAGCGAGAGAAGTGGGCTACCTTTTCGGGCAGTATAAGAAACTTACGCGGGATTGGAGCGGCGTGCTCACCGGAAAAGGGCTTGAATTCGGCGGTTCGTTGGTGCGCCCCGAGGCCACCGGCTATGGAGGGCTCTATTTTGTGCGTGAAATGTTGGCCGACAAAGGTATCGACATCCGGGGCAAGCGCGTGGCCATCAGCGGATTCGGTAATGTAGCTTGGGGCGCTGCCCAAAAGGCCACACAGATGGGCGCCAAGGTGGTGACTATTTCCGGTCCCGACGGATACATTTATGACGAAGACGGGCTCGATGAAGAAAAGATTGCTTACATGTTGGAACTTCGCGCGAGCGGGAACGATATTTGCAGCCCGTATGCGGAACGCTTCGCGGGGGCTAAGTTCGTGGCAGGCCGCCGTCCGTGGGAAGTGAAGTGCGATATCGCTTTGCCGTGCGCTACGCAAAACGAGCTGAACGGAGAAGATGCCCGGCATCTTATCGAAAACGGAGTGATATGCGTGGGCGAAATCTCCAATATGGGATGTACGCCCGAGGCTATCGACGCGTTTATTACTCATAAGATGCTCTACGCTCCGGGCAAGGCTGTCAACGCCGGCGGTGTAGCCACGTCCGGATTGGAGATGAGCCAGAATGCCATGCACCTCAGTTGGTCGGCAGAAGAGGTGGACCATAAGCTTCATGCTATTATGCACGGTATTCATGAGCAGTGTGTGAAATACGGTACTGAGCCGGACGGTTATGTCAATTATGTGAAAGGAGCCAATGTGGCCGGATTCATGAAAGTGGCCAAGGCCATGATGGCTCAAGGAGTGGTATAGGTAGTTTTGTCATGAGGTAGAAAGGGGAGCGGTACCGGAAAGAATCATTTCCGGTACCGCTTTTTTGTGCCGCATTTTTTGCATGCCTGCGGATTTTTGTGTTTATTTGTTTTCGCAATCAGAGATTAGACCAAGCTATTATGACAGACGATAAAAACAAAGAATGCCCGCTCTTGCGGGATACCGCTTTTGTGGACCTGATGAAGCGGCGCATTTTCAATGTGCTACTCATCGCCAACCCGTATGACGCTTTCATGTTGGAGGATGACGGACGGGTGGAGGAAAAGATTTTCGATGAATACGTGAAATTGGGTTTGCGCTATCCGCCCCGTTTTTTTCAAGTCGCTTCGCAGGAGGAAGCGGAAGAAGAGCTGGGAAAGACCAGTTTCGATTTGATTATCTGTATGCCCGGTACGGACAATAACGACGTGTTCGACATTGCGCGGGGCATCAAGACGGACAATCCCACGATACCTATCGTCGTGCTGACCCCGTTCAGCCACGGCATAAGGAAGAGCATGCAGAACATGGATTTTTCCATCTTCGATTACGTGTTCTGTTGGTTGGGCAATACGGACCTGTTGCTTTCTATCATCAAACTGATAGAAGACAAAATGAACCTGGAGAACGACGTGGCAGCCGGGGTACAGATGATACTGCTGGTAGAAGACTCCATCCGTTTCTATTCCTCCATCCTGCCCAACCTCTATCGGTTCGTACTCCAGCAAAGTCTGGAGTTCTCCACCGAGGCATTGAACGCCCAACTTGAGACCTTGCGGATGAGGGGGCGTCCGAAAATCGTGCTGGCCCGTACGTATGAAGAGGCCTGGGACTTGTACACCCGTCATAAGGAGAACACGTTGGGGGTCATCAGCGACTGCCGTTTTCCCCGTGACGGGAAGACGGACGAGATGGCCGGGTACAAGCTGTTGTCGGCCATCCGTGCCGAAGACGAGTTCGTGCCGCTGATTATGGAGTCTACGGAGGCCGACAAAAGCGGCTGGGCCGAGAAATGCGGGGCGCATTTCATCGACAAGAATTCCAAGAAGATAGGGGTGGACCTCCGTCGTTTGGTACGCCGTCATTTCGGGTTCGGTGATTTCGTCTTCCTCGACCCGAACACAATGGAAGAAGTGGCGCGCATCAAAAACCTGAAAGACCTTCAGAACAACATTTTCACCTTGCCCAAGGAATCGCTCCTTTACCATATTACGCGCAACAACGTGTCGCGTTGGTTATGCTCGCGGGCATTGTTCCCCATATCCGAGTTCCTGAAGCACATCACGTGGGATTCGCTTCAAGACGTGGATGCCCACCGTCAAATCATATACGATGCGATTGTGAGCTACCGCCGGATGAAGAACCAAGGCGTAGTGGCCGTGTTCCACCGCGACCGTTTCGACCGTTTCAGCAATTTCGCACGTATCGGTGAAGGCTCGTTGGGCGGAAAAGGGCGTGGCCTGGCCTTCCTGGATCACATCATCAAGCAGCATCCCGAATTGAACGCGTTCGACAATGCAGATGTCATGATACCCAAAACGGTGGTGCTCTGTACGGACATCTTCGACGAGTTCATGGACACGAACGAACTTTACCAGATTGCGCTTTCGGACATTCCCGACGAAGAGATTCTCCGTGCGTTCCTCCGTGCCCGTCTTCCCGAACGCCTGATCGGCGACTTGGAGGCCTATCTCGATGTCGTACGCCAACCTATTGCCATCCGTTCCTCTTCCTTGCTCGAAGATGCACATTACCAGCCTTTTGCCGGGATATACTCCACCTATATGATACCTTACGTGGAGAGTCGCGACGTGCGGCTGAAGATGTTGCGCGATGCCATCAAGGGGGTATATGCTTCGGTGTTCTACCGCGACAGCAAGGCGTATATGACGGCTACGAGCAACGTCATCGACCAGGAAAAAATGGCGGTGATTCTTCAGGAGGTGGCCGGAAACCGTTACGGTGACCGTTTCTATCCGAACATCTCCGGTGTGGCCCGTTCGGTGAACTACTACCCCATAGGGGACGAGCAAGCCGAAGACGGCACGGTAAATCTGGCGCTCGGGCTCGGGAAGTACATCGTGGATGGCGGTATGAACCTGCGGGTTTGTCCGGCTCATCCCGACAAGGTGTTGCAGACGAGCGAGATGGAAATAGCCTTGCGCGAGACGCAGACGCGGTTTTATGCCCTCGAAATGAAAGCCGTGGAGGAGGATTTCAGGGTGGACGACGGTTTCAACCTGTTGAAACTTCCGGTCAAGGAGGCCGAACAGGACGGTTCGCTGCAATTCATTGCTTCCACGTACGACCCCTATGACATGGTGATTCGCGACGGTATTTACGACGGAGGACGTAAACTCGTCACCTTCTGCGGCGTGTTGCAACAGGGGGTGTTTCCCCTTCCGGAGCTTTTGCGGCTGATTCTGAAACTTGGGCGTGAGAGCATGCGTCGCGAGGTGGAGATAGAATTTGCCGTGAAACTGAATCCCGACCGTACTGGGGTGTTCTATTTGTTGCAGATACGTCCGATGGTGGACAATAAGATGATGCTCGACGAAGACTTGACGGAGATTCCCGATGAGAAGACGCTGATACGTTCGCATAACGCCATCGGCCAAGGGGTGAGCAATGAAGTGTACGATGTGGTCTATGTGAAGACCGACGATTATTCCGCCTACAACAATCCGGCCATAGCCGACGAGATAGACCGTATCAACCGCCGCTTCCTGGAGGAGGGGCGCAACTATGTATTGGTCGGCCCGGGACGGTGGGGCAGTAGCGACCCTTGGTTAGGCGTTCCGGTGAAATGGCCCAATATTTCAGCCGCCCGCGTCATTGTGGAGTCTGGGTTGACGAATTACCGTGTAGACCCCAGCCAAGGCACACACTTCTTCCAAAACCTGACCAGTTTCGGCGTGGGATATTTTACGGTGAATGACTTTTTGGGCGACGGGGTATACAACCAGGCTTTCCTGAACAGCCAACCGGCCGTGGAAGAAACGGCCCACGTGCGTCACGTGCGCTTTTCCTCTCCCGTGGTCATCAAGGTGGACGGGATGAAAAAAGAAGGAGTGGTCATGCTTCCCGGAGTGGAATAGTAAGGATTTATGGCTTATTGGTAGAATAAGAAGACGAATTTTGTAAATGATTGGTTGATAGATGTTTGAGACAATGCTGAGAGCCTCTTGTTTTTCTCCGCAGAATGAAAAATCGTTTGCAGGAGAATGAGAAATCGTTTGCCTGAGATTGATTTTCATTTCTCAGGCGAACGATTTTGCTTGTTCGGATTGTCTGTATATATGAAAAAGTACGATATGACGATAAGAACCTTATGCGCCCGTATCAAAGGGCAGCCCGACGTGACGGAGGGCACGGCTTATGCCATTTTGTTCACCATCAGTTTTGCCCATTTGTTGAACGACATGATACAGTCGGTCATTCCGGCCATTTATCCGATGATAAAGGATAAGTTCGGGTTTTCCTTTGCGCAGATTGGTGTCATTACGCTGGTGTTCCAGTTGACTTCCTCCATCCTGCAACCTTTTGTGGGGCGTTATGCCGACCGTCATCCCCGTCCTTATGCGCTCTCGTTGGGCATGTGCTTCACGTTGGCCGGATTGTTGTTGCTTTCTTTTGCTTATAATTTTATGCTGATACTTCTGGCCGTGAGCATCATCGGATGGGGCTCGTCCGTTTTTCATCCGGAGGCGTCGCGCGTGGCGCAGTTGGCTTCGGGCGGTAAAAAGAGTTTGGCACAGTCTATTTTCCAAGTGGGAGGAAATGGCGGCAGTGCTATCGGGCCTTTGCTGGCAGCCTTGATTATCATACCTTTCGGACAGCCTGCTATCAGTTGTTTTGCCATGGCGGCAGTGCTGGCTTCTTTGATATTGGCAAGGGTGGGGCGATGGTATGGCATGAAGCTGGCCACCGTCACGAGGCAGCGTCATGCTGTTTCTGCGGTGGCAGGCGGGCTGTCGAAGGGCCGGGTCCGGACATCGCTTTTGATTCTTGTCGTGCTGATATTCTCGAAATACTTTTATATCTCTTGCATGACGAGCTATTTCACGTTCTTCTTGATGGACAAGTTCGGTATGTCCGTACAGCATTCCCAAGTCTGTTTGTTCGCCTTTCTGGCGGCATTGGCTGTCGGGACTTTGTTCGGAGGCGTGTTGGGTGACCGTTTCGGGCGTAAGTATGTGATATGGGGCTCCATTCTCGGTGCGGCTCCCTTTGCGCTCGTTTTGCCTTACGTCGGTTTGTTCTGGACCATTACGGTAGCGGTTATAGCCGGGTTGGTCATCGCTTCGGCTTTCTCGGCCATTCTGGTTTATGCCACGGATTTAATGCCGGGGAAAGTGGGGATGATTTCAGGCGTTTTCTTTGGCTTGATGTTCGGGTTGGGCGGAATCGGTTCGGCCTTTTTCGGTTGGTTGGCCGATAGGACTAGTATAGATTTCATTTTCCGGGTGAGTGCTTGGTTGCCTTTGCTGGGCATCATCGCGGGTTTTCTGCCTGATATGAAAGAGAAAAAACGAATTTTATAAATTAATCATGACGATGCAATACACGTGTAAATACTTGTCGCCTTTAGGGGAAATGCTGTTGGCTTCTGACGGGGAGGCATTGACGGGTGCCTGGTTCGAGGGACAGAAATACTATGCTGCCGCTTTGGCGGTCGCGCATGAGGAGAAATCATTGCCGGTGTTTGAAGAAACCCGGACGTGGCTTGACGGTTATTTCAACGGTCGGAAGCCGGGTTTCATGCCTCTGATACATTTGCAAGGCTCGCCGTTCCGGTTGGCTGTGTGGGAGATGTTGCAAAAGATTCCTTACGGAGAAACGGTCACTTATCGCGACTTGGCTTTAGAAATAGCCCGGACGCGTGGAATACGGAGCATGTCGGCGCAGGCCGTAGGAGGAGCCGTGGCGCATAATCCGGTGTCTGTCATTATACCTTGCCATCGCGTCGTGGGCAGTCACGGAAGTTTGACAGGGTATGCCGGAGGGCTTGAACGTAAAGTCTGGCTTCTGAATCTGGAGGGGGCAGACTTGAAGGGTTTCTTTGTGCCCGGACGAGGGACGGCACTGTGACATCCGAATGGGTAATCGTCCGGTTTCGGGGCATCGGCCGGTAAGAAAACGGACAAAGAAAAAAGGACGGGGAAAATACAGACATTTCCCCGTCCCTTTATGGATACTATGATTAAATCTTATACGATACCTTGAGCCATCATAGCCTTGGCTACCTTCATGAAACCGGCGACGTTGGCACCCTTCACGTAGTTGACGTAACCGTCGGCTTCGGTTCCGTACTTCACGCAATTCTGATGAATGTTCTCCATGATGGCGTGCAAACGGGCATCTACCTCTTCCGATGTCCAAGACAGACGTTCTGAGTTCTGGCTCATTTCGAGACCTGAAACCGATACGCCGCCGGCATTGGCTGCCTTGCCCGGTGCGTACAGAATCTTGGCTTCCTGGAATACGCGGATGGCTTCCGGAGTAGAAGGCATGTTGGCACCTTCACTCACGGCCATTACGCCGTTGGCTACCAACTGGCGGGCCTGGTCGCCGTTGATTTCGTTCTGAGTGGCCGACGGCAGTGCGATGTCTGCCTTTTCGCCCCAAGGCCGTGCGCCTGCCACGTATTTGCAACCGTATTTCTCTGCATATTCACGGATACGTCCGCGATACAGGTTCTTAAGTTCCATGATGTAGTCGAGCTTTTCGCGGTCGATTCCGTCCGGATCGTAGATGTAACCGTCTGAGTCGGACATCGTGAGTACCTTTCCGCCGAGTTGAAGTACCTTTTCGGCCGTGTACTGAGCCACGTTGCCGGAACCGGAGATGAGGACTGTCTTGCCTTTAAGATCGGTGCCTTTGGTCTTCAGCATTTCCATGAGGAAGTACACGTTACCGTACCCCGTAGCTTCGGGACGGATGAGCGAACCGCCGAACTCAAGTCCCTTGCCGGTGAATACGCCGCTGAATTCATGGGTCAGTTTCTTATACATGCCGAACATGTAACCGACTTCGCGTCCGCCTACGCCGATATCACCGGCCGGCACATCGGTATCGGGACCGATATGGCGATTGAGTTCGAGCATGAAAGCTTGGCAGAAACGCATCACCTCGGCGTTGCTCTTGCCGCGCGGAGAGAAATCGGAACCGCCCTTGCCACCGCCCATAGGAAGAGTGGTCAGAGAGTTTTTGAAAGTCTGCTCGAAAGCCAGGAACTTCAAAATGCTGAGGTTTACGGAACTGTGGAAACGGATACCGCCTTTATAGGGACCGATTACGTTGTTATGCTGTACACGGTAACCCATGTTGGTTTGAACCTGACCTTTGTCGTCCACCCAAGTGACGCGGAATTGATAAACGCGATCAGGAATACAAAGACGTTCAATCAGATTGGCTTTTTCGAACTCAGGGTGTTTGTTGTACTCCTCTTCGACTGTCTCTTATACACATCTCCGAGCCCACGAGACGGAGCTACATCTCGTAT
>OWJH01000868.1_pt1 | contig 11622 bp, 8 predicted proteins | sample 1732621 | NCBI WGS metagenome assembly OWJH01 (sample SAMN05065735, study PRJEB22554) | human gut metagenome | biome: ENVO:2100002; feature: ENVO:00000062; material: ENVO:00002003 | host: Homo sapiens | place: USA
ACGAGATGTAGCTCCGTCTCGTGGGCTCGGAGATGTGTATAAGAGACAGATAACATATTATCTTAGGCGATACACTACGCATCAAAGCTGTTGCATAACTAAAACTCAATTTCTACTTGATGCAGAACAGATGCTTTATGAAATTCCTGTTGATAAAATGCTTGAAGAAGGAGAGCCAAATCGTCATGTAAAATCGGATTTGCAAAAAATTGCTTCCGAATGTGGATATATTGAAGCCAGAAAACTCTTGGAACGAATGATGGAAATTCTTGAAGATTTTCAAACGAGATTGTGGAACGATGAGTGGATACCAGTGAAAGAAGTAGCTAAGGAAATAAAAAAATATATTCGACCGGACGGTCAGTTTTGGGGACAAACATATATTATAGCAGAAGATGAAAGCGTTAGACCATTCAATATAAGTAATCCTCTGGGATATTTGATGGAAAAAATGAATTTATATCCTCAATTAAAAAGCCTTTGTAATGACATTTGATATGGAAGGAGCACATTGTGGACGTGCAATCTCAAGGAATTGATTGGGAAATGTTTTGGCAAGCCGCAAGTGCTATCGCAACAACAGCAGCTGTAATAGTCGCATTATGGCAAACTGGCTACCAAAACAAAAAGAAACTTAAAATCAAGTTTGTAGAAAACATGACCTATTTACCTAATACGGGAAGAGGTAAAGTGGTTCCAAATCAGTATTTTGCGGTCAATATTGCAAATATCGGAAATCGGAGAGTGTGCATTCAGCGAGTGGGTATACAAGGATTAAATGGGCATGAATTTCACATACAGCCATCAGAACCGTATGGTGCGACAATTCAATTTCCGTATGAATTAGATGTTGAGCAAAGCTTATCTTTTCCAATGGAAAAAGACGTGGTGCTAAAAAATATCTATGAGCAGTTGAAGATAACAAAAAATCTTTCTAAGGATAGACCGCTTAAATTTTTTGCAATAGATTCCGTTGGGAAAAAGCATTTTTGCAAAACCAAGAAAACATTACAATGGTATTTTGAAAAATACAAAATCACGGACTAAAAAGGAGCTGATTTTATGTCCAACTTCTCCTATCTCTCCACCCACCCCGAATACTCCATGTTTGCATCTGCCGCCATCGAGGCCGAGAAAGTGTTCTCCACCTCTCCGGCGATGTGCGCGGTGGGGTGTCGGAAGGCGTTGGAGCTGGCGGTGAAGTGGGTGTATGCGGCAGATAAGACCATCACGATGCCCTACAAGGACAACCTGCAATCCCTGCTGCATGAGCCGAGTTTCCGGTTCGCAGTGGACCGGGATGTGTGGAGCGTGCTGCCCAGCATCGTGAAGGCGGGCAATCTGGCGGTACATACGGGGCATAGTGTGTCGGCGGCGGATGCAGTGTTCAGCCTGCGGGGGCTGTTCGATTTCATCCAGTGGGTGGATTACTGCTACGGTACGGACTATGTGGAGCGCTCCTTTGACGAAACCGCCATCCCCGGCGAAAAGGTAACGCTGGACGAAAAGAAGATCCGGGAGCAGGAAAGTTTACTGTCCCAGAAGGATGCCGAACTGGAAGCCTTGCGCAAGCAGGTGGAGAGCCTTTCGACGGCGTACACGGCCAGCAAACAGCAGAACCAGCAGAGCCGCAGTTTCACCGCCGCCGACCTGACCGAGGCCGAGACGCGGCAGAAGATCATCGACATCGACCTCAAGGCTATGGGCTGGAAGTTTACCGGGCCGGCCGCTGATGTGCGCACCGAGTACGAAGTGGACAACATGAACGGCGTGCTGGGGCAGAAGGGCTATGTGGACTATCTGCTGATGGGAAAGGACGGCTTGCCGCTGGCGGTCATTGAAGCCAAGCGCAGCACCAAAGACCCCAACATCGGGCGCAAGCAGGCTCAGCTTTATGCAAACTGTCTGGAGCAGAAGTTTGGCCGCCGTCCGATGCTGTTTACCACCAACGGCTACACCACCTATTTCTGGGATGAGCAGAGCGGCCCGCAGCGTGCCGTGAGCGGGGTGTTCTGCAAGGACGACTTGCAGAAGCTGATGAACCGCTGCACCGAGAAAAAACCGCTGGACACCATCGAAATTGACGATAAAATCACCGACCGTTACTACCAGAAAAACGCCATCCGGGCAGTCTGCGCCCACATCGCGCAGGGCTTCCGGCGCAATCTGCTGGTCATGGCTACTGGCACGGGCAAGACCCGCACCGCATCCAGCCTGACCGATGTGCTGAGCCGCGGCGGTCATGTGACCAACGTGCTTTTTCTGGCGGACCGCACTGCGCTGGTCAAGCAGGCGAAGGACGACTTCAAGAAGTATCTGCCTGACCAGTCGCTGTGCAACCTATGCTCCTCTAAGGACGATAAGGCCGCGCGTATCGTGTTTTCCACCTATCCCACTATGCTCAACGCCATCGACAACGCCAAGACCAAGGACGGCGTGCCACTGTTTTCGCCCGCCCACTTTGACCTTATCATCGTGGACGAGAGCCACCGCAGCATTTTCAAGAAATACCGCGCTATTTTTGATTATTTCGATGCGATTCTGGTGGGTCTGACCGCCACCCCGAAAACCGACGTGGACCGCAACACCTATGACTTTTTCGAGATGGAGCATGGCATCCCCACCTACGCCTACGATTACGATACGGCGGTCTACACCGACCATGTGCTGGTGCCTTACTACAACTACGAGGTCAAGACGAAATTCACAGAAGAGGGCATCCACTACGACCAGCTTTCACCGGAGGATAAGGCCCGCTACGAGGACGATTTTGCCGAGGACGACACCCTGCCCACCTTCATCCCGTCCGAAAAGCTGAATGAGTTCATCTTCAACGCCAACACCGTGGACACGGTGCTGCAAGACCTGATGGAACGGGGCATCCAGACGGCGGGCGGCGACCGCATCGGCAAGACCATCATCTTTGCCCAGAACAAGCGCCATGCGGAGTTTATCCGGGAACGTTTTGGCAAGCTCTACCCGCAGCTGGAGACCCAGTACCCGGGATTCATCCAGCGGGTGGTCTGCGATGACGCCTATGCACAGTCCATCATTGATGACTTCAAGCAGCCAGACAAGCCGCCGTTTATTGCGGTCTCGGTGGATATGATGGACACGGGCATCGATGTGCCGGAGTGCGTGAATCTGGTGTTCTTCAAAAAAGTACGCAGCAAAACGAAGTTCTGGCAGATGATAGGCCGTGGTACACGGCTCTGCCCATCCCTTGCCTGCGTGGATGCCATCGACGGCGAATATACGGGCAAACGGCGGTTTCTGATCTTCGACTACTGCGGCAACTTTGAGTTTTTCCGTCAGAAACCCAACGGCTACGAGGGCGCGGACACCAAGAGCCTGTCCGAGAGCATTTTCTGCAAGCAGGTGCGCATTGCCGCCGCGCTGCAGGATGGAGCCTATGGGGACGAAAACTACCAGAACTGGCGCAAGATTTTAACAGAGACCTGCCGTGCCGAAGTGGGAGCGTTGAACCCGGAGCTGGTATCCGTGCGGCTGCACCGACAGGCCGTGGAACACTATCAAAAGCCGGAAGCCTTTGTCAGCCTGACTGAAACGGACAAGGGTACTCTGATGAAAGAGGTGGCACCGCTCATCTCGCTGGACGATAAGGACGAGGCCGCCAAGCGGTTCGATAACTTTGTGTATGGCTTGCTGCTCTGTGAACTGGAAGGTCTGCCGGGGCTGGGCCGCGCCCAGAAACAGCTGCGCAATACAGCGGCAATGCTGGAAGGGAAGGCTACCATCCCGCAGGTTCAGACAAAGCTGCCCCTCATCCGGGAGGTGCAGACAGACGAATTTTTGACCTCGCATGATCTGCTCCGCTTTGAGGAAATGAGGCAGGAACTGCGGGAGCTTATCAAGTTTCTGGTGGACGGTGCAGAAGGGCAAAAGCCTGTCTACACGGCCCTTGCCGACCCGGTACTGGAACAGACCGAGGGCAAAACGCTGGATTCCGGCTATGATTTCGGCGAGTACCGGGAACGTGTGAACCGATACATCATGGAGCACCGCACCGATACGCTGGCCATCCACAAGCTGACCCAGAACATTCCGCTTTCCCGGGGTGACTATACCGAGCTGGAACATATCTTCACCTGTGAGCTGGGCAGCAAAGAGGACTATGCCCGGGAGTTTCGGGATACACCCTTTGGTCTGCTGGTGCGTAAAGTGGCAAAGCTGGACCACAATGCTGCCATGCAGGCATTTTCAAAATTTATCAACGACGAATCGCTGAATGCAAAGCAGATCGCGTTTGTTCAGAAGGTTATTCATTACATCGAGCAGAACGGTTATGTGGAAAGCAAAGCGGTTCTGATGAAACCACCCTTTGACCAGCCCATTCTGTTTACCCGCCTGTTTGATGGCAAAACAGGCAGTGAGCTGATGGATACGATCAATTCGGTGAAAGAGAATGCCACCCATGTGACTGCATAAAGTGGTGGAATGTACTGATAAAAACCGGTATAATTCAGGACTATCGAAAAATGAATATCCTGCAACGCAGTATGGCAAGTCAGGGAATTTTGAACGATACGCAAACGACTCTGGCTGATTACCTGATGAGCATCGCACAAATTTCCGTGGAGGATGCCGGAGCGATTTATATCGAGTTGAGCAGCATCCGCGGCAATTTTATGGCAAACATCATTCTGCGCATGATTGAAAATTATCACTTCCTGCCCGATATGGCGCAGAAACTGAAAAACAAACAAGCACTGGTGGAAAGCGTAATTGCAAATGAACAGCTGGAGCCTTCCATTACGTCGCCCATCAAAGATGTGTATGATGAACTTGTCAACAGCAAACTGGATATGATCGAGGGCCTCGTGCCGATCTCTGCCATCCGGTATGATGCTAAGATGCAGGAAGCAGAAAGACTTTAAGGGGAGTACGACTTGTAGGATTGCTTTAAATTATCGAGTTAATCCGCAGGCTGAATAGATTCACTCGAACCGAATGAAAACGAAAAAATGCCCGCTCACCGTGGAGATCCGGCTCCATCGGTGGGCGGGCATATCCAATAAAACACCAGGATACTATTATGCTTTCCGTACTTCAGCTGGGATCTTGTTCTGGCTCAGATATCCCACAGGGAGGGCGCAGAGGTGGAAACTGCGGCGGCACCTGCGCGCATGGCGGCCATGACGTCGGCTTTGTCGCGCAGCAGGCCGCCTGCAATGACAGGCACCTGTGTGCGGGCGCTGATCTCGGCGATGACCCGGGGCATGATGCCGGGAAGGATCTCGACAAAATCCGGCTTGCCCTGCTCCAGCTGACCGGACAGGCTGGTCAGCGAGAGGGAATCCAGAATGAATGCCCGCTGGACGGTCAACAGGCCGCGGTGGCGCGCCCGGCGGATCAGAGTCGGGCGGGTGGAGATGATGCCGTCCGGGTGGCACAGGGCGTTGAGGGAGTCCACCGCGATCTCCCGCGACGAAAGGCCGTCCACAAGGTCGATGTGAACCACGGCCAGTTTTCCGGCATCATGTATGCGGCGCACCAGACCGTCTACGGTGAGCAGGGTGCTTGCCAGCAGAAAAACGGCGCTGCAGGGCGAGGCCAGCGCAGCAGTCAGGGCTTCGTCCGTTTTCACGGCGGCGATCACCGGTTCGTCCAACAAAGTTTCGGCAAGAGGATGCATTGGGTAAGACTCCTTTCGAGCCAGATTTACAGAGATAGGGAGCAATCAGAAGATACGGCCCTTTCAGAAAACTCTAAAAGGGCCGCACCATGCGCAAACCAAGTTTATAAAAAATTGAGGGATTTGTAAAGAGGATTAAAGAGGCATTATTTATGTGCCTGCACGGCTGCATTATTTTTCTTCAGCAGTACAGCGCATGCTATGGTAACTACAAAGCCGATCGCGATCAGTGCGTAGACCAGAGCAGTGCCAGCGTACTGTGTTCCGGGGGTGTGCACGCGAATCTCGCAGATGCCCCACTCGCTGACAGCTGCAAGAACGCCGCAGAAGATGCCGCCAAGGTAGGGATTGCCCGTGTGCTGGTACAGGAGACGACAAATCAGGATCGCAACAAAGATGAAGCCGGGCAGCGCATACACTGCAGTTGCGGCAGAAGCCAGACCGCCGAACATCGGGTTCGAGCCGGTAGCCTTGAAGATGCCGTAAACGTAGCAGAGAACGAACAGAGTGGGAACCGATGCGATAAAGCTGATCAGAAGGTTAGAAAGCAGCTTGTTTTTGCCGAGCGCCGTGCTAAAGTTAAAACTGCTGACGCTGATGGACATGACAATGTAGTACACGAGATACATGGGTACAACAAGGAGCATACCCGGGATGCGGTTGGCTCCAAACTTCATAAAGCCCCAGTAAACGATCAGGAAGTTCACATCCACAAAATAGTCGACGGCAAAAACCATCAGGATCAGGGCAAAGACTGCAAGCAGGGCCGCGCCGATGGATTTGAGGAGTGCATGCCCGGAAATAGCGATGCCGGTATTCCGGAAGGAGAAACCGTGTTTTTTGCCGTAGGCCATGTACCACACCGTGCACAGAACAAGAGTCAGTGCGCCGCACAGCAGAGAGATCAGGCCGTGGTACACAGGGTTGGCCGAGTGGAAAAGTGCATCACGGTAAGATGCCAGTCCCTGCTTGTTCAGGAATCGAATAATGAGGATGGATAGGACGGCACCGATGATCTGGATGCCCCAGAACCATGCAACTGCGTTCTTATCGCCAACTGGGCGAAGGTCCTGCTTGCCATTGTCGGCACACTGGAATGTCTTGACGGAGTTGACCAGCCAGACCATCAGAGACCCGGCAAACAGCAGCAGACCGGACAGGGCGATGATCTTGAAGATGTTCCAGATGGTATAGGTGTAGCTGCTGGCGCTCAGAGCAGTGCCAGTGGGCATAACACGGTTAAAGAAGGTCAACACACGGTTCATGACCAGCGGGGACCACCAACCAGCCATATGCGTCTCGTTAGAAACAAAGATCTGGCGGCTTCCGGTCTTTCCGCCGTAATCCTGCTCATAAACGGTCTCTGCCACGCGCTGTTCACTGGTGGTTGCGGGGTCGATACCGAAATACAGGAAGGACTGTGCACTGTTGTTGATCACATATTCTGCCGGGCTGGAAAGGTTGGCTGCATACTTGTTGGCGTCGTTGGAATAGGTACCGTTATCATTGGCTTTTTCCGAGAAGAAGAACTCGTCGTTCTTGTCTGCGAGAACTGCGACATCTCGGGCACCGTAAACATCGGTGTAGCCCTCGCTGTTACGCACGATGGGATCGCTGTGGATCAGGAAAATGGCCTTGACAACATTCAGACTGTCGTTATCGCACTGCAGTGCTTCGCCAGCTGCCTTGCCACCGCGGGAGTAGCCCAGCAGCGAAACTCGGTCGGTATCAACGTAGGGCAGAGTCACGCCGTAGCGTACCGCATCATAAAGGCCGCGGCCCTGGGTGAGCCATTCGGAGTCCGGCAGAGGTTCGCTTTCGCCCATGCCGTACATATCCACGCCGATCGCAACATAGCCGCGGCGGGCGAGCTCAATGCAGTAATGCTGCATTTCTTCTTTGTTGTTGTTTCCGCCATGCTGTACAAAAATAGCGGGCGCAGGCGTTTCAGCGGTGGCGTTTTCCGGAATATAAACATCCATCGCAAGGGTATGACCGGATTCGGATTCAATGGTAACGTTCCGGATGGTCGTTTTGCCGGAGTTCGTCTGTAAAATGAAAGAACCGGCAATGCCTACGATGATGAGCGCGATGCTGACGATGAGACTGATCAGCGGCCTTGAAAGTTTTTTCTCGTTCATATGGGGGACCTCCTTTTTGAATCTGATTTTTCCGTAATAAAAATGGGGACACACTGCATCTAGACGATACAGTGCATCCCCATCTCACTTCTCTTGGGATGATTCTGGTATAGCGTTTTGTAACAAAATGTCAATAGAAAATAAACAATTAAAAAATATTTTGTGCGTGAACCATAAAGCTGGGCGAAAACGATCAATGCTCTGCCCAGTCGCTGCTGCGGCCCACAGCCTTGTGCCAGCCGGCCAGCAGACGGGTGCGCTCGGCCTCGTCCATCTGCGGGGCAAAGGTCATGTTGCAGTGCCACAGGCTGCGGATCTCGTCCCGGTCCTTCCACACACCGGTGGCAAGGCCCGCCAGATAGGCTGCGCCCAGAGCGGTCGTCTCCCGGATGGCCGGGCGCAGCACGGTCTTGTTCAGGATATCGGCCTGGAACTGCATCAGGAACTGGTCGCGGGATGCACCGCCGTCCACCTTCAGCGAGGTGATGGGCACGCCGGTGTCTTTTTCCATAGCCGCCACGAGGTCTGCGCTCTGGTAGGCAATGGATTCTTCCGCCGCGCGGATGATGTGGTTCTGGGTGGTGCCGCGGGTGATGCCCACGATGGCACCGCGGGCGTACATATCCCAGTACGGTGCACCCAGACCAGTAAAGGCCGGCACGATGTAAATGCCGCCGTTGTCCGGCACCTTCTGGGCGTAGTATTCCGCATCGCGGCTCTCCTGGATCATGCGCAGGCCGTCGCGCACCCACTGGATGACGGCACCGCCCACAAAGACGCTGCCCTCCAGCGCGTACTCCACCTTACCGTTCAGGCTGATGGCGATGGTAGAGATCAGGCCGTTCCGGCTGCGGCAGATGGTATCACCGGTGTTCATCAGCAAAAAGCAGCCGGTGCCGTAGGTGTTCTTGGCCTCCCCCTTGCCAAAGCAGCTCTGTCCGAACAGCGCAGCCTGCTGGTCACCGGCAATGCCGGCCACCGGGATCTGCACACCGCACAGATCGGTGGTGCCGTAGACCTCGCTGGAATCCGTCACGCGGGGCAGGATGCAGCGCGGGATATCCAGCGCTTTGAGCAGGGTGTCGTCCCAGTCCAGCGTGCGGATGTTATACAGCATGGTGCGGCTGGCGTTGGTGCGGTCGGTGACATGCACTCTGCCGCCGGTCAGCTTCCAGACCAGCCATGTGTCCACAGTGCCGAACAGGATCTCCCCTGCCTCGGCCCGCTCCCGCGCACCGGGCACATTGTCCAGGATCCACTTGATCTTCGTTGCGGAGAAATAGGCATCAGGCATCAGGCCGGTATTCTCCCGGATGTAGTCTGCCATGCCGGGCTGCTGCAGCAGTTCATCCACCAGCGGAGCCGTGCGGCGGCACTGCCAGACAATGGCATTGTAGATGGGGCGGCCGGTGGCCTTTTCCCACAGGATGGTGGTCTCCCGCTGGTTGGTGATGCCAATGGCGGCAATGTCGTGGACATCGACACCGCTCTGGGCCACCACCTCGTTCATGACTCCATACTGGGTGGACCAGATCTCCATGGGGTTGTGCTCCACCCAGCCCTGCTGCGGATAGATCTGCTCAAACTCGCGCTGCTGCACCGCAATGATATTCTGCTCATTGTCGAACAGGATGGCACGGCTGCTGGTGGTTCCCTGATCCAGCGCCAGAACATATTTTGTACTCATGCTTTTGCTCCCTCCGTATCGTTTCAGGAGTGTGTATCACAGATTTCGCGTCGCCACGACGTCCACGCCGGTGCCGCACACATCTGCCAGCACCACCTGCCCGGTGCGGACGGGGGCGTGCAGGGTGACGCGATCCAGCGCAGCCATGACCTCGGTCATCTTCTCTTTGGGCACAGCCTGCGCAGTCTTTACCGGGCAGCGCGGGTACAGCCCGCCCTCCGCCCGCACCGTGCTGGTGATGATGCGGGTGGGGTGGGTCAGCTCTTCCCTGCCGTAGGCGGCACCGTTGGGGCAGGCGTTTCCAGTTACATTATAATCATTTTCCGGGTCTACCTGCAAGTGGCAGCCGCAGGGACAGCAGATGCAAATGACTTCTTTGATGCTGCTCATTCTGCAATAACCTCCTCTACCGCAACGGTCAGCGGGCCGTCTGCTTTTTCCAGCAGGACTTTTGGAAGTGCGATGTGTTCCATCTCACCGGGAGCCATGCGCTGGCGCTTGAACCGGGCCAGCTGCCTGCCGCCGCAGGTCACGGTGATCTGGCTGGGGCCGTAGTTCTGCCGCACACGGAAGGAAATGTTCACGCTCCTGTCCACATCAGCGGGGCGCACCCGCTGCGGCACGGTGTAGCCCACGCCATTGCCCGGAACAAGGTCAAGCACAACCGTATCGGCGGCTTCGCCCTTCAAAACATAGGCCGCCGCAGAAGCACCGGCAAGGTCGCTTTCGCCCGAAACGAAGTCCACCAGATCATGCACGTGCACCACGTTGCCGCAGGCGAACACGCCGGGGATGCCGGTCTCCATATTCTCGTAGACCACAGCGCCCTTGGTGTGAGGGTCCATGGGGATGCCCGCCTGCCGGGTCAGCTCATTTTCCGGGATCAGGCCGACGCTGAGCAGGATGGTGTCCACATCAAATTCTATCTCGGTGCCCGGGATGGGGCGGCGGTTTTCGTCCACCTTGGCAACGGTGGCCTTTTCCACGCGGGCCTTGCCCTGAATATCCACGATGGTATGGGACAGATACAGGGGGATGTCGAAGTCCTGCAGGCACTGCACGATGTTGCGGGTCAGGCCGCCGGAATACGGCATGACCTCCACGCAGGCCAGTACTTTGGCACCTTCCAGCGTCATGCGGCGGGCCATGATCAGGCCGATGTCGCCGCTGCCGAGGATGAGCACCCGCTTGCCTACCAGATAGCCCTCCATGTTGACATAGCGCTGGGCCGCACCGGCGGTGTAGATGCCGGCGGGGCGGGTGCCCGGAATGCCGATCGCACCGCGGGTGCGCTCCCGGCAGCCCATGCAGAGGATGATGCTTCTGGCTTCCAAAATCTGATAGCCCTTTTCCCGGCTGACGCAGTGGATCTTTTTGTCCGGGGTGACTTCCAGCACCATGGTGCCCAGCTCCACCCGGACACCGGTGGAGCGCAGCAGTTCAATGCAGCGGCCTGCGTATTCCGGGCCGGTGAGCTGCTCGCCAAAGCGGTGCAGGCCGAAGCCGTTGTGGATGCACTGGTTCAGGATGCCGCCCAGCTCGTTGTCGCGTTCTAAGATAAGGATATCGCGCAGACCATGCTGCCATGCGCTGTAAGCTGCGGCAAGGCCTGCAGGGCCGCCGCCGACGATGACCAGATCAATCATGGTGCTCTCCCTCCTGCTTGGTTTCGCACAGTAAGACGTTGGTGCCGGCTTTATCCTGCAGCACGTCCAGCGGACTGATGCCCAGCGTTTTGCTGATCAGCTCCAGCACCCGCGGCCCGCAGAAGCCGCCCTGACAGCGGCCCATACCGGCACCGCAGCGGCGCTTGACACCGTCAATGGTGGTGGCGGGGATCTCTTCGTGCAGAGCGTCCAGAATTTCGCCCTCGGTGATCGTCTCACAGCGGCAGATCACGCGGCCATAGGCGGGTTCCTTTGCAATGAGCCGGGCTTTTTCTTCGGGCGGAAGCTCCTTGAAGCGCACCCGGGTGCGGCCATCCCTGTAATCCGCCTTGGGGGCGGGCAGATCGCCGTGAGCTTCCAGAATTTTGACGGCTTCTCTGGCAACGGCCGGTGCACTGGAAAGGCCGGGCGATTTCATGCCCGCCAGATCAATGAAGCCGGGTGCGCCTTCCGCTTCGCCGATAACGAAGT
>OWJH01000883.1_pt1 | contig 11444 bp, 7 predicted proteins | sample 1732621 | NCBI WGS metagenome assembly OWJH01 (sample SAMN05065735, study PRJEB22554) | human gut metagenome | biome: ENVO:2100002; feature: ENVO:00000062; material: ENVO:00002003 | host: Homo sapiens | place: USA
AGATGTAGCTCCGTCTCGTGGGCTCGGAGATGTGTATAAGAGACAGCAATCAGACACCTCGTATTAATTTTTATGGAAATACACATTTACGTATTCTTATTGATACGGATTATGTGAAGAAAGAACCTTATTCTGTAGATAGTTTTACCGTAAGGATACAAGGAGACCTTTTGAAAGAAAGCCGTGATTTTTGTGTAAAAGTAACTTCGAATCGTGATTATCAGAATTCAATAGATGTAATATTGGAAAGTAAGTATACGTATACTGAATTGGATACCGTTTGTCAGGTATTTTACTATAAGTTCAATCGTCCAAAAGTAGTGTCTGGTAGAAATATGTATGGTTGCTATTTGGAATTTGACCTAGATAATCCTTTTCATCAATTTGATAAGGGATTGGTAGAGAATAATCAGGAAGTCTTGAATGTTAGGTGGGAACTGAAACCGGATGAATGGGAAGATTGGATATTTGGCAGTTATAGTGATAACAAATATATGTTTATTATGGATGTATGCCAACGTGTGTGGGATGATTTGGAAGATGATGATATTGACAAAGTCAAACAAGCTTACAAAGAATATATAGAAGCTGGAAATCCTCCTATTTTAGGTGAGGATGGTGATGAAATTGATTATGAATAAGATTAAAATAAATGTTATGAGAAAATATATCATCTATATAGCAAGTTTTGTCGGATCGGCTTTATTGCAAACAGGCTGTTACGATGACAAGGGAGATTACGATTATCATGATGTAAATACAATGGAAATTGTAATACCTGAAACTAAGTTGCGTATGCCGAAGGAAGAAGCGGTGGAAGTTTCTATTATGCCGCAGATCTCTCAGACATTGGAACAGAATGAAGAGGATCTTGTATTTCAGTGGAAACGTCTCAATTCGAATGCTACATTGGGTTCGGATAGATTGATTGATTATACGAATTATTCGGTAGGAAAAGAATGTAAGATAACTGTTGAACCTAATGAATCTAATAATATAGGTTTGATGCTGGTTATTTCGGATAAAAGAAATGGAACTATGTGGTATCAACAAGGACAGGTAACAATTATCAAACCGTTTAATCCTTGCTGGTTTATACTTCAGGAAAAAGAAAATAAAGGGATGTTGGGAGCTATTGAAGGAACACCGGAAGGATATTATGTATATCCGGATATATTCCAATCAGAAGCCGGAACAATGTTTCCTTTAGATGGGAAACCATTAGCCGTGACTGCCCGACGCAAATATGGTGGAGATCGGGCGTCTATATCTATAATGCCTCCTAGTTTTGGATTGAAGATTGTTCCCATTCTTACATTAGTGACAGATAAAGATGCGGCTTTGTTTACTCCGAGTACATTAGAAATGATGTATAAGTCGGATAAAATATTATTTGAACCAGTTCAACAAGGAAAAACGATAAAGATTGATGATTATAAGATGGATAAGAACGGTGAATTATTCGTAAATGATGGGAAATCTTATTTCGCTTATATGGATGGTTTCTGTATACCTTATTCTATTAAAAGTGAAACTGGTGATTATCTTTCTGTTTCTACTTATGGTTCTTATGGAACAGGATTAGTCTTTTTTGATTCTTCTACACATTCTTTTCTAAGTGGTCAGGCTTTATCTGGTTTTAGTGATTATATGAATGTTTCTTATTATAAATCTAAACCAATCCGTAGCGGTAGCAGCAAGTGGACTGATGCTAATCCGATAACCGCCTCTTCAATCGACTTGGATGAGGAAGGTGGGGCTTTTGACCCAAATCATATAGACCCGTCGTTACAAGTGAAAGATATAATTACCGGAGGAAGCTATGGCAATTATGCCTATGCTGTCACTGCTCCTTTCAACGGAAAAGAACTCACGGTCTTTAAGTTTAGTGCGGATTGGGAAAATGAGGATCCTACTTGCGCTGCTAAATATACAATAGCTGTCCCTTCGGAGGTGGATGTAGAAACAGCTAAATTTGCTGCTTCTTATGCCTATACGGCAAATATCATATTTATGGCTTCCGGTAATAAATTGTATCGTATCAACCTTGACCGTGGGCAAGTGACAGAACTTTATGCTTATGAAGTCGATTCATCGGCACAAATTGCTAGTCTTAAATTTAAGGATCCCGAAAGTGTGAGAGAAGAAAATGATGAGGAAGTGGAGGGAGAATATAAGGAAAAATTAGGAATGTGTCTTGGGCTTGGTATCAATACAGGTGAGAAGGGGGTGGTTGTAGAAATACAGTTGACAATGGCAGGTGATATTTCTCGTGAAGAGAGAAGTATTTGTGTTTACGAAGATCCTAATCAGCCTATTGGTAAGATAGTGGATATCACTTACAATTATGAATAATGATATGTATTACTTCTTATGCTGAAAAGAATAATCAATATAGCAATGTCCGTCTTTGTTTGTACTTGTATGTACGGGCAGCAGCCGGACATTGCTGCTTTTCTTGAAAGAGAGTCATCTGCAAAAGATGACTTATCAACGGGAGAGAAATCTTCTGTGGAAGTCATTCCCGGTATGTTCACCACTTATCGCAATGGCGATCGCCTTTATTGGGAAGTACCCGATTCATTGCTGGGACGTGAGTTTGCCGTTACTACCACTATCTTGGCGGCTCCTGCCCGTCCCTATCGGGATATGGAGAAGAAGTTCGGTTATGCAGGCGATATGATAGGTCCTGTTTTCTTCAGTCTCCGCAAGCGGGGAGATGAATTGTGGATGGTAGACCCATTGAATGAAAGAATAGTAGAGGGTACCGTGGGAACATACGCTCGTATCGCTGCCCAGCGAGGAAATGACAGGCTCTATAAAGCGTTGCCTATTCGGGCAAAAAGTGAAAGAAGTTCATTGGTGGAAGTAGGTTCAATATTGAAAGACTTTCCTTTGTTTACGCTTGATATCGTATCTTTCGATTTGTCGATCGGTTCGCGTCAGAGGGATAAAGACCACATAAAAGAAATCACCGGTTATCAAGATCGTCTGTTGTTCCATATATCCCGTAAGTACGGAAGCTCATCGTTAAGACTGCCGGGACAGCCGGAAACTCCTTCTTATATAGGTGATTGGGATACGGGATTGTGTATCCGTTTACTGTCCGAGCAACCTTTGGAGGCAGTCACGGCTGATGGCGGTTCTTATTTTGCTATTGGAAAAGAGGTCTTCGAGGGAGATAACCCTTCCCGTTGGAAAGCATTTATTAAACGGTGGCGGCTGGAAGTACGTCCCGAAGACAGAGAGAGGTATATGAAAGGGGAATTGGTGGAGCCTGTACAACCCATCATTTTCTATATAGACCGCAATACGCCTGAAAAGTATATTAACTGTATCGTTGAAGCCGTACGCGACTGGCAACCGGCTTTTGAACAGGCGGGTTTTAAGAATGCGATAGACGCGTGTCTGGCACCTACGGCAGAAGAAAATCCGGAGTTTAGTATCTATGACAGCAGCTATCCGTTTATTTCATGGAAGATATCCGGTCTGAACAATGCGTACGGCCCTACTCCTTGCGAATCCCGTTCGGGTGAGATTATCGCCTGCCACATCGGCATTTTCAGTAGTGTCTTGAATTTGGTACAGAAATGGTACTTTGCCCAGTGCGGTGCCAATGATCCTCAAGCATGGGACATCGTATTGCCGGATTCTTTGCAATATGAACTTATCAAGCTGGTGCTGACTCATGAAGTCGGTCACACACTAGGACTGGAACACAACTTTCTGGGTAGTTCTCATTATTCCATAGAACAATTGCGGGATAATGAATTTCTGAACCGCAATGGGATAGGAACTTCCATCATGGATTATGTGCGTTGCAACTATGCGTTGCGGCCCGGCGATAAAGTCGACCTGAAGAACAGGCGTGTCCGTATTGGTAAATATGACAGATGGGCTATCGAATGGGGCTATCGGATATTTCCGGGAAAGGACGCTAGGGAAAGGGAAAAGAACAGAAGGTCATGGAATGAAAAACAGCAGCAGAACCCTTGGCTGCATTTTTCGGCAGGAGTAGATGTGGAGTCGCAGATGGAAGATTTAGGCAATGATCATGTCGCCATTAATACGCAGGGAATAGAGAATCTGAAATATATCTGTGCGCAGCCGGAGGCTTGGAGAGTGACGGATAAAGTCTCTTTACATGTGCTGCAAGGACGTTATCAGTCTGTCATCCAGCATTATACAGATTGGGTTCGGCATGTCTTGTCGCATTTTGGCGGAAAGCGCCTTGCCGGTTTGGAGAATGATAATATCTACCTGCCGGAGAAAGCGGATTATAACCGGAAGGCTTTGAAGTTCGTGCAAACCTACTTCTTACAACCGCCAGTGTGGCTGTTTAACGAATCGCTCACTACTCCTTTGGAATTGAATGCCGCTAAAGAATTGGAACACTTTTATGAGGGACTGATGCCGGATTTGATACGTTCCCTTCGGAAGGTGGAGGAATCGGAGAATGCGTGTGAGGGTATGCTTTCGGTAGATGAATTCTTGCAGGGTGTACATGAGGGATTGTTTACGGAAAGGACGGACAGTACATCAGTGGATTCCGCTTTAGTGGATGCTGCAAAGCATAAGATACAGGCACTGTATGTAAGTAGTTTGCTGAAACTGACGGAAACCCCGGAGAAGGTACCTTCGTCCCGGTTATTGATAGCCGCGAGGCAGGCATTGAAGAAAATTAATAATGAGAAAGGGATAGAAAGAGATTTATGAAAAACAAAAGAGTATTATTCTTTATATTACTGTGTGTCGGTGCACTTGTGCAAGCACAGGAGACAGTCAGACCGTTTGAGGAGTTCTTCGTTGAAGGAATGAAAAAGATAGATGGAGTATTCCCCGTCTATGTGGCGGACGGAGAAGTATACTTGGAGATACCTTCCGAATATATTGGCCGTGAAATGCAAATCAGTGCGCAGATCGACAGAGGTTTCGATTTGCTCTGTCGTCCCGCCAATGGTTTGGGAGTGGTGCGTATCACCTCTCCTACTGAAGGAACCGTCTGCTTTCAGCAGCCGTTTTATATGGAACGTATACTAGATACGGAAAGTGTTTATCAGCAGGCTTTTTCATTGTCCAATGTACAGCCGGAAGGAATCAGCTATCCGGTAGTGTCCTATTCCGGAGAGCGGGGAGCTATCATTCGGATCACGGAATATCTGTTGAATGGAGACGAATGGTTCAGTTATCAGTATGGTTTTATTCGTTCGCTCGTTCCCGCCTTGTCCGAAGTGGTGAGAATACATCCTTTTGATGAGGGAGTATCATTCACTGTAAAGCGCTATCATGGAGTGGAGGCGGAAAGATATGTATATTCCAGTTCGGCTATAATGTTACCCGACGGCAGTATGCCTCTGGAAGTGACTTGTGTGCTCCGTCTGCTTCCGCAGAAGAAAGACAGGATTCGTCTGGCGGATAACAGAATACCTTACCGTACCTTACATTTTAAAGATTATTCGCAAGATCCTTATTGTATGGTGGAAGACTCGTTGATTCTTCGTTGGGATTTGGCAAAGCCGCTAACCTTTTATGTGGACACGCTTTTCCCGCAAGAATATTTCAAGGCGGTGAAGTCGGGAGTAGAAGCGTGGAACGGAGCATTCCGCAAAGCGGGGTTACGTCATCCGGTTTTACAGGTAAAATACGCTGACCGTAGAGTTGTGTCGGCGGAGCAATCTGCCTTTATCTCTTATGACTTACGAATGCCGGGAGTGAAAAGCAGCTTGACTCATCATCCCCGAACAGGAGAGATTCTCTCATGTCGACTGAATATAGGGCATGGTTTTATGAAGGGGCTGCTGGATAATTACCTATTGACGTGCGGTGCAACTGATTCACGTATTCGGACAGACCGCTACTCAAAGGAAGTTGCAAAAGAGTTGTTGCAGAACGAAGTGGCCAAAGAGGTCGGGCACTTGTTGGGATTGAGTGAAGTACGTTCAAAAACAGTGTGTAATGGACCTTTGAAAGTTGGAGAAGAAGATGAACGGGCTATTTATTTCGGTTATGTTCCTTTGAAAGGTACCGGGAATTGCTATGATGAGCGTGAGAAACTCCGTCGTTGGCTGGGAGATTTCCATGCTGTTGAGAGGCCGGAAGATTATGCAGTGAAGATCGTTCATCTGCAGACGGTACTTAGTCAGTTGGATAAGATTGTGTACAAAGAAAAAGCAGCTCGGAAAAGTAGCTCGTTACGCGAGCTTTATAAAAAAGCCATTCAGTTGTATGCTTCTTATCTGGCGGGAATTGCTGAAAATATCCGTGAGGGACAGCCTGCTGAAGTACAACATCAGGCAATGATGAATTTAGACAAGTATTTGTTCCATCCGACCCTTGAAATGGAGTGTGATTATGTGAAGGCGAATTTGTTGGAAAACAGAAATGATTTGCTATATCCTGAGGTGAGGAAACTATTCAAACGGTTACTGCAAAAGAATTATATCCGATGTGGCTATCCTGAGTTTTTCCAAGACCTGTATAAAGGATTATTTAATGGATTCAATCCGGAGTTAACGATCAGTTATGCACAGTTGGATATTCAGTTGCTGTGTTTGGAAGCGTGGTTGGATGTTGTGCGTGGGGCTTCCGGTGAACATAAGTATGCGACTGGCTGTTTGGAGAATGAGCTACACGGCTTGTATGGCAAGTTAAAAGAACTTAGCGTTACTCATTCACAGATGGAAGTCCGTGAACTATATTTACTCTTTTTGCAAAGGATAGAGCAGTATTTTCGTTCCGTTTCGTAAATGTTTTGTAAGTTTTGAGTTATCTTTGTCGTACTTAATGAAGTGAGTAGTAACTGAAAGAAGTAAATTATAACAGAAAGATGACTATTATTTTTCCTTCACCCATCTTCGGTCCTATACATTCCCGCCGCTTGGGTGTTTCTTTGGGAATTAATTTATTGCCGGATGACGGTAAAGTTTGTTCGTTCGACTGCATCTATTGTGAATGCGGCTTCAATGCCGAACACCGTACAAAGAAACATCTTCCAACCCGTGAAGAAGTCCGTGCGGTTCTTGAAGAGAAGCTGAAGGATATGCAGGCAAATGGTCCTGCGCCCGATGTATTGACTTTTGCCGGAAACGGAGAACCTACTGCGCATCCTCATTTTCCGGAGATCATAGAAGATACACTCGCACTTCGCGACAAGTATTTCCCAAATGCGAAAGTCAGTGTATTGAGTAATTCTACATTTATTGATCGTCCTGCCGTGTTCGAAGCATTAAATAAGGTAGATAATAATATTCTGAAACTGGATACAGTGGATGAAGAATATATCCATCTGTTGGACCGTCCTAATGGAAAATACTCTGTGAGAAAAATCATCGAAAAGATGAAAGAGTTCAAAGGAAACTGCATCGTACAAACGATGTTTCTGAAAGGAGGCTATCAGGGAAAGGACATGAATAATACATCTGATAAATATGTGCTTCCCTGGATAGAAGCGGTGAAAGAAATCGCTCCCCGTCAAGTGATGATTTATACGATTGACCGGGAAACACCCGACCATGATCTGCAGAAGGCTACACATGAAGAATTAGATCGTATTGTGGCTTTATTGGAGAAAGAAGGGATTTCGGCCACAGCTTCTTATTAAAGAAGCTGTGGGATCTTAACTTTCCTAAAAATGAAACAAGATAATCTGAATCAGACTATCCTGCCGTATTTGTTGATAATTTCTCTCATTGTTATTATATTAATTCATGCTGCCTATAGCATATTTTCATTTATTCATAAGGTAGCATTCGTAGTTTCTTCTGCATAGATTAATAACTTCTCCCCACCAGTTAATCAATTCTTCTATATGTATTCGTTGAACAGACTTGAGCAACTGTCTTGTTACATAAGTGCAACAAGGCGGCTGCTCAAGTCTGTTCGGGAGAATGCACAAGTGCAAACAAAGATATAAATATGGGGGAGCAATATGCCAGTAAATAACATATTGCAAAAAATGCAGTTTTCTCACGGAAAAAAGCAAAAACAACCTATTGTTCTCTGTTAACTTTTCTTAAAATAAGGGCCTTTTTAGGGTTAAGTAATTGATTATTAGTTCTGTGACATTTTTGTTTTTCCCCCTATAATACTTAAAATAAGAGCAAAAATGTGGCGGATGGTTTTTCCTCCTTGTTTCACATAACTTTTCTGTTCTTTATTTCACATCATCCCATGTATCCGTTCTGAATGGGAAAGCACTCAATCCGAAAGTATTCCGTAAGGTAATATTGCCTACATAATTACGGAAAGCATATCGTACGGCTACCGGTTGAGGAACCTGTTCGCTTTGTACTTCTACCTTGTTGCTACGTCCTACAACCTTAGCTTTTGCCGGATAGAATTTTTTGTCAACTCCTGCTATTTCGAATCCTTCCAATTGTTCGAACGTGGGGAATAGTCCGGCACGAGCATTGTCGAATGCTACTATTGCTTTGCCGTCAGTATATTCCACATTAGTCATCATAGGTCCGGTGGATGGCAGTTTGCGTACTCCGTAAGTTTGAGTTAATGCAAGAGTTGCAAGGCGGAGACCCACCGGCTCTTTTTGGGAAGGGTGGATGCAGAACTCGTTGCCGATATCTGTGGTAGGAACAATACCGGAATTCGGGATTGTTTTCAATGCGTTCACTTGAGCTTCGCGCAGTAAGGCAGCTTCTATATCACGACTGTTCTTATATTTATAAGGGGCAATCTGAACGTAATAGAAGGGCATATCCGGTGCTTCCCATACATTACGCCAAAGCTGTACCATAGCTGTCATCATCGGAGCATAGAACTGATAGTTGGATATGTTCGATTCTCCTTGATACCAAAGGAATCCACGTGCAGTGAAATTCTTAACAGGCCATAACATCAAGTTGTATAAACATTCCAAGCGTTGGCGTACATCCCGTTTCGGACTTTTGGCAGCTTCTATATTCATGCCTTCGATGGTACTTAATGTTTGTTCGTCCATCCATGCTTCGATTGCCGAACCTCCCCAACTGTTGATAACCAATCCTACCGGAAGATTGAGACTTTGGGTTAGTTGCTTGGCAAAGAAATAGCCTGTGGCACTGCAATCAATAGTTGTTTCCGGTGAAGATACTTCCCATTTTTTTCCTTCGAAATCTGTCCGCTTTTGAATGTCTTTGATTCTTGGTACGGTGATAAAGCGGATACGATCACGATAGTTGCCTGCATTCAGAATCGTTTCGAGCGAGTTGTCAACAGGTTGTGCTGAATTTCCCATCATGCGCATTTCCATATTCGACTGGCCGGAGCAGATCCACACTTCTCCAATCAGTATATCCGAAAGAGTGACTGGAGTTCCATCACTGATTGTTATGGAATAAGGAGTATATCCTCCGGCAGGAGTGTCTACTTTTACCAGCCAGTTTCCGTCTTTATCGGTAGATGTCCGATAAGTCCGGTTATTCCATGAAGTGGTGATAGTTACCTTTTTACCGTCTGCCCGACCCCATAGTTTTACGGAACTATTTTGTTGGAGTACCATGTGGTCTCCCATCATTGCAGGAAGTTTAACTTTACCTTGTGCAAAAGGGAGAAATAACAGTAGTAAGGCGGGAATTAAAAGCTGTCTTTTCATGTTGTTATTTATTAGATAAGATTATTACTCTACAATTTCTTTCGCTCTGTCCAATGCTACATTGATATTCGGACAGATATTTTCCTCTCCCAATAGTTCATAGAATCCGGATTTCTCCAATACTTTATGAACTTTCTCGTTGACTCCGGAAAGGATAACGGTAATCTTCTCCTTCTGCGACATTTCACAAAGAGTGGTCAGGTTATGGATACCCGTAGAGTCGATAAACGGAACTTTACGCATACGGATGATACGTACTTTCGGACGGTCACCCAATTGTGCCATTGTCTCTTCGAACTTCGTGGCGATGCCAAAGAAATAAGGACCGTTGATTTCATATACTTCCACTCCTTTGGGGATTATCAGATTCTCTTCGTGTACGGCGATATCGAGTTCCGAGTTCGGATCAATCTCGTCCGTGATAACAGAAATCTCGGTAGTCTCCATAACACGCTTCATAAAGAGTACACAAGCGATGATAAGTCCGATTTCGATGGCAACTGTCAAGTCGAAGATAACAGTAAGGAAGAATGTGATCAGGAGTACCGTTACATCCGATTTTGGATTTTTCAGTAAAGCCTTGAATACGCGCCATCCGCTCATATTATAGGAAACGATGACCAATACTCCGGCAAGGCATGCCATCGGGATATATTGCGCAAGCGGCATTAGGAAGAGAAGAATCAGCAGCAGGATGACTGCATGGATGATTCCGGCTATCGGTGTCTTACCCCCGTTGTTGATATTTGTCATAGTACGGGCAATGGCTCCGGTAGCGGGGATACCGCCAAACAAAGGAGCTATGATATTCGCTGCACCTTGTGCAATCAGTTCTGTGTTGGAATCGTGGCGGTCGCCTATCACACCATCGGCAACGGTGGCGGACAACAGTGATTCGATAGCTCCCAACACGGCAATCGTGACGGCAACCGGGAATAAATTTTTAATGGCTTCCCAATTCAATGTGGGTACAACGGCATCGGGTAGTTCGGAATTGATTGTAAAGCGGTCGCCAATGGTTGGGATGCAGTCAATTCCGCCGTACATCTTCATCAGGTAAACGGCAACTGTCACCACGACGATAGCAATCAGTGAGCCGGGAATTTTCTTGGAAAATCTGGGTGAGATGGCGATGATGATGATACTGATAATGCTTACGATGGTATTCCACCAGTTCACGGTGTCGAAATGGCGGAAATAAATCAACCATTTTCCAATAAAGTCACCCGGAACTTTCTCGTCTCCAAACGACAGGCCGAAGATATCGGCTATCTGTGTGGTGAAGATGGTCACAGCGATACCACTGGTGAAACCTACGATAATCGGGTAAGGAATGAACTTGATAACGGCTCCTAGCTTGAATACTCCTAATAATATAAGGAGAACACCTGCCATGAGCGTTGCTACAATCAGTCCGGCCTCTCCATATTGTTGGATGATTCCGTAGATGATGACGATAAAAGCACCTGTCGGTCCGCCGATCTGGACTTTGCTTCCGCCCAGCAATGAGACGATAAATCCGGCAATAATAGCGGTAATGATACCCTTTTCGGGTGATACGCCCGAAGCAATACCAAAGGCAATGGCTAACGGCAACGCAACGATACCAACGATGATACCTGCCATCAAGTCTGCCATGAATGTTTCTTTTGAATAATTTTTTAGGCAAGAAACCAATTTAGGTTTGAATTCAAATAGTTTCATTTTCTATGAGTTGTTACGTGATCGTTTGTCTTTTGTAAAGTAGAGGTTGCAAAATTATATAAAATAATCGAAAGAAGTATGTTTCTCGACATACTATTTGATTTCTGATAGGTTTTATCAATGAGGGCATAGATTTTATTAATGAGAAAAGTAG
>OWJH01000907.1_pt1 | contig 11212 bp, 8 predicted proteins | sample 1732621 | NCBI WGS metagenome assembly OWJH01 (sample SAMN05065735, study PRJEB22554) | human gut metagenome | biome: ENVO:2100002; feature: ENVO:00000062; material: ENVO:00002003 | host: Homo sapiens | place: USA
GATGTCGTATGCCCAGCCGTCACCACCGAAGATCCAGACGGACTTCTTGGCGATGAACTCCTTGCTCTTCAGGATCTCAGCGGACTCGGTGCAGCCAGCGGCAGCAGCCTTCTCCAGCTCAGCGATCAGAGCCTTAGCGGGGGCATCGTTAGCCTTGGTGTTGTTCTTGGTTGCCATGAACTCGTCAAAGGCAGCCTTCAGCTCAGCAGAAGCCTTGTCAGAACCAGCGACCTCAGCGATGCGCTTGATCAGGTTCTCACGGACGGTCTTCTGGCCCAGATACAGGCCCAGGCCGTGCTCTGCGTTATCCTCGAACAGGGAGTTGCACCATGCAGGACCGTGGCCGCTGTCCTTGTTGACAGTGTACGGAGAGATGGAAGCAGTACCGCCCCAGATAGAGGAGCAGCCGGTGGCGTTGGAGATGTACATCTTCTCGCCGAACAGCTGGGTGATCAGACGTGCGTAAGAGGTCTCAGCACAGCCTGCGCAGGAGCCAGAGAACTCCAGCAGCGGCTGGTTGAACTGAGAGCCGATGACGGTGTCGTCTGCGAACTTAGAGGGCTTCTTGGAGATGTTGGCGACGCAGTAGTCGAAGACTGCCTGCTGATCGGCCTGAGACTCCTGAGGAACCATCTGGATAGCCTTGGTGGGGCAGACGGTGACACACTCGCCGCAACCCATGCAGTCCAGAGGAGACACAGCCATAACGAACTTGTACTCGTTAGCGGGCTTGTTGTCGCGGCTCTTGGTCTGTGCGGGAGCTGCTGCCAGCTCGTCAGCGGTCAGCTGGAAGGGACGGATGGTTGCGTGAGAGCACACGAATGCGCACTGGTTGCAGCCAACACACTTGGAAGCATCCCACTCGGGGACGTTCACAGCGGTGCCGCGCTTCTCGTAAGCAGAAGCACCCTGCTCCCACTCGCCGTTTGCGTTAGCAACGAAAGCAGAGACAGGCAGGCTGTCGCCGTCCATACGAGCGATGGGCTCCATGACGTCGCGGATCTGCTTGACCAGCTCGGGACGGCCAGCCAGCTCCTTCGGAGCGGGATCGGCCTCGGGGTTGGACCAGGAAGCGGGGACGTCCACCTTGTGGATGGCGTCAACGCCTGCATCGATAGCCTTCCAGTTCATCTCAACGACGTCCTGGCCCTTCTTGCCGTAGCTCTTCTGAGCTGCCTGCTTCATGAAGTTGACGGCGTCCTCGATGGGCATAACGTCAGCCAGCTTGAAGAAAGCGGACTGCAGGATGGTATTGGTGCGCTTGCCCATACCGATCTCGATAGCCTTGTCGATAGCGTTGATGGTGTACAGCTGGATGTTGTTGTCAGCGATGTACTTCTTGGCCTCAGCGTTCAGGTGATGGCCCAGCTCCTCATCGTTCCACTGGCAGTTGATCATGAACACGCCGCCGGGCTTGACATCCTGGACCATCTTCATGCCCATGTGGATGTAAGCAGGGTTGTGGCAGGCCACGAAGTCAGCCTGGTTGATGTAGTAGGGGCTGCGGATGGGCTTGTCGCCGAAACGCAGGTGGCTGATGGTCACGCCGCCGGTCTTCTTGGAGTCATACTGGAAGTATGCCTGAACATACTTGTCGGTATGGTCGCCGATGATCTTGACGGAGTTCTTGTTAGCACCGACAGTACCGTCGCCGCCCAGACCCCAGAACTTGCACTCCTTGGTGCCAGCAGCTGCGGTGATGGGAGCGGGCTTGACTTCCGGCAGAGACAGGAAGGTGACGTCATCGGTGATACCCAGAGTGAAGCGCTCCTTGGGCTGATCCTTCTCCAGCTCCTTGTACAGAGCGAAGATGGAGGACGGCGGGGTATCCTTGCTGCCCAGACCGTAACGGCCGCCGGTCAGAACGACATCGTTCAGGCCAGCCTCACGCAGGGTAGCGGCAACATCCAGGTACAGGGGCTCGCCCAGAGAGCCGGGCTCCTTGGTGCGGTCCAGCACAGCCACCTTCTTGGCGGTCTTGGGCAGGACCTTCAGCAGGGAAGCGGAGACCCAGGGACGGTACAGGCGGACCTTGACGATACCGACCTTCTCGCCCTTGGCGTTCAGGTAGTCGATGACCTCATCAGCAACGTCGCAGATGGAGCCCATAGCCACGATCACACGGTCAGCATCGGGTGCGCCGTAGTAGTTGAACAGATCGTAGTTGGTGCCCAGCTTTGCGTTGATCTTGGCCATGTACTTCTCAACAACAGCAGGCAGAGCGTTGTAAACGCTGTTGCATGCCTCACGATGCTGGAAGAACACGTCGCCGTTCTCGTGGGAGCCACGCATCTTGGGGTGCTCGGGGTTCAGAGCCTTCTTACGGAACTCCTCCACAGCCTCCATGTTGCACATTTCCTTCAGATCGGCGTAATCCCACTTCTCGATCTTCTGGTACTCATGAGAAGTACGGAAGCCATCGAAGAAGTTCAGGAAGGGAACCTTGCCCTCGATGGCGCACAGATGTGCGACAGGGGACAGATCCATGACTTCCTGCACGCTGCTCTCGACCAGCATTGCAAAGCCGGTCTGACGGCATGCCATAACGTCGCTGTGATCACCGAAGATGTTCAGGGACTGAGTAGCAACGGTACGTGCAGAAACATCGAACACGCAGGGCAGCTGCTCAGCAGCGATCTTGTACATGTTGGGGATCATCAGCAGCAGGCCCTGAGAAGCGGTGAAGGTGGTGGTAACAGCACCTGCACCCAGAGAGCCGTGCACAGCGCCAGCAGCGCCGGCCTCAGATTCCATCTCGACGACCTTGACCTGATTGCCGAAGATGTTCTTCTGGCCAGCTGCGGACCACTGGTCCACAGAGTCAGCCATCGGAGAAGACGGGGTAATGGGGTAGATGGCAGCCACGTCCGTGTAGGCATACGCTACATGGGCGGCAGCGGTATTGCCATCCATAGTTTGCTTTGCTCTAGGCATTTTTCTTCCTCCATTATTCAGAATTTGGTACCTTTTGCGCGGGGCAATATGCCCCACATGGGACCGGAGAACCCCATAAAGGCACTATTGCTTGTATACTATAATAGCAAATTCCGCCCATAAAGTAAACGCAAACCGCTCAACAAACGCACCAAAAATAAAGAAATTTTTTTAGCGCTTTTGTACGTCTTTAGTTCGTTAAAGTGAGCACTGGCGCGGATTTTCCGGTTTTGGCCTGCCTGCTTTGCCAGATCCTGTAATTTTTTTCGCAAAAAGGGGAATGGACCCTCTCAGGCACGGCTGGCGAACGCAGTGAGCCTGAGAGGATTCGTTTCCCGCAGCGCCGCGCTTTCGTAGAAAGCGGCGCTGCAAATGCTGCTTTCCGTTACGACCCCTCCCGTGAAAAGGCAATTCTGGAAAATCCGCAGATTTTCCAGAATTGCGAAATTATAAATATTCTTTCCGCTGATTATGCGCAAAGCAAACGCGGCGCGCATTTCAAATCGTCCCATCCTCTTGTATTTATCATCTCTTTATTGACAACAAACCGCACTTTGCCGTAAACTGAGAGCAGAAAACCGGCGCTGTGCCGGGCAAAGAGGGTAATAAAATGGAGAAGACCGTGCATTACGAAAAAACACTCACCAGCGAGGTGCTCTTCGAGGGCCGGGTGATCACCCTGACAAAAGACACTGCTCTGCTGGAAAACGGCAAGACCGCCGAACGCGAAGTGGTGCATCACCACGGCGGTGCGTGCATCCTGCCCTATTTTGAGGACGGCACCATCTGCATGGTGCGTCAGTTCCGCTACGCCATGCAGCAGGAGCTGTGGGAGCTGCCCGCCGGCAAGCTGGAAAAGGGCGAGGACCCCTTTGAAGCCGCCAAGCGGGAGCTGGGCGAGGAGTGCGGTCTGACCGCCGACAATTACATCTCTCTGGGCCAGTTCTACCCCACCGTGGGCTACGATACCGAGGTCATCTATACATGGGTCGCCACCGGCCTGCACAAGACCCAGATGCATCTGGATGCGGACGAGTTCCTGACGCCGGACCGCGTGCCGCTGGATAAAGCCTATGAAATGGTCATGAGCGGTGAGATCCGGGACGGCAAGACCATTGCCGGCATCCTGAAGCTCAAGGCGCTGATTGCTGAGGGCAAGCTGTGAACATCCTGTACGAGGACGCTTTCATCGTGGTGCTGGACAAGCCCGCGGGCCTTTCCAGTGAGGAGGGCGTTCCCGCAGCGCTGCGGCAGCTGTGGAACGCCCCGGACGCCTTTGTGGGGGTGGTGCACCGGCTGGACACCGGTGTTTCCGGCCTGATGGTGTTTGCCAGAACGCCCGGGGCTGCGGCCGCACTCAGCCGTCAGATCACCCAGAGCCAGAACGCCTACGCCGTGCAGGACGGCCGGGCCGAGGGCAGGGCAGAAGAGCCGCAGTTCATCAAGCAGTACCGCGCCGTCATTGCAGGCGGGCCGGACGAAGCACTGCCCGCCGAAGGCACCCTGCGGGACTGGCTGTTCAAGGACAGCCGCCGGGGCCGGGTGTTCCCGGTCAGCCGCCCCCGCAAGGGCGTGCGGGAAGCCGTGCTGGAATACCGCATCGTGAAAACGGCAGGAGAGATGAGCCTTGCTGAGATCACGCTGCACACCGGCCGCACCCATCAGATCCGGGTGCAGTTTGCATCCCGGAAGCATCCGTTGGCCGGAGACGGCAAATACGGAAGCCGCGTAAAAGGCAGCATTGCCCTGCAGAGCTGCGGCCTGCAGTTTTTGCACCCGGAGACCGGAAAGTCCATGGCATTCACGCTGCCGCTGCCGCAGGGTGCGTTCTGGAAACCGTTTGAAGAATAATGCATTTCCATTAGGTGAGAGGTATGGAACAATACAAAACTGATGCTGAGATCTATGCTGTGCTGGAGCGGGAGATCATTGACCTGACCATCCGCCCCGGCTCTTCGCTGAGCGAAAATCCGCTCTGTGCCCGCTTTGGCGCACCGCGCACCCTGATCCGGGTGGTGCTGCAGAAGCTGCAGGAAAACGGGCTGGTAAAGATCGTGCCTTACAAGGGCACCACCGTTACCCGGCTGAACCGCCGCATCGTGGACGAACTGATCTACGAGCGCACCGCCGTGGAAGCCCGCGTATTGCGGGATTTTTCGCCCCGGTGCACCCCGGAGCAGCGGGCGTTGATCCGCAGGCGGGTGGAAGCCTACGAAGCCCTTGCGGCCATGGAGAGCCCGGATTACAACAAGCTGTACGAAGCCGACCGTGCCCTGCACGGGACATGGTTTGCGGCCATGGATAAAATGTACCTGTGGAGCACCCTGCAGAACGCCCACGCCGACTACAGCCGCTTCCGGATGCTGGACACCATGACCACCGGCGGCCTTGCCGAGGTGATCGCAGACCACCGCAACCTGATGAACGCCATCGAGCGGTGCGACCTTGCCGCCTTTGAACCGTTGGTGGAACGGCACCTGTACGGCGGCATCCGGCGGCTTGGCTCCAAGCTGACCGAGGAATATGCCGATTATTTTGAGCCGGAAAAGTAATTGTTCTATGTGGAACATTTTATAAAACGAAAGGGCACAGCGCATTGCAGCGCTGTGCCCTTTTGTTTTATGCTGTCTGAATTTCAGAACACCCCGGAAATAAAAATTTCCAGACCTATGCCAATGAGGATGATGCCGCCCAGAATGGATGCCTTGCCGGAGAGCTTGGTGCCAAACTTTTTGCCGATGCGCAGGCCCGCCATGCAGATAAAGAAGGTGACCACCGCAATGATGAGCGATGCCGCCAGAGCCATCAGCCAGCCGTATTCCGAAATGGTGAAGCCCACCGAAAGCGCATCGATGCTGGTGGCGATGCCCTGCATGAGCAGTGCACCCGCACTCAGCTCTGCTGCTTCTTCGGCCTCTTCGCCCTTGATGCCATCCACAAGCATCTTGCCGCCGATGTAGCCCAGCAGAGCCAGCGCGATCCACGGGATGAACTTTTCAAACGAAGAGAACAGCTCCACAATGGTGTGCACGCACACCCAGCCCGTCATGGGCATCACGGCCTGAAAAAGGGCAAAGGTGCCCGCGATCCTGCACATGGTTCCCCTGCTCATGCGGGGGTCGTGCAGGCCGTTTGCCATGGACACCGAGAACGCATCCATTGCAAGACCCACGCCCAGCAGGGCACTGTTGAGGAAAAATACAAAGCTCCATTCCATATTGTCTGCCTCCTGAATCTGACCAGAATATCGGGCAATACAAAACCCGGTCCCGGGCGCACATGTACGTCCGGGACCGGGTGATTTTTTTGAAACCAACTCCATGTGCACGGGCGCTGTTCTATGCGCCAAAAACACATGAGTCTCGCAAATGAAAGCAAGCCAGACCGGAACCAACGGTCATCATGTTGACTTGCTGCGCCCTGCAAAAGCGCCTGCTACTCCCCCACGGGTATTTGTGATTGTTTTGCCATTGTAGCATATCTTTGCAGGGAAGTCCAGACAAACCTGCGCGGTTACACGGTATTTTTCCATCGGCGGGCAAAATACCAGTCCTGTGAAATAATAAAACACAGGGTGTTGCCCAGTGCCCTCAGGGTAACAGCATGTTCCTGACGCAAGGCCCGGCGGGCGCAGCGCTCGTACTCCCGCGCCTGCTGCATCCGGGCACTCCGGCGCTCTTCGGCGGTCAGGTGCATTCCCACATCGATCAGGGAGTGCAGCAGTGCCCAGTACAGCTCACACAGCGAACCCGTGATGCCATGGCGGCGGACGCACTCGAACACGGTATAGTTTGCTTCCACACGGTCGAGACTGCGCAGGGTGACTTTGCTGTTGACGATGCTGCCCTCCACCTTGCGGTAAAGGTACAGCGCATCCGGGATATTAGCGATTCTGTCCGCTTTTTCGTAGGCGTAGGCGATCAGCAGGGTGTCCTCGTTCAGCTTGCCCTCTGCAAAGCGCAGCTGCGCAAAAATGCTGCGGTGGTACAGCTTGTTCCACACCACCATGTAGGGCAGAAGGGTGCTGTGCTCCAACGCCTGCTCCGGGGTCAGCACCTCCCGCCGCACATGCAGATACTGCTCCCGGATGGGGGTCATGGCTTCGTCCACCTGCCGGTAATTGCACACGGCCATCTGTGCACCGGCCTCCTGCGCCGCATGGTAAAGCTTTGCGCAGAAGTCCGGCGTGATGGTGTCGTCTGAATCCACAAAGGCGATCCATTCGCCCTCTGCCGCGTCCAGCCCGGCATTGCGTGCCCCGCTCAGACCACGATTCTTCTGGTGGATGACCCGGATGCGGCTGTCCTTTGCCGCTGCGGCATCGCACAAAGCAGGGCAGCTGTCCGGAGAGCCATCGTCCACCAGGATCAGCTCAAAATCCGTGAAGGTCTGGGCAAGGATGGAAGAGATGCAGGCGCTCAGAAAACGCTCTGTCTTATATACCGGCACGATGATGCTGATCTCCGGCTGTTTTTTTTGTTGTTCCTGCACAATAAACTCCTCATTGCTTCAGGTCGTTTTCTGCCGTCTTTCCGCCCTTTTGCGGCATAGATCCAGATAACTGCAGGCCGATGCAGCGCAGACCACTGCCGCCCACAAATTTTTTAGTGTTACGCCGCGGGCTTGCATCAGCCGATGGCGGGCTGTACGCTCATACGCAAAGGCTTCCTTCATCCGGGGGCTTTTGCGCTCTTCCGGTGTCAGGTGCAGCCAGATGTCCCACACGGCAGTCAAAATCGGGCGATAGGCCGCACACAAAGCATCCCGGATGCCGTTTTGGTACAGCACATCAAACAGGCGGTACCATGCTTCCACCCAGTCCAGTGTTTTCAAGGTAGTCTTGCGGTGCATGGCACTGCCGGTAACGATGCGGTAATTGTATAAAAAATCCCATACACCACAGGCAGAAGCCGCTCTTGCGTAAATGACCGGCATGAGACAGGTATCTTCAAACGCCTTGTTTTCTGGATAGCGCAGATTTTCCAGCAGTTTTCGGCGATAAAGCTTATTCCACGGAACCTGAAAATCCGACACCACCATCCGGCGCAGAACTTCCTCCTGCGGCAAAAACTCGTTCATAAGTCGGTGTTCCCCGCCTGCAAGCGTTTTGCCCGTTTCATCAATGCACTGACTGCTGCAGATTGCAAAATCTGCACCCATTTCCAGCGCTGCCTTATGCATTTTTTCCAGATACTCCGGTTCCACCGTATCATCCGAATCCACAAATGCGATCCAATTTCCCTGTGCTGCATCCAGACCCGCATTGCGGGCTGTGCTTACACCGCCGTTTTGCTTGTGGATCACCCGCACGCGGCTGTCCCTTTTTGCTGCTGCATCGCACAGGGCAGGGCAGTTGTCCGGTGAGCCATCGTCCACAAGGATCAGTTCAAAATCTGTAAAGGTCTGAGCAAGGATGGAATCAATGCATTCGTTCAGGTATTTTTCCACCTGATACACTGGCACGATGATGCTGATCTCCGGTTTTTCACTTTCTGTTCTTTCACTCACAGTATTTCTCCCATTCGGAATTCAGTTTTATTTCCGGTACTTGAAGTTGAAGTAGAACTGCGGGTTTGCAATGCAGAGTGCGGTTTCTGCTGCGTTGCGCAGGGTACAGGCCCCCTGTTGACGAACCTCTCTGCCTGCTTTTTTCAAGCACGCTTCCGCCTGCTGAACCCGTTCACTGTTTCTCTGTTTGGGTGGCAGATTTTTTTTTGTGTTTCGGAGCATGCGTTTCATCAGTACATACTGCAGGAATGCTGTGTCTTTTTTTCCATACTTGAGTGCACAAGCAAGAAGGCCGTAGTTTGCATCGATCTCATCCAGATTTTTCAAGGTGACCTTTCCATGCATGATGCTTGCCGGATGCAGCCGGTAATGGTACAGTTTTTCCTTTATACAAGCCACAGCTGTTGCATGTTCAATGATTTCCGGTGTGGTAAATGCATCTTCATAGTTTTTGCCCACAGGAAAAACGATTCCTTCCAGCACATCTCTCCGATGCAGTCTTGTTGCTGCCTGAATCAACGGCGTAAGGCGGATGCGGTGTATTGCTTCCTCACGGGAAAGCACTTCTGTACGTAAAGGCTGTTCCTGATAATCACAAAGACTTCCATCCTCTTCCATAAAAACTTCGTTGCAGACTGCAAGTTCAGCACCTGCCTGCTTTGCTGCCCGCAGCATTTTTTCGTAGTAAGTCTTGTCTACAAAGTCATCCGGGTCCACAAAGCCGATCCAATTTCCCTGTGCAGCTGCCAAACCCGCATTGCGAGCTGTGCTTACACCGCCGTTGATTTTATGGATCACCCGCACGCGGCTGTCTTTTTCTGCCGCAGCATCACACAGGGCAGGGCAGTTGTCCGGGGAGCCATCGTCCACCAGGATCAGCTCAAAATCCGTAAAGGTCTGTGCCAGAATGGAATCAATGCATTCGTTCAGGTATTTTTCCACCTTATACACCGGCACGATGATGCTGATCTCCGGGGATTTTTTTTGCTCTGTCATGTTCCTTAAACCACTTTCTGTGTTTATTTTTATTCCTCACACGCTATTTCTATTATACATGGTTTGGATGGATTTGAAAAGAAGCCGCCGTGCAGAAATCTCTGCGCGGCGGCTTCTTTCAAATCTTATTGTGTTTTCAAGGTTTACTCTTCGCCCTTATCGTCGGCTTCCGGGGCTTCTGCAGCGGCGGCAGCATCCGCAGCTTCCATGGCGGCAAGCTGCTCGGCAGTCGGCTCTGCATCAGCATCGGAGGTGTCGATCTGCTCGGTCTGGGCCTCGTCGTCGTGGTCGGTGCGGGCAAGTACCATAACCTTGTCGTTCTCACCCAGACGCATCACCCGCACGCCGGAACCGTAGCGGCTCTGCAGCGGGATCTCGTTGGCGTGCAGACGGATGATGATGCCCTCCTGACTGCTCAGCAGCACATCGTCCACGTCGTCCACGATCTTGACCGCAGCCACCTTATCCTTGGCGGCATCGTAGTTGCGGATGCCCTTGCCGCCGCGGGCAGTGATGCGGTAGGTGTCGATGTCCGACCGGCGGCCCTTGCCGTTCTCGGTGACGGTGAGCACCGTGCCGCCCTCGCGGCAGATGCACACGCCCACAACTTCATCGCCCTCGGCCAGACGGATGGCGCGCACGCCGTGGCCGCTGCGGCCCATGGGACGTGCATCGGCTTCGTTGAAGCGGATGGCCTGACCGTTGCGGGTGGCAACGATGAGCATATCGTGGCCGGAGGTCAGGCGGGTCCATGCCAGAGCATCGCCCTCGTTCAGGGCAATGCCGATCAGGCCGGACTTGCGGATGTTGGCATACTGTTCCAGCGGGGTGCGCTTGATGAGGCCCTGCTTCGTGACCATGGTCACAAAGCCGCCCTCGGTGTCGGCTTCCTTCGACTGGCAGATCATGTTGGTGACCTTTTCGCCCTCGGCCAGCTGCAGCAGGTTGACGATGTTGCTGCCCTTGCTGGTGCGGCTGCCCTCTGCAATGGTGTAGCCCTTGATGCGGAACAGACGGCCCCGGTCGGTAACAAAGAGCACATAGTCGTGGGTGGAGCCTACGAACATTTCCTGCACAATGTCCTCTTCCTTGCGGGTCATGCCGGAGATGCCGCGTCCGCCGCGGCGCTGTGCCTGATAGGTGGCCTTGAGCTGGCGCTTGATATAGCCGGCCTCGGTCAGGGTGTAGACACACTGCTCCTCGGCGATCAGATCCTCGATATCCACCTCACCGGTCACGGACTGGATCTCGGTGCGGCGCTCGTCGCCGAAGCGCTTCTTCATTTCCAGCAGCTCTTCCTTGACGATGGCAAGCACACGGGCGTCGTCGGCCAGAATGGCCTCCCAGTCCTCGATCTTGGCCTGCAGGCTGGCAAGCTCTTCCTCGATCTTCAGGATCTCAAGGCCTGCCAGACGGCCCAGCTGCAGCTTGACGATGGCATCTGCCTGCGGGTCGTCAAAGCCGAACTGCTCCATGATGGCAGCCTTGGCCTCTGCCATGCCGCCCTTGCAAGCGCGGATGGTGGCGATCAGCTCGTCCACGATGTCGGTGGCCTTCTTCAGGCCTTCCAGAATGTGGGCGCGCTCCTTGGCCTTTTTCAGGTCGTACTGGGTGCGGCGGCGCACCACCTCGTCCTGAAATTCCACGTATTTCTGAAGCATCTGCTTCAGGGTGAGGACTTTCGGCACCTTGTGGTCGATGGCCAGCATGATAACGCCAACGGTATCCTGCAGCTGGGTGTACTGGTACAGCTGGTTCAGGATGACCTGTGCGT
>OWJH01000934.1_pt1 | contig 11080 bp, 8 predicted proteins | sample 1732621 | NCBI WGS metagenome assembly OWJH01 (sample SAMN05065735, study PRJEB22554) | human gut metagenome | biome: ENVO:2100002; feature: ENVO:00000062; material: ENVO:00002003 | host: Homo sapiens | place: USA
GCATCAGGGTTTCCCCCATTGTGCAATATTCCCCACTGCTGCCTCCCGTAGGAGTCTGGGCCGTGTCTCAGTCCCAATGTGGCCGTTCAACCTCTCAGTCCGGCTACCGATCGTCGCCTTGGTGGGCCGTTACCTCACCAACTAGCTAATCGGACGCGAGGCCATCTCAAAGCGGATTGCTCCTTTTCCCTCTGCTCGATGCCGAGCCGTGGGCTTATGCGGTATTAGCAGTCGTTTCCAACTGTTGTCCCCCTCTTTGAGGCAGGTTCCTCACGCGTTACTCACCCGTTCGCCACTCGATTTGAAGAGCAAGCTCCTCATCTCTCGTTCGACTTGCATGTGTTAGGCGCGCCGCCAGCGTTCGTCCTGAGCCAGGATCAAACTCTTTATAAATGATATTTATCACTTAAAAAGTGTTAAATCTCTCTTCGCTCAGCACGCAATCGCTTGCGTCCTGTGTGAATTACTTTGTTTGGAATTGTTTAACGTGTTTTTCCAACACGAAAATAGGTTCCGTTACAAGTTTTTCGATATTGTTCAATTTTCAAGGTCCTGTAGCGCCTCAGCCAAGTGGCTGACGACTTGATTATTTTATCACAGAAGTGATTTTTTGTCAAGCTCTTTTTTCGAAGTTTTTCGTTTCTTATCGAACTTGGAGCGTTCTCGGTTTCTCGGCGCTGGCCGGAACTTTCGGACGTCTATTGGTTCTTTTCGCTTTACTTCCAGCTGGGACTCAGAAGTCATTCTTTTGTCTCAGCGCTTGGCGCTCGAGTATAATACCATACACTGGGCCACTTTGCAAGCCTTTTTTGCAAGTTTTTTGCTCTTTTTTCGCTTTTGTATACATTCGCTAGTTTTTCACTTGAAATCAGTCCCTGCTTTGACACCGACTCAGCACACCTGCGGCGTGCGGCTCCTCCCAGTGGGAGGGAGCGTTGTACTTATATATAATAAGAAGAGCATCTGCTGCCTTCACCGGGCAAACGGATGCTCTCTCTTATATATAATAGTTACTTCTGGGCATACACCTGTTTGAGGTGTTCCGTGAGCTTCATATTCTCACTGTAGTCCACCGGTACCACGATGACGCTGGGGACATCCTGTTTGAAAGCCTCTTCCAGCGTGGGGATAAGTTCCTCTGCCTTCTCGACGCGATAACCCTTGCAGCGCATAGCCTCTGCCAGCAGCTTGAAATCGGGATTCGAAAAGTCCACATAGCAGTGCTCGCCGCCGAACTGCTCCTGCTCTTTCCACTTGATGAGGCCGTAGCTTGAATCCTCCCAGATGAGGGTCACAAAAGGCACATGCTCCCGCACCGCTGTTTCCAGCTCCTGACTGTTCATCATGAAGCCTCCGTCGCCGCAGACCGCCAGCACCTTCTTCTCCGGATAGAGAAGTTTTGCCGCGAACGCACCCGGGATGGAGAAGCCCATACTGGCGAAGCCGTTGGAGATGAGGCAGGTGTTGGGCTCATAGCAGTCGTAGTGGCGGGCGATCCACATCTTATGGGCGCCCACATCGCTGACCACGATGTCGTCGCGGCCCATGACCTTCCGGACATCGGCGAGGATGCGCGCCGGCTTCATGGGGCAGCTGTCGTCCGCCGCCATTGCCTCATGCTCTGCCACCATCGTCTGGCGGAGAGCCAGTGCAAATTCCGGCTCACCAGTGCGGTGGGCGCAGCGCAGGATCTCATACAGGCTTTCTGAAATGTCGCCCACCACTTCCACAGCGGGCTGATACCGTTTGTTGACATCGGCGGGGGCGCTGTCGATGTGGACGATGGTCATATTCTCCCGTGCGCCCCACTTGGCCGGTGCGCACTCCACGATGTCGTAACCGATCGCGATGACCACATCCGCCCGATCGAAGAGCTGGTTGACATAATCTTTCTGCGGGATGCCGATGGTCCAGAGGCTGTACTTGTCGTCCATCGGGATGATGCCCTTGGCCATCATCGTGTTGACCACCGGGATGTGCAGGCGGTCAGCCAGCTCGGTGACAGCGGCGGCGGCATGGCTGCGCACGGCACCTGCACCTGCAAGGATGACCGGATTTTTCGCCTCACTGATGATTTTTCCTGCCGCTGCAATGTGGGTCGGGTCGGCATAGACCTCATGCATCTGCTGGCGCTTGAGCGGCACGGCGTCGGCGGGCATTTTTGCAATATTCTGGGGCAGGTCGATATGGGTCGCGCCCGGCTTGCCCTTTTCGGCGTGCTTGAAGGCCAGCCGCACGATCTCGCCCACCGTATCGGGGCGGATGATCTGCTTCGAGCGCTTGGTGATAGGCTCAAACATCGCAGTCAGGTCAAGGTACTGGTGGCTGGTGAGCTGCATCCGGTCGGTGCCGACCTGGCCCGTGATGGCCACCAGCGGCGCACCGTCCAGATAAGCATCCGCCACACCGGTGACAAGGTTGGTAGCACCGGGGCCAAGGGTGGACAGGCAGACGCCGGCCCGGCCGGTCAGACGGCCATAGACATCCGCCATAAAAGCCGCACCCTGCTCGTGGCGCACCGGGATGAAGCGTATCTTGCTGTCCCGAATCGCAAACATCAGATCCAGCGTCTCTTCGCCCGGAATGCCAAACATCACATCAACGCCCTCAGCTTCCAGACAGTCCACCAGCACCTGCGCAGTCGTTTTCATTTCCTTCATTTTCTTTCCCTCCCAAAACGAAAAAGGCAACGCAGCCCCATGCGGGCCACGCTGCCTTTGCTGCGCTTATTGTAAACGATTTTCGGCCATCCCGCAAGTGCAAATTTCCACAAAAAGCGGCTTGCTTTCGGTTTTTGCTCCGGCAGGCTTGACAAGCAGCGGGGCAGGCCGTATGATGAAAGTATCTTTTTTGCAGTGAGGTAGTTATCATGTCCAGCATCACCATCCGCGGCTGCTGCATCGGCGCAGGCCGTCCGAAAGTCATCCTGCCCATCGTCGCCCGCACAGAGGACGATATTCTCCGTGAGGCCAGGCGGCTGTCCGCGCTGAAGGCCGACTGCATCGAGTGGCGGGCCGACTGGTTTTCTGATGTTCTGGATGCTGCCGCATTGAAGCGGGTGCTGTCCGGTCTGCGAGCAGCGCTGGGCGAAAAGCTCCTGCTCGTGACCTTTCGCACCAAAGCAGAGGGCGGAGAAGCCTCCCTGACGCCGCAGCAATACGCCGATTTCTGCGGCACGGTCTGTGTCAGCGGCTGTGCCGATCTGCTTGACATCGAGTTCTTCCCGAATCGAGAAGGACTTCCGGCCCTCATCGGGCAGGCGCACAAGGCTGGTGTTGCAGTGGTTTGTTCCAGCCATGATTTCCACAAAACGCCGTCCCGGATGGAGATGGTCACACGCCTGACCGCCATGCAGCAGGCCGGAGCCGACCTGCCCAAACTGGCTGTGATGCCGAACTCTCCATCTGACGTCCTCGAATTGCTGGCCGCCACAGCAGAGATGGCAGAGCAGCACCCCGAAACGCCCGTCATCACCATGAGCATGGGTGCGCCGGGTGCAGTGAGCCGCCTGTGCGGTGAGACGTTCGGCTCTGCCATGACCTTCGCCAACCCCGGGCAGGCCAGCGCGCCCGGACAGGTTGCGCTGGATGTAGTGAATGAAGTGCTGGACAGCTTGAGACTCGAGTAAAAAGCTCAATATCCCCCAGTAATTGCAGCAGCCCCGCTTTTCAGGCGGGGCTGCTGTTCATTTTCTCAAAAATTGTCTGATACGTCAAATTTCAACGGTTTTCATTGGCTATCTTTCCGGATTTTTGCGAGTTTCCTCAAAAACATTGACATTTTGTCGTCGAAATCATATCATTGTGTCATAAGAGATGAAAAGTGTTGCTGCAAGTTGAAATTCATCGTTTCTACTCCACCTCAGTGAAATCGTGCCATACCGACAGGAGGTCCCACCATGATGCAGTGTGTTAGACGATGCAGTTTTATTTGTGGAGCTGTTCTCAGCATCCTGCTCCTGCTCTGCGGCTGTCAGGCTGGGGCCGGGCCGCTCATTCTGCCGGACAATGTTCCCTCAAGAAACGCCTCCCAGGGAAAGAAGGAGTTGCTCGCCGCCCTGAATCAGGAGTATTTCGACCGCTTCAAGCGCTCCAACTATTTTATACAAGGCAGTGACTCTGCTGCTGAGGCTGTATTTCTGTATCTTGCGCATAACTCCGGCGGCGACATCGACAAAGCGGTCGAGTTCTTAACCCAAAATCCCGATGATGAAGATGGCTACGTGAATTGCGCTGATGCTGTTCTGCACATAATTTCTCCCTCGCCCAGCGAAACTTATTGGGTCAGTTATTCCTTCCTCTCTGCCGACATGCTGGAGGACGGTGTCCTGAAAGAAAATGCAGCGTTTGGCCCCGTTGCCGAAGATCTCATCGACCATCGGCGTTTTCTTGTTCTCTCTGACGCTTTTCAGCCCACCGCCAGCCAGAAGACCGGCTTTGCCGTCGGCGTCATCGGCGGTCAGGCACTCGTCGTGGCTGTGTTCGTTTCCTGATAGCATTTTTCAAGACAAGCAAAAAATGACCGCTGCGGTCTCCTGTTCCACAGCGGTCATTTTCTCTGTCCACCCTATTGGGCGAACCATTTTATACTCTTATAATAAAGGGTCCTGCCAACGCCTGTCAACCGAAAAAAGATTGCTTTTTGTCGATTTGCGCGGTTTCACATTGTAAACTGCACTGCGCAGAATGCGGCATAGATGCAGAGCAGCGCCACACCCTGCACACGGGAGAGCTTTCCACGCACCAGCGCCGGGATGGTCAGCAACGCCATCACCAGCAGCATCACGGGCAGCTCGAGCACCAGACTCGAGTTGATACCGAACAGGGTCGCACTCTGAGGGATTTCAAACGGTGCCAGTGTCACCGACATGCCGCTGACCAGCACGAGGTTGAAGACATTCGCACCCACGACATTGCCCAGCGAGAGGTCGCTGTGGCCCTTCATCAGCGAAGTAATGGCCGTGACCAGCTCGGGCAGCGAGGTACCCAGCGCCACGAAGGTCAGCGCGATGACCGATTCCGGCACGCCCATCGCCTGCGCGATGATGGTGCCGTTGTCCACCAGCAGGTTCGCGCCCAGCGCGATGAGGGCCGCGCCCACCACCAGCAGCAGGACGATTTTTCCGATGCCCATCGGCTCTTCCTCATGCTCCGGCTCTGCCGGAGCATTTTTCATCTGCCAGACATTCGCCGCCATATAGGCCACAAACATCCCCAGCATCAGCAGGCCCATCGGACGGGTAAAGCGGCCCATGCCGTAAGCTGCCACGCAGTAGATGGCCGCAGCTGCAAAGAAGAAAGCCACCGGCACACGCAGGGTCTTGGGGTCCACCTTGCCGGGCCGCACGGCCACCGTAATGGCCGCGATGAGGGCCGCGTTGCAGATGACAGAACCGATGGCGTTGCCGTAGGCGATCTCGCCGTGGCCGGACACTGCCGAGATGGTAGACACCATCACCTCGGGCAGGGTAGTGCCGACGGACACCACCGTTGCGCCGATGAGCAGCTCCGGCAGATGGAATTGGCGGGCCAGCGCCGATGCGCCGTCCACGAACCAGTCACCGCCCTTGATAAGGCAGAGCAATCCCAAAAGAAACAGGATGCCAGGGATTATCATATCGTTCCTCCCAATATCTCTCCGGGCGCAAATCGCGCCGCATCACATAACAAAAGCCGTATTGTATATAATACCAAATTTCCGTGTGGAATACAACGCCCTGCCCGAAGACATTTTGAACCCCACTATATATAAGGTAAGCCGGGCCATTGAAATCCATTGCTGTTTGTGTTATTCTGTAATTTAGAAAGGCGCTGTCCTGCAAGTGCAGCGGTCATGCTCCCTCCTCGGCATCACATTCCGTGTGCCGTCCGGAGGAAGTCCAATTTTTGTCATCCTCCGGATGGTCTTAATCATTGATACATGAAAGACTTGAAGGAGGAAATCCATCATGGATATTTTGAATATTGTTTTTTCTGCACTGAACCTTTTGGCCACAGTCATCATCGGTGTCATCAATGTGACATGGATGATTTCGAGGGATGTCTTTCGTGACAAGCCTCGGGCAAAGCACTATTCTAAAAAATGACAAGAAAAATGACCGCCCCAAAGTTTCCAGCTCGAGCGGTCATATTTTCTCGTAAAATGTGATACCTGGAGGAGGGAGCTGACCACTGTGCGGGCAGCGCCTTTCTTTATCTTCATTATAGACGTTAGAACGCAGGTTGTCAAGAGACTTGCGTTTTCATTTTATTTACACCACTTTGCAAACTCTTCATCGGTACACTTGACGTAGTGGCTGCCGCTGACGAGGTGGCTGGTGCCTTTGCTGTAGTCGATGCCGGAAGTGGCATAGTCGTAAGTCTCGGCCACGCGGCGCTTTTCCACCACCGGGTTCGGCAGCGGGATAGCCGACAGCAGGCTCCGGGTGTAGGGATGAATGGGATCTGCAAAAATTTCTTCCGTCGTACCCGTTTCCAGCAGGTGGCCCAGATGGAGCACACCGATACGGTCGGAGATGTACTTGACCATGGACAGGTCGTGTGCGATGAACAGGTAGGCCGTGCCGGTCTCCTGCTGGATGTCCTTCATCAGGTTGACGACCTGTGCCTGGATCGACACGTCCAGTGCCGAGATGCACTCGTCGGCGATGATGAGCTTCGGGTTCATGATGAGGGCGCGGGCGATGCCGACGCGCTGGCGCTGGCCGCCGGAGAACTGGTGGGGGTAGCGCTCAGCGTGCTCGGGCGCAAGGCCGACCTTCTCCAGAATTTTCTCCACCTTTTCGCGGCGCTCGTCCTGGGTCTTGTACATATGGTGGATGTCCAGACCCTCGCCGATGATGTCCTCCACCTTCTTGCGGGGGTTCAGGGACGCCATCGGGTCCTGGAATATCATCTGCATCTGGGTGCGCAGGGTATTGTTCTGGGCGTGAGACAGACGTCCGCTGATGTCCTGCCCGTCGAAGGTGATTTTGCCTGCGGTGGGGTCATACAGCCGGATGATGCTGCGGCCAATGGTGGATTTGCCCGAGCCGGACTCGCCCACCAGACCGTACGTCTCGCCGGGATAGATTTCAAAGCTGACATCGTCCACGGCCTTGACGGTGAAGTTCTTGTTCACCTTGAAATACTGCTTCAGTCCCTCGACCTTCAGAAGAGGGGTAGCGCTCTGTGCTGCCATTTACTCCGCCTCCTCGATCTTTTTTGCTTCTGCGCTCATACGGGCCACACGGTCTTTCAGCTCAGGCGGCATCTCCACCTTGGGAGCGCGGGGGTCCAGCAGCCAGGTAGCTGCGAAGTGGGTGTCGCTGATCTTGAACATGGGCGGGTCGATCTCGTCGTCGATCTCCAGCGCGTACTTGTTGCGGGGCGCGAAGGCGTCGCCGGCCTTCTCATGCAGCAGGTTCGGCGGCGAACCGGGGATGGTGTACAAACGCTCGTCGGCGGTATCGAGGTCGGGCATGGCCGACAGCAGACCCCAGGTGTAGGGGTGGCGCGGGTCGTAGAAGATCTCGTCGATGGTGCCTGTCTCCACGATCTTGCCCGCATACATGACATCGACATAATCGGCCACCTTTGCCACGACGCCGAGGTCATGGGTGATGTAGATGACCGAAATGCCGCGCTCCTTCTGGATGCTGCGGATGAGCTCGAGGATCTTCGCCTGAATGGTCACATCCAGTGCGGTGGTGGGCTCATCGCAGATAAGCAGGTCCGGGTCGCAGGACAGCGCGATGGCGATGACCACGCGCTGACGCATACCGCCGGACAGCTGGTGCGGGTAGCTCTTCATCCGCTTTTCGGCGTCAGTGATACCGACTTCTTCCAGCAGCTTGAGGGCCTTCTGATATGCCTCAGCCTTGGGCATCTTGAAGTGCCAGAGCATCCCTTCCATGATCTGCTTGCCGATGGTCATGGTGGGGTCAAGGCTGGTCATGGGGTCCTGAAAGACCATGGCGATGCGCTTGCCGTTGATGTGGCGGCGGATCCACTTTTTATCTTTTTGCAGCAGATCGACGGTTTCAGGACTGCCGTCGGCGTGATGGTAGCTGAACTGGATGCTGCCGCTGTTCACCTTGGCGTTCTGGGCCAGAATGCCCATGGCCGCCTTCATGGTGACGGACTTACCGGAACCAGACTCACCCACCAGCGCTACCGTCTCGCCCTTGTACAGGTCGATGTTCACGCCGCGGATGGCGTGGACGGGGCCAGCCGTCGTCTTAAAGGTAATATCAAGGTCTCGCACTGACAAGACCTGTTCTCTTTTCGTATCAGGCATGTTGTGCGCCTCCTTACATACTCTTCATCTTGGGGTCAAGTGCCTCGCGCAGGCCGTCGGCCAGCAGGTTGAAGCTGAGCATCAGCAGGCTCATGACCACGATGGGTGGGATGATCTGATAGGGATGGGTGGTGAAGCTGTTATACAGCTCACTGATCAGGGAACCCAGCGAGCACTGCGGCACCGGGATGCCCAGACCCACGAAGGAAAGGAATGCTTCGGTAAAGATCGCGGTGGGGATGCTGAACATGACCTGAGTGATGATGGGTCCGATGATGTTGGGCAGCACTTCCTTAAAGATGATAAAGAAGCTGCCGGCACCCAGAGTGCGGGAAGCCAGAACGAATTCCTGGTCCTTCAGCTTGAGCATCTCAGCGCGGGCGATGCGGCTCATGCCCACCCACTCGGTCAGCATCAGAGCAAAGATGATGGTGATCATGCCGGGCTGCAGCACCAGAAGCAGCAGCGTAACGATGACCAGACGGGGGATGCCGTTGGCAACTTCAAGAAAGCGCTGCATCAGCATATCCACCTTGCCGCCGAAGTAGCCCGAGATGAGGCCATAGCTCATGCCGATGAGCATATCAATGACGGCAGCCGCCACGGCGATGATAAGGGAGACGCGGGCGCCTTCCCAGGTACGGGTCCAGATGTCGCGGCCATAAAGGTCGCTGCCGAACCAGTAGTAGACGTCATCCTTGCCTTTTTCGACATAGTTGTTGACGATCTTGGTACCGGTGGTCGTGCTCATCTTCTCGCTGCCGTCCAGAATGCCGAACTGCTCGATGCCGGGGACGCGAGGCGCGAAGTTCTTCTGGCTCAGATCCTGGCCGGAATAAGTATAAGCATTCATTCCCGGGCCAAAGATGGCCAGCAGCAGGATGATCATGATCATCACGAGGCCCAGCACGGCGCTCTTCTTGCGGAAGAAGCGGATGCGGACGTCTTTCCAGAAGCTCTGGGCCGCGAAGTTGGTATCCACCGCGATTTCAGCCGCGTTGTCCTTCCGGGCAAACTCTGCCTCGGTGAACTTGTGCTCAGGGTACAGTTCCTGCACGGCCTGCGTGATGGCTGCGGCGGTGCTTTCGCCGCCCAGTCGAATCGCTTTTTCTGCCATATCAGTCGTCCCCCTTTGCCAGACGGATGCGCGGGTCGATGATGCCGTACAGCAGGTCAACGACCAGCATGATGCCAATGTACATGGCGCTGTAGATGAAGCTCAGACCAATGACCACGTTGTAGTCGTTGGACTGGATGGCCGTCACCAGCAGACTGCCCACGCCGGGGATGGCGAAAATTTTCTCAACCACCAGCGAACCGGTCATCAAATCAACGATGAGGGGGGCCAAAACCGTAATAATAGGAATGAGCGCATTGCGCAGGGCGTGGCGGAAGATCAGCGCCGGGCCGGAGATGCCCTTGCTCTCGGCCAGCAGCATATAGTCAGAGTCGAGGACTTCTATCATCTCGCTTCGGGTGAAGCGGGCGATGGATGCCATGGTGAACATGGACAGCGACACGCTGGGCAGGACACTCGAACCAAAGACATCCTTGGCGGAGAACAGCATCGGGAACCAGCGGAGCTTGAAGCCGAAGGTGTAGCTCAGGGCCAGTGCGAAAACGTAGGACGGCACCGACACGCCGATGACCGAGATGATGGTGGCAATGGTGTCGAAGATGGTATCCCGCTTGAGGGCAGCGATGATGCCCAGCACAAGGCCCACCAGAGCGCCCAGCGTGACGGCCATGCCGCCGATCTGGATGGAGATGGGCAGGCGGGACTGGATGAGCTGGGAGATGGGCGTATTTTTGGAGATGTTGTAGCTCACACCCAGATCGCCCCGGAGCATATTGCCCACGTAGCGGAAGAACTGGATGTAGATCGGCTGGTCAAGGCCGTATTTTGCATAGAGCGCGGCTCTCATATCGGCTGTCAGCTTTTCGTCGTTGAAGGGCGAGCCGGGCATCAGCTGCATCAGGATGAACAGCACCAGCAGGATGGCCAGCAGCGTAAACAGCGAGGTGAGGATACGCTTGAGCGTATATTTTTTCACGTCAGGTGAACCCCCTTTGGTTTTCCTGTCCGCGGTCAGTCGTGCGCAGGCCGCGGACAGGTACAATGCCAAAAAGGCGCACAGTGGCTTTTGCGGGCCACTGTGCGGCCTTTGTTCAGCGTTTTTTCTTTAAGCGTTCTTTGCGGCCCGCTTGTACACACGGTTCAGAGCCACCGGGTGGAAATCCACGCCGGTAACGGCGCTGGAGATCATTTCGGCATTGCACTGGCCGTACAGCGGGAAGATGACTGCCTGCTCCAGAACGATGGCTTCTGCATCGTACAGAGCTGCCCAGCGGCCCTCGGGGTCGGTGCAGAGGTCGCCGGTGGTGCACTCCTCGATGATGGAGTCAAACTCGGCGTCGCTCCACAGACCGTAGTTGTTGGAGTTGCCGGTAACCCACATGCCCAGATAGGTCATGGGGTCGGCGTAGTCGGGGCCCCAGCGGGTCAGGCCCAGCTGGAAGTTGCCGTCCTGCATATCCTGCACGCGCTGCTTCTTGGGCTCGACGGTCAGGTTCACGGTCAGGCCGGGGAGCGTGGTCTCGAGCTGCTCCTTGACGACCTGTGCCACCTTCTGAGGTGCATCGTCGGCATCAACGATCATGTCGAAGGAGAAGCTGTCCTTGCCCAGCTCGCTCTTGGCGGTCTCGTAATACTCGGCTGCCTTGGCTGCATCGAATGCGCAGGAATCAGCAAACTTGGTCTGGTCGGCGCTGAAATCGCTGCCATCCGGGCCGGTGGCGAACT
>OWJH01000936.1_pt1 | contig 11066 bp, 8 predicted proteins | sample 1732621 | NCBI WGS metagenome assembly OWJH01 (sample SAMN05065735, study PRJEB22554) | human gut metagenome | biome: ENVO:2100002; feature: ENVO:00000062; material: ENVO:00002003 | host: Homo sapiens | place: USA
GGCTCGTATGTTTAAAAGATGATGATAGGGTAATGAAAAAGACAATTTCTCAGATTGTATCCGACCGCATTCTTATTTTGGACGGGGCAATGGGTACAATGATCCAACAATATAATCTCACAGAAGAAGATTTTCGTGGCGAGCGTTTTGCGCATATTCCCGGACAGTTGAAAGGAAATAATGATTTATTGTGTCTGACACGTCCCGATGTAATTCAAGATATTCATCGTAAGTATCTGGAAGCAGGTGCGGATATTATTGAAACCAATACATTCAGTTCGACTACGGTTTCTATGGCAGATTATCACGTGGAAGAATATGTGCGTGAAATAAATCTTGCAGCTGTAAAACTGGCGCGTGAACTGGCTGATGAATATACTGCAAAGAATCCTGATAAACCGCGTTTTGTAGCCGGTTCCGTTGGACCTACCAATAAGACCTGCTCTATGAGTCCGGATGTGAACAACCCGGCTTATCGTGCCTTGACTTATGATGAACTGGCGGCAGCTTACCAACAGCAAATGGAAGCTATGCTTGAAGGTGGAGTGGATGCCATTCTGATTGAGACGATATTTGATACGTTGAATGCCAAGACCGCTATTTTTGCTGCAGAACAAGCAATGAAAGTAACAGGTGTTGAGGTGCCGGTCATGTTATCTGTTACCGTGTCTGATGTAGGCGGAAGAACATTGTCCGGTCAGACGCTGGATGCATTTCTTGCTTCTGTGCAACACGCCAATATCTTTTCTGTCGGTTTGAACTGCTCGTTCGGGGCCCGACAGTTAAAGCCTTTCCTTGAACAGTTGGCTGTCCGCGCACCTTATTATATAAGTGCTTATCCAAATGCGGGTTTGCCGAACAGTCTCGGCAAGTATGATCAAACTCCTGCGGATATGGCCCATGAGGTGAAAGAATATATCCAGGAAGGATTAATCAATATTATCGGTGGTTGTTGTGGAACAACGGATGCGTATATTGCCGAATATCCGGCTCTGGTAGAAGGTGCCCGACCGCATATACCGGCTCCTAAACCTGATTGTATGTGGCTTTCCGGCCTTGAGCTGTTGGAAGTGAAACCGGAAATAAACTTTGTAAATGTCGGAGAACGCTGTAATGTGGCCGGTTCGCGTAAATTCCTTCGTCTGATAAATGAAAAGAAATATGATGAAGCGTTGTCTATTGCCCGTCAACAGGTAGAAGACGGAGCTTTGGTGATTGACGTCAATATGGATGATGGATTGCTGGACGCTAAGGCAGAGATGACAACGTTCCTCAATCTTATCATGTCCGAGCCGGAGATTGCACGTGTACCTGTGATGATCGATTCCTCTAAATGGGAAGTTATCGAAGCCGGATTAAAATGCCTTCAGGGGAAATCGATCGTTAACTCTATTTCTCTGAAAGAAGGCGAAGACAAATTCCTTGAACACGCCCGGATTATCAAGCAATATGGAGCTGCGGCCGTAGTAATGGCTTTTGATGAAAAAGGACAGGCTGACACTGCTGCGCGTAAAATAGAAGTTTGCGAGCGTGCTTATCGTCTTTTGGTTGATGAAATAGGTTTTAACCCTCACGATATTATTTTCGATCCGAATGTGCTTGCCGTAGCTACGGGTATCGAAGAGCATAACAACTATGCGGTGGACTTCATCGAAGCTACCGGTTGGATTAAGAAAAACCTTCCTGGAGCGCATGTCAGCGGGGGAGTAAGTAACCTTTCTTTCTCTTTCCGTGGTAACAATTATATCCGTGAAGCCATGCACGCTGTGTTCCTTTACCATGCCATACAGCAAGGAATGGATATGGGGATTGTGAATCCGGGAACTTCTGTACTTTATAGTGATATACCGGTAGATATTCTTGAAAAGATAGAGGATGTTGTCTTGAATCGTCGCCCCGACGCTGCCGAACGCCTGATTGAACTGGCGGAAGCTTTAAAGGCAACTTCTGGCGAAGCTGCCGGACAACAGGCTGTGAAGCATGATGCATGGAGGGATGAATCCGTTCAGGAACGTCTGAAATATGCTTTGATGAAAGGTATCGGAGATTATCTCGAACAAGACTTGGCAGAAGCATTGCCACTCTATGATAAAGCAGTCAATGTGATTGAAGGTCCGTTGATGGACGGAATGAATTATGTAGGCGAGCTTTTCGGTGCAGGAAAGATGTTCCTGCCTCAAGTGGTGAAGACTGCCCGTACAATGAAGAAGGCTGTTGCTATTCTGCAACCGATTATCGAGTCGGAAAAAGTAGAAGGAACGACTTCTGCCGGAAAGGTATTGCTTGCCACAGTGAAAGGTGATGTACACGATATCGGTAAGAATATTGTTGCCGTGGTAATGGCTTGCAATGGCTATGAGATTGTCGACTTGGGAGTAATGGTTCCCGCAGAGACTATCGTTCAGCGCGCTATTGAGGAAAAAGTAGACATGATAGGTCTTAGTGGCCTGATTACTCCGTCTCTGGAGGAAATGGCCCATGTAGCTATCGAACTGGAGAAAGCCGGACTGGATATACCTCTTCTGATTGGTGGAGCTACTACGTCTAAGATGCACACGGCGCTGAAAATTGCTCCGGTCTATCACGCTCCGGTGGTGCACCTTAAAGATGCTTCCCAGAATGCAAGTGTCGCTTCCCGTTTATTGAATCCGCAATTAAAGGCTGAATTGGTAAATGAACTGGAGGCGGAATATGAGGCACTTCGTGAAAAGAGCGGATTACTGCGCCGTGAAACCGTTTCACTGGAAGAAGCACAGAAAAATAAGTTAAACCTATTTTAAAACAGTGTCACAATGAAAAAGATTTTCTCTTTCTTATGCCTCTTCATGGCAATAGTTGCAATGAGCTCATGTTCTTCTGCAAAAGAAGAAAAAGGAACGTCCGGAACCGGAAATGCTGCATTGGATAATATCTTTGAGCGTAAAAGCGTACGCACTTATCTGAATAAGGGAGTGGAGAAAGAGAAGATTGATTTGTTGCTTCGTGCCGGAATGGCTGCCCCTTCGGGTAAAGACGTCCGTCCGTGGGAATTTGTCGTTGTGTCCGACCGTGCCAAACTGGATTCAATGGCTGCCGCACTTCCGTATGCCAAGATGTTGACGCAGGCTCGTAATGCAATTATTGTTTGCGGTGATTCCGTGAAATCTTCCTATTGGTATCTGGACTGCTCTGCTGCTGCCCAAAACATCCTTTTGGCTGCCGAAAGTCTGGGACTTGGTGCTGTGTGGACAGCCGCTTATCCTTATGAAGACCGTATGCAGGTGGTGCGTAAATATACCGGTCTGCCTGAGAATATCCTTCCGCTTTGTGTCATTCCGTTCGGTTATCCCGCTACCAAAGAGAATCCGAAACAGAAATTTGACGAGAAAAAGATACATTATAATCAGTATTAGTAAACAAAAGTTTTGTCTTTTCAATAATTTCCTTACATTTGCGTCTAAATTGATTAAAATCTGATACGCAAATGTTTGGAATAGACGACCCTTTTATCATTTTGCCATACCTGCTTTCAGTGGTATGCGTGGTGTTTGCGGCCTGGTTTGGGCTGAAATATTGGAATAAGGACGACGAAAAAGACGAAACACGATGAATACATTTACACTTGGACTGATTGTGGTAGCCTATCTGCTGTCACTCGCTTATTTAGGCTTTCTGGGATATAAGAAAACGACGTCCGCCAGCGATTATCTGGTAGGTGGCCGTCAGATGAACCCTATCGTTATGGCACTTTCCTATGGGGCTACTTTCATTTCGGCATCCGCTATCGTTGGTTTCGGGGGAGTGGCTGCCGCTTTCGGAATGGGAATCCAATGGCTGTGTTTCCTCAATATGTTTATCGGAGTTGTCATTGCTTTTATCTTTTTCGGTTTGCGTACCCGGCGTATGGGGGCAAAACTGAACGTGAGTACTTTCCCGCAATTATTAGGACGTCATTTCCGTTCGCGCAATATACAAGTATTCATTGCTGCCGTCATTTTTATCGGAATGCCACTATATGCGGCAGTCGTAATGAAAGGCGGTGCGGTCTTTATCGAACAGATTTTTCAGATAGACTTCAATATCTCTTTGTTGATATTCACTTTGGTGATTGCCGCTTATGTGATAGCGGGAGGAATGAAAGGAGTGATGTATACGGATGCGTTGCAGGCGGTTATCATGTTCGGCTGTATGCTTTTCCTGCTGTTCTCTTTGTATCAGGTGCTTGATATGAATTTTACCGAAGCCAATAAGGAATTGACGGCAATTGCTCCGTTAGTTCCGGAAAAATTCAAGGCATTGGGACATCAAGGGTGGACGGCAATGCCAGTGACCGGTTCTCCGCAATGGTATTCATTGGTCACTTCCCTTATTCTGGGAGTGGGAATCGGCTGTCTTGCACAGCCCCAGCTGGTGGTTCGTTTTATGACTGTGGAGAGCAGCAAGCAGTTGAATCGCGGGGTGTTCATCGGTTGTTTTTTCTTGATAATAACCGTAGGAGCTATCTATCATGCCGGTGCATTGAGTAATCTTTTCTTTTTGAAGACGGAGGGTGCGGTAGCAACGGAGGTAGTGCAGGATATCGATAAGATTATTCCCTATTTTATAAATAAGGCAATGCCCGATTGGTTTGCGGCACTCTTTATGCTGTGCATCCTTTCGGCAAGTATGTCTACGCTCAGTTCACAATTCCATACGATGGGGGCCTCCGTCGGTTCCGATATTTATGGAACGTACAAACCCCGTTCGCGTGACAAGTTGACTAACGTTATTCGTCTTGGGGTACTGTTTTCTATCTTGGTCAGTTATATTATTTGTTATATGCTTCCGCATGACATCATAGCACGTGGCACTTCTATCTTTATGGGAATCTGTGCCGCTGCTTTCCTTCCCGCCTATTTCTGTGCGTTGTATTGGAAGAAAGCCACCAGACAGGGAGTGATGGCAAGTCTGTGGGTAGGAACCATCGGCAGTTTGTTCGCTCTCGTATTCCTTCATCAGAAAGAATCTGCCGCATTGGGTATCTGTAAGGCGTTGTTTGGCAGGGATGTGCTGATCTCCACCTATCCTTTTCCGGTCATAGATCCGATATTGTTTGCGTTGCCTCTGTCTGTGTTGGCTATTATCGGAGTCAGCATGATGACCTATAAGAAATAAGTATTACGCTTTGATTTTCTTTTTGTAGGATTCATAGCGCGACAGGATGTCACGGACAAAATTATAAGTTTCTATGCCACGAAAATACCCGTTTTTACAGACCGGGTCGGTGAAGTACTCTTCATTGCTTTTGAGCAAGATGAAGTTTTCTACATTGTCTTTCCATACCAGTTTGTTCTTACCGTATTTCTCGGCCAGTGCCATCGCATCATAAATATGTCCTAACCCGGCATTGTAGGAAGCCAGGATAAAACTGAGACGTTCCTGCTTATCGGGAATTATGCTGAGACTACGGTCGGTAGCAGCGATATATTTGACTGCCGCTTTGACGCTTTCTTCCGGATTCTGTTCCTTTCCGGGCGGAACTCCCATAGCCCGTGCGGTAGCGGGCATTAATTGCATCAGCCCTTTTGCTCCGGCCCAAGACACGGCTGTGGTATCGAAATTGGATTCCGTGTAAGCCAATGAAGCAAGCATACGCCAATCCCAACCGATATCTTTGGAGTACTTCTTGAATAAATCATCATAGTGCGATATCTTCCCCTCCCTTAGTGAAAGGATAGGAGAATGGGGCATCATTTTGCTATTCTCGAAGTAGCGTTTCATACTGGCTGTATAGGCAGGAGAGGTCATATTTTCCTCATGCCATTTGGTGGCTGCTGCCGCCAGCTCGGGACAGTCTTTTCTCACAGCCCATGATGAACGTTGGTCAAAACTGATAGACAAGTCAATATTTAAGTTTGGATAATACGTTTTATTAAGCTTGGCCAAATCGTTGTCGGCTACCGTATATGGAATCTTGCCTTGTGCTACTTGTGTGATCAGGTCTTCGGTAGTGATACTGTCATTGGTTACTTCGTGGATTTGAATGCCGCCTCCCAATTCGTCGTTCAGGTTGACAAGACGGTCGTAATACTTTCCGGGCTTTACATAGATATCTTTCCCAATCAGCTCCGTTACATCTTTCAAGGGTTTCTGTTTCCCTTTTCCCTGTTGCACAATAACCTGATGGGTGATGATATCTTCACCGCAATAGATAAGGCTGTCTTTCCATTCCTTTGTTACGGGCAGATTGTAGGCAATCATGTCTCCTTCGCCTGCCAGTAATTTCCGGATCAGTTCGTCGACACTGTTAGCTACTTCGATCCTAAGTTTTAATCCCAAACTTTTGGCAAACTGATCGCTAAGTTCGTATTGAAATCCCATTTCCTGTCCCCGATAAATGAAGTAGGAAGTAGAACTGTATAGTGTCAATACGACCAGTTCGCCGCTGTCTTTTATCTGCGGAAGGTCGTATGCGTTCTCGCTTACAGGATTGGGTCGCGTGTTCTTACATCCGAACACGCAACAGAATAATACAAGGAATAAAGGAATAATCAGTGTCCTAACGCCCATTCTTTAATTTTTAATTTTCAATTCTTAATTCTTGAGGTGCTTCTTGATATACATTGTCAGAATATCAATAGCTACCTTATTGTTTCCACCTTCCGGTACAATGAGATCGGCATAACGCTTGCAAGGTTCGATGAATTGCAGATGCATTGGTTTCAGAACCCGCGTATAACGTTCCATGACCGCTTCGGCAGTACGTCCGCGTTCAATCACGTCTCTTTGGATAACGCGTATCAGTCGTTCGTCAGGATCAGCGTCTACAAATATTTTGAGGTCCATCATGTTGCGCAATTTCTTATCACATAAAGCAAGGATTCCCTCAATGATAACCACTTCGCGAGGTTCGATGTGAATCGTTTCGGGCTGCCGTGTACAGGTAAGATAAGAATAGGTAGGCTGTTCAATGCTTTTCCCTTCTTTCAACTGCATGACATGCTTGGATAGCAAACTCCATTCGAAAGCGTCCGGATGGTCGAAATTGATATTTTGACGTTCTTCCACCGGGACGTGGCTACTGTCTTTGTAGTATGAGTCCTGAGGTAGTAACACCACTTCTCCTACGGGGAGACTTTCTATGATTTTCCGTACAACGGTGGTCTTTCCGGAACCTGTTCCGCCTGCTATGCCTATTATTAACATCTCTTTAAGTATATATTTAAACTAAATGGAGTAAATTTGCATTGTTTATACAGTATATAAGAAGACAAATATAGAAACAATTCATTAAAATAGCAACGGTAATGGTAAAACACATTGTATTATTTAAGTTAAAAGACGATGTTCCTGCTGAAGAGAAGCTGGCAGTCATGACTAAATTTAAGGAAGCGATAGAAGCACTTCCTGCTAAAATCTCTGTAATCCGTAAGGTAGAGGTCGGATTGAATATAAATCCGGGTGAGACTTGGAACATCGCGCTTTACAGTGAGTTTGATACTTTGGAAGATGTGAGATACTATGCAACGCATCCGGAACATGTTGCGGCCGGTAAGATTCTGGCTGAGACAAAGGAGAGCCGTGCGTGCGTGGATTATGAGTTATAACCCCCCAATAATAAAAGAATGAAAAAACTATTTTCTTTTCTGCTCTTAAGCTTTGTGGCCTATGTGTTGCAAGCGCAGATACAGGATCCTGTGAAATTTAAAACGGAGTTGAAATCTCTTTCCGATACGGAAGCGGAGATTGTATTTACTGCAACCATTGATAAGGGGTGGCATGTATATTCTACTGAGCTTGGAGAAGGAGGACCTATTTCCGCCACATTCAACATCGATAGCAAATCGGGGATTGAACCGGTAGGAAAGTTGAAACCGGTAGGTAAGGAGATAGCTACTTTCGACAAGTTGTTCGAGATGAAAGTACGCTATTTCGAGAACACGGCTAAGTTTATCCAAAAGGTGAAGTTCACAGGAGGGGCTTATGCGATAGAAGGGTATCTGGAATATGGAGCTTGTAATGATGAGAGTTGCCTGCCTCCGACACAGGTTCCGTTCAAGTTTGCCGGAGAAGCTAAGGGTAATACGGTGGCGGCTAAAGAGGACAAATCGGTTAAAGAGGATAAAGCAGAGAAGAAAGATAACGCAGACAAGACGGAGACAGATTTAGCTGTTTCAAAAGATACGGTTGCCATGGCCGAACTACTTCCCGCTACTCCGGTGGATGCGTTTACAGGTATCCAGCCTGCTGTTGCATCCAGTGAGCTTTGGAAGCCGGTCATTAGTGAACTGCAAGCGCTGGGAGAGGAGCATGGACAGAAAGATATGTCTTGGATATATATTTTTATAACGGGTTTTCTAGGTGGGCTCTTGGCGTTGTTCACTCCTTGTGTATGGCCGATTATCCCGATGACCGTCAGTTTCTTCTTAAAACGTAGTAAAGACAAAAAGAAAGGAATTCGTGATGCGTGGACATACGGTGCATCTATTGTAGTGATTTATGTGGCATTGGGCTTGGCTATTACTTTGATTTTCGGAGCCAGTGCATTAAACGCTTTATCTACCAATGCTATTTTCAACATTCTCTTCTTCCTGATGCTGGTGATTTTTGCTGCTTCATTCTTTGGAGCGTTTGAAATCAGGCTGCCGTCGAAGTGGGGAAATGCAGTAGATAGCAAAGCTGAATCTACGACCGGATTGCTAAGTATTTTCCTGATGGCTTTCACGCTTTCATTGGTATCTTTCTCTTGTACGGGTCCGATTATCGGGACCTTGTTGGTACAGGCTGCTTCTATGGGTACGGCGGTAGGACCGGCTATCGGTATGTTCGGTTTCGCCTTGGCGTTATCCATCCCGTTCAGTGTCTTCGCCATCTTCCCGAATATGCTGCAAAGTATGCCGAAATCCGGCGGATGGTTGAATTCAGTGAAGGTCGTATTGGGCTTCTTGGAGTTGGCATTGGCTTTGAAGTTCCTTTCCGTAGCGGACTTAGCGTATGGTTGGCGTTTACTAGACCGTGAGGCTTTTATCGTGCTTTGGATCGTGATCTTCAGCTTATTGGGTGTTTATTTATTAGGAAAGATCAAGTTTAGCCATGATAGCGAAGTAAAATATGTATCTGTTCCTCGTCTGTTTATGGCGATTATCTCTTTCGCTTTCGCCATTTACATGGTTCCGGGACTTTGGGGCGCTCCGTTAAAGGCGATCAGCGCATTCGCTCCTCCGTTGTATACACAAGATTTCAATCTATACAAAAACGAGGTACACGCCGCATTCGACGATTATGAATCCGGTATGGCTTATGCCAAGAAGGTAAATAAACCCGTCATGATCGACTTCTCCGGTTTCGGTTGCGTAAACTGCCGTAAGATGGAGGCTTCCGTTTGGACGGATCCTAAGGTGAAGCAAATGCTAGAAAATGATTACGTGCTAATCACTCTCATGGTAGACGATAAGACGAAACTCCCGCAACCCATCGAGATCCAAGAGAACGGAAAGACTCGTAAGTTGAAGACGATCGGTGATAAATGGAGTTATTTGCAACGAAGCAAGTTCGGTTCTAACGCCCAGCCATTCTACATCTTATTGAATGACGAGGGACAGCCGCTCGGACCTTCATACGCATTCAATGAGGATGTTTCCAAATACATCCAGTTCCTTCAAAACGGATTGAAAGAATTCAAGAAAGAACAACAATAAAACACATACAGAGGGCAGGGTAGAACCCGGCCCTCTTTCTTTTACAATCATTATCGAATAAGTAAATAATATGGCAACTAGAGAAGAGAAGATGGAAGCCTTCGGGCAATTACTCGACATTCTGGATGAATTACGAGTAAAATGCCCATGGGATCGTAAACAGACAAACGAGAGCCTCCGCACGAATACGATCGAGGAAACCTATGAATTATGCGAGGCCCTGATGCGTGAGGATAACACAAACATAAAAAAGGAATTAGGAGACCTGTTATTGCACATCGTCTTTTACTCCAAGATCGGCGAGGAAAAAGAAGCTTTCGATATCAAGGATGTCTGCGACAGCCTTTGCCAGAAACTGATTTACCGCCATCCACACGTATTCGGAGATACCTCCGCCGATACCGCCCAAAAGGTAGAGCAAAGCTGGGAGCAGCTTAAATTAAAAGAAAAGGGGGGTAACAAAACCGTGCTGGAAGGTGTTCCCGCTTCCCTCCCATCCGTAGTAAAAGCGCATCGTATCCAAGATAAGGCCCGTAACGTAGGTTTCGACTGGGAACAACGGGATCAAGTATGGGATAAGGTACAGGAGGAATTTAATGAGTTGAAAACCGAGATAGACAGGATGGACGCAGATAAGATGGAAGCTGAGTTCGGAGATCTTTTCTTTAGCTTGATCAACGCTGCCCGCCTATACAAAATAAATCCGGACAACGCATTGGAACGCACGAACCAGAAGTTTATCCGCCGTTTTAATTATCTGGAGGAACATACGATCCAAGAAGGTCGTTCCTTGAAAGATATGACATTGGAGGAAATGGACCAACTATGGAATGAGGCCAAGGCCAAAGGCTTATAAAGCTAGGATAAGGGCAAAACAAAAGGGGAACCGACATCACGTCGCCACCCCTCCCTTAACTTAAACGCCAAAACTAAATCTAAACAAAAAACACAAATAATGATAATATTTTACTTTTTCTGTTTCTCTTCCTTCTTGTTGTCCCGACCACTCTTCATAAAATTCCGGACAAACTTATATTCCGCATTTCGGTATTTATAGACCTTTTCGGGAGAAAGTATCTTCTTGAATCTCTCAAAATACTCTTTTTCCAACTGTGCCTCTTTTATCTCAACATCCAGACATTCATCTATCACTTTGTTATAATCAGCATCTGTCGGATTCTCCTTATGTCGAATTTCTTTTGATAACTTACGACATTCACGACCTACCTCAAATTTTTTCTGTCGCAACTCATTGCATAAAGGAATAAATTGTGCAGCTTCCTCAGGTGTAAGACCAACTTCAGCCGTAATAAAAGCATTCCGCCTTGCTTCGAATGCTTCTCTATCAAAATGTCTTTGCTCTTTCTCTGTCTCTTATACACATCTGACGCTGCCGACGAAGCTAGAAGT
>OWJH01000944.1_pt1 | contig 10971 bp, 10 predicted proteins | sample 1732621 | NCBI WGS metagenome assembly OWJH01 (sample SAMN05065735, study PRJEB22554) | human gut metagenome | biome: ENVO:2100002; feature: ENVO:00000062; material: ENVO:00002003 | host: Homo sapiens | place: USA
CACTTCTAGCTTCGTCGGCAGCGTCAGATGTGTATAAGAGACAGGTTGAAAGTCGTAAGAAATCATTTGAAAGAAAAAGGTTTGTTTTTATTGGACTGCTTCAATCCTAATATCCAATATATTGTTGAAAACGAGCGGAAGCAACAAGTTATTGCCGAGTATACAACCAATGATGGAAGAAAAGTGTTGATAAAACAAAGCATGCACTATGAAAGCGCATCTCAAATTAATCGTATAAAGTGGCACTATTTTATTGACGATAAATTTCATTCAATCCAGAATATGGACATGAGATTGTTCTTTCCCCAAGAGTTAAATTCATATCTCAAACAAATTGGATTTAATATTATCCATAAATTCGGGGATTTTACGGGGGGAGATTTTGATGACAGTTCAGAGAAACAAATATATATTTTGGAACTTAAAGAGTAAGGGCAAAATGATGAAATCATAGACGAAAAAGCTGATCCTGATATATTAGAATAGAAAGCCAAAACCTTTCTTCTGTGAAGCATTGAACTTCTCAATCTCCAAAGAAAGCGATTTCTTTAATTGGGATGCCATGAAATCCAAGAACGGTTGGTTGGTTTCTTTCTTCTTCTTGTGAGCGACGTAAGGAAAGAATATATTCTTCTCTGTCTTCCCTGAATATCTTGGTCGGGAAAAGGTTACGGCAGAATTGGATATAATTCATCAGCAAACGCGCTGTCCTGCCGTTACCATCCACCCAAGGGTGAATCGTGGCCAAGTTGAGGTGGGCGTTGAAACTCAATTCGTATTGTTCCCTGAATGTCCCTGATGTGCTTTGCTTTTCCTGTAAGATGGCGCAGAGTCTATCAACCTTGGCAGGGACTTTTTGGTAATTCATGTAAGAACGTCCGCCAATTCCTGCCGTGATACCGCACAGACGGAATTCGCCTTTGGAAGAATCAAAAGAACCGCCCATGACGTTATAAACACTGCCCGTTGTACGCATCAATGCAGCATTTAGCTTCCGCAAAAATGCCGGAGTGACTGACGTCTTGTTCCGGGCTTCTGCTTTGGCCAGTTCGTATGCTTTCTTTAAGTCCTCGTTCATCAAATGGTAAACCAATGGCTTTCCTTTGGCAGTCAGCCCTTCGTCGAAAAGCATTTGTGCTTCCGCTTCGGTGAGCGTAGAGCCTTCAATGGCCGTAGAATGGGTGATAAGGGAATAGAGGTAGTACTTCTCATAGTCCACCGCTTCACTGATGCCCAGTTCTTGAAACTTTTGGTATAGCTGTCCTATCTCTTGCCAGATACTTTGTTCCATAGCCTTTTTATATTTCTTTCCAAAGGTACGGTATTTGCTTTGTTCGTCCAAAAAAAACGGCTTAATACTACGTTGGGATATGTATTGCGAAACGGCTTCTGTTTTTAACATACTTTCAGTCTGACGGCTTTGTGGAACCCGGACGGAACCTTGAAATCCTTGCGGAATTTGCGGGCGGAAGTACGTCTGTTTGCAAATATCGCAGTATTGGCCTGTCGCTGATTTACCGTTTTGTAGCCTTATTTTATGTTTTTATAGCGAAATGTTCGTGTATTTATCATTCTGGTTTTGTGATATTGTCTTTTTGAAAGTAAATATATGACTTTTTGTGGTTGTAAGTCCGACACCCATCGAAGGTGAAATAGAAAAAAGTGGAGTATCTTTATGCCAATAGTCAGAAAGTTGGTTTATATCGGTTTACTTGATTTCCCAAAGATATAGCATCGGGTTGTCCTGTGGAGCGATGTCCTTTTCTATGAAAGGCAAGTAAGGACGATATAATTTCATTTGGCCGAATTGCTCGAATTCCTCCTTGTGTTTTTTGAGGTGTTGCAGCGTTTGTGACACGAATGCGGCCGACATGCCGTATGCCATTCCGTTGTTTGTTCCCTGTACGGGGATAAGCCGGGAATTGTGCCCAAGGCACACATCGTTATGCAGATTTTCGTCTACAATGCATTTTCCGGTCTTTCGGTTCAGGATGAACCATGACTTAGAGCTGTCCGTGTTGAAAATCAGGAAGGAGTCCGAAGCACAGATGTTGTAGATGTTATAGGAAGCGGATTGAGAGGTTTGTCCGCCAAAATCCAAGTTGTAGGTTGCCGTGATTTTCCCGTTCCGTATTTGGCAAATCCGGTTGCTTTGCGGCAAGCTTGCATAGGTGCCGTCTCCAGACGGTGAAAGCGATTTTTCGGGCAGGATGAATGTTTCTCCGGGAGTTTGTTTCCCGGAGGGGATACCTGCTTGTTTCCACAAGACGGAAGGCGCACCCTCCAATCGGTTCTTGTCGAACACCACAAGCTCACAGCCGTCTCTTTTCAGGGATGTCCGGATGGCATACAGGCAGTTTCCGTCCAACCCGATTTCGAGCAAAGGAGTAACCATTGGGATGGTCTGTTCCACATTCAGGTCGAGGTCGAACACCATGATTTGGCAAGTTGTGTTGCAATAGGCATAGAGCTTTTGTGATTGCGCATCAAGGGCGGCATCCTGTATTTTGAGGCGGTTTCCGGAAACTTCTCCTGTTGCACCGCCTATGGATTTAAGGAACTTCCCTTCGTCATTGAACATCAGGATTTTATTTTCCTTTTCATCTATCACGTATATCCTTTCCTGGGCGAAAAGCAGCCGTCCGATGTGGAAATCTTGGATACGGCTTTCCTCTGTCGGAGTGTCCAGCAGGATATTCCTTTGGAACGTTACGAACGATGACATGTTGAGTGGGCGGTAGTCCTTGTATTCCACCGTCACTTTTTGTTTCGTGCTGCAGGATAGGCAGGCCAGAAGGGCGATTGTGCTTAAAAAAATGTTATGCTTCATTTGATTGTATTTGTGGTGTTGTATATGATGTAGAGGGAGGTTTACTTGATGGTCCAAATCATGATGAGCGGGTTGCCTTCCGGGTTGAAATTACGGGAGATTTCCTTTAGGACAAGTGGCATGTCGTTTTTCTTTGCCCAAGCCTGTAATGTTTCCTCAATGGAATGGGCGTTGCATTGGAATACGATGCCTTCCGGAAGCCCTTGCGTGGGGATGATTCGTCCGCAGTGGATGCGGGACAAGTCGTTATAAGCTTCCTTGTATCCTTCACACAGTCTTTTTTCCTTATCCATAATGAACAGTTCAAAGGAGTTGGTATTGAATAATAGGAGTGAATCTGAACTGCTCATGTTGACGATGCTCCAATGCAATCCGTTATTGTAGCGGTCGAACATCTTTGGGGTGATATTTTCAGGGAGAGGATGCGCAAGGAGCCCGTGGTCACCGAAGTCCATGTTGTACGTTTCTGTAATCTCGCCCTTCCGGAATTGGTAAATGTGGGTATCGAAAGGGAAGCATACGTATGTGCCATCGTGGCGTGACAGAAGGCTTTTGCCAAAGGTCCATCTTCCCGGCACTATGTTTTGGAAAGTAAGCAAAGTGTCAGGTTCGGTATCAGGCCGTGATTTCGCGGTGGACACCAAGCAAAACCCTTTTGCGGGTGGAGCGTTGTAACATATGCCGTAAATGAGATTCCCTTCCACGACCATCTCGCCCATGTAATAATCCATGTGGATGATTTCTTTCAGGTTCAAGTCGAAGTCGAACACCATCATTTGGTAAGGCGCATCGCAATGTACATAAAGTTTTTTGTCCTTTTCATCGAGGGAAGCATCTATTACCCGGAGGTATTCGCTGTGCCCCCGGCCAACCATATTGGCTGTGGATTTGAGGAAGTTGCCTTCTCCGTCGAACATTACAACCTTGTTGCCGCTGCGATCCATGACGAAGATACGGTTGTCTGCGAAGAGCAATCTTTCAATGTCTTTGACGAAAGCCTCTTGTTTCGGGGCAGACAGGCCTATGATTTTATGCAGATTCAGGAATGAAGAGAAATCCAGACTGTAGTTGTAATCGTGGATTTCTACCAAGACAGGCGGGGCTTCTTCCGATTGTGGGGAATGACTGCAAGCGCATGCTGTGCCCAAAAAGAAGAGGCCGTACACCAAAGAGATGGGGGTGTTTCGCATAATGTGGATTCGATTATAGTTTCATGAAGTTGGAATATCCAAAACTTGCAGTAAAAATACGGTTCTTTTTTTAGAAGTATTTTCTTTCATGTTGCAAATTTCTTCTCATTTGTTACCTGTCGGTGAAATGTTGCAAACGGGAAAGGAATATGTTGTATAATGGGTGTGTTTATAGGTCCTTCCTTAGGTTAGCCGGTACATCCCTCCACTCAAGAGCTTGACTATGCCTTTCATTTCCAGATTGAAGAGAAAAGCGCTGAGCTTATGTACCGGAAGGTTGGTGGCCACGGCCAGCGTGTTGATTTGCAGGCATTCCGACTGGCGCAGGCAGTCTACAATACGTTGTTCCTCCTCGCACAGGTCGGGGAAAAGTTCACCTTGTATGCCTTTGTCTTTTTGGTTTTCCGATGAACGAGGTTGCCATCCCATGGCTTCCATGAACTCCTGCGCGTTTTGCAGCAGGGCGGCTTTGCTGTCCCGTATCAGGCGGTTGCAGCCTTGTGAGTAAGGGTCGCCCACGCGGCCCGGAAAGGCGAACACATCGCGGTGGTAACTCATGGCGATGTCCGCCGTAATCAGTGCGCCGCCTTTTTCGGCGGATTCCACCACGATGGTAGCATCCGCCATACCTGCCACGATACGATTCCGGCGTACGAAGTTCACCTTGTCGGCGTTCGTACGGCTCATGAATTCCGTAAGCAGTCCGCCTTGTGACGTCATTTGTACGGCCGTGTCGCGGTGCAGGCGGGGATATATCTGATCCAGGCCGTGCGCCAATACGCCTACGGTGTCTACCGCATTGTCCAATGCCGCACGGTGGCTATGGATGTCTATCCCATAGGCCAGTCCGCTTACCACCAGCACATCAGGGCAGAGATTGGCCAGTTCAGCCACGAAACGGCGGCAAATATCTTTCCCGTATTCCGTGCAGTGGCGCGTGCCTACCATGTTGATGACATGTGTCCGGTTCAGGTCGGCGTTTCCTTTGTAGTAAAGCAGTAGGGGAGCGTCGTCGCATTCCCGCAGTCGTGAAGGATAGTCCGTGTCGTGGTAGCACAAACATTTGATATGGTGTTTCCGGGTGAATTCAAGTTCTTCTTCAGCCCGTGCCACTTGGACTTCCATTTCTTGCAGTGCGGCAGACAGCTTGTCCGAAGCTTCGGGATAAAAGTCACGGATGTGATGGCGGTGGTCGAACACAGCCGAAGCACTGCCCGCCTCCTCCATCAGGCGGTGTTGGGCGGCAGTGTTGACACGCGGTACCCGTGTCAAGGCCATGGTGTAGATAATTTCCTGTTCGGTCATAAGTTCATGGTAAGGTAAGAGGTTGGCAGGAAAGGTCAGTCTTCCGGTTTCGGCACGATGTCGTCCAGTTCGCGGCAGGTTCCCAAACGGCCTTCTATCAGGCAAACGGTATCCACCTGGCTTTTCAGGCAACATTTCATGTCCGGCAGGCGGAATATGTCCTGATAAAACACGTATTTGATGCCTTCTTTCTCAACGCGCAGCTTGCTGACAAAGCGGTCTCCGCTTTTCAGGGGCGTTTTGAAAGCCATGTTCAGCCGTGCCACTACCGCATCTATTCCTTGTGTGTGCAAGTCGGCAAAACTGATGCCTTGTGCGAGCAGGAACTCGTGCCGGGTGTGTTCGATATAATGTTGGTAATTGGCATTGTTTACGATGCCTTGCAGGTCGCATTCATAGTCGCGTACCTTCATCTCCAGTTCAAAGATATAATCCGTTTTCATTTTATTCAGAAGTGTTTTTTCGTTTCAGGAATTCATAACCGAAGCGGCAATGCAGACAATATTTCCGGTCGCAATACTCTTTTTTCAGTTGGATGAGCGCTTGCGAATCCGAGGCGCTGTCCACTTTGATGCCGCATTCGGCCCATTGGCGTGTGATATAGTTGTTTTCCGCTTTGATTGGCTCTAAGAATTGCAAAGCCCGTTCGCAATATTTGTCGTTGCCGTGGGTTTGTCCGTAGGCATATAGCAGCGGGACGACGGTATTGATAGCGATAAGGTTCAATGAACCTGCCGTCAGGGCCTTGGCATTTTTGTGGCTTGGGCATCCGAAAGTATAGTGTGACTCCCAATAGGGGGTGGCATGCGTGGAGAGCATGTCGTGCAGTTCTTCCAATGTCCGGGCTTCCAATAATCGGGAGAAACCGGCCGTCTGGTTGTAATACAGTTGGGTGAGCTGGGCGATGCGCACATGGGGAAAGTTCTGCGGCCTCAGACGCAGGAATTTCCATGCTGCCGCGTCCATGGGCGTAAGGGCGAACTTATGTGCCAGATAGTCATATTCCCGTTTCAACCGAGGATAATAATCATCGTCGATGGCTTCGTCGCGGTATTTCTTCGGAATGGTATCGAAGTCCAACAGTCCGGCCTGTCCCATGAATATGGCTTCTATCTGGAACAGGTTGTCGCGATGGTGTGCCACGGCTTGCAACGGGATATGTTGTGCCCATACTTCGAAAGCATCTCCGTTGATACCGAAACCGAAATTACGGGATAGGGTGATGAAGTAGGCCCGTTCCCAATCGCCTTGCAGTTTTTCCACACGGGCGGCTACGGTCTGTGCACGTTGTTCCAACCGTTCGTAAAGCAGGGCGTTCATCCAACTGTGCACCGTGAACGGGTCGATTTGGGGAATGATGCGATGGCATCGCGGATAATCCGTTGTCCGGCACAATTCTTCATAGTTTTCGCGTAGGTAGCCGGGCACTTCCACGATGAGTTGGGGAAGCGCCTTCCCGTCTTGTGTGACGACGGGGCGGTCGGCTGTTTCCGTCACGTGCAGGATGACGTTGTTGTAGTGGGTGTCTTCGTGATGCCCGTGGGCGTACCAGTCGGCGGCCCGTCCGTGAATCTCGATGTTGCCCACCCATGTCGTACCGTCCAGTTTGATTTTGGCGTTGAAAAAGTCAGGGCCTGCGTCTCGGTTGAGTGTTCCCGGGTCGATGACCTCCAGCGTCAGGCCGTCTGTGGTTTGCAACGGTTTGAGCGGAAACAGTTTGTATTTCCAGATGTAGTGCAACAGCTTTTCCATAATGCTGGGGCTGAAAAGTTTATTTTTACTAACAAAAGTAATGAAATTCAAGTCAAATCCCTATCTTTGCGAGAGAAAATATCAGCATATTACTTGAAAAATATGAAAATCGCATTAATCGGCTATGGCAAGATGGGTCACATGATAGAGCAAATCGCTTTGGAACGTGGCCATGAAATAGTGAGTATCATCGACATTGATAACCGTGGAGATTTCGCTTCGGAAGCTTTCCGGAGTGCGGACGTGGCTATTGAGTTTACTACACCGCAGACGGCATACGACAATTATCTTCAGGCTTTTGCCGCCGGGGTGAAAGTGGTGTCGGGCAGTACGGGATGGATACCCGAACATGGCGAAGAAGTACGTCGCTTGTGTCGCGAAGAGGGACATACGCTTTTCTGGAGCAGCAACTTCAGCCTCGGCGTGGCTATCTTCGGGGCCGTGAACCGTTATCTGGCACGCATCATGTCTGGTTTCCCGGCCTACGATGTGAAGATGGAGGAAGTGCACCATGTGCATAAGTTGGATGCACCGAGCGGGACGGCCATTACGTTGGCCGAAGACCTTATCCATGCTATCGGTCGTAAAGAGAAATGGGTGAAGGGTACGTTTACGGCGCCGGACGGAACCGTGAGCGGTACTGAGGCGTGTGCGACAAATGAATTGCGTATCGACAGCGTACGTCGTGGCGAGGTGCCGGGCATTCATTCCGTGGTGTATGACAGCGAGGCAGACAGTATTACGATTACTCATGACGCGCACAACCGGAAAGGGTTTGCGTTGGGGGCCGTACTGGCTGCCGAATATACGGCCACACATGAGGGGTTGCTTACGATGGATGATTTATTCCAATTTTAAACGACATTTGAAAGAAAGACATGAAGAAACTCAAGCAGAAGCCCACACGGGCACAATGGATAAAGATGGGTGTCGTAACAGCCCTCTATCTTGCTTTCCTCGTATGGATCGAGAGTTGGTGGGGATTGTTGGTCGTACCGTTCATCTATGACGCTTACATCACGAAACGCATCCCTTGGACATGGTGGAAAGAGGCCGAAAGCCCCGTGACGCGCACGGTGATGAGTTGGGTGGATGCCATCGTGTTTGCTTTAGTGGCTGTGTATTTCGTCAATATCTATTTTTTCCAAAATTATACGATTCCATCGTCTTCGCTCGAAAAGTCGCTTTTGGTGGGCGATTACCTGTTCGTGAGCAAGATGAGCTACGGACCGCGCAAGCCGCAGACGCCTTTGTCCATGCCGCTTACGCAGCACACGATGCCTCTTGTGGGTTGCAAGTCGTATATCGAATGGCCGCAGTGGGATTACGAGCGTGTCCCGGGCGGACGGGTACAGTTGAACGACATCGTGGTGTTCAATTATCCGGCGGGCGATACGGTGACCGTGAACCCGGAATACCAAAACATGGATTTTTATGCCATCGCATACGGCATCGGCGGTCAGCAATATATGCAACTACATGGCGGTTATCCGCTTTTGGATTCGCTCACCCGGCAGCAACAGCGCGACTTCTTTGCCGAGCTTTATGCCATGGGACGTCAATACATCGACCAGAATCCCCAAGTGTTCGGCGGAGTGATGTCGCGTCCGGTAGACCGGCGGGAGAATTATGTGAAACGTTGTGTGGGACTGCCCGGACAGACGCTTCAGATTAAGGACCATGTGGTCTATCTGGACGGCAAGCCCAACAAGGAACCGGACAATGTGCAGTACGATTACTTCGTACGCTTGAAACAGGCCATACCGGACGAATTAGTGCGGGAACTGGGCATCAGTGGGGAAGATTTGGCTTCATTGTCCGAAACAGGAACCATGCCGCTGACACAGTACGCTTACGAGCGTCTGAAGGCCTGTACGGACATTGTAGACAGTATCGCTTACGATAATGTAAATTCCGTACCCGACGGTTTGTATCCGCTCAATGCCTGGACGGGTTGGACACGTGACAATTACGGTCCTATATGGATTCCGGCCAAAGGAAAGTCCGTCAAACTGACTATGGACAATATAGCCGTGTATGAACGTCCTATCCGAGTATACGAACATAACGACCTTGAAGTGAAGGATGGGAAGATTTTCATTAACGGGAAAGAGGCGGATAGCTATACATTCAAGATGGACTACTATTGGATGCAGGGTGATAACCGCCATAATTCGGCCGATTCACGTTATTGGGGTTTTGTTCCCGAGGATCACATTGTGGGTAAGCCGATACTCATTTGGCTTTCGTTGGATAAAGATCGCGGATGGTTCGACGGTCATGTGCGTTGGAACCGCCTGTTCCGCCTGGTGGATCACATCAAATAGATAAAGGATATTGAAGAAGGCTGGACGACTGTGTGCCGTGTTGCTGGCCGCTGCCATCGGGGTAGTCTTGGTCAGAGGGTGTTGGGTGTTTCTCATAGAGATACCCGAAGATGGCGAACGGCCTGTTTTTATGGCGGGTGACCGTGTGGCGGTAGACCGTACGGCATACGGGCTGCGTCTTTCGCCCATGCGTTGGTGGGGCTATATGCGTTGGGGCACAAGTCCTGTGCCGCGGGGCGAATGGGTAGCTTTTAATGACCCTTCTGCCGGCGGGCAGGACAAGCGATACATAGACGAGCGAGATGTCTTTGTGGGATTCTGTTATGCTGTTCCGGGAGATAGCCTGTGGATAGATTCGTTGGGGAAAGTGTATCGAAACCGTCCTCGTGACCATCGTCCTTGCAGGGTGGTGGAACTTCCCCGCCGGAACGCTTACGTGACACTTACTCCCGATAATATGCAATGGTATTGCCGTATGATCAATCTTCACGAAGGAGCGCGTGCTGCAGTCATTGCCGATTCGCTTTGTGTGTCAGGGCATTTCGTGTCGAGTTTCCGTTTCAGCCACGACTATTATTGGATGTCGTCGGCTAATGAGCGTAACCACGCCGATTCACGTACTTTCGGGTTTGTGCCCGACACTTATATTATCGGCCGTTTGAGCCGTATTCTTTATTCTTGGGATACTGAAGCACCATGGTATGCCCGCCTTCGTGCCCATCGTACGATGATGAAGGTCGGGCGCGAAAACACGTACAAACCGAGAGGAGGACAAAGTCCGTCCGGCCGCTCCTTAGGCGTAGCCGTGTCCGTTCAAAACCAAAATCCTTGATGATGAGTCGTATTTGTTTGCTTTCTTCCGCTTATCTGGCACCGGTACAATATTATACCAAACTTTATGCTTATGCTGAAGCGTACATCGAGGCATACGAGCATTATGTGAAACAAACTTACCGTAACCGTTGCCTCATTGCTTCGCCCTCCGGCGTGCAGGTGTTGACCATTCCTGTGGTGAAGCCTGCCTCAGATAAGTGTCCCATGAAGGATATCCGTATCTCAGACCATGGGAATTGGCGCCACCTGCATTGGAATGCTTTGGAGACGGCTTATCGCAACAGTCCTTTCTTTGAGTATTATGCCGATGACTTCCTACCGTTTTATACGCAGAAGTGGGACTTTCTTTTTGATTTTAACGAAGCGATACGTGCCAAGGTGTGCGAACTTATAGACTTGCACCCCAAAGTTGCGCAGACGGCTTCTTATGGATTTATGGATTTTGGAGGCAGGTCGGATGTTTGTGTTGCCGATTTCCGTAATTTGATAAGTCCTAAAATATCAGTTGAGGCTGATGTTACTTTTATTCCTCGTGGATATTATCAAGTCTTTCGGGAAAAACATGGTTTCTTGCCCAATTTGAGTGTCGTCGATCTTTTGTTCAATATGGGACCCGAATCACTTCTTGTTTTGCGTGATTCAATACAAGAAGATGCTTGCCAACCGTTACAAAATTTATGAGTAGTGTAGAGCCTGTCTCTTATACACATCTCCGAGCCCACGAGACGGAGCT
>OWJH01000981.1_pt1 | contig 10793 bp, 10 predicted proteins | sample 1732621 | NCBI WGS metagenome assembly OWJH01 (sample SAMN05065735, study PRJEB22554) | human gut metagenome | biome: ENVO:2100002; feature: ENVO:00000062; material: ENVO:00002003 | host: Homo sapiens | place: USA
CTTCTAGCTTCGTCGGCAGCGTCAGATGTGTATAAGACACAGGAATATGATAGACATTTTTGAAAAGAAAATGTCTATTGTAGAAAATAAATTAATCGAGTATGAATGTCGTTATGAATTGACAGAGCGACAGGAAGATATGATGTATAAATTACAGGAGCAACTTAATGAGATGCAAGATTCTATTGATAGTATTGAAGAAGTACGCAATGCACTGGAAGATTTGATTTCCGCAACTGTTAGTTTTGTATGATTTATTCCAAATTTTTTGCGGCCTGATAGCTCTTATGGGGTTGATGGGTTAATTGTTTGAAAGTTGGTATTTTAGAATGAAGCCATCTGTTTAGCTTCTGGAGCTTTTTCTTGATTTGCAATAGTGACGGAGGTCGTATTTATCCATTATTACGGTACTCTGAAAAAATTGTAAGGTAGATTTCCGGTAAGCCGTTTGAGACGGTTTTGTCGGATTGTATTATTACTCTTTGTCATTCTCTTTAATGGTAATGCCTATCATGACGGTTTCTGCCTGTGCGTTGTTCCATACGGAGTGGGGAATACCGCCTTTGACGATGAACGCTTCGTTTTCGCGGATGATTCGCTCTTGTCCGTCCAGCAGCACTTTGGCTTCTCCCTGCGTGACGATGAACAGGTGGTCGGTAGCGTGGGTGTGGGGCGTGACGGGGCCGCCGCCGTCAGGGGCGAGATAGGCGATGGCGCCGTTTACGATCTGGCCGCAGGCTCCGAACAGATTTTTGGCCAGGAAATTTACGTGTTCGGATGGTGTGATGAATCCATCTTTTTTATACATATCGGTATTTTTTTGAAGTTGTCCGGGGTATTTTGCCCGTTATTTGTTGAAGCGAGTACAGATTGTTAAGACGAATATGGAAGTACGGCTGAAACGGGTTTACGACCCTGAAAGTCCCGGAGACGGATTTCGGGTGCTGGTGGATAAACTTTGGCCTCGGGGCATTCGCAAAGAGGCGTTTCATTACGATTTGTGGGCGAAGCGGATCGCTCCTTCGACGTCGCTGCGGGTGTGGTATCACGGGGATCCGGCAGGCCGTTGGGCGGAGTTTCGGCGCAAGTACCTCGATGAGCTGGGGAGTTCGGCTGCCATGCAGGATTTTCTCGACCGCATTCGGACCTATCCGGATGTGACGTTGCTCTATGCCTCGAAGAACAGGGTTGAGAACCATGCGGTGATTTTGAAGGAGTTTATCGAGAAAAACCTGAATTGACGGTTTTGCCATTTTGCAGCGGGCCCGGAAGATCACTCTTCCGGGCCCGCTGATCGAGGGATCGTCGAAGTGTCTTTAGTATTTGAGTTCTTCTTTGGAGCCGTCTTGGGGTTTGCGGCTCAAGGCCCACCAAGCGTAGCCGATGTAGGCGACGACGAATGGAATGCAGAGCGATACGATACTCATGGCCTTGAGGGTAAATTCGCTCGACGACGAGTTGTAGATCGTCAGCGACGACTGCATATCGGCCAGCGAAGGATAGTAGGAGGTATCGTTCCATCCGGCCGTAAGCAGCAGGGCGAGCACCGTGAGGACCGTTCCCGATCCGCTCAGCCAGATCGCCTTGCGACTGCCGCGCCAGCCCAGCCAGATACTCCAGAGAACCAGCGCCACACCCGCCAGAAGCCCTATGCCGACGTAGGGCATGGCCAACAAATTGTGCAGGTATTTATACGGTTCCGGAGCGATGATTCCCGTCGCCGGATCGACACTCCAACCCTGGGCGAAGAGCAGGCTTACGAGGAATACGAGGAAAAACACGAGGAATGTTCCTGCGGTGCAGAGCGAGCGGCGGCGCGAGCGTTCGCGGATCTGTGTGTCGTCGATGTCGTTCATGAAGTAGTGGAGCGCCAGCATCCGCGAGAGGAACAGCACGGCCAGTCCCAGCGCCACATTGCGGTAGTCGAGCACCGCTTCGAGTCCGTGCCAGGGAGTCGTCCACTGCGAGATCGTGGTGTCGCCGCCCAGGTTGGCCATGTTGAACCGATCGACGGTGAAATTCGCACCCGTGAAGAATGTGCCGACAGCGGCGCCCAAGAGGATCGTTCCGAGAAATCCGTTGATCTTCAGGAACCAGTCGAAAGTCTTTTCTCCGAATACGTTATTGGGTTTTCGCCGGTATTCGTACGAAACGGCTTGTAGGACGAAGACCAGCAGAATCAGCATCCAGACGTAAAACGCCCCGCCGAAACTGGTCGAGTAGAAAAGCGGGAACGAGGCGAAAAACGCGCCGCCGAAAGTTACCAGCGTAGTGAACGTGAGTTCCCATTTGCGGCCCAGCGAATTGACGATCAGGTTGCGTTCGTGTTCCGTACGTCCGATGGTGTAGAGCAGGCTTTGGCCGCCCTGCACGAAGAGCAGGAAGACCAGCAAAGCTCCCAGCAGGGAGATCAGGAACCACCAGTAGTGTTGCAGCAATGCCAAAGTATCCATAATTTTTACTCTTTTTCAGGTCCGATCTTGATTTGTTTGCAGAGAATGCTGATTTCGGCCACGAGCAGTGCGGCGAAGAGCACCAGGAAGATGAAGAAGGTCGTGGCGACCGAGCCGCTGGCGATGCGCGAAGCGGCGACACCGACCGGCATCAGATCCTGTATCGCCCAGGGCTGGCGGCCCACTTCGGCGACGATCCAGCCTGCCTGGGAAGCCAGGTAGGCGAGCGGCATGCAGAGGAGCAGCACCCACAGCATCCAGCGCTTGCGTTCGAGCGTGTCCCTGCGGTTGAACCACCAGGCGGCAGCCAGCACCAGGATGAAAAGACACCCTGCGCCGACCATCAGGCGGAACGAGTAGAAAAGCAGCGGTACGTTGGGTACGGTTTGCGCGGGCGAGTCGAGGTAACCGTAGCCGAAATAGGCGAAATACTCTTTCAGGAAGACGGCTCCTTCGGGGGTGTCTGGATCGAATTTGGCCCGTATCTCGTCGAGGGTCGCTTCGTCGCCTGTTTCGCGGGCCTGTTTGAAACGCTCCAGTTCCGCGATGGCTACGCGGCCCCGTTCGATCTTTTCGATCGTCGGCATGATGCCGTATTGAGGGTTGCCGTTCACCAGGTCGTTGATGCCCGGTACGAAGGCGTCGGCGTCGCGGAAACTCATCAGCGACAGCATTTTGGGAATAGCGATCTTGAAATAGAAGGCATCCTCGTTGTTCGAGCGTTCGGCTTCGGGCCTCAAGATGCCGACTGCGGTCAGGGCTGCCCCCTCCTCTCCGTCGTAAAGGGCTTCGAGAGCCGCGAGTTTCATCGGTTGCACCCGGGCCACGATCGCTCCCGAGCGGTCGCCCGTGAATGCGGTAATCAGAGCGAATACCAGACCGAAAACCGAAGCGACGGCGATGCTCTTGCGAGCCATCTTCTGTTCGCGGCCGCGGAGCAGGTACCAGGCGCAGACGGCGCAGACGAACAGCGCGGCCAGCACGAACGACGAGGTGACCGTATGGGTGAACTTATTGACCGCTACGGGCGAGAGGAGTACGTCCCAGAAGGAGGTCATCTCGTTGCGGACGGTGTCGATGTTGAAGGTGCAGCCTACCGGATATTGCATCCAGGAGTTCGCTACCAGGATCCAGAGGGCCGACAGATTGGCGCCGACGGCCGTGAGCCAGGTGGCGGAGAGATGGAAGCCTCGGCTGACGCGGTTCCAGCCGAAGAACATGACGGCTACGAACGTGCTTTCGAGGAAGAAGGCCAGGATGCCTTCGATGGCCAGCGGCGCGCCGAAAATGTCGCCGACGAAGTGGGAGTAGTTCGACCAGTTGGTGCCGAATTCGAATTCGAGGATGAGGCCCGTGGCTACGCCGATGGCGAAATTGATACCGAACAGGCGCATCCAGAATTTCGCCGTGCGTTTCCAGAAGGGATCGCCCGTGCGGTAGTAGATGGTTTCCATGATCGCGCAGATGATGCTTAATCCCAGCGTGAGGGGGACGAACAGCCAGTGGTAGATCGCCGTCATGGCGAATTGGGCCCGCGACCAATCGACGGTTTGTAGATAGTCCGACAACATACTTTTGAGATAATTAGTTGAGTTTTAGTCTTCGTTTCCGCTGTCCGGGAGGGGCTTGCGGTGGCCTCACTTGCCGGAAACGTCGGGAATGGTTAATTGTTCGAGTACGTGTTCGCTGCGCTGTTCCTGGCTCATGCCGGCCAGTTGGTCGGGAAAGAAGAAAAGTCGCAGAATGGCGAACATGATGAAGAGTTTCAGTAGGATAATGGCCCAAAGCGTCCGTCCGAGGGTCATCGAGCGGAATCCGTCCACGTAGAATCGGAAGATGTCGGCCGGGGTCGGGATGCGTTTTGCCATTATTTGAAGTGTTTTCGATCAGTCAGGGCAGAGCGAGTCGATTCGTTATGCCGGGCACAAAATAGTCGAGAAATTCAACGATTTTAAAACACTCAAAAATAGAAATAATAGTTGAATCCGCCAAATCGGGACGGACTGTTGCGGAACTTGTGCCGTGAAAAATCGGGGTGCGATAAAATTCGATCTTTTATCGCCCCCCGCAGAATCAGCTCAATCCTTCGATCAGTCCGTTTACGATGTCGATGTGGCGGGCCTGCGGCTCTTTCGGAAGACCCGGCATCCGCATGATTTCGCCCATGACCACTACGATCATCTCCGCGCCGTTGTTGATGATGATGTCGCGGACTTTCAGTTCGAAATCTTTCGCTACGCCGTACGCTTTCGGGTCGGACGAGAAGGAGTACTGGGTTTTGGCGATGCAGACGGGGAAGTGGGCGATGCCCAGCTTTTCGATCTCCTTGAGTTTCTTTTCCGCCAGCGTCGTATAGACGATCGAGGAGGCTCCGTAGATTCCTTCGGCGATTTTTCGCACCTTTTTCCGTATCGAATCGCTCTCTTCATAGGTGAATTTCAGGGGTTTAGATGGGTTTTTCTCGATGGTTTCGGCAACCAGCCGGGCCAGTTCCACTGCGCCTTTCCCACCGTCGGCGAAGACCGTGTTCACCGCAAAGCCGACCCCCTTTTCCTTGCAGTGTTCGGCGACCAGGGCGATCTCTTCGTCCGTATCGCTGGCGAAGCGGTTGAAGGTGACGATCACCTGCTGGCCGAAGTTTTTCATGTTTTCGATATGCTTGTCCAGGTTGGCGAATCCCCGGATCAACCCCTCCTTGTTGGGCTCTTTGATTTGTGCTTCGGGGACTCCGCCGTGCAGCTTCAGGCTTTGCGCTGTCGCTACGATAACGGTCAGTTTCGGGGACAAGCCCGCTTTGCGGCATTTGATGTTGAAGAATTTTTCCGCACCGAGATCCGCGCCGAAGCCGGCTTCGGTGATGACGTAATCGCCGTAGGTCAGGGCCATCTGGGTCGCCAGCACGGAGTTGCAGCCGTGGGCGATGTTGGCGAACGGGCCGCCGTGGATGAAGGCCGGGGTATTTTCGGTGGTCTGCACCAGGTTGGGAAGCAGGGCGTCCTTCAGCAGGACAGTGATGGCGCCTGCGATGCCCATGTCGTTCACCGTGAACGGCTTGCCGTCATAAGTGTAGCCCAGCAGGATATTGCCGACGCGGCGCTTCAGATCGTCGATGTCGGTGGCCAGGCAGAGGATCGCCATAATTTCCGAGGCGGCCGTGATGTCGAATCCCGTTTCGGTCGGAATGCCGTTGGCCGAACCTCCCAGCCCCGATACGATGTTACGAAGGCTGCGATCGTTCACGTCGAGCACCCGCTTCCACTTGACCTCTTTCAGCCCCTCGCAACTGTTCCGGTTCTGGTAGATGTAGTTGTCGAGCAGGGCGGTAATCATGTTGTGGGCCGATGTCACGGCGTGGAAGTCGCCCGTGAAATGCAGGTTGATGTTTTCCATCGGCAGCACCTGCGAATAGCCGCCGCCGGCTGCGCCGCCCTTCATGCCGAAGCAGGGACCCAGGGAGGGTTCGCGCAGGGCGACCACCGCTTTCTTTCCGATTTTGTTCAGGCCAAGCGACAGGCCGATCGATACCGTAGTCTTGCCGACGCCCGCCTTGTTCGGGGTGATGGCCGAAACCAGGATCAGGTTGTGCTTGTCCATCTCTTTCTTGTCGATCAGGTGGATGGGCACCTTGGCGATGTAACGGCCGTAATTCTGGACTTCGTCACGGGGAACCCCCAGCTTTTCGGCTATGTCTTCTATTTTATTTAATTTCGTTTCGCGTGCAATTTCGATGTCTGTTTTCATAGGTTTTGTCCGATTTATACGATGATGACAAAGTAAACTCAAAATCCCGAAATAACAAAATGTTTCGCGTGCATCGTTGCCTTCGGACAGCTTTTTGTCCCTTTTTCGGGGCCGTTTCAAGCGCTTGGACCGGTAAAAGCGAATGAATTCGCCTTTGTGCTCGGCTCCTTTGTAATTTTAGATATTTCGCCTCGGCAAAACGCAAATAAATTTGCTTTTGCGCTCGGCTTATTCGTATCTTTGGCTCGGCTTTGGGCGTTTCGGCCGATAGGGGCCGTTTTTACGGGGCAGGAACACGGCTCCTGCCCGTTTTCGGACTATTTATTTGTAATTCAAGGACTTGATATGGATACGAAATTGATGATTTTCGACCTGGACGGGACGTTGCTCGATACGATCGGCGATCTGGCGGCTTGCTGCGATCATGTGCTGGCTGCGCGGGGATTGCCCCTGCATACCTATGAGGAGTATTGCGGTTTTGTCGGCAACGGCGTTATGCGGCTGGTCGAACGGGCGCTGCCCGAGGAGCTGCGCACGCCGGAAACGGTGGCGGCGGTGCGTGCGGATTTCGTGGCTTACTATACCGAACATATCGACCGCTTTACACGTCCCTACGAGGGTATTCCGGAATTGCTCCGGGAGTTGGTGCAGCGTGGAGTCCGGCTGGCTGTCGCTTCCAACAAATTTCAAATCGGTACCGAGAAGTTGGTGCGGATCTATTTCCCGTCGATCCGTTTCGATGCGGTTTTCGGTCAGCGCCCCGGAGTCCCGCTCAAACCCGATCCGCAGGTGGTGCGGGAGATTCTCGCCGATACGGATGCGGAATCCGGAGCGGTGCTGTACGCCGGGGATTCGGGCGTCGATATGGATACGGCCCGGGCAGCCGGTGTCCGGTCGGTCGGTGTGACTTGGGGCTTCCGCGACCGGGCGGAGTTGTATGAACACGGGGCAGACCACGTAGTGGACCGCCCCGGTGAGATTCTCGAGTTGCTCTGAAATGTTTAACAGTAGAGTTCTACGTCGTTCGGTGTGATTTTGGTGCCGCTCAGGACCACGAGCCGCTCGATGACGTTGCGCAGTTCGCGGATGTTGCCCGTCCACGGCATTTGCCGGAGCATTTCGACCGCTTTTTTATCCATCGGTTTTCGCGGCATGTCGTATTCTTCGCAGATCATATCGATGAAGTGATCGACCAGCAGGGGAATATCCTCCGAGTGTTCGCGCAGGGGCGGTACTTTGATCAGGATAACGCCGATACGATGGAAAAGGTCTTCGCGGAAATTTCCTTTTTTAATCTCTTCTCGCAGGTTCTTGTTCGTCGCCGCGATGATCCGCACATCGACATCGACGTCTTTGTCGCTGCCTACGCGGCTGATCTTGCGCTCTTGCAGGGCCCGCAGCACCTTTGCCTGCGCCGCCAGCGACATGTCGCCGATCTCGTCCATGAAGAGCGTGCCGCCGTCGGCCTGCTCGAATTTGCCTTTGCGCTGTTTGATCGCCGAGGTGAAGGCACCCTTCTCGTGTCCGAAGAGTTCGCTTTCGATCAGCTCCGAGGGGATGGCCGCGCAGTTCACCTCGACGAACGGCGCCGCGGCGCGCGAGCTTTTGGCGTGCAGCCAGCGGGCGACAAGCTCTTTGCCGGTGCCGTTTTCGCCCGTGATCAGTACGCGCGCCTCGCACGGCGCCACCTTGTCGATCAGCTGGCGTACGTGTTCCATCTGCGGCGAGGTGCCGATGATTTGTTCCGTATGCATATTGCGCGAACGGCGCGAGCGGCGTGCGGGAGCTGCCGCGGGTGCGCAGGCGGGTGCGGGCGCCGGGTTGTCGATGGTGCGGTGTATGGACTGCAGCAGGCGGTTCATGTCGATGGGCTTGGTGAGGTAATCCTGCGCACCGTTGCGTACGGCTTCGACCGCCGAGTCGATCGACGCTTCCGCCGAAAGAACGATGAACGGGATTCCGGCGTCGGGAATCTTGCAGCCCCGGTCCGAAAGGATGACGTCGAACGGTATTTTCTCGCACATCGTCGATGCAGCCTCCTCATCTTCGGCGGCTTCGGTCGAGAAGCCTTCGAATTCGAGACGCTCGCGGAGCGTGTTTCGCATACTTTTTGATTGGTCCAGAATTAAAACCTTTGTCATAGCTTTGTTTTTCCGAAATTTTACCTACTTTTGTCCCAAAGTTATGATTTTCCGCCGTGTAAAACGAATCCCGGAGGTCTCGCTCCGGGGTGCGGAGAGTGAGAAAAACGATCTTTAAACGGTCTATCGCAAAGGTCCGGCCGGAGGCTCCGGCGGACGAATCGCACTAATGTGCCGGACCGCAAATACAATATGAAAAAGAATTACAATTACACACGACGCAAGTTGTACCTGCCCGAATACGGACGGCATATTCAGGAGATGATCGACTCGCTGCAGCTGATCGAGGACCGCCGCGAGCGCAACCGTCAGGCCCGTGCCGTGATCGCCGTGATGGGCAATCTCAACCCGCTGCTGCGCGATACCGCCGATTTCACCCATAAGCTGTGGGATCACCTCTTTATCATGTCTGATTTCCAGCTCGATGTGGATTCGCCCTATCCGCAGCCGACCCGTCAGGAACTGACTATCGCGCCGCGCCGCATGGCCTATTCGCAGGGACGCATCGCCTTCAAGCACTACGGCAAATACGTCGAGCGGATGATCGGGAGTCTGGCCGGCGACAAGGACCGCAGGGAGGTGTCGCGCACGGTGGACAATCTGGCCCGGTACATGCGCTCGAAGAGCTACGAATACAATCAGGAGCATCCCAACAACGAAGTGATCGTTAAAGACATCAAACGCATGTCCGGGGGTGCTATTGAAATAGATGAAGTTGCTTTAAACAATCTCCGAAGCGACTATAAACAGCACTTTACGGCACGTCCCCAGAAAGGTCCCCAGCAGCGCAATCAGCAGCGTCAGCAGAAAAACCGCAATCAGCAGCACAACCGCAATTTTTCGAAAAACAACGGTCCGCACCGCAATTCGTCGAAATAAGAGGTGCGTATTTTCGGAAATTTGCTATATTTGTGAGCATTTTACTGCAGAAACGTGAGATTAATGAACAAACAAACGCTTTTCGTCTCCCTGACCGCGGCCGTCATGTTGTGTGCCTGCCAGTCGTCGAAGGTGAAGATTTCAGGCCGCATCGTCGGCAACGACGCCAAAAATGTTTACTTGGAGCAGGTGTCTCCCCTGTCGCAGTCGGTCATCGACTCGGCCGTGCTCGACAAGGAGGGTAATTACCGTTTCGAGCTGAAGGGCGTGACCCGGACGCCTTCGCTTTACAATATAATTTACAACGGCGAACGTATTCCGCTCTTTCTGGCAGGCGGCGACCGCTTGTCCGTGAATTCCGTGGGCAGTTTCATCCGCAACTATACGGTCGAAGGGTCGAAGGAGACCGAGCTGCTGCGGCAGTTCTATCAGGCTTTCGTCGGCGGCGCCCAGCGGCTCGACAACATCGCCGGCCAGTTCGCCCGGACGAACCTCTCCGAAGAGGAGCGCAAGGCGCTGGTGAAGGAGTATACCGACGAATACTACCGCATCCGCCGCGAACAGCTGCGCTTCATCATCGAAAACAAGTCTTCGCTGGCGGCGGTTTACGCCCTGTACCAGCGGTTGCCGGGCGACACCTATCTGTTCAACGGTGACAGCGACGTGGTCTATTACCGCACGGTGGCCGAAGCGCTCGAACAATCCTATCCCGATTCGCCTTACCTGCAGTCGTTGCTGGCCGAGATTACGCGCATGGACGCCCGCATCAGCCTGACGTCGCGCATCTCCGAAGCGGGGTATCCCGATCTGGAACTCTCGGACATTTACGGCAAGAAGGTGCGGCTCTCGTCGCTGACGGGCAAGGTCGTGCTGCTGGACTTCTGGTCGGCCGAACTGGGCAACAGCAATACGCTCAATGCCGAGCTGAAGGAGGTCTACAAGAAATACGCCGACGCTCCGACGCCGTTCGAGGTCTATCAGGTGGCCGTCGATTCGTCGAAACCCCTTTGGATCACCGCCGTGCAGGAGCAGCAGCTGCCTTGGATCTCGGTGAGCGATCTGCGCGGTCAGGCTTCGACGGCGCCCCGGCTCTACAACGTGCAGAAACTTCCGGCCAATTTCCTGATCGACCGGGAGGGCACGATCGTGGCCAAGGATATTTACGGCAAGAGTCTTGAGCGGAAGCTCGACGAACTGACGAAATAGGGGCGTGTCCGAATCCCGGATGCTTTCCGGCTGCGCTCGGACAAACCTCGGAAAATGCGGCGTTTTGCCGTGCGAGTCCCCGGCAACGGGGATTCGGTCAATTGTTTAGAACGATTTATGAACCATTATTTCGCATCCGACATCCATCTGGGCGCAGGCGGCGAGGCGTTCGCCGGGGAAACCGAACGCCGTTTCGTGGCTTGGCTCGACGATGCGGCGAAGGATGCGGAGTCGATATTTCTGGTCGGCGACCTTTTCGACTTCTGGTTCGAATACCGCGAGGTCGTGCCGAAGGGCTTCGTGCGGACGCTGGGCAAGCTGGCCGAGCTGACCGACCGGGGCGTGCCTGTCTCTTATACACATCTCCGAGCCC
>OWJH01000997.1_pt1 | contig 10720 bp, 8 predicted proteins | sample 1732621 | NCBI WGS metagenome assembly OWJH01 (sample SAMN05065735, study PRJEB22554) | human gut metagenome | biome: ENVO:2100002; feature: ENVO:00000062; material: ENVO:00002003 | host: Homo sapiens | place: USA
AGCGTCAGATGTGTATAAGAGACAGGGTCAACACCGGCTGGAACGGCACCGGCAAGCGCATCTCCATCAAGGATACCCGTGGCATCATCGATGCCATCCTGAACGGCGACATCAACAATGTGCCCACCAAGAAGATCCCCTACTTCGACTTCGAGGTTCCCACCGTGCTGAACGGCGTGGACACCGGCATTCTGGATCCTCGCGACACCTATGCTGACGCTTCCCAGTGGGAAGAGAAGGCCAAGGATCTGGCAAGCCGCTTCATCAAGAACTTCAAGAAGTACGAGGGCAACGAGCACGGCAAGGCTCTGGTCTCTGCCGGCCCCCAGCTGTAAGCTGATCTCCGCCTGATACTGAAGCGATAAAAAAGGACGTGTTCCCGCAAGGGAGCACGTCCTTTTTGTTCTGCAGACCGGAAGGTAAACGTTCCGTCGGTTGTATTTTCCACATTCCTGTGTTATCCTGTGGAAAAGGATGTGAGCAGAATGGATGCAAAAGAATTTGGTGCATTCCTTGCACAAGTGCGCCGGGAGCGAAACATGACGCAGGCCGAACTGGCTCAGCAGCTTCACGTTACCGATAAAGCCATCAGCCGCTGGGAGCGCGGCATCGGCCTGCCGGACATCAACACGCTGGAGCCGCTGGCCGATGCCCTTGGCCTGACCCTTGCAGACCTGATGCACTGTCATGGCTCCCATCAAAAAGATGACACTCCTCCCGTTCCTCTGGAAGATTTTTTCACCATGCTGCGCCGCCAACACACTGTAGACTGGCATTCTGTGCGTACTGCTCTTCTTGCATTAAGCATTGCACTTGCCCTGTGGGGAATTTTTGCCTGTCCAGGCAGATTGGCTGTGCACTGGCAGACTCTCAGCGATGGTTCGCTTCAGGCTGACGGCTGGATGTCTTCTCTGGTCATTTTTCCATTGTTTGCCGGATTTGAATTTCTATCTCTTGAGCTCTGGAACAATTTTGAGCAAACCGGTTATTACCGGCGCTGGGGTGAGGTGAATCTTTTTATCCTTCATGCCATGTCTTTCGGCACGCCGCTTACCCGTCTGATGCGGCTCGTGCTGGATCTTCTGTTCTTTTTCTGTTTTGGATTTCTGCTTCCATGCTGCGAAGCATGTTGATCCTTTTGAATTAAATATCACTTCCCTCTCCGTCCCCATCCGTGAAAAAGCAAACCGGCAAAGCCCGCAGGCTTTGCCGGTTTGCACTATCTAAAAATATTTTTCCGATATTGATGCCCAGAGCACAGCGGAGGGCATTTTAAATCGTTTTTACTTGGCAGCGTCGAACTCTGCCTCGATCTCTGCCGAGGGTGCCGGGGTGACAAGGCTCACCACAACACAGACCACCAGAGACACCAGGAAGGCAGGCAGCAGCTCGTAGATGCCAAACACGCCGCCCAGCGGGCTGATGATGTACTTCCATACAAAGACCATCAGGCCGCCGGAGAGCATACCGGCCAGTGCGCCCTGCCAGTTGCAGCGCTTCCAGAACAGGGAGCACAGCACCACTGCGCCAAAGGAGCCGCCAAAGCCGGCCCATGCAAAGCTGACGATGCCGAACACGCTGGAGTTGGGGTCGCGGGCCAGCACCACGCCCACCACGCTGATGCAGATGATGGTCAGGCGGGCAGCGAACAGGCTCTGCTTCTCGGTCAGCTTCATGTGGCCGAACTCCTGCAGGATGTTCTGGGATACGCTGGAGGCCGCTGCCAGCATCTGGCTGTCGGCGGTGGACATGGTAGCGGCAAGGATGCCGGCAAGGATCAGGCCTGCCAGAATGGCTGCCAGCACGCCGTGCTGAGCGATCAGGCTGGCCACGCGCACGATCAGGGTCTCGCTGGAAGAACCGCTCAGGAACTCCAGCGCGCCCGCCTTGGTCATGCCCAGGCCCACCATACCGATGACGATGGAAGCGGTCATGGCAATGACCACCCACACGCTTGCAATGCGGCGGCTGAGCACCAGCTTCTTTTCGTCCTCAATGGCCATGAAGCGCAGCAGGATGTGGGGCATGCCGAAGTAGCCCAGACCCCATGCCAGCGTGGACGCGATGTCCAGCATGCTGTAGGAGGTGGCGGTGTTGTCGGCTACATTGTGGCTTGCAGCCATGGTCAGGTAGCCGGGCAGGCTGCGGGCGTTGTCCAGAACCACGTCCCAGCCGCCTGCCACGCTGACACCATACACCAGCACCGCGATCAGCGCCATGCTCATGACGATGGACTGGATCAGGTCGGTGGTAGACACAGCGCGGAAGCCGCCCATGATGGTGTAGCCCACAATGACCACAGCGGACAGGATCATAGCCGCCATGTAATCCACGCCAAACAGGCTGTTGAACAGCTTGCCGCAGGCGGCAAAGCCGGAAGCGGTGTACGGGATGAAGAACACGATGATAATGACCGCGCCCAGCGCGTTGAGCAGGTTGCGCTGGTCATGGAACCGCAGGGAAAGGAACTGCGGCACCGTGATGGCATCCAGATTGGCCGAGTAGCGGCGCAGGCGGCGGGCCACGATGAGCCAGTTGAGCCATGTGCCCACAGCAAGGCCGATGGCCGTCCAGCCCGGCGACGCGATGCCGGTGAGATATGCAAGGCCCGGCATACCCATCAGCAGCCAGCTGGACATATCGCTGGCTTCGGCGCTCATAGCCGTGACCAGCGGGCCCATCGTGCGGCCGCCGAGGTAGAAATCGCTGCTGTCCTCGTTGGATTTGCTGTAGGCAAAGCCAACCAGCAGCATTCCCACCAGATAGATCACAATGGTGGCAATGATGCAGATATTGATCATTTGATTACCCCTCTCTTTCTTCCCCTCAACGGGAACATATCTTAAATATTACCACAAAAACCTGCATTCCTGCAAGCTTTTCGGGCAATTCAAGAGCACAAACTGCTGTTTTTCCGGGTTTTGAACAGAAAAAGCAGCATTTCTGGTGCAAAATCCATCAGAAACACTGCCGTCGTAAATTGATATCCGCAGCCCGGCGTAAAGCCGTATCCGTATTGAACCAAAAAAGCACCCCCTGCCATGGCCTTGTAAGGGTCAGCAGCGGGTGCTCTTTTTGGTTTATGTCCGTACAAAGAAATCCGGGAACCGTTCCAATATCTTCTGGAAATTCTCGCGGTACATGCCAAGGTGATGCTCAAACAGGGCTTCTACGTCCACGTCCAGCGGCAGGCCGTCCCGCAGGTAGCCAAAGATCTGCTCGTGCTCTTTCTGCACCGAGGCAATATTTCCCCGGCAAAGGGCCGAGTCCAGATACCGCACACGGTCCATATGGGAAGTAACGTTGTGCATGGCCTCCCAGATGCGGTCGTAGCCGGAATCGTGGTACAAAAGCCTGTGGAAGTCGTTATCCAGCGAGATGAAGAAGTCATCTGCTGCATCCTGATCCAGATAAAGGTCTTTGTTCTGCCGGTTCAGCAGTTCCTGAAATTCGTTCAGCTGTTCCCTTGTCAGCTTTCCGGCCAGCCCGCGCAGCAGCGCTGGTTCCAGAATGCGGCGCATGGCAAAGCCTTCGTTCAGGTATGGAACGCTGATCTTGGACACAATGCTGCCGCGCTGCGGCAGAACATCCACAAGCCACTCGCTTTTCAGCATCATCAGCGCTTCGTGTACCGGTGTGCGGCTCATAGCCAGCTGTTCGCACAGTTCGGCCTCGCTCAGCTGACAGCCCGGCTGCAGCTGCAAGGTCATAATATTTTTGCGCAGCATACGGTAGGCGTAAGCCCGGTTATTTTCGTCCATTCTGCGCACGTCCAGCAGCAGCGGCAATGCGCTGGCCTTTTCTTCTCTCATAGCAGTTCCCTTTTTTGCTTGCCGTAATTTTACCGCAGGGCGCACCGCCCCGCAGACATCTGAAATCATTCTTATTATAAAGCATCCCGCGGCACATGTCAAAAAGAAAAAGCACCAAGCATTGCTGCTTCGTGCTTTTTTATGGTGCGCCTCGCGCACTCCTATCCGAACGGTCTTACAAACATCCCCTTTGTGTTTTCTTTCCGGAGGAAAATCGGTTACTTCTTCCGTTTGTTCGTCTGATACATTGCCCCGATCACCTGAAGCCGGCTCACCCGGACATCTGCGCCAAGGGTGGACTCCGTTTCCGGGGTGACCAATTCATTTTCTACCGCCCAGCACACAGCTTTCAGAACCTCTTCATCCTGTACGTCAGTGTATGTCTGCTGAGAGGCCGGTTCCGGCTTGCCTGCCATGTTCCACAGCACTACAGCCAGCTCCTGCCGGGTCTCAGGAGCCGCAAAGCCTTCGGGCAGGTTATTTTGAATGTAGCTGTGCGCCAGCAGAATGCCGCCGCCCACAACGGCCGTGCCAACGGCCAACGCAGCGATCACAGCACCTGCGCCGCCATCTTCAGAACCAGCACCGGGCTGTTCCGGGCCAGGCTTCGGCTCTTCAAGAATCGCATCGCCGCCGATCGTTCCGCCATTGTTCGTGATCGTGCAACCCCTGAAATCGCCGGCCGTAACGGATGCGCCCTCTTCATTGTCCAGTGTTCCGGTGAATTGAGTGACCGGCGTGCCGGTTGCCTGGATCGTTCCCTTGTTGGTCACTTTGCCGGTCACTGTGCCGCCATTTGCATTCAGGATGCCGTCATTTTCAATGGGGATGCTGAGGGTGCCGCCGGTGCTGCTGTCGATCAGCGTCAGGATGCCATGGTTGATGATCTTGATATCGCTTTCCTTTGCAGAGAGCGTTTTGCCCGCCAGATCCACCGTAACCGTGACTCCTTTCGGAATCTCTAATGTGTTTGTCATTTCCGCCGGCGTGAGTACGTAGCTCAGGACCTTGAGGGAGATGCTTTCGCCCGCTCCGCTCGGGATCTTTGGCCATCTGTAGCCGAACAGATAAACATACTCGTCCCACGTCGAGTCTGTAATTGTTCCATTATAAGGGGAGCGATGCTCGATTCTGTGGATCGTGCATCCTGTAATTCCAGCTGCCGCAGACCCCGAATTTTCTACCGTACCGGTAAACTTGGCGCTTCCATTACCTGTGATCTTGCCCATGTTCAACACAGTTCCGCCGACCTGAGTGTTGTTCACCGTCAGTGTGGCACTACTGCCAATACGGATATCATAAAGTTTGCTGTCCTTGACAGAGCCTCCGCTCATCACAGCAGATCCGGCATCCACCCGTACACCATCCCCACCGTTGTCTTCGATGGTGCCGCCGCTCATGCTGAATTCAGATGTACCGCCTATTGCATAGATCGAGACACCATTCGTATTGCAGTTCTGAATCTCGCCACCGGTCATGCTGAAGCTGGCTGTTTTTCCGGAGGAGGGATACACTTTAACGCCTGCGCCTTCATATGCTGTGCAATCTTCAATTGAGCCGCCGGACATCTCAAAGGAGCCGCTGATCACATATACGCCGCCGCCCGCGTTGGCCGCATTGCAAGCGGAAATTGTTCCATCGGACATCTCAAAGGAGCCGCCGGACACATATACACCGCCGCCGTCAGCTTTGCCGCCGGTTGCACTGCAGTTCCGGATCGCGCCACCGGTCATACGGAATGTGCCGTTACCCATAGACACACCTGCGCCGTATTTTGCAGTAAAGCCGCGGATCGTGCCGCCGGCCAGCGTCAGTGCATTGTTGCTGTCACTGCCGTTCATCAAGATGGCACCGCCGTAGCCGTTCACGGTCCCGCTGCCCTGAATGACACCCCCTCCGATGCTGTCCTCGATCGTCAGCGCACCGTTCTGGATAAAGAACGCTCTGCTGTTTTCCGCTGCCGTAAGCGTATGGCCGTTCAGATCAATGGTCAAACGGTTTCCATTGTTAACTGTAACTGCCCCGGTCATCACAATGCTTTCCGTCAGCCGGACCTTGCACTCGTTGTTTGTATAGGTCAGCTGATCCAGCGAAGAGACCTCTAAATAGTCCCCACTGCTGTTTTGCCGGTCGATCTCCTGCCCGATCACAGTTTCAGGTTGCTGCCCCCCCCCGACGCAAAAGCAGGGGCAGGCATGATGCTGACTGCCATACTGACCGCCAGAACCATGCTGATCAAACGTTTTCTCATTTGCAAAGTCCTCCTTGAAAGTAAAATTTTTCCTGTCTGTTACAGACAAATCATTGTTTTTATTCTAACGCTTTTGAACGGTCATTGCAATAAGCTGCAGCGATCCAATGCAATGTATTTTCACACAAGACCCGTTTCTCTGTTTTCTATTTTTGTACAATCTTGCTCTTGTGCATCGCAGCGGAATCGATTACAATAAAGTCTGACAAAGGCAGTGTGGCCCCGGCGGGCTGCACTGCCTTTTCTTTTTTATATCGAAAACCCGAATCTTCTGGCAACCAAGATCATCGTGCCGCACCGGCTCATCCAACGGGAGAGCTGCTGCCCGCCGCCGGAGATCTGATGTGCAAAAAACGAGGCCGTTCCCTCTCATTTCCAGAGAGGCAGAACGGCCTCGTTTTGCTTATTTTTTCCGGTACTCCCGGGGTGTCGTGCCGAAGTGCGCCTTGAACGCCCGGTTAAAATAGGAGAGGTTCTCAAACCCGCACCGGGAAGCGATGGTCAGAACCGTCTCATCCGTGGCCTGCAGCGCTTCGGCGGCGGCGTTGAGCCGGTACTCGTTCAGAAAGGCCACAAAGCTCTGCCCGGTCATCTGCCGGAACCACCGCATGAAGTGGCTGGCACTGAAGGAGCAGACCCCGGCGGCATCGGCGACCCGGAGTTCCTCGGTATAATGGGCCGAGAGCCATTGCAGGAGCGTTTTCAGCCGCTGGGTGTCGGCTGTCTCGGCGGCAAGCCGCTGCCGGCCCTGTGCAAGGAGCAGGGCAAGGAACCGCAGCAATGCCCCCTTGACCTGCAGCTCGTAGCCGGGGAGCTTGGCGCGGTTGGCATCCTCCACCTCCCGCAAGCAGGCGGCGGCCTGCAGATAGCACAAATCGTTCGGGGTCAGCCGCGCAGGCAGCGACAAGCGCCCGCTTTGCAGCGGAAGCAGATATTTCTCGGCACAAAGGTCCTCTGCGCCGCCCAGAAGCTCCAGCTCAAAAATGATATTTTCGTATTCCATGCACTGCCCTTCGGCCTGCCGCAGGGCATGGAGGGTGCCGGGCGTAAAAATAAAGATGTCCCCCATGCGGGCCGGGCAGCTCTCAGCGCCCACCTGCACCAGTCCTGTGCCCCGCTTGACAAAGACCAGCTCCATGCTCTCCTGCCAGTGGAGCGCCACCTGCGGAAAGTCCCCCGGAATGGTGCAGGGATACAGATTGAAGGGAAACCGCACGGCACCATGCTGCTTGGTCTCCTGCAAAGATGCCTGATTTTGCATCGTTTCACCTCCCGATGATAGGATTGTACCACAGTCTGCGCTTTTTAGGCAAGATTTTGATTGTTTTATGTGGTATATCTGGAAGTACAGATGTCAAACCTGTTTTCCGCAAGGTGTATTTGAAAACAAAGAATTTGTAGAAACAGACTCTATTTTCGACTTTTCAGATACACCCTAACAAAGGAGGATGCATTTATGAGCTTTACCGAAACGTTACAGGGTCTCACGGGCAAGCCGCTGGCAGACTGCACGAATCAGGAGCTGTATCTCGCGCTGCTGGAACTCGTCCGGCAGAAGAGCGCCGACCGTGTGCAGCCGGTCACCGGCCGCAAGCTGTACTATATCAGCGCCGAATTTCTCATCGGCAAGCTGCTGTCCAACAACCTCATCAATCTGGGACTGTACGATGAAGCCCGCGATGCACTGGCTGCCGTCGGCAAGAGCCTTTCCGATATCGAAGAGGTGGAGCCGGAACCTTCTCTGGGCAACGGCGGTCTGGGCCGTCTGGCTGCCTGCTTCCTCGACTCTCTGGCAACGCTGAACCTGCCCGGCGACGGCGTGGGCCTGCGGTATCACTTTGGCCTGTTCCACCAGTCCTTTGAGGACGGCGTGCAGAACGAAAAGCCTGACCCATGGCTCACCGCCCACAGCTGGGCGGAAAAGACCGACATCACCTACCCGGTGGAGCTGGCGGGCAAGGAGTACACTGCCCGGCTGTACAAGCTGGCCGTTACCGGCTACGAGGGCCGCACCAACACCCTGAACCTGTTTGACCTTGACACCATCGATGAGAGCATCGTCCATGACGGCATTGCCTTCGATAAAACTGCCATCGACAAGAACCTGACCCTCTTCCTCTACCCGGACGATTCCGATGAGGCGGGCCGCCGCCTGCGGGTGTACCAGCAGTACCTGATGGTCTCTGCCGGTGCCCAGCTCATTCTGGCCGAGTGTGCCGCCCGGGGCTGCGATTACCATGATCTGGCCGACTACGCCGCCATCCAGATCAACGACACCCACCCCAGCATGGTCATCCCGGAGCTGATCCGGCTGCTGGGCGAAAAGGGCATCGAATTTGAGGAAGCCGTAAAGATCGTCACAAAGACCTGCGCCTACACCAACCACACCATTCTGGCCGAAGCGCTGGAAAAGTGGCCCCGCGCCTATCTGGATACCGTGGTGCCCCAGCTGATGCCCATTATCGAAAAGCTGGACGCACTGGCCCGCACCCGCACCAAGGACGAGAGCCTTGCCATCATCGACAAGGACGACCGGGTGCACATGGCCCACATGGACATCCACTTCACCCACTCCACCAACGGCGTGGCAGCGCTGCACACCGAGATTTTGAAAAATTCCGAGCTGCACTGCTTTTACGAGCTGTATCCGGAAAAGTTCAACAATAAAACCAACGGCATCACCTTCCGCCGCTGGCTGCTGGAATGCGACCCCCGCCTGACCGCCGAGCTGGAACAGCACATCGGCTCCGGCTTCCGTAAGGATGCCACCGAGCTGGAAAAGCTGCTGGCTTTTGCTGACGACGAAGCTGTGCTGGAGCAGCTGACCGCTGTGAAAAAGGCCAACAAGGAAGCACTGGCAGACTGGCTGCTGCGCACCCAGAAGGTGAGCGTGAACACCGATGCTGTGTTCGATATCCAGTCCAAGCGCCTGCACGAGTACAAGCGCCAGCAGCTGAACCTGCTGTACCTCATCCATCAGTACTACGAGATCAAGGCCGGGCACCTGCCCGCTGCTCCGCTGGTGAGCATCTTCGGTGCCAAGGCGGCACCTGCCTACACCATTGCAAAGGACATCATCCATGCGCTGCTGACCCTGTCCAAGGTCATTGCCGCAGACCCGGAAGTGTCCAAGTGGCTGCAGGTGGTGTTCGTGGAGAACTACAACGTTACCGCCGCCGAAAAGCTGATCCCCGCCTGCGACCTGTCCGAGCAGATCAGCCTTGCCTCCAAGGAAGCTTCCGGCACCGGCAACATGAAGTTCATGCTGAACGGCGCGCTGACGCTGGGCACCATGGACGGTGCCAATGTGGAGATCAGCCAGCAGGTGGGCGAGGAGAACATCTATATCTTCGGCCAGACCTCCGATCAGGTCATCCACCGCTATGCCGTGGGCGACTACGACCCCGCCCAGTGGGTGGAGGGCGATGTCAACATCCGCCGCGCCATCAACTTCCTCACCGGCCCGGAGATGCTGGCCGCCGGTCACGCCGAAAACCTGACCCGCCTGCACAACGAGCTGATCCATAAAGACTGGTTCCAGACCCTGCCGGACTTCAACGCCTACGTTGTGCGCAAGGGGCAGGCCCTCAGCGATTACGCCTGCGACCCGAAAGGCTGGCGGCGCAAGTGTCTGGTGAACATTGCCAAAGCAGGCATGTTCTCCTCCGACCGCACCATTGCCGAGTACAACCGCGACATCTGGCATCTGGGCGAATAGTTTATTATCGCAATTTTATTGATCTTCTGCTGCAGGACGAGATCTATCTAACCATGGGCACCGCCTACGATTTGCGGCATCAAAGAAGATTTCCAAAATTTACTGTACGCAAAATTTCTATCGGCACAAACTCTATGCTGCCAGAATTTCTGCGCGACCCGCAGACATGGACCATTAAAAGACGGGGTGCTGCACAAATGCACAGCACCCCGTCTTTTACTTATTCTGCTTTCCTCCATCTGCCGCAGCTGAGCGGTCAGAACCTTCTGAGTTACATGATCGATGGACTTTTTCAGCTCCCCAAACCGCTTTGTGCCCGGCATCAGATCCCGAATGGCAGGACGCACACCCGGAGTCTCCCCGCATCGTCTTTCACGGTCTGCGGCATTCCAGTGCCACCTATCAGCTGATGATCTCTGGCGGCGATGTGAAAGCTGTTCAGGGCACCACAGGACACGCCACGGCAGATATGTTGGTGAACACCTACGCCCATATCCAGCAGTCCTCCCGTGTGGAGTTGGGTAGGAAGTTTGAGGAAGGGTTCTATGCCAAACAGGAAAGCCCCAGCCCGCAGGTTGTACCCACCGAAGGCGAACCGACCATCTCTATGACTGCCCTGCTGGAACTTCTGAAGAACGCAGACCCTGAAGTAAAGGCGCAGCTCCGTCTGGCTCTGCTGACCTGATGCAAAATTTACCACGCATTTCAAAGCAATTCCAGCCCCTGCAAAGGATTCCTACGAAAAAGCCGACCGTGCAAAAACCGTGCATTGACCGTGCAGGCCCCGATTTTTCGGGGTTACATAACAAAAAAGAACGCCAAATCTTATGATTTGACGTTCAATATCTGGTGCACCTCGCGCACTCATATCCGAACTTTTCTCCGCTTTCACGGCTTCCCCGAAAGCGACCGTTTCCGTACCTTCCTTATAATTAAAGG
>OWJH01001006.1_pt1 | contig 10665 bp, 7 predicted proteins | sample 1732621 | NCBI WGS metagenome assembly OWJH01 (sample SAMN05065735, study PRJEB22554) | human gut metagenome | biome: ENVO:2100002; feature: ENVO:00000062; material: ENVO:00002003 | host: Homo sapiens | place: USA
AACCTACGATGGGGGAGTCAAAGTCCCCTGCCTTACCGCTTGGCGATGGCGCATCGTGCAAGATATTATACCATATTCTTTGTTTTTCCACAAGGGGAAGGTTCCACTTTTCCGCTTTTGCGGCGGCTCTGTGCCGCCTTTTGCAGCCTGCAATTTGTGAAAAGCCAATTTTTTTCATCATAACAACAAAATACGCCCATTTTGTTGCGCTTTTGTTACACTGCATGTGGTAAATATAGGATTGAATAAACCTCCTCTTCCCGGCTTTTTCGTCTACTGCCTCATGGCGGGGACATCGAGGTCTGTTCTGGTGTTTCCGTTCCCGGCAGGCACCACATCCCAATTCGTCAGGAAAGCGAGGAGTCATATGAAAAAGATCTTGAAAATGCTGGTCCTCGGTCTGCTCAGCGCTGCACTGCTCTGCTGTGCACTGCCCTCTGCCTTTGCCGCAGAAGACAAGGATTCGCAGGTCTACACCATTGGTCTGGATGCCATGGGCGGCAGCAGCTCCGCTGTGGCAGTCACCACCAATCTGAGCGGCAAACTCAGTGCCCTGCCCGCGCAGCCTACGCTGGAAGGCTACACCTTTGACGGCTGGTATACCGAGCCGGTGGGCGGCACAAAAATCAGCACCTCTACGGTGTTTACCGGTGATACCACTGTGTACGCACACTGGACCGTGAAAAATGCCACCACTTCCACCAGCACATCCACGCCCGCTCAGCCGGAACAGACCGCGCAGGAATACGATGACGGCCCAATTTTGAGCGTTCTGACGGTAGCCGGTGCTCTGATCACCACGCTGGCCGTGGCTGCCTTTATTTAAGTCTTTCCACACACTGTATCAATTTTATCAATAGAAAGGAAAATCTCCATGTCTACTATGAAACTGCCCGCAAACTATGCCTCCATCAGCGAAGAGGAAATGGTCTATCTGGACGGTGGTGCCAGCGACGCTTACAACAGCTTCCTGAATGTCGGTAAGGTGTTCAACGCCATTGCCCGCATCTTCTCCGGTGCAAGCTCCATCATCAACAATGTCAACGTGATCTACCAGTCCTTCCTGACTCTGGGCGATCTGCTGAAGAGCTTCTGATCCGGCTTCTATTTTCATCTGTTTTTCAAGAACTGTCTCCGTTGTGGGGACAGTTCTTTTTGTTTTTAACGCATTTTCAGTCCGGCGTAATCGTTTACATCAAAAGAAACAATTTTTTTATTCTTTGGCAAAAAAATGCACGGAAAAGGCATTTTTGTTACGTTTCTGTTGCGCATGCTGTGCTAACATATAAGGTGGACGGTCATTCATCAAACTGGCACCGTCACGCCGAAAACTGATATATCAAATGTGGTTTTGTGGTGCGAAATTTTTCGTATTTGTCGAAAGTTTTCGTTCGCCTAATCCGACCACTTTTTGCGGGAGAAATCGATCATTATGCCAGACCGTGAACTGCGGCACATGCGCCGCACCGAATTAGTCGAGATCATTCTGGCGCTCAAGCAGAGCGAGGACCAGCTCCGGGCAGAAAACGCTGCCCTGTCTGCCCAGCTGCAGGAACGGCAGATCCATATTGAAAACGCAGGTTCCATTGCGCAGGCTGCACTGGAGCTGAACAAGGTGTTTGAAGCGGCGCAGGCTGCGGCTGATGAATACGTTGCATCGGTGCTCGCAGCAAACAAAAACACCGATGCCGCTGCCAGCGCTCTGCGCGCTCAGGCGGAAGCCGAAGCCCAGCAGATCCTTGCACAGGCACAGACCGAGGCTGCGAACCTGAAGGCCCGTACCCAGCAGCAGTGCGACGCGGAAACGGAAGCCGCCGCACGCAAGCGCGCCCAGACCGAAGCGGACTGCAAGGCAATGCTTGCCCGGACGCAGCAGGAGATCCAGCAGCGCCGGGCCGCTTTTGACCGCCGGGCCAGCGAACTGCTGGACGGCTATCACAGCACGGAATTCCTGCCGGAGGAGCGTGCCAAATGAAAGAGCAAAAGATCAGGTTCACGCCCATTCCATCCACAGCAGAGGTGGAAGCAGAGCGCGAACGTCTGGCCTACCGCAGCCGTTATATGCGGGTGCTGCGCAGCACGGTCTACACGCTGCTGGTGGTCGCGGCCGTTGCCGTGCTGCTGGCCACCCTGTTTCTGCCGGTGCTGCAGGTCTCCGGCGACAGCATGAACCCCACTCTGCAGGACCGGGACATCATTCTGCTGGTCAAGGGCAGCGACATGAAGACCGGCGACCTTTGCGGATTTTACTGGCAGAACAAGCTTCTGCTCAAGCGCATCATCGGCCTGCCCGGTGATGTGATCGAACTGGACGAGGACGGTGTGGTCACTGTGAACGGCCAGACGCTGGATGAGCCCTATGTAGATGAACTTGCTCTGGGCGAATGCGACATCAAATTTCCCTATCAGGTGCCGGAAAACCGGTATTTCGTACTGGGTGACCATCGGGCCACCTCCATTGACAGCCGCAGCAGTGTGATTGGCTGTGTGGAAAAAAGTCAGATCGTAGGCAAGGTTTTTTTGCGGGTATGGCCCTTGTCCAGCTTCTCGTTGATCCACTAAGGAGGTTTAGGAATCATGCGGGATATTGTGAAAGAATATCAGGAAAAGTTCCGTCGGAACCACCAGCGCGCCAGACGCTATACTGCGCTGCTGTTGGCACTGGCGCTTACTACCGGCCTGTCCGTGAACTGGCAACTGCACGGCGTGGGCATTGCCAAAACGGCCGAATATCTGTGCGGCGAGTTGGAGCACGAGCACACCGCTGCCTGCTATGAAAAGCAGCTGGTGTGCGGCTATGAGGAAGGCGAACCGGAGGACTGGAACGCCACCATGACGGACGACGGCATGTCTTTTGATGATACGTTCAGCATGGATGATGATGCGTTCGGCGTGGATGCGGATGATCCCGGCATTGCAGCCCATTCCGCAGAGCCGGAGTACATCTTTGTGCCCCATGAGCACACCGACGACTGCTATCAGGAAGTGCAGGAGCTGACCTGCCGGGAAGAAGAGCATGAGCACACCGACGACTGCTTTGACCCTGAGGACGGCAGCCTGATCTGTGAGCTGTTCGAGCACACCCACGACGACAGCTGCTACACCACCACCTATGAGCTGGTGTGCGGTCTGGAAGAGGGCGAGCTTGTAGAAGAAGTGAACCCCGATTATGACCCGGTGGCCCTGTTTGAGGAGCCGGTGGCCGCAAAGCCCGTGGTGGTCGATCCTGTGACCGAGACCCCGGTGCACCACCACACCGATGCCTGCTACGAGGAAGTGCTGGTCTGCGGCCTGCCGGAGCATCACCACACGGTGAACTGCCTGTCCGACCCGCTGGACGGCACGCAGGACGAGGACGAATGGCTGGCACAGACCGGCACCACGCTGAGCGGCAACTGGGCCGACGACCTGCTGGCCGTAGCCGAGAGCCAGCTGGGCTATGAGCAGAGCGAGCGCAACTTCCAGCTGGACGATGCCGACGGCGAGACCGTGCGCCACTACACCCGCTACGGCAACGACTACGGCAACGACTACGGCCCATGGGACGTGATGTTCCTTTCCTACTGCCTGAAATATGCCGATATCCCCCAGAGCGCTATCCCGCAGGTTTCCAGCGTGCTGTCTTTGCACAGCCAGCTGCGCAGCGCCCTGTACAACGAAGAGACCGGCAGCGGCTATGCCATGGATTTTGACGGTGATCTGCCGTCTGATGCCGCAATGCCCGGTGATATCGTCATTTACAATGGCACTGTGACCAAGGCTGTGGCCGCGGAAAGCCAGCCGCTGCAGGTGCAGGATGATTCCGCCGATGCCGACATTGCCCTGCTCTCCATGGATGCTGCGGCCACCACCGACACCGCGCCTCACATTGAGGAATACACCGTGGATGCCAGCACCGTTGGCATCGTGAGCGATGTGGACAAAGATTTCGGCACCCTGACCGTGATCTCCGGTGATGTGGATGGCAAGGTGGCTAAAGTCACGCTGAATGCTTCACAGGTGACAACGCTGGTGTCTGTGGCAAATGCGCAACAGGCCGATTACGGCGTTGCTACGCCGGATTTCAAAGTCGAAGATGACGCAGGTGCCATTACCACCATCAAAGGTCTGGATGCACTGGATCACCTCACTGCTCTGGAGGTGCAGCGCAAGAATGGCACTGAATACGAGGATACCAACGTCACCACCATTTCGGAGCTTCTGCACAGCAGCCTGACCGTCACAGATATCCCGGCCCAAGCGATCCATGACAACGACTACTGTGTCCATGTTAAGCTGCCCAAGAGCTTTGATGTGCTGAACGACGAGCTTATCTCCGGCAAACTGGAAGATACCGGCAATTATGACACCTGCGGCAGCTACCAGCTGCTCAAGGGGAATGACGGCTGCTGGTACGCCGTGCTGCGGTACGACCAAAACTATATCAAGCAGAAAGAGGAGGCAGGCGCGGATCCTTCCGATGCCAAGGTCACCAGCAACGTTGCCTTCAATTTCCAGTGGAACCAGAGCGAGGTCACCAGCAGCGGCTTTAATCAGATCGAGGTCAACAAAGATTACGCCCTTGATATCACCATCAACCCGGATGAAACCCCCGATGAGGATAAAAAAGACGATAAGAACTATGACCTTAACCAGAGCGTGAAGGACCCGCGCTACAATGGCAGCGATGCCTACCTGGATTACACTGTTACGCTTGTGGTCCAGAACGAACAGGCCGGCCCGCTGACGCTTGCGGACAGCATGACCCTGCCCACCGGCGTAACCGCCGAATATGTCGAAGACTCGCTCCAGCTCAGCATGGAAAACGGCAATACAGCGCTCCGCATCACTTGGGAAGATGATAATGGTGAGCGCAAGATCACCTTGGGTTCTGCCGGTTCCCCCATTGCCGTAGGCACCTATTATATCTGCTACACCGTCAAGCTGAAGGACGTTGGCGAAACGGCTGTTGACGGTGAAGTAATCAATAACATCAAGATTCTGGACACGACCATCAGCGATGATGCCGAAAAGTCGGTAAAAACCGACAGCCTTGTGATCACCAGTCAGGCCGATCCGTCCGACTACGAACTTCCCTCTACCGGCGGGGCCGGTACCAAACTGTATACAGCAGGCGGCGGCGCGCTGATGCTTGCCGCTCTGGTGTGCGGGGTTTGCAGAAAGCGCAGACGCGAAAGGAGGGCACGTTAAAAACCTGCATCCTTCCTGACACGGCGGCAAAATTGATTCTGCGCCGGAAGCAGACCCTGAAAATAGGAATCAGAAAAACTTGAAAGGAGATTTTCGCAAATCATGATGAAGAAAGCAATCAAAAAGCTGCTGGCCGCACTGCTGGCAGTTGCCATGGTGTGCGCCATGGCGATCCCGGCGTTTGCATACGACACTGAGGAGGTCAGAGCCCACCACTCTTTCGAAGCTTTCCAGATCTTCCAGGGTGATGTTAGTGATGACAATACGAAGATTTCCAACGTTAAGTGGGGCAAAAACATCACTAATTCTACCGATTTTCTGGAGAAATTGACGGCAGATCCTACCATCAGCGGTGAGTTTAACAATCCTACCACTGCTCAGGATGTTCTTGCGGTTATCAGCAAATGGCATGATTCCGATGATAACAGCATCGCTTTTGCGCGCTTTGTATGCCACTATCTCTACTCGGGTGCTGTAGACCCGGGAACCTCCATTCCAAGTTCCGGCGATGTCGTCGAAATCCCCATTGACGGGGCAGGTTATTATCTGATCGTTGATACTACCGACTTTAGCACTGGCGATTCCTATCATGCCTACAATTCCTTCCTGCTGAAGGTTAACAAAGGAAAATTTAACCTTCCAATTAAGCCTAAGTTTGTAAAACCCACTGTTGAGAAGAAAGTTTATGACAACGATAACAACGACATTAGCTCTGCTGGTGGTTGGGGCAGTTCCGCTGACCATGCAATCAACGAAAAGTTCAAGTTCCAGCTGATCGCTAAGTTGCCCGCAAGCTCCGACCGTGCTTACGATTACTATGATAAGTACACTGTTTGCTTCAATGATACTCTGTCCGAAGGCATTACCTTTGACAATTTGGATACGGTGGAAATCACAAATGGCGATGGCAGTACTCCACAAGAGATTACTGAAGGTAACTATACACTTAAACGGAACGATCCTCAGTCCATCACACTGAGCATTGATAATGTCAAGAACTATGTACCAAATTTGAATAAAGGCGCGACTATTACGGTCACCTACACTGCACACCTGAACGACAAAGCCGCTGTCAATACTGCAGACGGTGCTTCTAATGGTGAAAACAAGAATAGTGTTTATCTCCAGTATTCCAACAATCCCAGAATCAACACATCCCTTGATCAAACTCCCGAAAGCAAAGTCCGTGTGTACACCTACCAGCTGAACAACACCAAGTATCACGATGATGATACCCCGGGCAACGAGTTGGCGGGCGCCGGCTTCCGTCTGTACAGCGACAAAGCTTGTACTGAGGAACAGGAAGTAAAGCTCTACAAAGAAGGCGCCTTCTACTACCCCATCAAAGACGCAACCGATAAAGACGCTGTTGAGATGATGATCTCTGGCCAAGATGGTCAGTTCAATGTTAGAGGTCTGGACGCTGGCACCTACTACCTGAAGGAGACCAAAACTCCTGACGATTACAGTGCCTGTCCCGATAAAGAAATCGTCATTTCTGCAACGCACGACGTATACAATGTTTCTCTGGCCGGTAACCTGAGTAATAAAATCATCAACAAAAAAGCCGGCGGCATTACCCTGCCCTCCACCGGCGGCATCGGCACTACCCTGTTCTATGTGGTCGGCGGCGGCCTGATGGTTGCGGCCATCGTTCTGCTGGTCACCAAGAAGCGCATGGAGAACAAGTAAGCTCCATTTCCCCCCAGAACCCGGAGCAAAGGGGCCGCAAGGCCCCCGCTCCTATCCTTATAACATTAGGGAGTAGCCCATGAAAAAGAACAAAAGCACCATCATCCTGATCCTCGTCTTTTTCGTGGGTCTATCCGTGATGTTATACCCCACCCTCAGCGATTACGTCAACCAGCTGCATCAGTCCCGTGCTGTGGCCACCTATGCCGAGGATGTGGACAATCTGACCGATGCCGACTACAGCGCCTATTTCGAGGCGGCAGATGCGTTCAATGCGCAGATCGCCGCCGACCCGGATGCTTTGTATTTCCCGCAGCGCTTTCCCACCTACGAAAGCACGCTGGATGTGACCGGCACCGGCATTATGGGCTACATCACCATTGAAAAGATCGGTGTGGAGCTGCCCATCTACCACGGCACCAGCGATGGCGTGCTGCAGATCGCCGCAGGCCACTTGGAGGGCACCAGCCTGCCGGTGGGCGGCGGCAGCACCCACGCGGTCATTTCGGCCCACCGCGGCCTGCCCAGTGCCAAGCTGTTCACCAATCTGGACCAGCTGGAAGTGGGCGACACCTTCACCATCACGGTGCTGGACCGGGTGCTCACCTACGAGGTGGACCAGATCTCCATCGTTCTGCCCACCGAGACCGACAACCTCAAGGTGGTGGACGGCAAGGATTACGTCACCCTGATGACCTGCACCCCCTACGGCATCAACTCCCACCGCCTTCTGGTGCGGGGACGCCGCATCGAAACGCCGGACAAGCTCAAGCACATCCGTGTAACAGCCGATGCCATCAAGATCGAACCGATCATCACAGCTCCCATCATGGCACTGCCCCTGCTGCTGGTGCTGCTGCTCTGGCTGCTGTTCTCCAACCGCAAACGCAAATCTACAAGAGGTGAAAAACATGAAACGCACTGATCTCAAAAAGCACGCTGCGGCCCTGCTTTTGGTGCTGTGCCTTCTGGTAACAAGTGCGCTGCCTGCCCTTGCCACCAGCGCAAACATCAAGCTGGTGGACAGCAGCGGCAATCCCACTACCGGCACCATCCGCGTTACGCTGTACGACAGCGCCAACGATAAGGCGCTGAGCGGCGGCAAGCTCACTTTGTACCGTGTGGCCGAGGTAAAGCGCCAAAACGGCAACCTGAGCTACGAATACTGCGGCGATTTCTACGGCTGCGGCATTGCGCTGGGTGATTTGACCGACAGCACCCTTGCGGCCCAGCTGCAGGAGTATCTGCCCCAAAGCGCCGAGGGCACCACAAAGACCATTGATGCGGACGGCAACGTGACCTTCCGTGGTCTGGAGCTGGGCCTGTATCTGATCGTGCAGACCGAGGCTTCCAAGGGCTATGAGCCGATCAATCCATTCCTTGTCTCTCTGCCCATGGCGGAGGATGGCAAGTGGAATTATGCGGTGGATGCCAGCCCCAAGGTGGGTGCTTACACCCCCACCAATCCGGACACGCCGCCTACGCCCCCTACCCCGCCTACGCCGCCGGATACGCCCGATCATCCTGATACGCCTACCCCGCCGGACAACCCGGATAACCCGGTCTCTCCCGGTAAACCGGACAATCCCGTGGCTCCGGGCCACCCGGATCATCCGGTAGCACCCGGTAATCCGGACAATCCCGTGGCTCCGGGCCACCCGGATAACCCGGTAATGAGCGGTCTGCCGCAGACCGGTCAGCTGAACTGGCCCGTGCCGGTGCTGGCTGTCAGCGGTGTGGTGCTGTTTGCATTCGGCTGGGCGCTGGATCGCAAGTACCGCACAGTATAATTTTATTCTGATACAACAAAGAGGACCCGATGCAGATGCATCGGGTCCTCTTTTTCGGTTTCTTTTATGCAGTCAGGGTTTACTGCTGCTGTGCCTGCTGCTCGGCGCGCTTGGCTTCCAGCGCCAGAATGGCATCGCGGCGGCTCAGGTTGATACGGCCCTGCTGGTCAATGTCGGTCACCTTGACCACGATGGCATCGCCCACGGCCACCACATCCTCCACGCGCTCCACACGCTTGGTATCCAGCTTGGAGATGTGCACCAGACCTTCCTTGCCCGGTGCGATCTCAACGAAGGCGCCAAAGTTCATCAGGCGGGTCACTTTGCCCTTGTAGATGGCACCGATCTCGGGGTCCTCCACAATGGTCTTGATGGTAAAGATGGCGCGCTTTGCGTCCTCCTGATCCACAGCAGAGACGAACACATGGCCGTCCTCCTGCACGTCGATCTTGCAGTTGCAGGTAGCGCAAATGTCCTGAATGACCTTGCCGCCCTTACCGATGACGTCCTTGATCTTATCGGTGGGGATCATCATGCTGAACATCTTGGGTGCGTAGCGGCTCAGCTCATGGCGGGGCTCTGCGATCACCGGCTTGATGATCTCGTCCAGAATATACAGGCGGCCCTTGCGGCACTTCTCGAAAGCCTCAGCAATGATGTCGTAGGTCAGGCCATCGATCTTGATGTCCATCTGGATGGCAGTGATGCCCTTGCGGGTGCCGCCCACCTTGAAGTCCATATCGCCGTGGAAGTCCTCCACGCCCTGAATGTCCAGCATGGTCATCCAGCGGTCGCCCTCGGTGATCAGGCCGCAGGAAATGCCGGCAACGGGTGCCTTGATGGGCACGCCTGCATCCATCAGGGCCAGCGTAGAGCCGCAGATGGATGCCTGAGAGGTGGAACCGTTGGAGGAGAGCACCTCAGACACGCAACGGATGGTGTAGGGGAACTCTTCCAGCGAGGGCAGCACGGGCACCAGAGCACGCTCTGCCAGTGCGCCATGGCCGATCTCGCGGCGGCCGGGGCTGCGCGGTGCGCGGGCCTCGCCCACAGAGTACGGCGGGAAGTTGTAGTGATGGATATAGCGCTTGGTCTGCTCGTCGGTCAGGTCGTCCATGAGCTGGTTGTCCTTGGTGCCGCCCAGAGTGCAGGTGGTGAGCACCTGCGTCTGGCCGCGGGTGAACATGCCGGAGCCATGCACGCGGGGCAGGATGCCCACTTCGGCAGCCAGCGGGCGGATCTCGTTGATGCCGCGGCCGTCCACGCGCTTGCCCTCGTCCAGCAGCCAGCGGCGCACCACGAACTTCTGCATCTTGTAGCTGACCAGATCAAGGTCTGCAGCGGTCAGGTCGGGGTACTCCTCGGCGATCTTGTCCATGATGGGCAGCAGAGCGGCATCGCGCACATTCTTGTCGTCGGTGTCCATAGCGGCCTTGAAGTCGTCCAGATACTTGTTCTGGATGGCGTGGAACACGTCCATATCCAGACCCACCACCTGAAAATCGATCTTCGGCTTACCGCGCTCGGCCACGATGCGGTTGATGAACTCGATGATCTTCTTGATCTCCACATGAGCGGCCTTGATGGCGTTCAGCATGGTGTCCTCGTCCACCTCGTTGGCACCGGCCTCGATCATCACGATCTTATCCATGGTGGCGGCAACGGTCAGGGCAAGGTCGCTCACCTTGCGCTGCTCCTGCGTGGGGTTCAGCACGATCTCGCCGTCCACCAGACCCACCTGCACGCCGCCGATGGGGCCGTTCCACGGGATGTCGGACACGGCAGTGACCAGAGAAGCACCGATCATACCGGCGATCTCAGGGCTGCAGTCGGGGTCCAGACTCATGACGGTCATGGTGATGCACACGTCGTTGCGCATTTCCTTGGGGAACAGCGGGCGCATGGGGCGGTCCACCACGCGGCTGGTCAGGATGGCGCGCTCACCGGGGCGGCCCTCACGGCGCATAAAGCTGCCGGGGATGCGGCCTGCGGC
>OWJH01001007.1_pt1 | contig 10664 bp, 9 predicted proteins | sample 1732621 | NCBI WGS metagenome assembly OWJH01 (sample SAMN05065735, study PRJEB22554) | human gut metagenome | biome: ENVO:2100002; feature: ENVO:00000062; material: ENVO:00002003 | host: Homo sapiens | place: USA
GCGTTCGTCCTGAGCCAGGATCAAACTCTTTATAAATGATATTTATCACTTAAAAGTGTTAAATCTTGTTCGCTCAGCACGCAATCGCTTGCGTCCTGTGTGAATTACTTTTGGAATTGTTTTTAGTGTTTTTCCAAACACTTAAAAGGTTCCTTACAAGTTTTTCGATATTGTTCAATTTTCAAGGTCCTGTAGCGCCTCAGCCTTGCGGCTGACGACCTGTTTATTTTACCACCGAAGTGGTTTTTTGTCAAGCCTTATTTTTTAGAAGCTTTTGAACTTTCTGAACTTGGAGTGCTTCAAACATCTCAGTGTCAACCGTGAGCTTGTCGGGGTGAGACCCCTCCATCTTGCTTTCGCAAGACCGCTCCGTTTGCTTGAACGCCCCACTGGGGCGATTCATTGCTTTCGCAACCGCAAAACTTTTCAGCGTCTATTGGTTCTTTTCAAGGGCTTCCTGCTGAAGCTTTGGAAGTCATTCTTTTGCCTCAGCGCTTGGCGCTCAAGTATAATACCACACCCCCGCCTCCTTGTCAACACTTTTTGACAGATTTCTTCCAATTTCTTTGCAGAGCAAAGATTCTCCCTGTTTTTCACCCGTTACAGGACGTGCCCTTTTTCTTGACAAGACAGTGCACAGAACGTATTATGGAGTCATCCCCGTATCCTGTATAAGGTAGCTATACTTATTACATAAAGGAGAAGCGCCATGTCCTGTGTCAACATCCGCGGCTGCTGCATCGGCGAGGGCCGCCCTAAAGTTATTATTCCTATTATTGAGCCCACAGAAACCGCCGTTTTTGAAAAAGCCGCCGAGTTTTCCACATTGCGTGCCGATTGTGTGGAATGGCGCATCGATTGCTTTGAAGGTGCAAAAGACTATCCGGCCATTGTGCACTGTGCCGCAAAGCTCCGTGTTGCCTTGAAGGATCAGCTGCTTCTTTTCACCTTCCGCACAAAGGCCGAGGGCGGCAAAGTCGCTCTGGCCCACGAAGAGTACCTTCATTTTATCCGCACCGTTCTTGCCACCGACTGCGCCGATCTGATCGACATTGAATTTTTCACTGCAGGCGCAGAGCTTCCCGCGCTGATCGAAGAAGCCCACACCGCCGGGGCTGCAGTGGTGTGTTCCAGCCACGACTTCCATAAAACGCCGCCGCGCGCCGAACTGGTGAGCCGCATGGTTGCCATGCAGCAGGCCGGGGCTGATCTGCCCAAACTGGCTGTGATGCCCCAGAGCCGTGCCGATGTGCTGGAGCTGCTGGCTGCCACCGCTGAAATGGCCGACCGACATCCGGAGACTCCCATCATTACCATGAGCATGGGAGCTCTGGGCGCGGTGAGCCGCCTTTCCGGCGAAGCCCTCGGCTCCGCCATGACCTTTGCCAATCCCGGGCAGGCCAGTGCACCGGGGCAGGTTTCGCTGGAGGTCGTAAACGAAGTATTGGATGCACTGCATTTATAAATCCCGAAAGGAGCTTTTATGAAAAAGAAGTATTCTGCTCTCCCAGAACTTCTTTTGCGAAGTATTTTTTACACGCTTATCAATTATGTGCTTCTCAGCATGGTGCTGTCTTTTCGGCTTCATTGGAGCTTCATTCTGTTTTCTGCTGCCATGCTGTGGTTTGCTTTGGATTATTCAAAGACCATCCAGCAATTGACCGGCAAACGGCTTCTCGCAGACCTTTTGTGGCTTGGCTGCATTCTCATCAGCACATTTATTGCATTCTTTGTCGGGTACATTCAAGGCTCGTTCGCATCATTTTAACGAAAAAGACCGGAGCTGTAGGTCGCACTTACAGTTCCGGTCTTTCTTTTTATGTCACAAAGAGATGATTATGCCAGCTTGGCTTCCAGACGGGTGCGGATGGCCTTGATAAAGCCCTCGCTGTCCACGGCGGTGGGGGTGATGCCCTCAGCCAGACCGCACAGGTCTTTCGTCATGATGCCGTCGTTCAGGGTCTGCAGGCTGGCGGCTTCCAGTGCCTCGCCAAACTTCACCAGCTCCGGCAGGCCGTCCAGTTCACCGCGCTTCTTGAACGCGCCAGACCACGCAAAGATGGTCGCCATGGGATTGGTGGAGGTCTTTTCGCCCTTCAGATACTTATAGTAATGGCGGGTGACGGTGCCGTGGGCGGCCTCGAACTCGTACTTGCCGTCCGGACTGACCAGCACGCTGGTCATCATTGCCAGAGAGCCAAAGGCGGTGGAGACCATATCGCTCATCACGTCACCGTCGTAGTTCTTGCAGGCCCAGACAAAGCCGCCCTCGCTGCGAATGACGCGGGCAACGATATCGTCAATGAGGCTGTAGAAGTAGGTGATGCCTGCGGCCTCGAACTTTGCCTTATACTCGGTGTCGTACACCTCCTGGAAGATATCCTTGAAGGTGTGGTCGTACTTCTTGGAGATGGTATCCTTTGCGCCGAACCACAGATCCTGCTTCACATCCAGTGCGTAGTTGAAGCAGCTGCGGGCAAAGCTGCGGATGGAATCATCCTTGTTGTACTGGCCCTGCAGAACGCCAGCGCCCTCAAAGTCAAACACGGTGGCGCGCTGCTCAGAGCCATCGGCACCGGTGAACACCAGTTCAGCCTTGCCGGCACCCGGGATGCGGAACTCGGTGCACTTGTACACATCGCCGTAGGCGTGGCGGGCAATGGTGATGGGCTTTTTCCAGTTTTTGACCACCGGCTTGATGCTGTCGATCATGATGGGTGCACGGAACACGGTGCCGTCCAGCACAGCGCGGATGGTGCCGTTGGGGCTTTTCCACATCTCATGCAGCTTGTACTCGTCCATGCGCTGGGCATTGGGAGTGATGGTGGCGCACTTGACCGAAACGCCGTACTTCTTGTTGGCAAGGGCGGCATCCATGGTCACCTTGTCGGCGGTAGCGTCGCGGTTGGGCAGGCCCAGATCGTAATATTCGGTCTTGAGGTCCACAAACGGAAGGATCAGTTCGTCCTTGATCATCTTCCACAGAATGCGGGTCATTTCGTCGCCGTCCATCTCGACGAGGGGCGTGGTCATTTTGATCTTTTCCATAGCAGGGTTCCCTTTCCTCTCTTTGGATCGTTTCTCCAGCCGCGCTGCACTGCCAGATGCCGCGCGGGCAGTTCGGCAGAATGTTTATTTGCGGTAAGCGGCTGCCAGCTTTTCAAGGGCCGGCAGGCTGCGCTTGACCTTTTCGGTATCGATGCAGTAGGCAAGGCGCACATAGCCCTTGACACCGAAGCTGTCGCTGGGCACCAGCAGCAGATCAAACTCCCGGGCCTTCATGCAGAAAGCGTTGGCATCCTCTTCCAGAGCCTTGGGGAAGATGTAGAAGGTACCGCCGGGGCGCTCCACCTCAAAGCCCAGCGCGGTGAGCTTATCGTACAGCAGGTTCATGTTGGTCTCATACACACTCAGATCACTGGTCACATCCTGACAGCGGCTTACGGCCCGTTGAATGATGCTGGGCGGGCAGTTGTGGCCGGTGAAGCGGGAGATCTGGGCCATCATGTCCACCAGCACATCCTCGCCTTCACAGCCCGGACGCACCGCCACATAGCCAAGGCGCTCGCCGGGCAGGCTCAGGCTCTTGGAATAGGAGAAGCAGGTGAGAGTGTGGGGGTAGAACGCCGCCGGGTAGGGCACCTTTTTGCCGTCGAATGCGATATCGCGGTAGGGCTCATCGCTGACGAGGAAGATGTTGTGGCCGAACGCCTTGCTCTTCTCGGTCAGGATCTCTGCCATGCGGGTGAGCGTCCCGGCAGAGTAGACCACGCCGGTGGGGTTGTTGGGGGTGTTGATGAGCACACAGGTGGTCTTTTCGCCGATCATCTGCTCGAATGCGTCCAGATTGGGCTGGAAGGTCGGTGCCTGCGGCGGCACCACCTTGAGGACTGCCCCGGTGCCCGCCACATAGGGGCCGTACTCCGGGAAGTAGGGCGCAAAGGTGAGCACCTCGTCGCCGGGCTGCGTGACCGCACGGATGGCATGGGCAATGGCACCCGCCGCACCGGTGGTGGGGAAGATGTGCTTCTGCTCATAGGGCAGGCCAAAGGTCTTTGTCAGGTGCGCTGCCACATCGGTGCGGAAGCCCGGGTCACCCTGACTGGGGCAGTAGCCGTGCAGGTTTACCGGCTCTTCGTTGGTCAGCAGATCCTGCATGGCGGCAGTGAACTCCTGCGGGCAGGGCACGCTGGGGTTGCCCAGCGAGTAATCGAACACGTTCTCATATCCGATCTCGGCAGCACGCTGCTTGCCGTACATGAAGGTCTCGCGGATGACGCTCTTATTGCCGAGCATCGCGCGATAAGTCTCGTTCAGCATAATACTTTCCCCCGAGAGTTTATTTGTGGGCAGCCGTATAGCTCTGCTCCACCTTGATGATGCAGCTGTAGGCTGTATCCTGTTCCTTGATGAACTGTTCCAGCTGTGCCAGCAGCTCTACCTTATCCCCTGCATAGCCTGCCGGCAGCACCAGATCGAACAGCACGTTGGTGTGGGTCCTGCCCGGCACGATGCGCAGATCGTGCAGCGAAAGGGCCGGGTCGAGCTGGCGCAGCTTTTCGGTCAGGCGGGCGCGCAGCACGCCCACGGCAGCATCCGAGGTAACGATGGGGTCGTAGTGGATGGTAACCAAAAGCCGGTCATTCTTTAGAAAATCCCGTTCAATGTTGTCGATCAGGTCGTGTGCCTCCAGCGGGTCCTGCTCGGCAGGCAGTTCCACATGCAGGGAGGCAAACTGGTGTCCCGGGCCGTAGTCGTGCACCATCAGATCGTGCATTCCCAGCACGCCGGGATAGGAAAGCACCTTCTGCTCGATGTGGTCCACCAGATCCTCGCTGGGGCTTTCGCCCAGCAGCGGGCTGAGCGTGTCCATCACAAGGCCCCAGCCGGAGATCAGGATGAACGCCGCCACGCCTACACCCATCAGGCCATCCAGCACATCCCAGCCGGTCACGCGGCACAGCACTGCGGCAATGAGCACCGCGCCGGTGCTCAGCACATCGTTGCGGCTGTCCGCAGCAGTGGCAATGAGGGTCTCGGAGCCGATAATACGCCCGATGGTGCGGTTGAAGCCGCTCATCCACAGCTTGACGAGGATGGATGCGATCAGCACGGCCACCGTCAGCCAGCTGAACATCACCGGGGTGGGGTGCAGCACCTTGACCACAGATTCCTTCAGCAGCGAAAAGCCGATGCCGAGAATGGTCACGCTGACTACCAGCCCCGCCAGATATTCATACCGGGCATGGCCGAAGGGATGCTCTGCATCCGGGGCCTTGCCGGCCAGCTTGAAGCCCACCAGACTGACCACGTTGGACGAGGCATCCGACAGGTTGTTCAGGGCATCTGCCATGATGGCAATGGAGCCGAACAGAGTGCCTACGGTCAGCTTGCCCAGACACAGCAGCAGGTTGCATGCCACGCCCACCCAGCAGGCAAGGTTGCCGTAGGCGGCGCGCACCTTAGGGTCCTGCGCATGGTCGGGCTGGCGGATGAAAAGACGAATCAAAAACTGAGTCATAACGGTCCTCCATGGGCAGCGCTGGACACCTGCATACCCTGTCATCGCTTATAGTATAGCATTTCGCTTTATCGTTTTAAAGTATTTTCCGAAAACTTTTGCCCGGTATAGAAAGACCCCGGCAGAGCGGGATGCCCTGCCGGGGAGCTTTATGGGAACGGTAAACCGGGATTTTCGGATGAATTACTTCTCAGAAGGCTTGCTCAGGTCCACGCTGCGGATGATCTTGCGCACCGGCAGGATGCTCTTGGCATTCATGGACAGCTCGTCCACGCCCATGCGCAGGAAGGTCTCGGTGAGGGCGGTGTCGGCACCCAGCTCACCGCAGATGCCTACCCAGATGCCGTGGCGGTGGCCCGCCTCAATGGTCATCTTGATGGCGCGCAGCACAGCGGGATGGTGCGGGTTGAAGAACGGCTCCAGCTTTGCATTCTGGCGGTCCAGCGCGCAGGTATACTGGGTCAGGTCGTTGGTGCCGATGGAGAAGAAGTCGCACTCGGCAGCCAGCTCGTCCGCGATCAGCACAGCGGCGGGGGTCTCGATCATTGTGCCTACCTCGATGTTCTGGCCCATCTTCACGCCCTCGGCGGTCAGTTCTGCGCGGCACTCTTCCAGAACAGCCTTGGCATCCTGCAGCTCCCGCAGGCTGGTGATCATGGGGAACATGATGCTCATGTTGCCATAGGCAGAAGCACGCAGCAGAGCGCGCAGCTGGGTCTTGAAGAAGTCCCTGCGGGTCAGGCAGATGCGGATGGCGCGGTAGCCCAGAGCGGGGTTCTCCTCGTGATCCAGCTTCATGTAATCGACGGTCTTATCGGCACCGATGTCACAGGTACGGACGACCACCTTGCGGGGAGCCAGACTCTCCACCACCTGCTTGTAGGCCTCGAACTGGTAGTCCTCGGTGGGGAAGTCCTTGCAGTTCAGGTAGACGAACTCCGTGCGGAACAGGCCCACACCGCCGGCATCGTTCTGCTGCACAGCACCCACATCGCTCATGCCGCCAATGTTGGCAAAGACATTGATGGTCTTACCGTCCAGCGTGGTGTTGGGCTTGCCCTTCAGCTCCTGCAGCAGGGCCTGCTTCTTCTGATCTTCCTGCTGGCGCTTCTTCAGGCTCTTGAGCAGGTCGGGGGTGGGGTCAACGTAAACGCAGGCGTTGTAGCCATCGATGACCGCCATCTTGCCGTCCCAGTCGTCCTGAATATCCTTGCACTGGATCAGGGCAGGGATGTTCATGCTGCGGGCCAGAATGGCGGTGTGGCTGTTGGAGCTGCCCTCACGGGTGATAAAGCCCAGCAGCAAGCTCTTATCCATGCGGACGGTCTCAGACGGGGCCAGATCCTCCGCGACCAGAATGCTGGGCTCGGTGCCCTGCAGGCTGGCGTTGTCCACCCCCTGCAGGATGTCCAGAATGGCCTGTGCGATATCGATGACATCTGCACTGCGGGCCTGCAGATACGGGTCATCCATGGCGGCGAACACCGCAGCCTGATTGTTGCCTGCCGTCTTGACGGCGTACTCGGCACACTTTTTCTGGCTGTTGATGATCTCCTTGATGGCATCCACAAAGTCGTCGTCTTCCAGCATCATGGCGTGGATGTTGAACACCTCGGCGATGTCCTCGCCAGCCTCTGCCAGTGCCTTTTCATACAGCGCAGTCTGCTGCTCAATGGCCTTCTTCTGCGCTTCTTCAAAACGCGCCACTTCCGCTGCGGTATCCGCTACCTCTGCGGCAGAAATGGCAGTATCCTTTTTCTTGTAGATCTTGAGCTTGCCGATGGCGATGCCATTCAGGATGCTCTTACCGGTGCCTACCTGCATTGCACACTACTCCTTCTTCATCTGTGCCGGGGCCGCACTGCCCCGACGGTCCAAAAAAAGCCCCCGCAGCTCACCCGCGAGGGCCTTCCTCATCTTAACTGCGGAATCAGACGTTCTCGGTCAGGAACTTCTGGATGGCTGCTGCTGCAGCTTCCTCGTCGTCGCCCTCGACCTTGACGGTAACGGTATCACCCTGCTTTACACCCATGCCCATCAGAGCCATCAGCTTGCGCATATCGCAGCTCTTGCCGTCCTTCTCCAGGGTAGCGCTGCTGGCAAAGCCCTTGACGGTCTTGACGAGCAGGCCGGCGGGACGAGCGTGGATGCCGCATGCATCCTTAACGGTATACTGGAATTCCTTCATAATCATTTTCTCCTTACTTGATCCCGTGCGGCGCTTCTGCACTTGCACCAGACGCGGCCGAGCCGCGGCACGGTTGATACATCTATTATAAACCCTTGCCGGGAATTTTTCACCATTTCATATTGCTAATTTTTTATGCAAAATTTTGGTACAATTGAACATACAAATGTGACAAAAATGCACGCATTTCACTTTTTCTTCTGCTTGTGCGCAAATTTTAGGCAAATTGCGGCCTGATTTTGCATCAAAACCCGAAGCCGTTCCCGGTCATTTCCGGCTTTGGCAGGTCGTTCCGGTGCTTATTCCACCGGATATCCCTCGGCATCCAGCGGCAGTTCCGTATAAGGCACAGCCTGCGGCACGGCATCCGGCTCACCGGAGGTCTGCTGGGCGGTCAATTCCTCGTCATGGCGTTCGCCCCAATCGCCGCTGTAGTCCTCGCCGGAGGTCTGCTGTGCCGGTTCGCTGCCGGTCAGCTCTTCGTCGTGGCGCTCACCCCAGTCGCCCTCGTAGTCCTCGCCGGAAGTCTGCTTTGCCTCAGCTTCCGCCATGGCGGCCTGCATGTCTTTCAGGCCCACCACAACGCCGGAGGGCCGTTCCAGCAGGTAAGCTCCCACGGCCTTTTTGCGGTACACCAACAGCACGCCGTAGCGGCTGGTCTCGCCGCTGCTTGCCGCCGGGATCAGCGCCGTCCATTTTTCCACGGTCTTGCCCTTGTAGCGTGCAAGGTCCATGCCGCTTTGCTGCACCACCCCGTTGAAGGCCGAAAAGCTGTCATCCCACTTGCGGGGGATCTTGACCTTGTCTGCCGTGATGGATGCGCCATCCACATCCAGACCGTAGCCGGTGAACCATGTCTGGATGTCCTGTGCACTCTCAATTTTGTTCACCGCCGCCGAGACCGCAACGGTGCGGTTGCTGATGAACCGGCCCAGCAGGGCACTGCACACCACCAGTGCGCAGCACATGGCACCCAGACCCAGTTTTTTCAGGCTCGTTTTGCTTAACGTGACTACAAACATATCCCCATGCCTCCCCAGCCTGTTTATTGCTCTGAGAACAATTTATTCAGCACAGCTGGGGTGTATGACAAAAGGGCAGGTAAAACCTGCCCTTTTGTCAATATCGATCAATGTGCTTTTGTAAAATCTTCCAAGCTTACTTCGCCGTTCTGGCGGAGCACCTGTTTCAGCACCTGCATCACGCCGTATTCCCGGTGGGACGGTGCCAGAAACGGCACCTGCGCCCGCAGCGGTCCGCTGCCGTTCTCCATCAAAAAGCCGTACTTTGCGGTGGTGAGCATCTCGGCATCGTTGTAGGTGTCACCAAAGGCCATCATGCTGTCGGCCGGAATGCCCAGCAGTGCACCCACCTTTGCCAGTGCTGCACCCTTGTGCACACCTGGGTTCATCACGTCCACCCAGTTTCTGCCTGCCACTGCCACCGAGAATGCACCGCCATTTCCGGTGTGGAATGCGCCGTAGATCCGGTCGAAGGCTTTCTGCGAGTCGTCGTTGGGCAGATAGACGGTAAACTTATCCGCTGCCGCTTCCACCGCAGTCAGGTCATCCACGTATTCCACCCGGGTATAAAAATTCTTGAAAACTTTATCGTATTTCTCGTCCTGCTTTTCCGCGTAGGCCGCCTGCAGTCCGCACAAAAGGCCCACGTCTCCGGCCTGCTTTGTGCTGCGGGCCAGCTGCCGCCAGCCCTCGGCAGGCATTTCGGACACAAACAGGTCTTTCCCCTTCCAGCGGGCAGCGCCGCCGTTATCGCCAATGAGAATGATCTCCTCCAGCAGATCGGGGAACATCGTTTCCAGTGTGTACAGAGGCCGCCCGCTGGCGGCGGCAAACAAGATGCCCTGCCCGGCCAGTGCACGGATGGTCTCGGTAAACTTTGGCGGCAACTGGCTGTACTCGTCCAGAAGGGTCGCGTCCATGTCCGATGCGATCAGGCGAATGCGGTCCATTGCAGTTTCCTCACTTATCCGATGTAGCTGATGTTCACGTCCATATCGCCCTTATAGCCGGGCAGGCGTGCCGTGCAGGTGCCCTGCCACAGGGCGCAGTCGATGGGGCTGCTGGCAACACCATAATGTGCGTTCCAGATGGTATATTTTTTCAGTCTGTTCAAATCGACACGCTTGCGGTACCACAGGGTAGAGGCATACACACCGGGTTTGTAGCCCTGTGCCTTGACCTCCTCACAGAAGGCGATGGCGCACTTGGTGCGGTCCTCCATACCCAGACCGTCGGCGCGGCCGGAACCATTGGAAGCGCCGGATGCTTCGGTGTCAAAGAAGATGGGGTAATCCAGCTTGCGTCCGTTCAGCACGTAGGCGCAGGCAAAGGCTTCCTCCTTGGCTTCCTCCTCGGTGGTGGCCTGACTGAAGAAATACACGCCCACCTTCAGGCCCGCATTCTTCACATTGGTGAAATGCTCCTCGAACATGGGGTCCAGCACCAGCGTGCCGGAAGCACCATAGCCGCGGTAGCCGATGCGGACGATCACAAAGCTCACGCCTGCCTTTTTGATCTGGTTCCAGTCGATGTTCTTCTGATACTTGGAAACATCCACACCGAAGGTCTTGCCATTTTCCAGCACACCGTCCGCATTGAAGTAATAGAGTTTATTGTCGATGCACTGGATGCCGGTCACCGGCTTGTTGGTGGTCTGGCTGTAGTAGTAGGTCTTGCCGCCGGAGGTGCGCCAGCCGGAGTAGGCCGGCTCCGGCTGGGACTCGTCTTTGCCCAGCCAGCCGAACAGGAAATTGAGCAGCCAGGTGAAAAAGCCGTTCTCATCGCTCAGGTCGATGCACTGGGCCTCGGCGGCATCCATGGCACCGGCATCCAGCGCGGCACGGATCTCTTCCGGTGTCAGCACCACGCTGTTTTCCGGCGTGTGCTGGTTCTGTCTCTTATACACATCTGACGCTGCCGACGAAGCTAGAAG
>OWJH01001017.1_pt1 | contig 10600 bp, 14 predicted proteins | sample 1732621 | NCBI WGS metagenome assembly OWJH01 (sample SAMN05065735, study PRJEB22554) | human gut metagenome | biome: ENVO:2100002; feature: ENVO:00000062; material: ENVO:00002003 | host: Homo sapiens | place: USA
GCACGATACAGAACACATTGCAGGCACAAGCCGCACACGCTGTAAACCTTGCCCTCACTTCCCGTAACTGGCTTATGGGTTGCTATATCGTAGAATTTGAACAGAACGGGGAAGACCGTGCCGCATACGGTGAACAACTGTTGAAGAAGCTGGAACAACGGCTGAAAATAAAAGGTCTGAACGAGCGTAGATTTCGTGAATTTAGGCGGTTATACCTTGTTTACCCACAATTAAAAGTATCTGTCACACAATACATTGCATCACAAATTCAAATTCGGCAGTCATTAACCGCCGAATCTGAAAATGGCATTTGGAAATTTTCAACAGAACCTCTACAAACCGAAACATGGATGATTCCGGCTGATAGATTATTCAACAGATTATCTTCCACCCATTTAAATACCATATCGGGAATTGAGAACCCAGTAAAACGTGCTTTCTATGAAATGGAAACTATTCGTGGTTGCTGAGTTGGAACGACAAATAGCATCTTTATATTACGAACGTAGCGGACTATCCAAAAACAAAAAAGCACTCTCCCTTTAGTCCAACAACAAGCAACCTTATTACAGCCCAAAGATGTAATCAATACCCCTGTTACTTTGGAATTCTTAGGGTTGAATGAACGTGCATTAGTGACAGAAAACGATTTGGAGCAATCCATTCTTGACAATCTGCAACGCTTCCTATTAGAAATGGGACTTGGCTTCTGCTTTGAAGCCCGGCAAAAACGCATCTTGATTGATGAAGATTATTTTTTTGCCGACCTTGTGTTCTATCACCGTATTTTGAAATGTCATGTTATTGTGGAATTAAAGATAGACAAGTTCCGCCATGAGTATGCTTCGCAACTAAATATGTATCTGAACTATTTCAAAGCGGAAGTAATGCAACCGGATGATAATCCGCCTATCGGTATTCTGCTTTGTACTGAAAAGGGTGATACATTAGTGAAGTATGCCACTGCTGGATTAGACCCGAATATCTTTGTACAGAAATACATGATAGAGCTTCCAACCGAAGAAGAAATACAGGAATTTATTTCTTGTCAGAACTATTAAAAAGAATATCCACATATGATACAAGCTTATTTTTCAAATATAAGAAACATAATTCTTAATGAAATACACAACTCTAAAAGAGATATATCAATAGCCGTTGCATGGTTTACTCAACGAGATTTATTTAACGCTATAATTGGAGCTATAGATAGAGGTGTAAATGTTTCGCTTATCCTCATTAATGATATTATCAATCGCAATGAATATGGTCTTGATTTTTCATTATATCTTCAAAAGGGGGGTAAATTATGTTTTGTTGATAGCAAAAAAGTTCTAATGCACAACAAGTTCTGTTTGTTCGATGGTCATCTTTTAATAACAGGATCGTATAATTGGACATATGCAGCAGAACAAAGAAATGCAGAAAATATAATAACCACGGATGAATTAAATGTATGTAATGATTACACAAATTACTTTACTAATCTTTGGAATGGGCTAACAGAAGTAACTGAATATTCTCGCATACGTTTATCAGATATAGTGGAAGATAATTTTCTTCAAGAATATGACGACATTATCGAAGAGTATAAAAGCATGGAAAATAGCAATCTTATTTCACCAGAAACTTTAAAGACCGTTTATGATTTAAAAAATAATATTGCTATAACTAAATTAGCAACAGTCGTATCACAAGACAAACGCCATAACCCAACATTAAAATTGAACGTAGGAATGAGGTGTCGCATTAATAATATTGATAATAGGACATTAAACATTATAAAACAAGGTCAAACTTTACCGTTTACAAATACAGTTGATACTTGTACTGTAGTAGACAATCAAGAATGTATTGTTTGCGATATTTTATTTGGCAATAATGATAATGCAGACAACAATAAACCATTATTAAAGATTCGATTAGAGAACTTACCAAAACTGAAAGCTGGTCAAGTAAAACTCAAGACCAAAGTTACGATAGATACCAATGGGTATATGCATGTCGAATTCGTTTGTATCAATACAGGAATAGCAAAAGAAGCAGTATATAACTCCCCTGACATAATCAATTATTAAAGTTATAAGGGAATAATAACTTCAATGTTATTTTTGAAAGACCATGCATTAGTGACGGGAAACAACTTGGAACAATCTATTTTTGAGGGGAATGTGTCAAAACTGGCACATTCCCCTCAAACGACTAAGCATAGCATACACTTTATCATCAAAAGTACACTGGCAAAAGAAAAGCAGAAGTCAGTTTCTCTTCGTAAGCATATATATCACTGTCAATAGAAATAGGTTTAGTCCATTTTGGATATATAGACAAAGGTATGAACTAAATGTACTGCCAAGCCAGTTATCCAAACATTCAATCCTATGCAAATTGAAGCATTTCCTTCATGGTCTGTGGTAGAAAAAAGGAATCATAAATATGAATTTGCAGAAAAAATTGAGCCTTCTTGCTCTATCATATATATTGAAAATCCTAGCTTCAATAAAGAGCAGTCTCAAAAATATGCTATAGAAATATTGCAAGATTTTATCCAAAACAAACTTCAATATACATCCAAGAATGGAATGCCAACCACTACTTGATAAATATAAAATATTTTTAGTATAAGGTAAATCAGTATTTTTAAAAATTCCAGAAACGTTCATCTTGCTGATCCATATCCAAGCCATCATTATAATACCTCCAATCGTATGAATCTGCCGAATCATCGGACATACCCTCTCTTACTTCTTCATAATGTTCATCCTCCCAAAGATATTTAAAATCTTTATAATATGGATACCAAAAACGATTAGTATCATTGTTATCATGAGAAATGTGCTTCCAATACTGTGCTATCAATATTTTATGTTCCTCGCTTGTCACAAGAGTTTCCCAACCATCTAATGATTTAAAAGTTGGACATAACAATTCATACAACTGAGACCCAGTTATTTTCACCACATCCTCTTGACAAATAGCATCTTTGTTAAATTTCAACAAACAGCATTGGCATTGATATATATCATCTTCTTCTACATATTTAATTTTAAATCCTATAGCTATATTATTATACGGATTAATTATCAAACTAAATTGTGGTTCCAGCAATTCTTTTGTAACATTTCTTATACCAACTAAGCCTCTTTCATTTTGAATAAAAAGCAACTCACTATTTATTGATTTTACATCTATATATGTTGGAGCAATAACCATTCGCTCATTGCAAAAAACAATTCCTTTCAATCCCCCTATTGAGCCATCATTCATTATATTTTTATTACTTATACTGTACATTACAACGGTGTCATTTATAGAAGAAGCCGAACAGACACTAATCCCCTTTATTATCTTATCATCTTCACTATATCTTTTTCCTTTGCACAATTTGGGAGATTCCCCTATAAGCAGACCTTCACCCACAGGTAGATTGTTACATAAAAAATCAAATTCATATTCTATTTCTTCACGAGTTTCATTTATTAAATGCCTAGGAATAAATGATTTCAAATCTTTATCAACAATAATAGAATACATTTTATCACAATTTAACTCTTTTACTAATTCGTCACCACATTCAATTTCAGTATTTCCCCAATAAGTTGTTTTCCAATAAGATTTAACAACTATCCCAAAATTAAGAATAAAATAATTAGTTCCAATTTGACAATTGTTAAATCCACCTATGACCATAGTACCTTCTAAATCGTATAAATCATATGTTCCATAATATCTATCCACGAACACGCCACCACATTCATATTCATCATCTCCAGCTATAAAATACTCATTAATATAATGGATAGCATGATACTTTACGGGAATAATCTCTTTACCTTGCCAATTGCAGCATCCCCATACTCCATTCCACGTACAATCAGGATCAGTTTCCTCCATAGCTCCAAAATTCACATAAACATAGTCCCAATTCCCACTCCGTTCTATTTTAGAATATATTGTAGGGATGATTTCCCGTCCATCAAAATCCACCAATCCCTTACGGTGAGTATCAGCATCTTCTACAAGTATAGTCCTCCTACACAACATATCATCAGAAACTCTTCTTGGAAACTCTAATATTGGAATAGGGTTACTATATTTTATCCGGAAAAACTCCTTTCCCGATGAATCAATAACTCCCCACCTATTACCCAATAAAACATCATACATATTTCCATTAGTTTCCGCTCTTTTCTCAAATTTATCATAAACAAAAGGAATAATATCCCAACCTTCTGAATTTACTACACCATATTTTCCTTTATGTCTACAAAGCAATCTATCATTCTCCAAAAGAACAATTTGCACCTCAGACCAAATGTCATAATTATCACAATCATAATCATCTACCACTATATACTCATTTTCATCCATCTTGGCTGAGTAAAAATTCATATTATCAACATCCTTAAATAGATAATTATATTCTAATGCGTTATGACATTCAACAAACAAAGGCTTATCCATAGCTATTCTCATTTTATCATTTAACAAAAGTAACAAAGAGTTTGCAATTGAGCTCATCAATCCATTAAAATCTTCCTAAAAACACTCTATTTATTTAATACCCAATTTAATAAGCTGTTATATTATGATAAACGAGCCAAAACAATGAGTATCATTTGCTCTGGCTCTCTATTCTTTATGGATTTCCTAACTTATCCGCTTTCTTCCTTAGCTGTTCAGCTTGTTCATTCAAAAGCCTTACTCGTTCCAACGCTTCTGCTTGCTTCTTACTGCGATATTCAAAACCAACCACCGAATCAGTCAGACTTTGGATAAAAGCGTTATCTCGTTCCCGGTTGAAATTCACCTCCAGCAAATTAATGTCGCTTCCCTCAGCCTTTCCTTTCATCAAGAGATAACGATACTTTATATCGTTGTCCTGTAGTTTCTGCATACGTTCCGCAAAACGGATGTTCAACGCCAGCGATACAAGGCAAATGATTACTCCTGCCAAAAGAAGAAAGAACTTGGGCTGCAGGTAGGAAGTTACCCGATTGAGGATTTTATCCTGCCAAGAAACAGGTTTTGTTTCTTCATCTTTCCGTGTACCGTAAGCAGCCAACGCATCCATCAAAGATTTTAGGCAAGCATAAGAAGCCGTCACATATTTTTTGACGTATTCAAGGGATTTCCGTTGTTCCTGTTCCCCTTTCCTTATAGCAGCAAGCAGGGTTGAAATGGCTTGTAGTTCGTTTCCGGGAATAGCCGGATTGTTCCGCAATTCCAAAAGACACTGCTCTATTGCATCAAACCGTTTCATCGTTTCTTCCCGACTAGCTGGCGTTATCTGCTGTTCCTGCTTCTCTTTCAGTTCTGTAACCATAGAGAGAAGTCCCTCCAAAATCAAATTATTCTCCATATGCTTATAATTTTAGTTGTTTTTTCTTCTTCTTTCTCAAAAAGAAATCATCAGGCATTTCATCAACTGGGGCTGACAAGCCGGAAAACAGACCGCCTACACCTGTAATAAATGAATTATCCGCTTTGTCGGGTGCTGGTACTGATTTCTGAATAGGTGCAGTAACCGTTTGCTTATTGCTTCCGGCTGTCGTTTGCCCTACATCCCCAAAACATTTATCCAGTTTGGAGAAAGTGAAATTGCGGTCTATCTCCGAACCCTTGAACGTGTATTCGCCTTTGGAAAAGGAAACGCCTTGTATCTCGCTTGTCTGCCCCTTATACTTGAACCGGATAGTGATACCCTTTTCCGCTAACCGCTCCTGTAACTGCTGCCAGTTCTTGGACTTCCCGATTTCATTCTTTACAGCGTTGTAAATCTCGTATTTCGATTTGTCCGGTTCTTTCAAGCGGTGCTGCTTTACCTGTTCTTTTCCACCAGCGAAATAAAGCCCGTGCTTGGTTTTCAGCTTCTTGCATACCTGCTCGTTACGGTACATATCGTTCTTGTCCGAAATGGTCTTGCCGTTGTTGTCTATACGGTTGAATACGATATGCACGTGTGGATGCTCCCGGTCTTGATGGCGTACGATGATATACTGCGTATCGGTGATTTTCATTTCACGCATATATTCCTGCGCAAGCTGTATCATTTTCTCGTCTGACAATTTGGGCGCATCCACTGCCGAATAGCTTAGCGCAATATGTCCGACTGGCTTTTTCAAGTCGGGATTCATCCCGGTCTGCATACAGAAGCTGCGGATTATATCTCCCCGGCTTTCTGTCAGTACCCCGTCCGCATAGAGCAAAGCCGCCTGTTCCTTGCCCAGCACATAGTTCACGCAGCCCTTAAACCCGCTTCCCTTTTTTATTTTTCCAATCATCCGACAACTGGTTTATAATTTCGACAATTCTGTTTTTGAGTTTCACCAATTCCACCGCCACCAGTGCGAAACCTCCGGCATTCGCCCGGTGCGCCAGTTGGTTGATGTTGTTGGCTTCCCCTGCCAGCTTGCGGATGGTGTCCGCATCCTGCCTGTTCAGCCGGGGTATGACCTCCGCCGAAACAACCGCCTGCCGGACATACTCACTGACACGCAACCCGGCTTCCCCGGCTCGCTTCCTGATGGCGTAATACTGCAACTCGGTCAGCTTCGTGCTGACTACCCGTTGCTGCTTCTCTATCCGTTTTTTTGCCGGACGTCCCCCCGGCTTATCCTTTATATTCGTCATGGTTTTTTACATTTAAATGGTATCTTAGAAATTGCGACCAACGGGAGAAATTTTCTTTGCTGTCAAGCAAAGCAAGGTAGTTTCGGTCTACCGAAACATAACCTTGCTCTCCAAATTAAACCGCCTGCCGCTGGTAATCCTACCGGACTAAATACCCCTGCCCCTTTTCTGTCTTGGGGCGGCACGTTGTCCGGTTTCCTGCTTTATCGCCTGCGCTTGGCTGGTACTGTTCTTCTGTTCCTGCTTCCTGCCGCACAGGTAATCGTTCAAGTCCGAATACCCCCTGTAATTGTCCGAGAAGTCACGCACACGGTAGGAGTATTCCAATTCGATAGCCCGTGTCGCTTCATATCCTGACTTGTCATTGTCAAGCATACAGTGGATGCGTTCATACGGGTACAGCACGCCAATGGCTTTCGGCACATTGACAGTAGAGTTGAGTATAACATAATCCTGCCTGTCAAGGTCGGACATGGTCGGACAGTTCTTCATCCGGAGCGTGAGGAAAGAAAGATAGTCCATAAAACCCTCGAATACCAAACACTTCTCTCTCGGCTCTCCCTGCTGCCGTATATGGGTGATGTCTTTCGGGGCGATGCAGCCCTTAAAAAAGGAATTGCGAACCTCGTAACCTCCTGCCATATTCGGGAAACCGATAGCAAAGAACGGTCTGCCGTTATGGGTGAAATGAAGTTCCTTACATTCTCTTTTTGCCAGTTCGACATTGATACCCCGTCCCTGCAAGTAACGGAGCAATGCCGGATGGGTCAAGTCACGGACTTCCAAATGTTGGAAACTCGGTTCTGTCCTACGCTGGGGAAAAGAAAAACTGACCGGGCGGACGTGCGGTGTCTGTTCCGCTATCCGGTTTAAAAGGTATGGCAGGCTGTCGGAACAATAGAGTTCCTTTGCCAATGCGATGATGTTGCCGCCCTTGCCTGCGCCAAAGTCATACCAAAGGTTGCGGTCAGTGTTCACCTTGAAAGACGGTTCGTGTTCCTCCCTTAACGGTGATTTGTACCATAAGCCGTTGCCCTGCTGCTTGACAGGAGAGTAGCCTAAACTGTGCAGATAGTCTGCGATGGGTATTTGTTTCACATCTTCGATGTTCATAACATTTTCTTTTTTGGGGATTAAAAAATAGTTGAAAAGTGCGCCAGTCCTGTTTAGTCCGTTATATATATGCCCGTACCATACTAAACCTGCTTGTTGCCAATACAGGGAAATAGTTAGTCCGTTCCTCTTATATATACACCCGGACTAAACCAAACTGACTTTTAATAATGGAAATCGGGATTATAGCGGTAGCCCTTGCCCTCTTTCACAATCATGCGCTTGTTCACAAGAAACTTGTTAAGTGACACAAGGACATTGCGTCCACGCTCGTAGCCGATACTCGCATAACCCTGCTTCAATGCTGCTATGACATTGGAATAGCCTTGTACCACCTGCTTGTCGAAACCGTTCTCCAACGCTTCCCGGTGTTGCTGTTCAGTCAGTTCCGTAAGCGGAAAATTCCTGTCCTGCTTAGGTTGTTGGAATACATAACCGTCCACGATTTCGGGTAAAGCGTTGTCATTGATACGGAATGCGAACGGGTCAAATTCCCGGTCACGTATGTGCATCGCCTTTACCTCGCTTATGTTGCCGTCCTGCTGGCTTTTCGTGATTTGCAGGACGGTTTCAGCTTTGTTGTTCATTCCGTACCGATATGTCCCCTTGTGTTGTCATCCCCCTTATTCAAATGCAGAACAGTGTGGATATGCAGGTTATATCCGCTTGACCAGCGCATCAAGAGGTTGATTAGGTCGGTTGATTCGCTGGGGCTGTTGATGTCGTACATCAAGTCACGGATTCCGTCAATGATGAGCAGTCCCACATCGGGCATGTTTTCAAGCATATAGCCGATAATCTGTTTCCGCTTGTCGGGGGTTTGCTCCCTTAGCACGATGAAAACAAAATCGTCCCTGTCCTTGTCGGTAGGCAATCCGGCAAGGCGCAAAATACGCTCCATGACCTTATGGCAATGGTATTTGCTCTGCTCGGTATCTACATAGAGGATTTTCCGTTTGTTCGGTGGCAGGTATGCCGAATACTTCAGTACCTCGTCATTCTTCAACGCTGCCGCAACGATAGCGGAAACGTTGAATGTCTTTTTGCTCTTGGCTTTACCCGTGGATGCGCTGAAATTACCCAGCGTGCCAATGGTAGAGCCGTTCACCCAGAGTATTTCGGGCGGTACTTCGCAAGTGTCCGTTACCTTTAGATGAATGGTTTTCCAAAGGGCTGCGAAATCCTCTTTCTGCATGGTGACGTCCTGCCCGGCTTCTGTCGCTTTTCTATTTTCCATAGCCGTTATTTCTTTAGAGGACGGTTAAGGATATACTTCTGCGCTTCCTGCTCTATCTGCGTCTGCGTCTTGACCGGGTTCTGACGTAACCATGCTTCCAACTCCGCTTTCTCAAAATAAAGCATTTTGCCCTGCGGTTTGTAATGGGGTATCAAGTTACCCGAAGTCAGCTTGTACAGGTAACTTTTTGAAAGGTTCAAAAACTTGCTCGCTTCATCGAAGCTAAGCACGTTCTTTGAAAGGAACAACATCTTTTCGAGTTCGGAAACTCTTAACTCTAAATCTCTTTCCATATTGTTTAGGAATTTAGGTGAAACAATATGAAGGTGCGCACCCTCGTTTTTTTTGTTAACGGGGGCAAAGTTAAGAGCTTGAAAATGAAGTCTAATTGACCTTTGTTTGAGCGTTCAATCTATGCTCAACCTTTTTTCAGTTGTTTGATGTATTTGTCTATGATTTCATATCCTTTCGGATAGATGTTTTTTGCTTGGTCTGTCGCACTCGACAGGTCAGTACGTGTAAGCGGTTCTCCTTTTATCTTCTTCAATATCAGTCTATTGTTTGCTATGACAGACTGCCATTCATAAACAATATAATTATAGCAACTCAATTGCATCATAAGATAGGATAACAGACGGGTATTATTAACTTTCAATACTCCATTCAGTTTGCAGTTGAAAAAATCGGTAAGTATTTTGGCACTGACGGTAGTAGTAAACATATTCGCTTCGTTCACACATTCAGTCAGAAGTTTGATTTCATTGGCTTTCAACGTGGACTTGAAAGGATTGCTTTTGCCCACAATCTTGGTTGGATTAATATCTGCACTTTCCTCTTTCTCTTTTGGCAAGGCTTGCTCTTGGATGGCAACCGCATCTGTATGGTAATTGCTTTCCTGTTCTTGCAGATAGCGCAAATACTTGGAAAGCACGACAAGATTAACGATAATGGACAAATAGGGAAGCCGCCCATCATAACAAGACGGTTCATGCAAATATGCGTCCATATCAAAATCAGAGCAGCGGAAACCAATATACTTTTTTCTTTCATCAGAATTCAAGTCCTCAAAATAACCGCTTTCCCACAAAAAATCGGGAATATCCATATCCAATACAATGTTACGCACGACACAGTATTTTTGTTGGATGGCTACAATATTTTCAGTCACACGGAAAATTTCTTGCCGCAAATAATCCTTTAGCTGGGCTTGCGTCAAATACTCACGTTTTAAAAATAGTGCATCTACTTTAGTTTTATAGTCATGCGCTATACAACTATCTAATATCTTCTGTATTTCTCTGAAATTGGTTTCTATATGATTTTCCATAATCGTGTGCCTTTAAACGTTCTTACTACAAATATAAGGTAAGAATCTCACTTTTCCCGAAAACATCTGCAATAATAAGGAAGAAAAGACAGGATAAGAGTTAAGAAATTATAAAGATACAGGGAGAAAAATTATAAAAGTACACCTTTTCTTTGTATTCGTCATTCAGTACACATTTAGTACGCCCTATAAAAGCAGAAAATCCTGATAATCAAGCGATTATCAGGATTTATTCGTACCCAGACCCGGGGTCGAACCGGGATGGAAGTGAATCCACTGGTGTTTGAGAC
>OWJH01001033.1_pt1 | contig 10497 bp, 11 predicted proteins | sample 1732621 | NCBI WGS metagenome assembly OWJH01 (sample SAMN05065735, study PRJEB22554) | human gut metagenome | biome: ENVO:2100002; feature: ENVO:00000062; material: ENVO:00002003 | host: Homo sapiens | place: USA
TTCTAGCTTCGTCGGCAGCGTCAGATGTGTATAAGAGACAGCTATATCTTCTTGTTCAGTACATGATGTGAATGCAGCCACCAAGGCGACCAAACCGAATAATATCTTTTTCATATATTTATAATGTAATTAAGTTAATATCTATTTTAGAACAACCACCCCACAGTGATTTGGACATTGCTGTTATTCTTCCATTTCAGATTTTTTCCCAACTCGGTGAAGTTCATGGAATATCTTGCTCCCACCATAAGTCCAAAGCCAAACTCATAAGAAGCACCAACCCCTGCACCGAAATTAAATCCTTTACAATCTCCGACCTTGACGGTTGCGCCATCAACCTTCATCGACTCAGGAGAAGACGAAATCAAATATGAAAACTCCGGGCCGACTTCAACACTTAATGCAGACAAAGGATACACCTTGAGCATTACAGGCACCTTAATATAATTCAGTTTTATATCGCCACCACCACTCTTGATTGCATGGTTTGCGAAGAGGATTTCAGGCTGCAATCCCCACAATCCTGTTCCCGGCAAACTACTGGCAGTCCTTTGTCCCCAGTGGAGGTTCATAAGTGCGCCCACATGAAACCCTGTTCCTATGGAGAATGATGGGTCGAAAGTCATGTCGTTGCTCATATTAGAGAAGTTTACTCCGGCTTTTACACCATACTTGACAGCCAACGCAGCACCATGGCTTTTAGTTGATGATTTCCTTGCTGCTTCAGAACTCGGATTACCATATCCTCTATTCACTTTCACTTGGGCGACAACTGTACCCATCGAGAGGAATAAGCCAATGGCAAAAATTAGAATTTTCTTCATAATTTTGATTTTTAGATTATTTTTATAGTATTTTTTCCCTTTTTATCCTTTTTACTCTCTTTCTTTTGCTTCGGGTTTGTTACTGTTTTGCTCAGAATCTTTTTAACTACCGGACAACCCTCTTCCCTAACAGTTACAGTATAAGAAAAATTCCTACTTTCCCCCTCTGGTATATTTTCAACCGGAATTCTGATGTCCTGTTTGCTCCCTGTCATGTTTACAGTTTTACCACTAACTTCAATTTCAACACTCCTATTGGGTTTCCCCTTTATTGATTGGACAGTAATGACAATCTCCCCAATTCCCCGGCTATTCGTCTGGCTGTTTCCTGAAACTTGAATATCATACCCGGGTTCATGCTTGGTAGACAATTTCACAAGCCGATGCATCCAGTCTAACCCATCGTACGTAATAGCGATGTCCACTTCATTCGTAAGGATGTTGCCAAACTCAGTATCGGGTTTGAAGAATGGAAGATGTAAATTCCACACACCATTACCTTGTTTCAATGGGGCATAACGTAAATAACCATCTTCATTTAAATAGCATTTCAACTGGGAAGGATTCACATCTTTTATGTCAACCTGTATTTCAATGTACTGTTCCAATTCCATCTCATCCAGATTAGCAGATAAATCTGAAGGCAACGGGTTGTGGGTGAATACAAATACTTGTGTCGGTTCTATTAGCTCTATTCCGGCTGAAGGATTCAGTTTCAAAACACCAATTGATTTGTCTTTCGCACTTACTATCGCATATTTTTTTTCGTATGTTTCAACATTATTAAAAGAATTCTCAATAATGGGCTTTCCCATATATGTGATTTGCATTCCATTCTTTGTCTCCTGTTTGCTGAGCAGCTCTGAACTTTCCGTAATGAAGGTAAATTTATCATCCATGGTATAGGGCATCTTAAAAGTATAGTTTGCACCCGAAACGCGCCACTGGCTGTCTATGAAGTAATGGTGCCCATTTTGGCTTACCAAATAGGTGAAGTCATCAGACAAGTCCACGAACATCTTGCTCTCTAATGTCTTTGCCGCCTTAAGCCGATTACCTTCCAGTTCCATTATCCTTAACAGGTCGCCCCCCCTGCTGGAAGACGTTACAGCCAACAATTTCCTGTCGACCAAAGAACTTAAAAACTTAAATCTGGTATCAGAGATAATCGCAGAACCGCCTGACTTGTTAATCAGCCCATAATAACCGTCTCCGTCAGCATACTGCACTGTGGCTATACCGTCTTGGAAAGGGGCAGCCAGATAAAAGCGCGCATTTATCGCAACTAGCCCCTTGTTATTCATATAACCGCACAAGCCGTTTTCCTCCTTGTAACTTAGGAGGCCTTCTTTGTAATAAGGGAAAGAAGTCACATATATATGTTCATCCTCAAAGGCTCTCACCACTTCCCCTTCTTGGTCTAAAACAGCCAAAATCCGATGTCCCGACTTATCCAAAATCAAAGCCCGCCCTTCCGAGTATGGTGTTATGCTATCACATTTGACATCCAATACCTTTTTCCCTTCTGCAGAAACTATACCCCATTTGCCATTATTATCCTTTACCTTAAATAAATCATATCCCATATACTGTATGTCTGCAAACGTCCCAGGACGGCATAACCATTCCATGCTTTGTGCCATCAAACGGGAAAAAGACAAAGAGAGCAATAGAAAAAATAGAATCTTTTTCATCTGCTTATTCCTTCCTGATATATATTATTATTTAACAAATCTATGACATGAGACGCTTTTATGGCATAATTAAACCCTTGGCTCTTGGACACTCCCGAATTAAGGACTCCTATAAGCTGCCCTTTATCATTGAATATCGGCGAACCGCTTGCCCCTCCGTATGAAGATGCATCAAACCCAAAGGAATACTCCGTACATTCTTGCGTAATGCTTCCCCCATGACCTAATAATTGGATGCCTTTGGGGGATTTCAAATCTTGCAGGCTAAGCCCAAAGGGGAAGCCTATTGTATATATATGCGACCCTACACAAATCTGGTTATCTTCGGTAACAGCCTGGCTGAGATCTACGATATTGCTATTGGCTGGCAACTGCTTCGTCTCAAGTTGGAGTATTGCAATATCTTTATCTGTATTATTGTGAGCCATTAGTTCCCTGCATTGTTTGAGGTTTTCGTCACTAAAATAAGCACCATTAGGAATCATGCCTATATAAGCTAGCACCCCTTCGACTTCAATCTGGGCAGTAAAGGCATTCAAGGCAGGATTCTCAGAGGCTGCGCTTGCCATAAACATTTTATATTGGTCTGAAATCAGGGATAGTTCTTTGTCAAATAGCCATGGCCTAACTATATGAAGGTTTGTCACAATCTTACCATCAAACGATACGTAGAAACCTGTACCGGTAAACAACTTCATATTACTTCTCTGGCCACTTACTGCCTTAAGCTTTCCGTCGGAAACCACGACCTCTGTAGGCAAATCCAACTTGTTCAAATCCAAATTGCCAGCAGAAACCTTATAGTAATAATACCCAATCAATAATACTGTAGAACTCTTGTATTTAGCATATATCTCTTGGTCTGTCATTGATTTTAGGCTACTTATGTCGCTTTCAATGTTTTGGCATCCCTTCAATGAATACAAGCCATAACCAACTCCACCCAATAGAAGAAAAATAGAAACCACAGTGAGAATCTTCTTATAGTTTACAGGCTTCCCTTCCCCATAAGGATTTTGAACCGCGACACCCGCACACAAGATTTTATCTCTTTTTTTAAGTTTGACCTCTTGGTTGGATGGAATCGCCTTCCCGTTTACTGTTGTCCCATTCTTGCTATGATCTTGTATATACCACTTTTTGTCACTTTTCTTAACCAATGTTGCATGAAAACGGCTCACCCTATCTCCTTGCAATTGATACTTGTTCCGAAAATTGGTTCCAATGCCCCACATTTCTTTTATTTTAGAGAAATCAGGCATAGGTACGGCAGGAACACTTTGCCAGTCCAATAATTGGTCTGCAATTTGAATAGGAACTCCACGTTTTATGGGTATATCTTTATTGGGCTGTAACCTTTGGCCATTCAGGTACGTGCCATTCCTGCTTCCTTTATCTGTCAATAATATCTCCCCATTGTCAAGTAACAGCAATTCGGCATGGTATCCACTGACAAATTGGCTATTAAGCCTTATTTGGCAATTACTATTACTTCCAATCACAATCAGCTTCATATGTGCAACTATCTAAGAGGTTAATAAATAGGGTTGTATATTTCCTCCTTTGGTCTCTCAATCTTAACGCTATCCTTTTTTTCTTTTCCGCTCTCCTTTGGTTTAGCTTTTATTGGAGTCTCCGGCTTAATGACTGACGTATCTTTTGCCACAACAGAATCTGTTCTTTCTATTGATTCTACAGGCATCGGCTTAAGAGGCTCAGCAACTTCCCCGTCATCAGTTCTCATTATGAAATAAGCGACCACACCTAACACCGCAATGACAGGAAACAATATAAATGTAATTCTCAGTACATTGTTTTTCCTTTTGGGAACCATCGACCAATCTAAATTGTAAATATGGGCAAATGACACCACGTCTTTTCGGGATACAGGGATTTCCACGTTAGATGTCATTTTCATGCCATTGATGTATGTACCATTCCGGCTTTGGTCAGTAAGGAATATCTTGTCCCCTGCCTCTATCCTTATGGTTGCATGCAAGCGGCTAATGACATCGGTGTTGTCTGGTATTACAATATCGCAACCTTCATCACGTCCTATCGTATATATCTTTTTCATAACCAATGTTATTTATTGCCACCTATTAACATTATGGCATTCACTGCTACGCTAATAAATAGCAGTATAGCTAAAATTGCCATTATGATTTTTGCAGTCTTATTCATCTTTTCTTTTAGTATTGAATCGTTATTCATTTCCAGAATTGCTGCTGTCAGATTGTCATATTCATTTCCGCTATTCCTCCCAATACTTTCCACAATATTTGCAGTAGAATCAAGGATTTTATTTATTGGATTATTTTCCGTTAGATGCCTGACGAACTCATCTTCCGGCATAGCCCCCCAAAAGCCATCCGTACACAAAATAAACCTGTCGCCTTTTTGATACGGCCTTTCTGCTATTTCTACTTCGATGTCCGGATTGACTCCTAACGCTTTTAATATTACATTCGATTGGGCCGACAATCTGGCCTGTTCTTCAGATATGACATTCTTTTTCACCATTTCAAAAACCATCGAATGGTCAAAGGTCCTAAATATCTTCTTGCCTTTTCTGAGTTGGTAAATCCTGCTATCCCCCACATATGCCGTCAAAGCGGAATAAGGAGTAAGCAAAAGAGCTGTCACTGTTGTACCCATCCCTTGCAATTGGGGATTGCGTTGCCCTTCTTTAATAATAGCCATATTCGCATTTCTGACGGCTTTTATTAAGGTCATGGAAGGATTTGCCTGGTTATCAGCCGAAGCAACCGTTTCAAGTATGGTCTGGACGGCAAGTTGCGATGCAACCCTGCCTCCTTGCACTCCTCCCATACCATCACACACGACAACCAAATAACCGAGTTTTGTTTCCTTTAGCCCGGCAGAATCTTGATTTTCCTTACGTCCACCAATTCGAGAATCAATGAAACCTAACGTCGTCCCTTTTATTTCTATAGGTGTGACCATATTCTATATTGTAAATGTTATCGACAACAAGGCAAGCAAGAATACCGAGATGGCAATTAGCCACTTATGATTAATAATCCAATCCAATGCCGGACTTTCTTTGCCTCTTTGAATTGCCTCGATCATTGCAAACTTTAATTCAGACGCTGACCTATACCTCTTTTCAGGTGATTTTTCAGTCGCTTTCAATATGACTTTATATAAGCTTCTTGGGATTTGCTTGTCATATGGCAGTTTCATCGACATTTGCCTTGATAAGATTTCAGCTTCTATGTCTGTCTTAAAAGGATTATTACCTGTCAACAGTTCATACAAGGTGATACCCACGGCATAAATATCCGTCTGTGCATTAATCTCTGCCTTATCAGAGTCTCTCAATATTTGTTCCGGTGCCGCATATTGGGGAGTTCCAATGAAACCGAATGAAGAATATTTATTACCACCATTTAACCTTGCAATTCCTAAGTCCATCACTTTTACGACAGAACCATTTTCAATCATTATATTTGACGGTTTTATATCACGATGGACAACCCCACGTGAATGCAAGTATTGCAAGGCATCAAGGACATGGCAAATCTCTGTTACTATTTTTTCTGTCCGCTCGGGAAGGGGTAAATTGCCCAATTGCTCCTTTACATGCGTGTCAAGCGTTATACCGGCCACATATCCACTTAGCACAAATATCGGCCCATAGTTCGGTGCGCATTCGCAAAGGCCTATCATTTGCACCAAATTGGGATGGGAGAAAGCCAATGATGCCTCTTGGCGAGCCCTCTCGCGTATCATTTTATTATTGGCGTATATGTCTTTTACCCTTTTCACCGCAATACGTTGGTTTGAAGTGCAAGAAAAGCCCAAGTAAACAGTCCCCATCGCACCATTACCCAATGGTGTGCTATTAGGGTCATAGTAGTACCACTGCCCCAAGGCTTGCAGGTATATTCGAGGGTCACCCGCCCGTTGGCAAACCTGTTGCGAAGTGTTGTTATTCATAGTGTTCACCATCAGTAAAGACAAATTCTCTCAAAGCATCAATATTATGTTCCAGATTACTCTTCAACGTGCCATTGTCATATCCGTGGACAGCATCGATATTTAAATTCAATAACGCCAATGCCTTCTCCCAACAGCTCAAGGCATTAAAATCATCGTTACTTTGGTAATATGCCGCTCCTAATATATAATAGACATCTGGTGTTATTACAGTATCATCACTTATTAAAGTCAGGTATTTTATCGTTTCTTTTAACTCTGCCGGAACACTCTTCTTACTTTTGCCTAACAATGACCTTCGTCGAGAAACAATCTCATTATTCTCATTTCCGAAGAGAGTAATACCGATCTCAACCTTTGCCTTGTCGTCACCATTATCCGCCAAAGCCTTCATCTTCTTAAATCCCGAACGAACGGACTCCCCATCCGCAGAGTCCAACAACCCCAAAGCATACTCAAAATCAGTTAAAGTATCAGCATCTACATAATCAGATTTCAAAAAATCCACAGAGATGGCATTTCCACCACCTTCCAAATACCCCCAAACTCCCCACCCGAAAGCTAAAAGACCAAGGCACATAACGACATATTTTCCTCCTTTGTCCCAAAGAGTAGGTTTTGTTTTCTCTGCCACCTCAATTGCCACCCGGAACTCAGCTATTGAACCATAACGACGGCTTTGCAGCTTTTCCGTGGCCTTTTTGACAACCTTAGCAAGACTTTTGTTAGTAATGTAGCCCACAGGAATTTTGTGCTTTAACTGTTTTTGAAGGATTTCGTACTGGCTCCCTTCAAAAGGCAAACGCCCGACAAGCAACCTGTAAAACAAGATGCCTAAAGCATAAATATCCGTAGTATAGTTCTGGTTACGGACATCCCCCAGCACCAGTTCAGGGGATGCATATTCGGCTTTACCTATGAATTTGCCGGCCGTAGTCATTAATTTATCATTAGAACCTAAAGCCTTTAAATTTTTCGCAATGCCGAAATCAATCAATTTTATGCACCCGTCACTTGTAACCATTATGTTACTAGGGTCTATATCCCTATGGATATACCCTTTGTCATGTAATGCCAATACACCAGACAGAATACTCTTTATAATAAAAACAGAAGTTGCCTCTTTATCCCTTACATAATTAGCATACAACCCTCTTGCATATCCGTCTTCGCCATCTCCTATTCCATCAAATCTGCCTATCAGTAAATCCGACAATTCAATACCATGTAATAATTCACTGATTACATAATGGTGATAGACAGGCTCTCCCCACTTATTTGATTCATAGACGCTAATCAATCCACGCATTTCCACAAGATTGTCATGTCGCAACTGTATCGAAGCTTCCCGCTCAGCCCTTGCGTAAACTTCTTCCGGCAAATCATCATGCAGTGCCTTTATTGCAACTTCCGTCCTCACACCCGTTTTTTCATCTACGCAGACCCCCTTATACACCACTCCCATCCCTCCCTCGCCTAAAGGGGTGGATTCGGCATCATATTCATAATAAATGCCTTTGCTTTTTTCTACTTGTCCTTGTAATTTTTTAACTAACATCATCTATTTACATGAAAATGGTTCCACCAGGCTTGGTTACCGGCTTGTTTTCTGCTTCATCATGGCCGACAGTCCCCCCTTGGACATTTACATCTTCCTGCTCATATCCTTGCGTAAAACGATTGGTTGAAGGTGCCGCATAAGGATTTCCCTGATGGGGCTGACGAGAAAAAACTGTTGCCGCAGTTTGGGTTGGAATAAAGCCCCGGCACACATTCAAACCTATTTGCTTTGCGTCTATCAATACAAAATATAGGTCGTAGTGCTCCCCGATAGTGATAATATCACCATCGAAGCATTCCCTTTGCTCAAAGCCAAGGCTTTCTCCATTTATCATTGTGCCGCAAGTTGAGCGGGCATCGCAAATTGAAGCAATAATTTTCTCGGGATTCTTCATCTGCCTTACAACCAGCACTGCATGTTGTTCTGAAACGGTGGCCTCTCCTAAACAAACGTCACAATCCGCAGAGCGGCCAATGGAGTTTGACCCCATACGAAGCGGCCAGAATTCCCCAGAATTGGATTTGGAAATGGAGTACAAGAAACCAACTACAGGTTTCTGATTCGGCATATTCACACTATTGGGCATGGCACCAAAGGGATTAGGAACATAAGTCTCATCTTGGGCATTGGCATTCTGGCTACCAAAAGATGAAGGCTGTTCCTTGTAAGCATCCTCCATTCCAGGAATAATAGTTTTGTTACTGCTCATATCAGTTTTTCTTTATTGATTTATTACTTCGGTTATTATAGCTCATTAATTGTGGTTTTCAATCCACTGGCACAATGAATGCTTTCGGGATATAGGCAGTAGCCACAGTGAGCAAGCCATTGATGACAACTCCCACTCGCTGCTGTCCTTGGTAACGGGCAACTGTCCCGATTACCCCTTTGAATTTTCCATGGATGACACGGACTACTTGCCCGGCACGGAACTTGGGCACGTCATCGGTAGACACGACAATATCGTCCACATCCGAATTACAGATAATGCGGAGGCTTTCTATCTGATTGTCGGGAACAATCAGCGGCTCCTTCCTGATTTCATTGCCGAAATGGAAGTGACGATAATAAAAACGAAGGTAAGGGAGGTTCACGTTGTCGTAAACATAGGACTTGATTTCTTCTTCTGTCCCGTATGCGAAGAAGATGTTAGGAAGACGAGATTCTTCAACGGTCTTACGCCTACCGCCCACAAGCTTGACCGTGGTAAGCGTGGGATAAAATGCCGTAGCACCTTGACCTACAATGAAATCGTATGCTTTCTTCTCTCTTCCGTAAGTGGTACGAAGGGCATACCAATGCGAGTTGCTTATTCCTTGTTTACGTTGAAGTTCAGTGATTTCCAATGGGCTACTTTGGGTGGACACCCCTGTATTTGAGTCCTCTGCCAAAACTGGCTTTTGAACTTCGGGGAAAGCATCAGAGGCAAGTCCGATGCAGGGAAGGTTTGAGCCTCCTCCTTGGCTGTTGACATCTTTGGATGCAACTACATCGATTTTCATATCGGTGCTAACTTTATTCTAGACAGAACTCAGTCATGGCACATAACAAAGAGCGTGGAATCGTCCTGTTGTCCATTCCACGGCCCGAGGCTCTTGCATTGCCTATCTAAGTCGAACAGACAACGTCAGAGCCCACGCCGATATGAATAATCAAGCACCGTTAAGAAGACCTATATAAACCACTTCTTTGCACCTGAAAGGGCATAACCCGTGCTTACAAGGTCTCCACGGGGATGATATAATCACACCCGGGACATCTACCGTTGACCATATTCGAGACTTAGATACTGAGAGTTTGCAAGATTTCAGACCGTCCCAAACACAGCGTCGAGTAAACGCCTTCATCATGTCTTGGACTATTATCCCACCCAAAACCCGCTTTGCACGACTACTTCATTTATATGATTTCGTCGTGCTAGGCCCAGCGTGAACTGCCAAAAAACCTTATATTGAAAGAATACATCTCTCGACAATAACTGTTTTGGCTATCATAGTCCGAGGCAAAGATACTAAATATTTCCGAAAAGAGTAAAAACAAATGAAAGTTTTTTAGAATACGAACGGAACAAGAAGAAAAGCGCCCTTATTACATATTAATTATCAACCATTTACTTGAAACATCGAAAAAATAGTATCTTCATATAAAAAAATACGTGTAAAACACCTTCATCTGTACAAGGAGCCTACACCCCTTCCATCCAAATAATCCACCGACTGAAACTATTGCCCAATAGTATACAAAAACCGCCCGTACATTCTGCGCCATATGATTTTCCGTTCTGCGGCAAACGATTTTTCAATCTCCTGAGAACGATTTTCGGACGTACTGACATCCGTCCTACGGGCTTTGCCATACTGAAAGACCCTATCCGGAAAAAGCATGGGTGTCCGGGGGATGTCCTTACCCCTGTCTCTTATACACATCTGACGCTGCCGACGAAGCTAGAAGTGTA
>OWJH01001039.1_pt1 | contig 10486 bp, 9 predicted proteins | sample 1732621 | NCBI WGS metagenome assembly OWJH01 (sample SAMN05065735, study PRJEB22554) | human gut metagenome | biome: ENVO:2100002; feature: ENVO:00000062; material: ENVO:00002003 | host: Homo sapiens | place: USA
CTACACTTCTAGCTTCGTCGGCAGCGTCAGATGTGTATAAGAGACAGGTTCAGGGTGGTGGAGCCCTTCTCGGTCTGGACCACCAGCGTGCTCACGCCCTCGTTCAGCAGGGTCTGCATGTCCTGCACGGTGGTGCGGAAGGTAGCAGAACCGGCAGGCACATCCAGCGTCAGCACGCTGTCCTTCTGACGGGCAGTGTACAGCACTTCCCTGCCGAACAGGCCCTTGACTGTGTAACGGGCCTCGCTCTTTTTCGCCGCTGCATCTGCGGACGGGGCGGCCAGCTCATCGCCGGAGATCAGCATGATATTGCCCTGAATGGGGTTTCCTTCCGGTGCGCCGTAGCCGCCGTAGGTGGGATCCTTTTCGCCGATCGCCACATCGGCGCTGTGCAGGGCGATATCCCCCTGCACCATCTGCTCCTGCGGGGGCAGATAGCCTGCGGCAGCAGGGTCGTTGATGTCTGCCTCTGCGGCAAATGCGCCCACGCTCAGCATGGCGGCAGCACCCAGCACTGCTGCGGTGGTGGTGACGGTACGGACAAATTTATGGTTCAGTTTCATTTGGAATACCTCCGTTGATGGCGGTTTTGCACCGCACATTTTTGTTTTGTGGAAAACCATGGTCTGCCATGCGGTGTAATACAAAACCGCCGCATCTGTCTTATAAACGGATGCGGCTTCAGGATTATTGCAGCAGGCTAAAAAAATTTTTTGGAAGCTCTGCCGCCGGGGTCACTGGGCCTGTGCCGGTTCCCGGTTCAGGATCTCCATGAACTCCTCGCCGGTGATGGTCTCCTTCTGGTACAGATACTGTGCCAGCTCGTCCAGCTTGGCGCGGTTGTCGGTCAGGATGCGGACAGCCTTTTCGTGCTGAGCCTTGACCAGCTCCACCACCTTCTGGTCGATCTCGCGCTGGGTCTGCGCCGAGCAGGCCAGCGAGGTGTCACCGCCCAGATACTGGTTGTTCACGGTCTCCAGCGCCACCATGTCAAAGTCCTTGCTCATGCCGTAGCGGGTAAGCATGGCGCGGGCAAGCTTGGTGGCCTGCTCAATATCGTTGGAGGCACCGGTGGTGATGGAATGGAACACCACTTCCTCGGCGGCGCGTCCGCCGGTAAGGGTGGCGATCTTGTTTTCCAGCTCTTCCTTGCTCATCAGGTAGTGGTTGCCCTCGTCCACCTGCATGGTGTAGCCCAGTGCGCCGGAGGTGCGGGGGATAATGGTGATCTTCTGCACAGGGGCAGAGTTGGATTGCTTGGCCGCCACCAGTGCATGGCCGATCTCGTGGTAGGCCACGATGCACTTTTCCTTATCGGTGAGGATAGAATTCTTCTTCTGGTAGCCTGCAATGACCACCTCGATGCTCTCCTCCAGATCGGCCTGCGTCACGCTCTTGCGGCCTGCACGCACAGCGCGCAGAGCTGCTTCGTTGACGATGTTGGCAAGTTCCGCACCGGAGGCACCGGAAGCCATACGGGCCACGGTGTTGAAGTCGATGCCCGGGGCCAGCGCCACCTTTTTGGCGTGCACTTTCAAAATCTCTTCGCGGCCCTTGAGGTCGGGCAGCTCCACAGGAACACGGCGGTCAAAGCGGCCGGGACGGGTCAGAGCCGGGTCAAGGGAATCCGGACGGTTGGTGGCCGCGAGGATGATGACGCCGCTGTTGCCCTCGAAGCCGTCCATCTCGGTGAGCAGCTGGTTCAGGGTCTGCTCGCGCTCGTCGTTGCCGCCCAGCTGGCCGCTGTTGCGCTTCTGGCCAATGGCGTCTATCTCGTCGATGAACACGATGCAGGGGGCTTTTTCCTTGGCCTGCTTGAACAAATCACGGACTTTGGACGCGCCCATGCCCACGAACATCTCCACGAACTCCGAGCCGGAGATGGAGAAGAACGGCACGTTGGATTCGCCCGCCACGGCCTTTGCCAGCATAGTCTTGCCGGTACCCGGAGGGCCGACGAGCAGGATGCCCTTGGGCATCGAGGCGCCGATCTCTTCGTATTTCTTGGGGTCGTGCAGATAATCTACGATCTCCTGTAAGTTCTCTTTGGCCTCGTCCTCGCCGGCCACGTCCGCAAAGCGGATGCCGTGGGTGGACTGGACGTAGACCTTGGCGTTGGACTTGCCCACGCCGCCGAACATCATCGAGTTCGCGCCGCCGGCCTTTTCTATGAGCTTTTTGTTCATGAAATTGCCCAGCCAGACGAAGAGGACGATGGGCAGCACAAAGCTCAGCAGAAAGCTCATCAGGGGCGAAGCCTGCTCGACGATCTCGCTGGAAAACTCGGCCCCTGCGTCGTAGAGGCGCTGGGTCAGGTCGGGGTCGTTCATCAGGCCGGTCTTGTAGATTTGCTTTTCGTCTTTATCGGTAAAGATGATCTGGTTCGATTCCACATCCACCCGGCCGATGTCTTTGTCCTCGGTCATGGACATGAAGGTGCCGTAGTCCACTTCTTTTACCTGCCGTTCGCTCATCCACGGCACGAGCACGAAGTTGAGCAGCATCAGCACCAGTAATACAATGGCGTAGTAAATAGCCAATGGCTTTTTGGGGGTCTTGACTTCTTTCATGGGGGTCCCTCCTTACGTTGCAAACAGCATACCACGACGCCATTTCAGAAACCAGCGTTTCGAGGCGAACTTTGCAAAAACTTCGCAGATTCTTAACAAAACCGAGGAACAAGGAGGCTGTCCGCTTGACAAATCGAATCACTTTGACTATACTGAACATACAAGAAGGTGCTGTCCGCAATGGTCAGCTTCCCTCGGTTAAGTCAAACAATAAGAATGACCGCTTAGCGTGGAAGGCTGTGGGCGGTCATTTCTTATTGTTATGTATCTCTTTGAAGATAGCCCATGAGATCTGAAAGGTAACAAAGACTGCTCCGCCCAGCAGGCCGAGCAATGCGATAGTTTCCGTCAGGGTCATAAGGCATCCCCCCTTTCGCGTTTGCGTCCGGGGGAAGCAACAATAAGGTTTCACACCCCCGGAAGCTTGCCGGGGAAGCTAGACCACCTTTTTATGCAGACAGCACCTGGATACCGCCGCTTCGGGCGGTATTTTTATTTTACCATAGTTGGTGATATAATACAACAAAAATAGGATCCACCCGCAAATTTTGAAAATTTATGCTGCTATTTATGTGAAATCGTTTCATTTTCATTGTGAGCAAAACTGCTTGACAGGGGCGGCGGGTTTTGCTAAAATGAAATCACTTTGAACAAAGCGCAAATGCGTTGACGGGGAAAAAACGATTTTCTTCTGCGTACAGAGAGCCGCCGGATGGTGCAAGGCGGTGCAGAGGGTCTCGGTTACTGGCCCCTGAGCGGCAGGACTGAAGCAGACAGTAGGTCCTGACGGAAGCCCACCGTTATAAGGGCAGCGATTCGCCTCAAAAAGCCGATCGTGCAGAGCGGCTGTGCTTATGGCACAGCAAAGAGAGTGGTACCACGGGTGCCCTGTAACAGAAATTACAGGCTCTCGTCTCTCAGGGGATTTCGTCCTTTGAGAGACGGGAGCCTTTTCGTTTACAAAAAGTGTAAAATGGAGGACAAAAAAACATGATGGACGCTACCAAGTACGCACCGGGATATTACCCGGTCCCTGCAGGTTATGACAGCTGGGTCAAGAAGGATCACATCGAGAAAGCTCCCACCTGGTGCAGCGTGGACCTGCGCGACGGCAATCAGGCTCTTATCGTCCCCATGAGCCTCGAGGAAAAGCTGGAATTCTTCCAGATGCTGGTCAAAATTGGCTTCAAGGAGATCGAAGTCGGATTCCCGGCCGCCAGCGAGACGGAATACGAGTTCCTCCGCACCCTCATCGAGAAGAACATGATCCCCGACGATGTCACCGTGCAGGTGCTGACCCAGTGCCGCGACCACATCATCCGCCGCACCTTCGAGGCTGTCAAGGGCGCACCCCGTGCGGTCGTCCACTTCTATAATTCCACCTCCGTCGCCCAGCGCGAGCAGGTGTTCCACAAGTCCAAGGAGGAGATCAAGCAGATCGCAATGGACGGCGCAAAGCTGGTCAAGCAGCTGAGCGAGGAGTATGAGGGCAACTTCCTCTTCGAGTACAGCCCCGAGAGCTTCACCGGTACCGAGGTGGACTACGCCGTTGAGGTCTGCAACGCGGTCCTGGACATCATGCAGCCCACCCCCGACCGCCCCATGATCATCAACCTGCCGGTCACGGTCGAGATGAGCATGCCCCACGTTTACGCAAACCAGATCGAGTATTGCGACAAGCACCTCAAGTACCGCGACAGCGTCATCATCTCCACCCACCCGCATAATGACCGCGGCACCGGCGTCGCCTGTGCCGAGCTGGCCGTTCTGGCAGGCGCTCAGCGGGTGGAGTGCTGCCTCTTCGGCAACGGCGAACGCACCGGCAACGTGGATGCTGTGACCCTCGCCATGAATATGTACAGCCACGGCGTAGACCCGAAGCTGGACTTCTCCGATATGCCCGCCATCTGCGCCACCTATGAGCGGGTCACCCGGATGCACATCTACGAGCGCACCCCCTATGCCGGCCAGCTGGTGTTCGCCGCCTTCTCGGGCAGCCATCAGGACGCCATTGCAAAGGGCATGGCCTACCGCAAGGAGAAGGGCGACCACCGCTGGACCTGCCCCTATATCCCGGTGGACCCCCACGACATCGGCCGCACCTACGACGCCGACGTCATCCGCATCAACAGCCAGAGCGGCAAGGGCGGCATCGGCTTCGTGCTGGAGCAGAACTACGGCTACAACCTGCCCGCCAAGATGCGGGAGGCGCTGGGCTACAAGGTCAAGAGCGTGTCCGACCACAGCCACAAGGAGCTGAGCGCAGGCGAAGTGCTCCACATCTTCGAGGATACCTTCCTCAACAAGTCCAAGCCCCTGTCTGTCGTCGAGGCCCACTTTGCACAGGTCAACGGCATCACCGCCACCGTCACGCTGGATCTGAACGGTCAGCGCAAGGTGGTCACCTCGGTGGGTAATGGCCGTCTGGATGCTGTGGCGAACGCTATCCAGAGCGCCACCGGCATGGACTTCCACCTGGAAACTTACTCCGAGCACAGCCTGGACGAAGGTTCCACCTCCCGCGCCGCTTCTTACGTCGGCCTCGAGTGGGGCGACGGCATCGTCACCTGGGGTGCAGGCACCGATACCGATATTATCGTGGCCGGCATCCATGCACTGGTCAGCGCGATCAACAATAAATAAGAGAGTAAATAAAGGGCAGCGTCCTTGCCCTCTCAGCCGCCTCCGGCGTCAGACTCCCCTTTTTGTCGCTTGCGCGACATCTTCCCCCGGCCGGGGGAAGTCTTTCCTCAAAGGGAGAGCCAAAAACGTGACCGTCAGGCCATAGCCTCTCCCTTTGGGAGAGGTGGCACGCTGCAGGCGTGACGGAGAGGGCAAGCCAGCTTCCCTATATTGCAGATATAAAAAGGCGCACCGGCACAGCCCTGTTACAGACTGCCGGTGCGCCCTTCGTCATTTTGTTCTGTTTCGGCCCGCGTTATTCGGCAGTATCCTCAGCGGGAGCAGCCTCTTCTGCGACCTCATCTCCGGCCTCAGCAGGCTCTTCCTCAGCGGGGGCGGCGGTATCCTCGCCGAACAGCAGACGCTCGTACTCGTCCAGCTCCTTCTCACGGCGGCGCAGATAAACAGCCACAGCAACCAGCGCACCAGCCACAGCAGCCAGCGTTGCGATAACAGCGATCAGACAGGATTTCTTCATAGGTTCAGCACACTCCTTTTTGGTCGAACCAGCGGTCCAGCTATTTTCAGCGGTCGTTCCGCGGCACAGGCTCGGTCTATTCTGAAACTATTATACCCGGACTTCACGAAAATTACAACCAAAAAGGCAAAATTTTGCTTTTTTCAGAGTCCCAGCTTTTTCTTATACGCCTTGAATGCGCCGGGCAGAGTGTATTCGTTCTGCAGCTGTTCGCGGCTGGCCCAGACACAGCCCGCCGGGGCTTCCGCACTGCCGACGCAGACAGAATAGCCGCTCATCCGCCACTCGATGTGGCTGAAAATATGTTTTGCCGCCGGCAGAGGTTCGATGCTCTCACAGGCAAGGCCCAGCGCTTCCAGCCGGCCGCAGACTTCTTCGGCGCTGAGGGCTTCGCCCTCCCACAGAAGCGGCTGCCACAGACCGGCCAGCAGACCTTTTTGGGGCCGCTGCTGCAACAGGAAGCGTCCTTCGGCGTCTTCGGCCAGCACTACCGTCACCGGCTCGATGCGCCGTGCTTTGGGCGCAGCCTTATGGGGCAGTTCCAGCGCTGTGCCGGCCCTGCGGGCTTCGCACAGAGAGGCCAGCGGACACCGCTCACAGAGCGGTGCGCCGTTCGGCACACAGACCAGTGCGCCCAGCTCCATCAGAGCCTGATTGTAGTCGCCCGCCTTTTCAGGGGGCTGATGCTCCATGACCCGGGCCGTAAAAGCTCGTTTTACCGCCGGTTCTGTAATAACGCCGGGGTCATTATACAGTCTGGAAAACACCCGCAGCACATTTCCGTCCACCGCCGGGACAGCCAGCCCGAAGCTGATGGACGCGATGGCTCCCGCCGTGTAGTCCCCGATACCGGGCAGAGCGCGGAGGGCGGCGTAGTCGGCTGGCAGCTGCCCGCCGTACTGCTCACAGACGATGCGGGCGGCCTTTTGCAGGTTGCGCACCCGGCTGTAGTAGCCCAGCCCCTCCCAGAGCTTGTGGAGCTTTTCTTCTTCGCACGCCGCCAGCGCGGGGATGTCCGGCAGGGCGGCGAGGAAGCGCTCATAATAGGGCAGCGCCGCCGAGACGCGGGTCTGCTGCAGCATGATCTCGCTGAGCCAGACGTGGTAGGGGCTGGGGTCGGTGCGGAAAGGCAGGATGCGCTGGTTCTTGTAGAACCATTCCAGCAATGCCGGGGCGATGTTTTCCACTTGTTTTGCTCTCCTTGTTGAAAATAAAAGAAAACCTCTCAGTCAAAGCCTGCGGCTTTGCCAGCTCCCCTACCGAGGGGAGCCTCTGGCGAAAAGGAAAAGTTTCCCGTTCTGCCAAAGCCTCTCCTCGTCAGGAGAGGTGGCATTGCGAAGCAATGACGGAGAGGTTGACTCACTGATTAGAAACCGTAAGCCGTGCGGGGGAAGGGCAGCACGTCACGGATGTTCTGGATGCCCGTGAGGTACATGATCATGCGCTCGAAGCCCAGACCATAGCCTGCGTGCTCCACGCCGCCGAACTTGCGGAGGTTCAGGTACCAGTCGTAGCTGGACTTGTCCAGACCCAGCTCGTCCATACGGGTCACGAGCTTGTCGTAGTCCTCCTCACGCTGGCTGCCGCCGATGAGCTCGCCGATGCCGGGGACCAGCATATCGGCTGCGGCCACGGTCTTGCCGTCGGCGTTCTGCTTCATGTAGAAGCTCTTGATCTCCTTCGGGTAGTCGGTGACGAAGACGGGCTTCTTGAACACCACTTCGGTCAGGTAGCGCTCGTGCTCGGTCTGGATGTCCACGCCCCACTCCACGGGGAACTGGAACTTCTTGTTGTTCTTCTTCAGGATCTCGATGGCGTCAGTGTAGCTGATGCGGCCAAACTCGCTGTTTGCCACCAGCTCAAGGCGCTCGATGAGGCCCTTGTCGATGAACTGGTTGAAGAAAGCCATCTCATCGGGGCAGTTGTCCAGAACGTAGCGGATAACGTACTTGGTCATGGCCTCGGCGGTGTCCATGTAGCCGTTCAGATCGCAGAACGCCATCTCCGGCTCGATCATCCAGAACTCGGCGGCGTGGCGGGTGGTAAAGCTCTTCTCAGCGCGGAAGGTGGGACCAAAGGTGTACACCTTGCCGAACGCCATTGCCATGGCCTCGGCTTCCAGCTGGCCGGAAACGGTCAGGTTGACGGGCTTCTCGAAGAAGTCCTTGGTGTAATCGACGGTGCCGTCCTCGTTCTTGGGGACGTTGTCGAGGTCGAGGGTGGTGACGCGGAACATCTCGCCGGCACCCTCACAGTCGGAAGCGGTCAGCAGCGGAGAGTGGGCGTAGACGAAGCCGTTCTCCTGGAAGAACTTGTGGATGGCGTAGGCAGCGGCGCTGCGCACGCGGAAAGCGGCGTTGAAGGTGTTGGTGCGGGGGCGCAGGGTGGGCATGGTGCGCAGATATTCCATGCTCATCTTCTTTTTCTGCAGCGGATACTCGTCCGCCGGGCAGTCGCCCAGGATCTCCACACTGTCGGCATTCAGCTCAAAGGGCTGCTTTGCCTGCGGGGTGAGCACCAGCTTGCCCTTGACGCGCAGGCTGCTGTACAGACCGGTGTGAATCACCTCATCGTAGTTTGCCAGCTTGCCTGCTTCCAGCACGACCTGCAGGGTCTTGAAGCAGCCGCCGTCGGACAGGGCGATGAAGCCGATGTTTTTGGAGTCGCGGATGTTCTTTGCCCAGCCGCATACGGTGACGACCGTACCATCGGCGGGGGTGTTCTTGTACAGCGAAACGATCTCAGTGCGTTCCATTTTCAGATTACCTCCGATATAAAGTAAAAAGACAGCTTTTCTCCCTGAAAGTTCAGGGCGAACAAGCTGTCTTGTAATGTCCGCGGTGCCACCTGAATTACCGGAAGTGTCCGGTCGCTCACGCGCTCAAGTAAAAGCGCTGCTCCGTTAACGCTGAGCCTGCGGCGCACCTACTGGCGGCGCATTTTTATCACTGCGCCCTGTTCAGTTTGCTGCTCCCGGGTGTTCGTTCACGCACCGTCCGCGCACGGCTCCCAGCTCTGCCGCGCTCTCTGTGGCGTTGTGATGCGCTACTTTTCCCAATCACTGCATTTATTAGTAAATATAGCACTTTGCCGCCGTTTCGTCAAGTATCCGGGCCAAGCAGCGCCTGCACAAGGCCGTTGGCCGCCAGCTGCCCGGCGTAGAGGGCCTCGTTGAGGTTATTGCCGTGGCCTCCTATCTCGATGAGCAGACTGCCGGTGGTGAGGTCCTGATTATAAAAGCGGTAGCTGAACAGCACCGGCCGGGTGAAACCGGGGTACATCCCCTCCATGCTCCGCTCCCATGCGGCGGCGAAACGGAGGTTCTGCCGCCAGCCGGGCAGCCGGACGCTGCCGCCGTTGTCGCACCCGCAGATGATCATGACCTGCGCGGCCTGCCGCCCGTCCACGGTGCAGACCGGGGCCATCCGGGAACCTCCCTCTGTCTCGATGGCGTCCCGGTGGACGTCCAGCACCACCTTGATGCTCGGATACTGCGCCAGATACCGCTGGACGACGGCCCGGCTGTTCTCGTAGCTGCCGGTGTAGCTGGGGTAGTCGTTCAGGGTCTCGTCGTGGAGGGTGTTCAACCCGGCGGCGTTGAGGGTGTCCGCCATCACCCGGCCCACGGCACACATATTCAGGTTCGTGTCGGTGGTGCGGGCGCCGTCGCCGGGCGAATACCACAGTCCCGCCGAGAGGCGGTAGTCCTCGGTGGCGTGGGTGTGCATGATGAGGATCTGCGGGTCAGGGCTGTCCTTTTCGACGCCAAAGGGCAGTGGGGCCTGTATCTCTGCCGCGATGTCCGCCGCAGTCTGTCGGGTGTTGTTCTTGATGCTGCCCGCGCCGCAGGCAACGTACTTTTCACCGCTGCCTTGCGGGTAATTTTTTTCAATCACTGCGCCCGCGCCTTCGGGCCGGGCGTCGTCACCCAGAAGCTCCACAAGATAGCTTTCGATGCCGCCTGTCGGGGCGGCGGCTTCGGGCTGAGAGGCGGCAGTCCCGGTGCTTTCAGGGGCGGCTTCGGCCACAGATGCGGCCTCCTGCGCCGCGCCGGAGACGGCCTTTCGGCTCAGGGAGAGCGCCGTCTGCGCCGCCGGGACAGGCCCGGCGATGACCGCCGCCAGCCCCAGCACAACACTGTGGGCCGTGATGGTCAGAGCCGCAAAAAGGGCCGCTGCGCCCAGAAAGGGCAGCAGATGGCTCTGCCCGGCCTCGCCATAGCGCATAGACTGCCCCCTCCCCTTTTGTTTTATCCATACAATATGAGCATCAGCGGGGTTTTATCCCACCAGCCAGCAGAGCTGGGCGATGCTGAGCCTCGGCTGCAAGGCACGGTTGATGGCCGCGCCCAGCAGGGCGGCCCCGTGGGCGATGACGCTGTCCAGTTCCCGGGGCGTCACCACGAGGTCTTTGCCCTCCTGCGCCATCATCAGGGTGGGGATGCCCGCCGCAATCACTGGCAGGCCCAGACGGGCCGCGTCCAGATGCTTGCTGCTGCCGGGCTGGGCCGGGCAGAGGCCGGTGTCGGAGAACTGCAGCGTCCGGCCCAGACGCTGGGGTTCCGACGAGCAGAGGCTGTCCACGCAGATGAGGGCCGTGGGCCGCACTTCCCGCACCAGCGCACCGGCCAGCTGCTGCAGGCTCAGGCCGGTGGACGCCGAGACGCCCGGGGCCACCGCCGCCACCGGGCGGATGCCCTTCACCGGCGGACGGCCTGCGCCCATCCTGTCTCTTATACAAATCTGACGCTGCCGAC
>OWJH01001048.1_pt1 | contig 10393 bp, 10 predicted proteins | sample 1732621 | NCBI WGS metagenome assembly OWJH01 (sample SAMN05065735, study PRJEB22554) | human gut metagenome | biome: ENVO:2100002; feature: ENVO:00000062; material: ENVO:00002003 | host: Homo sapiens | place: USA
CCAGCCACGGCTGTGTGTACAAGCGTGCGGACATCGTGGCCATCCTCACCATGGCGGTGGACTGCATGAGGGAACAGCTTCTGGGAGGACAGAAGATACAGCTGGGCGACTTGGGGGATTTCTCCATCAGCATCAACAGTATAGGAGCGGAAAGCGCTGCCGACTACAATCCTGCCATCCATGTCAGAAAGCTGAATGTGAACTGGAGTGCCGGAACACGTTTCCAGAACTTGCAGGAGGAAGCTGTGTTCAATCTGGTGGCCACGCGCAAGGCGGCCCGACTGGTGGTGAAGGCGCTGAAAGCCGGAAAGACCAGTGTGGATCTTACCGGAGAGGCGAAGGAGCCGGAAAACGGAGGACAGGCCTGACGGAACTCCTGTATGACGGAAGCAAGGCACAACGCTAAAGGCACGACGCTAAAAGGCTGAATGTGCCCCTGTGACAAGCCGTTTTCATTGGGGTACATTCAGCCCTTGGCTTCCATTACAATTCACTTATTATCAACCTCTAAAACAAAATTCCAATGAGTTCAAGAACAAAGAAAAACACCTGGACACTGATTCTGAAAGTAATTATCACCGTAGCCACCGCCGTTGCCGGCGCACTCGGCCTGAACGCCTGTATCTGATGATCATGAGAACCATCACCCTGATTATTATCCACTGCTCCGCCACCCCTGAGGGGCGGAGGCTGGATTTTGAGACCTGCCGCCAGGACCACATCCGCCACCGGGGCTTCACGGACATAGGATATCATTTCTATATCACCCGTGACGGAGAGATTCACCGCGGACGACCTCTGGAAAAGGTGGGAGCGCATTGCAAGAACCATAACCGGCATTCTATCGGCATCTGCTATGAAGGAGGACTCTCGGCGGACTGCACACCTGCCGATACGCGTACTCTGATGCAGAAAGGAAGTATGCTGGCACTGTTGCGCGAGCTGCGCCTCCTGTTCCCCAAAGCGTTGATAGTGGGGCATCATGACTTGAATTCCGTGAAGCCGTGCCCTTGTTTTGATGCTGTAAAGGAATACCGCTTTTAAGGGAAGCTTTCTCCAAAGATAGGGTTTCCAATGAGAACTGTTTGTTTTCAAAGAGGCTTCTTCAAAGATACTGTATTCAAGGATGATTTCTCCAAAGATAGCGTCCCTTTCCTCCGCTTTGATTTCCTGACCCTTCATTCAACTAATCTTTTCATTTAACAATAATAAAAATGAACTATCTGATAAACCAACTCATGACCGTGGACAAAGCCTTCTACCGTCATTATCTGGAAATGCTACTCACCCTGAACCGCATCCATGCCCTCACCCCCTGGCAGATGTCCATGCTACTGTGGAGAGCCAAGATTTTCCATATACAGGTGCTCTATCCCGAACTGCTGCGCATCAGCCTGTGCACGGAACAGGAGAAAGACGAAATACGTTTTATGAAAGGATGGAAACTGAAAGAGCTGGAGAAAATAATGCCCGCATGGCAGCGACGGCAGTGCGAGGAGATAAAACGGGAACGGTGGAGAGGATTTTAGTGGCTAATGATTAATGAGGAATGATCAGTGATCACTGAGGAATGGTCAGTAATCAGTAAAACCTGCCGGCAACATGATCTACTTGTAAACAACTTTTAAAGGGGTATGTCAAAATCAAATGACTACTCCGAAAAGTTACAAATTGTAACTACAAGACCTAAAAAGCGGGTGTCAAAACTCAGTTTTTGAAAACATGAACTTACAATCTGAAATTTGAGCATCCTAAAAGACTAAAGAAAGGGTCGTATCATTACTCCATACAGAGCTTGATACGATCCTTTTACGTGTTATAATTACTATCTGTAACTTTTCGGGGCTGTCCTTTTTGTTTTGACACATCTCCCTTCTCCTATCCCCAAGTTATTCAGGAACAGCAACATTCAACTACTTCATTCCCCCTCATTAAACCCCAGGCCCTGCTGTTCGGGCTTCAGCTTCTCTGTCAGAAAATTGGTATGCTCCCACTTCGGTTCGGGCGGATTATGATCCAAGGTCCTCTCCTCGGTAGGGGTGTAGCGTCCGTTGTAAGTGCTGAAGGCGAAAAAAGCATCTCCCGGTCCGCCCAGATGGTCGAAACGTACCTTGGCCACACGCACCAGCACCTGCCCCAGTTCATCGTTACGGTCTACCACCATTCCATAATCCGTCTTGTTGAAAAAGGCCGCCGAGCCGTTGATATCATACAGCGTGGGCACAGGCCAGCGTTTGCTTCCCGGTTCGCGGCGCAACTTGGTGGGGTGCGCCACCAGAATGAGCAACACCTTGTGCTTCACGGCAAAATTGGAGAACTCGTCGAAGATGCGGCTGATGTACTGCGTTTCCGTTTCCCAGTCGGGAATCTGATGCTCGAAGCGGTTGAAGGGGTCCACCACCAGCACCTTCACTCCTTTCCGGCTCACCAGTTGGGCGGCAATGCGAAGCACGCTCTCTACCGAGAAGTCCTCTTTCGGCATAATGGAGAAGACACTCTGTGCCAGGTAACGGATGGCCTGTCCGGCTTCCGGCAACGGCATCCCTTTGTGTTCGAAACGCTTGCCCACCACGCGGCGTATCAGCTTGCGGTAGTGATAGGCCAGCGGGGTATTCTCCGGGCTGAAATAGCCCACCTTCCAATCGTGGCGCAGGAGCAGGCGCATGGCAATTTCGTCCACAAACTCGCTTTTTCCGCTACCGGGAACGCCTGTGACCGTGAGCACAAAACCACGCTCGAACTTGATCAGACGGTCCAGATTCTCCAGTCCCGTATCGGCTCCTTCCGGCATTCCGTTGTAATAAATATCCATCAGCGTATCCCATTCGTCCATGGGGCAGAAGACTCCTTCCAACGGGATTTCCGCCGCCTGCTCCACCTGCTGGCGGAGCCTCGAAAGATTGTACTTCAACAGATACTCGTTGGCGTCTTTGCAGCCTTCTCCCCAGGCCACCACCTTGCAGCGGTCCATGCCCAGGCGGCGCACCAGTTCGTCGCGCAACTCCACTCCGCGCTTGTCGGTATCCATGGCCAGGATGATTTCCGTCTTGTCATCGAAGTGCGACTCCACGAAGCGGTCCAGCCACTGAAGGTTCGCGCCTCCGGCTCCGTTGGGTACGGACACCACCTCTTCCAGTCCTGCGGCTATCAGGCTGAGGGCATCTATCTCGCCTTCGGTGATGTAACACTTTTCCTTCCCTTTTATGGCGTCTATGTTCCAAGGAATCAGCTCGGCTCCTTTCACCATCTTGAAATGCTTTGCGGCATCCCGGAATTTCATGTTTTTCATTACTCCGTCCTCCAGGTAAGGGAAGCAGATGCAGGCTTCTTCCTTGCCGGTCTGCGGCAGGAATTCCAAGCGTTCCTCTATCTTCATCCTTGTCAGGACGTCCATCGGGATACCTCGTCTGCCGACCATGTATTCCATCATTTCTCCATTCATAATTTGTTTGTTTTTATTAATTACCGGACATACGTAATGTACAGGCGGTTGCAGGGGGATGTGCGGCTTGCGTTGCGACGTGTTATGGTGCTGCGATGCTGCATCGTGGTGCTGCGACGTGTTGCGGTGCTGCGGTGCTGTATCGTGGTGCTGCGACGTGTTATGGTGCTGCGATGCTGCATCGTGGTGCTGCGACGTGTTACGGTGCTGCGGTGCATCCTTCTGCTGTTTCTGCCGTTCCCGGTCTTGTTGTTTCTGTTCTCTTTTCCACATCTCGTCTTCGTTCCACGCTATGGCGAAATCACAATGAAAGCATTTCGCCCATCCCCCTTCACGGGTGATATGCACACTGAACGAAGGATCTTTGGGATTGCTTCGCGTTGCGGAACATTCGGGACAAGGCATACGGAAATGGTCCTTTCTGCGCGGCAGGCTTTTCAGCCACCGCACATAATCTGCATGTTCTTCGCGCGTCATATCCAGCTCTGTTTCAGATTATCCCAGGTGGCACGTCCGTTGGGGCGCGGGGGTGCATCGGCAGGAAGAGGAACTCCGCAATACGAACGTTCGCCGGTCAGCGGATTGTACGTTTCGTAGGGTGAAAGTGATATCGATTCATTTTGCATCCTGCTCCTTTCTTTCAGCTTTTCTTCCAGAAAAAGACGGGTGGGCCTTTCTCGGCGGATGTAGTTGGCGAAATAAGCTTCGGCTTCGGACACGGAAGTGATTCCTCCTGTGTTTCCTTGTGCCACGACATGTTTCTTGAACAGATCACGAATAAAAGAAAGATTGTTCAAAAAGAGTTCTTTCAAACCTGACATCATCCCCACAGCCTCCAGCCAACTCTGAGTAATGAAAGCTTCATTGATGCATTGTTCCCATCGGGGTATCGTTTCGGACAATTCGGAAAATCGGGGAAGTTTATCAACAGCAGCAACAGCAATTATTTCTTTTTCTTTGTTATTGTTGTTTTTCTTCTCTCCTCTATTCTTTTCTTCTCTTATAAAGCTTTGCTTAAAGCTTGCTTGCAAATTCTTTCCATAACACTCATTATCAACACTTTGAATCACATTTTTGACTGAATTTTCATTTGTATTTTTTGCAGTCGTATTTTTCATACTTTCCGCACTACTTTTCACGTTGCTTTCCGTGCTGTTTTCCTTGTAGATTTCCTTATTATAATCCGAATGGATTGGCTTGCTGCTCTCCATGCAGACAGTCTTGTTACTATCTACATTCCTGCTTTCCATATAAATTCTCTCCTTGCTATCCATACTGGGTGCACCACTGCTTTTCAGGTAGACTTCCTTGTTATTATCCATGCAAGGTACACCACCACTTTCCATGTAGGCTTCCCCGTTATTATCCACGCAGAACGCATCACCGCTTTTCATGTAGACTTCCCCGTTATTATCCATGCAGGACGTATCACCGTTTTTCATGTAGACTTCCCCGTTACAATCCACGCAAGGTGTATCATCGCTTTTCGTATAGATTTCCTCGTTACGATCCATGCAGGGCGTATCATCGCTTTTCATGTAGATTTCCTTGTTATTATTCACGCAGGGTACATCACCACTTTTCAGGTAGGCTTCCCCGTTATTATCCACGCAGGGCGCATCATTACTTTTCGTGTAGATTTCCCCGTTATTATCCATGCAAGACGTATCACCGTTTTTCCCTTCGTTGATTCTGCCCCTTCCTATTGTAGACGTAGTTGCTTTTGCAGATGCTTTCACCGTACTTTTCTTACAGCTTCTCCCTCCCTTACTACCGGCAGCAGCACGTTGCTCGGAAAGTTTGCTCTGATATCCCATCACCTCGTCCAGATACAGACATCGGAAATACCCGTCCTCTGTAATGAGAAACAAATCGAAGTCCTTAATAAGATGTTGCAGATTTTCCACGGTAGCTCCCCACTGATCGGCCAGCAAATCCAGTTCGTTAAAATCATGTTTGTATTCCTGCTGTTTTCGCAGAAACAATATCGTTTCAAGATACAACCCCAGCCCCATGCATTTCATGTCGGCATTCAGCTTCATCATTTTGTAATCCGACATCAAGCTGCAATTCAGCCGGATAAACTGCTCTGTATAATCCATTTCTTTTGTGTGTTAGTATAAATATAACGCAAAGGAACGCAAAATATAAATAGGGCGTTGCTCACAAAAACAGGCAATTGTTAATAAATATTTTCTATCTTTGCCGAGACATTTTGTAAGTAGCTATGATTATGCTATTTACAAATTATTATTTAATAATTTAATTTTTAGTAACATGAAAAAAATTTGAGATCATCAGCACCTGCATCGGTAATGCCGTGCGAAGAAACGATTTAAACCCCAACAACTTGGGCGACAAAGGTGCGATAGGCCAGTCCACCGCCACCAAAATTCGGGACGGCAAGATTGTGACTCCAAATTCTTACTTCAAACTGATGAAATGGCTGGAAAAAGAGAAACCGGAGGTTTACAAAGAAGCCATGGAGCACATCCTGAAAGAACTGGGCAAGCTCAAAATGGAAGAGTAACCTCCCGGCTTCCCGGAAACGGGAATTTTCCCCGGTAAACGTGGAGAAACGAGAAACCGCCATAGAGCGCCTCTGCATGGAGACTGCCTCTATGGCGGTTTTTGCACCCGGAATAGCTGTTTTATTATCTTTGCAACAGTTGGATATAAGAAAGGTAAACCCTCAAATTAGGGCTTACGTAAATCATCTGCATATTCCTCAGCCGACATATTTCCGCCCCAATCGCCTTCGTAACAAGCAAAAGGATCTTCTGTTTCAATATTCTGTTCCTTTGTATACGTATTTCTGATGGAATTTGTCAGTTTTGCAATCAAATCCGGTTTTTCATCTACACTCAGTGAAGACAATACACTCATATACACATCTGTTATACTTATATTTCCAACCATAAATCCTCCTTTTTTATAAAGGAACAGAATCTATTCCGGAGATCCTAATCGGATAGTCTTTTTTATCATTTCAGATGGATTTTGAAGTAAATGCCACCAGAGAAGTATTTCCCGTTGTTCAGTTCGGCAATCAGGTTGATGTGGTCTTTCCAAAGCTGGTAGTGTGCCCCGATGTTTACTGTGCGGGCGTCATATTCGGCCATTAGGTTAAGATTATTTACAGCTTTAATCAAAGGCTGGTCACCGAGTAACTGAAAACGGAAGTTTGTGCCGAATGAAGGACGTTTATAATGCTCTATACCTTTGGCATTACCATATACAAATGCGGCATGAATACCCCATTCACCTATATTCTGAACATCCAAATGTTTGGTTACAGCCAGATAATAACGTGTTGCGTAATTATTGGAACCGCTTGTATTACCGGACACCAGTTCACCACCGCCATGATCGGCATGAGAAGTGGGATCGTCCAGACCAAGGACTATTTGCGGTGTCCACTCCTTCCACCACCCTTCTTTCCAAAGGCGCAGACGCGCACTGAAAGCCCGGTCCTGATTCGTGAATTTTCCCCAAGACTGTTCCGGGAAATAAGTAGAGCCATGATCCGCATGTACCAATGTACAGATATAGGCCACCTCCAGCCAAGGAAAAATAGTAATATTAATGTAATAATTGAAGGTATACCCCACTTCACTGCTACGAAAATGGGTGGATAACGGATGAGTATTCAAATAGTTTCCACCAAACAGAAAAGTTTTATCACGCTGCATATCAGCCGTGGGAGCATGAAGCAGTCCGGTAGTTCCCAGCAATGCCTGGGCATCAGCCCATAAGGAAACACTACACCAAAAAACGAGCAATAAGATTCTTTTCATCAAGCTACTCCTTACATATATTCCACATGAACAACAGATTGCCGATAATGTAACGTTTCCACATCCGGCGAGGTTCTTTCAACAACCGGTAGCACCATTCCAGAGAATGTCTCTGCCACCAGGTGGGAGCACGCTTTACCGTTCCGGCATAGAAATCGAAAACAGCACCTATCGTTCCGCAATGGCAATGGATTTTTAATTCATGCCAATGCGTGTACGCCCATTTCTCCTGCTTGGGGGCAGTCATCCCTATCCAGAGCAAATCAGGATTTGCCTTGTTGATAGCTTCGACTATCGCCCGATTGTCCTCTTCCGAAAACTCCGGCTTATAGGGTGGCGAATAGGTTTCCACTTCGATGTTGGGATAATCCACTTTCACACGCTGTTTTATCAATGCCAATACTTTTTCACTGCTGCCCATGAAAAAACATTTTCCTCCGATAGTATTCAGCTTGTTCATCTCGAACTCGAACAGATTCCAGCCGGCAATACGCTCTGTAGGTTTGGATCTTGCATTCAGCCAACGACACGCCTTGACAATACTTGCTCCGTCGGGGATTAACACATCTCCCTGCTGCAAAGCTTCGGCAAAGAGCTTGTCTTTCTGGGCGGTGTTGTAGGAATGGGCATTGATGGTGTTGATCAGGAGTTTGCCGGAAGGCAAAGTGGTCAGCCCTCGATGGCTTTCCAACAAGGGTAAGTTTTTTAACTTCAATAACATGAATATTGTAGTTCTACCTTTAAAAATTAGTTTTCTTTTTCCTTTTGAGGAAGATTTTGGGATAATATATCCAGCATTCTGTGCTCAAATTGTTGTAGAGTAAATTCACGACAGAATTTATCATAACCGGCATTTCCCATTTTAACTCTTAATTCCTCATCATCCAACAACTTCGCAATACAATCAGCCAACGAATACGGATTCTGTTTTTCAAAAATCAAGCCATTTTCTCCATCTTTCACCATATCGGGGATGCCGCCTTCATTGGTTGAGATGACCGGCAATTTATATTCCATGGCTTCTAAAATGACCAAAGGGAAACACTCATTCATTGTTGGAAGAATGAATATATCTGCTTGTTGAAAAAAAGTATTTTTTTCTTCTCCTACTTTTCGACCGACATAAGCAACCCTATCATTCAAATCCCGTTTATCCACTTCTTCTGAAAACTGTACAGCATTAATCTCGGCTGTTTCTCCACCTACATACTGACAATTAAAAAGATACCCTTTTTCTTTCAATATTCTTAACGCATCAAGTAATACGATTACTCCCTTACTTATCAATAAATTAGACAAAAAAAGTAAATGAGGGATAACGTTATTGCGTCTTGCTTCCATTTCTTCTTTACATGAGCTTGGTATACCATTCGGACAAATATACACATCTTCTCTTTTTACATACTTGGCCATATCTTTATAAAGATTCTCTGCCAACAGAATTACTTTCAGATTGCTGAAAAAACGTTTATAGAAAAAGTTATAAACCCATTTACTCTGATAAACCGAAACGCCTTTATTGTGATAATGAGCTATGACCTTGCATCCCATACTTTTCAGCATCTGCACTACAATAAAGTCTTTAAAAAAGGCTTTTCTTCCGGCATTCGGAGTAATATAAACCAATTCGGGACGGATTTCTCTTACAACGTTAGAAATATGCTTTAGAAGAAAGAAATACTTCAACAACTTTTTTAAACTTATATGCCCAATATCAGACAAACTTCCTGCTGTAGCTAAATTTATACAAAAACAATCGAAAGAAGAGTTTATCAACTCACTTTCCTGAATGTATTTCCCCATCATGGCTGCTCCATGTATGGGAGGCGGAAGATGAAGAATAAAAAGGATTTTAGGTTTCATCAACTATTAAAATCTATAAACAAAATACATTATTCGGCTAAAAATTCGCTTTATGATGGAATGATAACCAATAGCAGAACGAAATAAGAATGGATGGATAGACACATTTTCCGGATATGTAAACTCTTTTTTTGCCGAGTTATCAAATATACAACGAAAACGACTCCAGCGCTTACAATTTGTACCTTGCCCATCAAAACCATCATTTTGCACTTTACTTGTAACAGGAAATAAAGAAACTTTTTTTTGTAAGAACTGAGCAAAACAAAAGCGAATAGCCCATGACTTATTCCTTCCACATTTCCAATCGTTCAGCATCTTCCAACAATCGGAACCTCCCCATCGGTTAAATTCTTTTTTCAGTATGTGGTATTTATCGAAATTCTCCAACTCCCAATCCACACTATTCCAGCGGTCAGCCCAAGTAGCCCATCCCCATGAACTACTACGAGTGCAGAAATAAGTATCATATGAATAATCTTTCGGCACTTTCACTTTATTAGAATATCCACAAATAGAAAACACACTCTTCTCTTCTTTGTACTTATCAAGACCTTGATTCATAAAAAAAAGAAAATTGGGTGCAAGAATAAGATCATCTTCCAAAACTATTGCTTTACCATATCGGTTGATAACTTCTGTAACACCTTTTATAACAGAATTACCAAGTCCTTTATTTGTTTCTGAGAAAGTATAATTCACACTTTTAAAACCGACAATATTCTCAATATACCTACATACAGAACAAACCAATTCTCGTTCTCCAACTTTTCCTTCCCGTGCGCCATCTACAAATACAAATAAATCAGATTCTTGAGCTTCCTCATTTAATAATAATGAAGTTATAACATTTATCAAAGCATCAAGTCTGTTAAAAGCAAAAATAATAACAGGTGCCATATCATTCTGTCTTTTTATCATATAACTCCATGCTCCTTGTCAAGTTTATTCATCAATGTTTCAGAAATATCAGAAGCAAATTTACGCGCAAACATTTTATCACTTTCTTTTAATTCCTCATAATCTTTTTCTGAAAAAACTTGTATCTCTTTATTATAATTAAAATAGGTCACAGCAGAAAGAGATTTTAGCCCATCATAAACTCCTTTTTTATAGATTGTAGCATTCGCCTTATATGGCGAATTAAAAATAATTGTTGGAATTACCATCTCTTCCGGAACAAAGGAAAAACGAAAATATTTCATTAATTCTTTATGTAAGCACTCAATTTAGGGCATCCCCCTTCGAAAGGGCACTTTTCAGTGCCCTAAACCGAGTTTTGTTAATTAAT
>OWJH01001089.1_pt1 | contig 10081 bp, 8 predicted proteins | sample 1732621 | NCBI WGS metagenome assembly OWJH01 (sample SAMN05065735, study PRJEB22554) | human gut metagenome | biome: ENVO:2100002; feature: ENVO:00000062; material: ENVO:00002003 | host: Homo sapiens | place: USA
CAAGCAAGGAATATGCTGTAAAACATATATTTAACACTCGAAATCACCCGCGATTTAAGGGAAAACTTTTTTCTAAATGGAAAACGAAGGAGAGGAAAGGAGCGGAGAAAAGGGGAAGGATAACACCGAAATGAAGAAGGAAGAGGAGAAAAAGGCGGTGAGGAGATAGAGGGGGAAAGAACAAGAAGGGAGGACGCGCCGAAACAGCGGGCACACGCAAGAAAAACAAGGAAGGCGCACAAGTGAAACGGAACGCACGGAGGCGAAGGAAGGGAGTGCGACAAAACGACAAAGAGTAGAAGGCACGGGAGTAAGAAAGACAGGTGCACCGGGACAAAGAACACGCAAAAGGAAAACAAGGAACACACGTAAGGGAAACAAAACGCATGGGGCAGAAGAAGGAAGTACGGCCAAGGAAACAAAAAGGAGGAAGCACGGGGACAGGAAAGGCGGATACACCGGAACAGAGGGAAGACAGAGGTATTAGGGCTGGAACAACAAATAACCGATAGGGGACATTACTTTCATGCAGAACGGACATTTCCCCTTACACAGGAATTTTGCAAAAAGAGCCTTCATCTTTCAAATTACAGCGTAAACCACTCATAATATTGAAGTTACAAACTGAAGGATGTTTCAGGTATCTTTCAGCCAAGCTCCATTTCATTTGGCGCAGAACCGAAAATCGTTCGGCTGAGATTGAAAAATCATTCGGCTGAGAACTTTTTACCGCTTTCCGCAATGAAAGAAAGCTGAAAGATGCCTGAAACATCCTTCATTCTGTAATATATTATATCACAATCTGTTATCGTATAACCTGAAGGATGAAGGCTCTTTTTTGCAAAACCTTGGGGAGTGTGGGGAACCGGATTTGTGGATGCCGGAGCACCTATACGAAAATAGGAGGAAAAGCATGCTTGCCTTTCCTCCTATCTTATTCTCTTTTTAATTGGTTTTCAAACTAAGGTGCATTGCACTTAACATGCTGCACCGGCATTCAGGTTTTTGTTTCCGAACAACATTGAAGTACTTGAACCCAAGAACTTGCCGTTGTTCTTCTTTGAACCCATTGCAACTGCCATAGCTACTACGACCGCTGCGATAATCATTAATCCTGTCATAATCTTTTTTCCTTTCTTTTTAATCTAACAATCTTTTACCTAAACATTGCTCCTTCACGGAGCTAAATACCTAAAAACTAAATATCTTTTGTTCCTTATGACACTACAAAGGTACGGCTATTCTCCCTGCAAAACAAGTAAAAGGTCATTTGTTATCATTTAAATGCCCTTTTCTTGATATAAATCAATGAAAAGACCTTGAGATACTGATTTTTTTAATAACTTTGCAACGTTTTGTTCCGCCCGGCCTATGGGAAAGCCCTTTCAGGCCGGCGGATGAAAAGGGAATCGGGTGGAAATCCCGGACAGTCCCGCTGCTGTGAACTCATTGTGCGGTTTGTTTCAAACCTCAAGCCACTTCCTTATATATAATAAGGTGGGAAGGCCAACAAGCCGGAGTAAGTCAGAAGACCTGCAAAACGTAGTCATGCCGGAATCTCCGTGGGATGGGAGGAAGGTGTCGTGAGTGAAGAATGAAGAATATAAATGGACGTATACAAGGAATCTCATAAAATGAGAGGATGGTTGCTTGTGTCATTTTGTATGGAGGCTGTGTTCGTGCTCGCACAAAATGGTGCAGACAGCGTAGATGTGGGGCTACAACAGATGAAAGGCCTGACGGTGACCGAGAAGGTTTTGCCTGCCGCCGTACGTTCGGGTGCTCCTGTGCAGACGCTTGATAGGGCGGAACTGGAGCGTATGGGCGTGTTAGACGTGTCGGATGCCGTACGTCATTTTTCGGGAGTGACCTTGAAGGATTATGGCGGCGTGGGAGGGTTGAAAACCGTTTCCGTACGCAGTCTTGGCGCGCAGCATACGGCTGTGCTCTACGATGGTGTAGCCATAGGGGATTGCCAGTCGGGACAGGTAGACATCTCCCGTTTCTCGTTGGATAATGTTTCTTCATTGACGTTGACTATCGGGCAAAGCGACAATATTTATCAGACAGCACGCATGTCGGCTGCTGCAAGTGCATTGAGCATCGAAACGAGCCGGCCTGATTTTGAAAACCGGGATTTCAGTCTTTCGGCGAAGGTGAAGACGGGGTCTTACGGTTTGGCCAACCCGTCATTGTTTTATGCCCATCGGTTCACATCGCGTTTGTCTTGTTCTCTTTACGGAGAATATTTGCGTGCCGACGGGAATTATCATTTTACGATGATGAACCTGACCAAGCCGATAGAAGGGAGGCGTAACAATAGCGACATCGGGGCATACCGTGCGGAGGTGAATCTTTTTGCCCGTTTGACGGAACGCCAGGATTTGGATGTGAAAGGGTATCTGTTCGATTCCCGTCGCGGATTGCCCGGTAGTGTGGTGTATGACAACCCTTATGCGGCCGAGCGGCTTTACGACCGAAACTATTTCGGACAGTTGAGGTATGAAAACCGTTTCTCGGAGAAGTGGAAGCTGAAAGCTTCGGGCAAGTTCAATTATAGTTGGAATAAAGATACAGACAAGAAGGCTGCCGGATCGACGGAAGACCGTTTCAGGCAGACGGAGACCTACCTGACCGCCACGTTGTGGGCGATGCCGGTGAAAAACCTTTCTTTTTCGTTGGCGCAGGATTTTGTCTATAATGATTTGGCCACGACATTGAAGGAGTGCCAATACCCGGAACGTTATACCAGCCTGACGGCCTTTTCTGCGCAATATCGTCATCCGCTTTTTCAGGTGACGGCATCCTTGCTGAATACATTCATTACCGAACGGGTGGCTTTAGGGCGGGCGGCCGACGACCGTAAACGGCTTTCCCCGGCGGTGAGCCTGACGTGGCGGCCTGTGAAAAAAGCAAGTTGGCGTTTGCGCGCGTCTTACAAAGACATATTCCGTGTCCCGACTTTCAATGACCTCTATTATCTGCTCATTGGGAACAGCCGCTTGCGTCCGGAAAAGACGCGACAATGGAACGTAGGGACAACTTGGGCCGGACGTATGGGGAGTGTGGCGGATTACGTGAGTCTTTCCGTGGACGGCTATTATAACGAGGTCGACGACAAGATAGTGGCGGTGCCTACGATGTTCGTGTGGAAGATGTCCAATGTCGGCAAAGTGGAGACGTATGGCGTGGATGCCAACCTTGCTGCGGAATGGACTTTGGCGAAAGCCTGGAATCTGGGAATGACCGCTGCTTATAGCTTCATGCAGGCGGAAGACGTGACGAAACGCAGTAGCAAGTTGTGGCGTCATCAGATAGCCTATACTCCGAAGCATTCAGGGGCTGGCGGTTTGGTGCTTGAGACCCCTTGGGTGAACGCGGCCTACAATGTGGCATGGTCTGGCGAGCGTTACCGCTTGCCCCAGAACAAGGAAAGCAACTTGATTGACGCGTATGCCGATCATAGCGTCTCTTTGTACCGGGTGTTCCGGTTCAAGGGGCATAAGTTGCGTTTGCAGGTCGATGCGGCGAATCTGGGGGGGAAGAACTATGAGGTGGTACGTTACTACCCCATGCCCGGACGGAATTTCAAAGTGGCGATAACATATTCATTATAAACTTTTAAAAACGAGAAAATGAAATTGAATTGGTGTAAATTGGCCATTATGGCTTTGGCGTTGGGTGTTTTCACTGCTTGTAGCGAAGATGACGAACCAAACGGTGAAGGTCCGGGTACGGAAACCGGAGGAGGTGACGATACTACCGGTGGTAGTGGAGACAATACAGGTGGAGAACCGGTAGTCACTTTGGGGGCTTATGTGTTGAATACCGGAAATTGGGACGGAAATGATGCCGGTATCCAGTATCTGGATTTTCAGACCGGAGAGTTGAGTGAGGATCTTTATGCGGCTGCCAATGGTGAAGGGCTTGGCGACTTGGGACAAGACCTTTGTGTATATGGTTCGAAAATATACGTGACGGTGAGTAACTCCTCAAAAGTGGCCATCATGGACCGGAATTGCCGTTTGCTGAAATCTATATCCGTAACGGCCAGCGACGGTACCCCGATAAATCCCCGTTATATGACAGCATACGAAGGTAAGGTTTATTTTACGGCATACGACGGAACCGTGTCGCGTATCGATACGACATCCATGTCTGTTGATGGCAAGTTGAATCTTATAGATGCCGGGGCGCAAACAGGGTATGACCATCCCGAAGCCATTACGGCAGCCAATGGAAAATTGTATGTCAATATCTCCGGTTACGGAAGTGGCAAGTGGCTGTCTGTGGTCGATGTCGCATCTTTCACCAAACTGAAGGACATTGAAATCGTGCTTAATCCCTATACCCAGTGTATCACGGCTGAGGATGGCTACGTATATTTTGTTTCGAACGGGAATTATGCCGGAAAGCCTTCTTTGACTCCTGAACAGTATGTCTATGGTACGATGCAACGTCTCGATCCGGAAACAGACCAAGTGGAACAGGTGTGCCACGCCACTTATATCGCCAATGCCGGAGACAAGATGTACATCCTTTATTCAGAGTATTACTTGCCCGAGGTTGCTCGTGCGTATGTCCGTGATTTAAAGACCGGAGCGGAGAGCGAGTTTATCGATATGGCAGACCTACAGAGTGCCAACGGTTTGGCTGTTGATCCAGCATCTGGCGATGTGTATGTGTTTGACGCACCTTACGGTGCTGCTTCCGACGTTCATGTTTACGGTGCGGACGGAACGTTGAAGCGTACGTTCGAGGCTGGCATGTCTACGTCCAAGATGGTGTTTGTCACAAAGTAAAGTGATGAAAGGAAAATACTTTTTTCACTGGTTGTTGGCCGTCCTGCTTTTTTCCGCTTGCGGAAGAGGAAGCAAGACGGCTTCCTTTTTGGGCGAGGGCGGCGACACGTTGGATTTGAAGTATGCGGAGAACCTGAAGATTGTGTCTTACGACGATTACCGGGTGGCTACGCTGAGAAATCCGTGGGATACGTTGGAAATACTGCACACGTATGTGCTGGTCGGGCGCGACGAGCCTTTGCCCGACAGTCTGCCGCAGGGGACGGTCGTGCGCGTGCCGTTGCAGAAAGCCGTCATTTATTCGTCTGTGCATTGCGGGTTGATGGAAGAGTTGGGAGCACTGTCTGCCGTGGGTGGAGTGTGCGACCTCCGGTATATCGACTTGCCTTACGTCAAGGAAGGATGCCGCACGGGGCGTATCGCGGATTTGGGCAGTGGGATGAACCCGGACATCGAGAAGCTTATGGCGTTGCATCCCGATGCCGTGATGCTTTCTCCGTTTGAAAACAGCGGGGGATATGGCCGGTTGGGCAAGTTGGACATTCCCATCATCGAATGTGCCGATTATATGGAAACCTCTTCGTTGGGGCGTGCCGAATGGATGCGTTTCTACGGCCTGTTGTTCGGTAAGGCTGCCGAGTCCGATTCTTTGTTTGCTCGGGTGGAGGCCGATTACCTCCGGTGGGCCGGTAAGGTGGCCGACATAGAAGACAAGCCTGCCGTGTTTGCCGATTTGAAGTCCGGCGCCACGTGGTATGTACCGGGAGGGCGCAGTACGGTCGGACGGACGTTTGCCGATGCCGGTGCCGACTATGTTTTCAGTGATTTGAAGAACAGCGGATCGTCTCCCCTGAGCTTTGAGACGGTGTATGAGAAAGCGAAAGATGCCGACATTTGGCTGATTAAATACAACATGCCGGAGGATAAGACCTATCGGGACCTGAAAAACGATTATGCGCCATACGCCGGATTCCGGGCTTTCCGTGAACGGCGGGTGTACGGCTGCAATACCGGGAGGGTGCCTTACTATGAAGAAACGCCCTTCCATCCCGAATGGTTGCTGGAAGATTTGATAAAAATATTCCATCCGGACGTGGCAAAGGCGGAAGGTGGCAGATATTTTCGTAAATTAGCGGACTGAAAAAGATGATTCCGGTGGAGCGTAAAGGATATGTGTGCGGAGGGATATTGGTCGTCGTCATTTTTGTGTTGGCGGCGGCTAACCTGCTGCTCGGTTCGGTAGACATTCCGGCCGGAGCGGTCTGGGGTGCGTTGACGGGCGGGACGGTGGAAAACGAAGCCTGGTCGTTCATCGTGTGGGAATCCCGCGTGCCTTTGTGCGTGACGGCCTGGTGCTGTGGGGCCGCCTTGGCCGCCTCGGGCCTGATGTTGCAGACGGTGTTCAACAACCCGTTGGCCGACCCGTCGATTTTGGGTATCAGTTCGGGGGCAAGTCTCGGGGTGGCCTTGGTCATGTTGGCCGGAGGTGGAATGGTGTCGGCCGGAAGCTTTTCCTTTTCCGGTTTCCTGGCCGTGGTGGCCGGTGCTTTCGCCGGTGCCGTGTCGGTCATGGGGGTGATACTTTTTCTTTCCACGCTGATACGCAGCAGCGTCATGCTGTTGATTGCCGGCATCATGATGGGCTACGTGGCCTCGTCGGCCATTTCCTTGCTGAATTTCTTCGCCACGGCCGAAGGCGTACACTCTTACATGGTTTGGGGGATGGGCAACTTCGGGGGTGTTTCGTTGGAACAACTGCCGTGGTTTGCGGCTTTTACCTCAGTCGGGCTGCTGATGTCCGTCCTGTTGATTAAGCCGTTGAATGCCTTGTTGTTGGGAGAACGTTACGCGGAGAACCTTGGGGTGAACGTGCGTCGTACGCGCAGCATGTTGTTGGTGGTTACGGGAATCCTGACGGCTGTGGTCACGGCTTTTTGCGGCCCAGTGTCGTTCATCGGGTTGGCCGTGCCGCATGTGGCCCGGTTGCTGTTGGGGACATCGAACCACAATGCCCTTTTGCCGGTAACGTTGTTGAGCGGCGGGGCGGTGGCCTTGCTTTGCAATTTGATTTGCATCCTGCCCGGCGAGGCGGGACTTCTCCCCCTGAATGCCGTGACACCCGTGTTGGGTGCGCCGGTGATTATTTATGTCATTGTGAACCAACGTAGAATACAGTATTTCAATTAATGGAAAAGCGGATAGTGCTCGAAGGGGAACGGATTGCTACGGGATACCGCCAGGGAAAGCAGGTGGCGGAAGTGCATCATGGATTGGATTTCAGTCTGTCGGGCGGCGAACTGACCTGTTTGTTAGGATGCAATGGAGCCGGAAAGTCCACTTTGTTGCGTACGTTGGCCGGCATGCAGACCCCTTTGTCCGGCCGTCTGGAACTCATGGGGCGGCCTTTGGAGGCTTACAGTGCGCATGAGCGTTCCAAAACCATCGGTGTGGTATTGACCGACCGCATGCAGGCAGGCGGGCTGACCGTTTACGAACTGGTGGCTTTGGGGCGTCAACCGTACACTGGTTTTTTCGGCCGTCTGGCTTCTGCCGACAAAGCCTTGGTATGGCGGGCGTTGGAAGAGGTCGGTATGGTTGGAAAGGCACGTCGTTATGTGGCCGAACTGTCCGATGGAGAGCGTCAGAAAGCCATGATAGCCAAAGCATTGGTGCAAGAATGTCCGTTGATTCTCTTGGATGAGCCTACGGCTTTTCTGGATGTGGAAAGCCGTATGGAAGTGATGCGTCTGCTCCGGCAGCTGGCGGTGGAAGAAGGGAAGGCCGTTTTGCTTTCCACGCACGATGTGGATCAGGCCTTGGCCATGTCCGACCGCCTGTGGCTGATGACGCAGGAACGCGAGATGCTGTGCGGGACGACCGAGGACTTGGTGCTGTCGGGGGCGATGGACCGGCTGTTTGGCGGCACGTCCATCCGTTTCGACGTGGTTCGCGGCATTTACGCCCCGGAGAACCGTAACAGTCGGGTGGTTCGTCTGGAAGCTGCCGATGAGGCTTTGCGTTATTGGGCACAGAACCTTTTGGTGCGGCACGGTTTCCGCCCCGTTGCGCCGGACGAGGGCGGAGAGGGGGCAGCAAGTCTTGCAGTCATCAGTCCGCATGACATGGTATGGACACAAAACGGAACTTCTTCCCGCTTTTGTTCGTTTGCCGGACTGACCGAAATGCTGGAGGGCCTGAAGTAGTTTTTTATTCGGAAACTCTTTTTGTATCCGGACGGATACGGTTTCAATTCGCAAATCCTTTATTCCTCAGTGGATTCCTGTCCTATTGTCGATATAAAATGAAATGCAGGCGCGAAGCCTTTGAAAACGTGAGACCCAAATTATGAACATCCGTCAGGCTTCTTGACGAAAGTTTTTGGGGTACATATAGAGGAAATCATGAAATAAATCACTAAATTTGTAGCGTTAATCTCATTGCAGAAGCCCGCAGGGGTGATGGGTGGGGTTGGCGCATTTATGATTAAGGCGTTTACTTAGCGCTTTGTGATTGACACATAGGAACTTCGCAACTTTCTGACACAGTCAAGAACATGGCAACGGTAGATGCTCAGTGGATATGTTATATCGTGTCTGCTACTTTAAGTATACCCTGAGGGGGTGCTCGGGTGGTGGCTTTAAACATATCGGTGTGGGCTTCTGCGTTGCTCGTTCAACTGTGTCGGGCAATGCGAAGGCCTCTATGTGTGGGACGAGTGACAGGTAGAAACACCCACGCTTTTTTCGTACATGCCATACACAAATAGTAATGATAACCTTTCTGATTCGGGTGTTTGCAGAAACAATATTTTTTGAATATGACAAACATGGAAAAGGTTAAAAGAATTATGTTGTGCCTTATGATTGCACTTGTCTCGGCTTGTTTCATTGCTTGTGGCAATGATGACGATGATAGTTTTGGTGGTTCCGGAAATACAGAGGTGTCGGGAGGAACGGTTTCACCAGAACGAACATTCAATGTGGAAAAAGCAGGGACACTGCCCGATAAAATCAGCGAAGTTGATATGTATAAAATCAAATCACTAAAACTGAGTGGCGTGCTAAACGGGACAGACATCCTATTTCTCAGAAAGATGATGGGTGTCAGCGAAAAAGGAGCTGCAACAGGAGGACAGTTGGAATATCTTGATATTTCAGACACAAAAATAATAGAAGGTGGCGATGGCTATTATATTTCGAGTGGTGGTTTTTCATATGATACTTCATATGATAGAATAGGAACGTATATGTTTTCAAGAGCACGAGCTTTAAAAACAATTTTACTGCCAAATGGCGTGACTTCGATTGGGGGTGATGCTTTCAGCGGTTGTACCGGCCTCACCTCTATAAATATTCCGGGCAGCGTAACAACGATTGAGGGTGATGCTTTCAGTGGTTGTACAAGCCTTACCACTATAAATATTCCGAGCAGCGTAACAACGATTTGGGATGATGCTTTCAGAGGTTGTACCGGCCTCACCTCTATAAATATTCCGGGCAGCGTAACAACGATTGGGGCTAATGCTTTTAGTGGTTGCTACAGGCTTTCCTCTGTTTATTTTGCAGGATGCTATACTTGGCTGAGTAATGTTTTTTATTGTGGTAACGATAACGTTAAAATATATGTGCCAAAAGGAAGTAAATCTCATTACGAACAGTTCTTTCTTGATAACGAAATAATCGAATATGAGCCAAACAACGAATAGAGCATTTAATTCCGTACACGGCAAATCTTGTTGCGTGCGGAATAAAAAACAATCACCACATATATTGATAACAATAAATAAGAACATTATGGAGGAAAGTCTGAAAGAAGATTTCGAGTCAATGACGCGCCTGTATCATTTTACAAGATTTGAGACGGCTCTGTTAATCGTAAAGTCTGGAAAATTGAGATTCAGCAAATTATTTGCAATGAACGATATCTGTGAAAGCAACAAGCAAATCTACAATAACATGAGTTCATGTAACCAAGGATGGTTTACAAATGAAATTAGTAAAGAAATATCAAGGTACCGCCAAATAAGCATGACAATGGATAAGGAGGGTAAACTTGGTTTTGACCTGACGCAGATGTGGGGACATTATGCAAATAATGGATACGGTGTGTGTCTTGTGTTTGACAAAACAGCAATAGAAAGGATTTGTAAGTCAAAGAGTATAAAATATGGAGAAGTTTTATATGATGAAGAAACTTCTCTTTGTACGAGAACGGACGTTCAGAACAAAAACTGTCTCTTATACACATCTCCGAGCCCACGAGACGGAGCTACATCTCGT
>OWJH01001111.1_pt1 | contig 9973 bp, 9 predicted proteins | sample 1732621 | NCBI WGS metagenome assembly OWJH01 (sample SAMN05065735, study PRJEB22554) | human gut metagenome | biome: ENVO:2100002; feature: ENVO:00000062; material: ENVO:00002003 | host: Homo sapiens | place: USA
GTCGGCAGCGTCAGATGTGTATAAGAGACAGATATAAGGTATAATAATAAGCCATGAAAATGGGTTTTTGCAGAATAAAGATAAATACAAAAAGAAAATAGGTAGTAATGAATTGTATAAGTCTTCTCTTCATACGATATACTTAAAAAGATTGAACGCAGGCAAAGGTACTATACTTTTCTTTATCTTTGCACATTAACTGATGTAAAACAGTGATAATTATGAAAAAAGTAGCAAAGAATCTGATAGGATTGATCGGGCATACTCCATTGATGGAGCTGTCCGGATATAGCGCCAAGTATGGTTTGGAAAGAAATATTGTGGCCAAACTCGAAGCCTTTAATCCTGCCGGAAGTGTGAAGGACCGTGTTGCGCTTTCGATGATAGAAGATGCCGAGGAACGGGGACTTTTGAAACCGGGAGCCACTATAATAGAGCCTACAAGCGGTAATACCGGTGTCGGGTTGGCGATGGTAGCTACCATTAAAGGTTATCGTCTGATACTGACCATGCCGGAGACAATGAGTCTTGAACGCCGGAATCTGCTGAAAGCGTTAGGAGCGCAGATTGTGTTGACGGATGGTATGGCCGGCATGTCCGGTTCTATTGCAAAAGCACAGGAACTGAAAGCTACGATTTCCGGTTCGGTCATATTACAGCAATTTGAGAATTCTGCCAATGCGGCTGTACACGAACGTACCACAGGAGAAGAAATATGGGAAGATACCGGAGGACAGATTGCTGCTTTCGTTGCCGGGGTAGGAACCGGTGGAACTATCTGTGGTGTGGCTCGTGCATTGAAAAAACACAATCCTGATGTTTATGTAATGGCTGTTGAACCTGCCGCTTCTCCGGTGTTGGCGGGCGGTGTGGCTGCCCCTCACCGGATACAGGGAATCGGTGCCAATTTTATTCCGAAGATTTATGATGCTTCCGTGGTAGATGAAGTAATGGGAGTACCCGATGATGAAGCGATACGTGCCGGGCGCGAACTTGCTGCTACGGAAGGATTATTGGCCGGTATTTCTTCCGGTGCAGCCGTTTATGCGGCGCGGAAGTTAGCGGAACGTCCGGAGTTTGCCGGCAAGATGATTGTAGCATTATTGCCCGATACGGGGGAGCGCTACTTGTCGACGGAGTTGTTTGCATTCGATGCGTATCCGTTGGACTGAATAATTGGCCAATGTGGCAATGTGCCAATATGCCAATTGGGGAATTGAAAGAATGAATTGGATAATTAATAAATTATTCATTGGACATTGGTATATTATATGCATTGGTATATTATTTAGCGCAGCCAATTGGCACATTGGCATATTTGCACATTATTAAATTATTAGTATGATGAAGTCAATCTTTGTTTTTTCCCTCCTCTTTTTCTCTTCTTTGACGGTTTCTGCTCAAACCTATCGTGAACTTTCTGAAAAGGCGATAGACTGTATAGAAAGAGACAGCTTAGCGCAGGCAGAAGATCTGCTGGTACAGGCTATGAAACTCGAACCGTCCAATCCTCATAATGCGTTGCTGTTTTCCAATCTCGGATTGGTGCAGCGTCGGTTAGGACGTTATGATGATGCACTTCAATCGTATACTTATGCATTGAATATCGCTCCTAATGCCGTACCTATCCTATTGGATCGTGCTGCTATTTATATGGAGAAAGGAATGACCGATCGTGCTTTTCTGGACTATTCCGAAGCGCTCGAGGCCGATAAGGGCAATAAGGAAGCTTTATTGATGCGGGCCTATATCTATACTGTCCGGCGTGATTATAAAGCGGCGCGTCTCGACTATGACCGGTTGTTGGAACTGGATTCTAAGAGTTATGCCGGCCGTCTCGGGTTGGCTACTCTCGAACAGAAAGAAGGCAAATTCCGGGAAGCTCTTGAACTGGTAAATAAATTGCTGGTAGAAAATCCGGATGACGCCACTCTTTATGTGGCCCGTGCCGATATAGAACGGGAGATGGAACATTTGGAACTGGCTCTTGTCGATCTTGAAGAAGCGATTCGCTTGTCTTCATCATTGATGGATGCTTATTTGCTTCGTGGTGACATTTATCTGCTTCAGAAGAGGAAAGCACTTGCCAAAGCCGATTATGAAAAGGCGATTTCTCTCGGAGTACCGCCGTCTGATCTGTATGAGAAGCTGAAACAATGTAAATAAGTTGCTTGGATGCGGGGCGTTTCGTAATTGTGAGATGATCGTCTCATAACTGTGAGACGCACGTTTCTCAATTGAGTGACGATCGTCTCACAACTGTGAAACACTATATATTACCGTATCTTATTCGGTATTTTCCGTTATCTTTCATTTGAATTGACGTATCAGTTCGATGAACTCCTTACCGTACTTTTTCTTTTTATACTCTCCTATACCACTGATACTACCGAATTCCTCGATTGTTGTGGGTTGTACCATACTGAGCAGGTGCAGTACTTTGTCCGATAAAACTATATAGGCGGGAATTGCTTCTTGTTCGGCTAATTGTTTGCGGAGTCCGCGTAAAGCTTCGAACAAATCTTTGTTCTCAGTTGTTGTTAGTCCCAAAGGCAGTTCTTTATTGACAACCACCTTTTTTCCCCTCCTTTTGGAGGTTGTGTTTTCTTCTCGTCGGATGGCCACTAATTTTGTCTTTTTTCGTCCAAATAGTATGTCATTTCCGATTTCCGTAATTTTCAAATGATTATTTTCATTATATGCAATTTCGAAAAAGCCCATTTGCAGAATTTGTAATAAATAGTCTTGCCAGTCTCTGGCTGAAATATCACGTCCGACTCCAAAAGTTTTTAGCTTTTCGTATCCTCTTTCTACGAGTTCGGAGGAAAATGATCCACGCAAAATGTCAATTAACATGCTTGTTCCTATCTGTTCTCCGGTACGCGCAATTGCACTGAGTGCTTTTTGCACAATTATCGTGCCATCGAACTGTTCCGGAGGGTTTCGGCAAACATCACAATTACCACAATCCTTTTCTACTTTCTCGCCGAAATAGCTCAGAAGAATCCGTCTCCTGCAAATGTTGGCTTCTGCATATTGCTGCATCCGTTGCAGCTTCTCCAGATTGATTGATTGCTGGTTGCTTTCAGTGGCAAATTTAGTGAGCAGGATCAAGTCTCCCAAAGAATAGAAAAGGAGGGTGTCGCTTGGCATTCCGTCTCGCCCGGCCCGGCCTATTTCCTGATAAAAGCTCTCGATACTTTTGGGAAGATTATAGTGGATCACCCAACGGACATTTGATTTGTCGATCCCCATTCCAAAGGCAATTGTGGCGCAGACCACCTGTATACGGTCATTGATGAAATCGTCCTGCGTTGCATCCCGTTGCTGGATTGAAAGCCCCGCATGGTAGACTCCGCAGCGTATTCCGTGTTTCTGTAACATCTGTGCTACGGTCTCTGTTTTACTGCGGCTCATGCAATATATGATGCCGCACTCACCGGCGTGCCGGTCGATAAATTCCAGTATGGTCTTGCTCTTTTCTTTCTGTTGGTATCCCCGTTTCACGGCCAGGCTGAGGTTGGGGCGGTCGAAAGAAGAGATAAACACTTTCGGATCGGTGAGATGCAGTTGGCGTATGATGTCTTCACGCGTGATCTTATCGGCTGTGGCTGTCAGTGCGATAATAGGTATATGCGGGAATACCTGATGTAATATGCCCATTTGAGCATACTCAGGGCGGAAATCATGTCCCCATTGCGAGATGCAGTGTGCTTCGTCGATGGCAAAGAGGGAAAGATGCATGTCCCGCAGCAGATAGTCGATTTCGGTGATCAGTTTTTCGGGAGATATATAGAGGAGTTTCAGTTTGCCTTCGATGCAGGCACGCCGCAGATTGGCATTTTCGGTTTCGTCATTGCTACTGTTCAGTGCTCCTGCGGCTATTCCGTTGGCCCGGAGCGTTTCTACCTGGTCTTTCATCAATGATATAAGCGGAGATACCACGATGGCAGTACCTTCGCAAAGCAGCGCAGGGAGTTGGTAGCAGATCGATTTTCCTCCTCCGGTGGGCATTAATACCAGGCTGTCTTTCCGATCCAGTAAATTCTGGATAATCTCTTCTTGCAGGGGGCGGAAACTTTCATAACCGAAGTAGGTTTTCAGTGTTTGGATCATGGTTCGTATTTTGAAACTTTTTGCAAAGGTACTATTTTCTTCGGTCTATCATCTATATTGATAGATGATGGCAGGAAATTAAATAATCTGTGATCGAAAACACCCCCTCCGGAAGTTAAAGTTTCTTATTCTCTATGTTCTTTCTCACAAATTTCATCATTTTGATAGTTCAGTTATAAAAAATATATACTCAAAAGTTGCATATGTGAAAATAATGTCCGAAATTTGTGACATGGAAATATTGCTCCATTGTAGCAATAATTAAAAACAAACCCTAACCAGTTAATTTCAATGAGTAATTTAGAAAACAAAAAACAGGAAGAGACTCCGAAGAAGCGCCCTTATAACTTGAGGGAGAAGAAAGAGAAGAAAGCAGCGTATCGTTCTTTAATCAGACCGGAACTTGCAGATGAATTGTATGACAAGATATTGAATATCGTTGTCGTTCAGAAGAAGTACAGAGATCCTGACTATTCTGCAAAGGATTTGGCGAAAGAACTGAAAACGAATACGCGTTATTTATCCGCAGTAGTTAATTCTCGTTTCGGCCAGAATTATTCTTGCTTGCTGAACGAATACAGAGTGAAAGACGCTTTGCATTTATTGACAGACAAGAGATATGCAGATAAGAATGTGGAAGAAATCAGTGCAATGGTTGGTTTTGCTAACCGTCAGTCTTTCTATGCCGCTTTCTATAAGAATGTAGGTAAGACTCCTAATGGTTATCGCAAAGAACACCTTGAGAGCAAGAAGTAACAACGTATTTAATATGTAGAATAGAAAAGGAAATATTCCGGGCTGAAAAATCCCGGGATACTTCCTTTTTGTGATTTGGGGCCTCTCCCCAGCCCTCTCCGTGGGAGAGGGGGTGTAGATACTATTATTATTTATTAACCGGTAATCAAGCTAACTTAGCCCCCTCTCCCACGGGGAAGGCTGGGAAGAGGCTTTCCCCCTTTTTATGAAAAAGCATCTTATTATTTCGATGGCTGTAACCGCTACTGTGCTAACGTCATGCGGCGGTGCCAAAACAACGACTGCCCAGGCAGATAAATTTGATTATACAGTGGAACAATTTGCCGATTTACAGATATTGCGCTACCGGGTTCCCGGATTTGAGGACCTGTCGCTGAAACAGAAAGAATTGATTTATTATCTCACGGAGGCTGCACTCGAAGGACGTGATATCCTCTTTGATCAGAATGGAAAGTATAACTTGCGTATCCGGCGAATGCTGGAAGCCGTATACACTAACTACAAGGGAGACAAGAACAGCGCCGATTTTAAAAATATGGAGACATATCTTAAACGGGTATGGTTCTCTAACGGCATTCACCATCATTATGGTTCGGAGAAGTTCGTACCTGGTTTCTCTCAGGATTTCCTTAAACAGGCGGTGACGGGCATCGATGCTTCCTTGCTTCCTCTCTCTGAAGGTCAGACAACGGAGCAATTGTGCGAAGAAATATTCCCGGTGATTTTTGATCCGGTTATTCTGCCTAAACGGGTGAATCAAGCCGATGGTGAAGATCTGATACTGACCTCTGCCTGTAACTATTATGATGGAGTGACTCAGGCGGAAGCGGAAGCTTTCTACAATAAGATGAAAGATCCGAAAGACGAGACGCCGGTTTCATACGGCTTAAACAGTCGTTTGGTAAAAGAGAATGGTAAGATACAAGAGAAAGTATGGAAAGTTGGCGGACTTTATACGCAAGCCATTGAAAAGATCGTCTATTGGTTGAAGAAAGCCGAAGGGGTGGCCGAAGATGAAGCGCAGAGAGCTGCCATCGGTAAGCTGATCGAGTTTTATGAGACGGGCGACTTAAAGACTTTTGACGAATACGCCATTTTGTGGGTGAAAGACTTGAACTCCCGTATTGATTTCGTAAATGGTTTTACCGAAAGCTACGGTGATCCGCTCGGCATGAAGGCCAGTTGGGAATCTCTTGTTAATTTCAAGGATTTGGAGGCTACACACCGTACGGAAGTGATTAGCAGCAATGCGCAATGGTTTGAAGATCATTCTCCGGTAGATCCCCGGTTCCGGAAAGATCAGGTGAAAGGAGTTTCTGCGAAAGTGATAACTGCAGCTATTCTTGCCGGTGATCTTTATCCTGCAACGGCTATCGGCATCAATCTGCCTAATGCGAACTGGATACGTGCGCACCATGGTTCCAAGTCCGTAACCATTGGAAATATCACGGATGCTTATAATAAAGCTGCCCACGGTAATGGCTTTAACGAAGAGTTTGTATACAGTGATGCGGAGATCGCACTGATAGACCGGTACTCGGACTTGACGGATGAACTGCATACCGACTTGCACGAATGTTTAGGGCATGGTTCCGGTAAATTGCTTCCGGGAGTCGATCCGGATGCCTTGAAGGCTTACGGTTCTACCATTGAAGAGGCGCGTGCCGATCTTTTCGGATTGTATTATGTGGCTGATCCGAAACTGGTCGAGTTGGGGCTGCTTCCCAGCAATGAAGCGTATAAAGCGCAGTATTACACTTATCTCATGAACGGGCTGATGACACAATTGGTACGTATCCAGCCGGGTAATACGGTGGAAGAGGCACATATGCGTAACCGTCAGCTTATCGCCCGTTGGGTATTTGAGAAAGGTGCTGCCGATAAAGTGGTAGAGTTGGTGAAGAAGGACGGTAAGACTTATGTGGTAGTGAATGATTATGAAAAAGTACGTCAACTTTTCGGTGAGTTGCTGGCGGAGATTCAGCGTATTAAATCTACCGGTGATTTTGCGGCTGCCCGTGCATTGGTAGAAGATTATGCCGTGAAAGTAGATCCTACTCTTCATGCAGAAGTCTTGGAACGCTATAAGAAACTTAATCTTGCCCCATACAAGGGATTTGTGAATCCTAAATATGAGGTGGTAACGGATGAGAACGGGGCAGTAACCGATGTTACCGTAACTTATGACGAGGGATATGCAGAGCAGATGTTACGTTATAGTAAGGACTACTCTCCATTGCCTTCTGTGAATTAGTTGCAAGCTACGAACTGTGAGTGGTACGCGTGGTTAATATGTTGTATATTAGTATTGTAACCTCTGCTTTGTGGTCTGTAACCTGTAACTTGTAACTAAAAAAACAATGGATATAAAAGAACAACTGAAAGATATCAAGACACAACTCCGGCTTTCGATGAACGGGGTTGTGTCTCAAAGTATGCGTGAGAAGGGCTTAAACTATAAACTTAATTTCGGGGTGGAGTTGCCTCGGATCAAAAGTATAGCAGCTGCATATGAGAAGAATCATGAACTGGCACAAACCCTATGGAAAGAGGATATTCGTGAGTGTAAAATTCTTGCAGGATTGTTACAGCCGGTAGAGACTTTCTTTCCGGAAATCGCAGATATATGGGTAGAGAACATGCCGAATATCGAGATAGCGGAGCTTACCTGTATGAATCTTTTTCAACACTTGCCTTATGCTCCGGCCAAATCATTCCATTGGATCGCTTCGGAAGAGGAGTATGCGCAGATTTGCGGTTTCCTTACTATTGCCCGTTTGCTGATGAAAAAAGGGGATATGGCCGAGCGTCCTGCCGGAGAATTTCTGGATCAGGCTGTTTGTGCTGTTCTTTCCGGCAGCTATCATGTGCGTAATGCCGCTTTGCTTGCCATCCGTAAATATATGCAGCACAGTGAAGAACACGCATTCCAGGTCTGCCGTCTGGTAGAAGGCATGAAAGATTCATCCGTAGAAGCCGAACAGGTATTATATAATACGGTGAAAGAAGAGGCCTCTCCCCACCCCTCTCCGTGGGAGAGGGAGCTAAGTTAGTTTTGTAACTAATAATAGACGATAGTATCTGTACTCCCTCTCCCACGGAGAGGGGTGGGGAGAGGCCACATCTTATTTTCATATTATTCTTCATATTATTTTTGCTTTCTATAAAAAAGGCTTAACTTTGTTGGCGCTAATTTCGTGCCGATATGGAAACTCAGAACGTAAAAGATACGGTAAGACAGATATTTACGGAATATCTTAATGCGAACGGGCATCGCAAGACCCCCGAACGTTATGCCATACTCGACACCATCTATTCTATAGACGGACATTTTGACATAGATATGCTCTATTCGCAGATGATGAATCATGAAAATTTCCGGGTCAGTCGTGCGACACTTTACAATACCATCATTCTGCTTATCAACGCCCGTCTGGTTATCAAGCATCAGTTCGGCACTTCTTCCCAATACGAGAAATCATACAATCGTGAAACGCATCATCATCAAATCTGTACCCAATGCGGTAAAGTGACCGAGTTTCAGAATGGAGCGTTGCAGAATGCGATTGAGAATACAAAATTGAGCAGGTTTCAGCTTTCACATTATTCGTTGTATATCTATGGGATATGCAGTAAATGCGATCGTGCCAATAAACGGAAAAAAGTAAGTAACAACAATAAAAAAGAGAAATGAAAGTAGATGTACTATTAGGATTACAATGGGGCGACGAAGGAAAAGGTAAAGTAGTCGACGTACTAACTCCGAGATACGATGTGGTTGCACGTTTTCAGGGCGGCCCGAATGCCGGTCATACACTTGAGTTCGAAGGACAGAAATATGTGCTCCGTTCCATTCCTTCCGGTATCTTTCAGGGAGATAAAGTGAACATTATCGGTAATGGAGTCGTGCTTGATCCGGCTTTATTCAAAGCGGAAGCCGAAGCTTTGGAAGCATCGGGGCATAACTTGAAAAACCGGCTGCATATTTCTAAAAAAGCACATCTTATCCTGCCGACACACCGTATTCTGGATGCTGCTTACGAAGCCGCCAAAGGGGATGCGAAAGTGGGTACTACCGGAAAGGGAATCGGTCCTACTTATACAGATAAGGTAAGCCGTAACGGAATCCGTGTAGGTGATATTCTCGATAATTTCGATCAAAAATATGCTGCCGCCAAAGCTCGTCATGAACAGATTCTGAAGGGTTTGAACTATGAGTATGATCTTACGGAAATGGAAAAGACTTGGATGGAAGGCATCGAATACCTCAAGCAATTCAACCTGGTAGACAGCGAACATGAAGTGAACAACTTGTTGAAGTCCGGCAAGAGTGTGCTTTGCGAAGGTGCACAGGGAACGATGCTGGATATCGATTTCGGTTCTTATCCGTTTGTTACCTCTTCGAACACGGTTTGTGCCGGTGCCTGTACCGGGCTTGGTGTGGCTCCCAATCGTATAGGTGAAGTGTATGGTATCTTCAAGGCGTATTGTACCCGGGTAGGTGCAGGTCCGTTCCCTACGGAACTGTTTGATGAGACTGGTGATAAGATATGTACATTGGGACATGAATTCGGTTCGGTTACCGGTCGTAAACGTCGTTGTGGTTGGATCGACCTTGTTGCATTGAAGTATTCCGTTATGATCAACGGTGTCACTAAGCTGATTATGATGAAGAGTGATGTGCTCGATACATTCGAGACAATCAGAGCTTGTGTAGCTTATAAAGTGAACGGAGAAGAAATTGACTACTTCCCCTATGAAATTAATGATAGTGTAGAGCCTGTATATGCCGAACTTCCGGGTTGGCAGACCGATATGACGAAAATGCAGAACGAAGATGAGTTCCCGGAGGAATTCAATGCGTATCTGTCTTTCCTTGAAGAACAATTAGGTGTGGAAATCAAAATTGTTTCTGTAGGGCCGGATAGAGAGCAGACAATTGAAAGATATACGGAAGAATAAACGGAATTTTAGATAATTCTTCATAAATAGGAAGGGAAACTCTTGTGATATACAAAGTTTCCCTTTATTTTTGGCAAACTATTTGTACAGATACTTGTAGTACTGTCTCTTATACACATCTGACGCTGCCGACGAAGCT